>VOFD01002336.1_pt1 | contig 338402 bp, 362 predicted proteins | sample 5384101 | NCBI WGS metagenome assembly VOFD01 (sample SAMN12384723, study PRJNA508395) | human gut metagenome | isolation source: healthy gut C | host: Homo sapiens
ACGTATTGCTTGATTCTCCGCAAAACCGATATTACCGCAGAATACGCAGTGGTTCGCGCTGACAACTATGGCTGGGGTAATGGATATGCAGCCTGCGTTCACAACGGAACACAAAGGCGAATGGGGCACTTGGCTTGCCGGTATGAATGGAGCCAAAGTCACAGTCTATGTAACGAACTGTGGCAATAGCGTCGCCGATATTCAATTATTAATGGAGGTACTACAGGTACGAAACCTCTACCCAATACTATTTGAGGCATCAACACAGTGGATTCCAGCGACCTACTGTTGACAATTGTCATCTTCAATAACATCCATACCGGAGGACGGTATGGATATAAAACTTTACTGACCCAATGAAAAAAAAAAACTAATATCCTGCTGACGGTTTTTTACGAGGCTTGCTCTGATGGGCTTAACCTAGCGTCTGAATACAATAGAAACAACGATATAGTCGTAGCCACTCCCGAAGCAACTGTAACGACAGGCACCTCGCTGACCGTTCATTCATCGGTCACCGGCAATCTGAATAACACGTAGCCAAGAGGGGATTCTGCTATATGGCCAAGCATCTTACTCCCTACTATCAAAAGACAATGTAGTGGAAGCAGACGAGAACTTCAGTGCAAAAGCATCTCCGGCTTGACAGGCTTGGCCTGCGTTTACTACATACGCTCATATGTTTACGGCAACAGTCGTTACACTGCTCGGAAACATTCACGGTAACCACAACGGCCTCAAGCGCTTGACGAACAGCTCAAGAACATGTGGCACCCACCTATGAAGACTATGCGTGGACATAGCCAGTTGGGACCAACGCAATCAATGGAACTTAGCAAACGCACGATCCACCGTGGTGCTGGCCAGACGGACGCCTCTTACGGCAATATACAGCCGGTGGATATGTATCAGACGGACGTAAACTGGGAATACTTAGGCGGGAATAATGCTTAAGCACTACGAGAATGGGTAATTCCGAAAGCTAAATGAAATTCGCAAGGAAATGGGGCTGAACGAGGGTTTCACCGAAACCACAGATTTCGGCTACTGGGCACCCTGTTGCGCAAAGCAAAAACAGGCTTTTATCGTATGTACTACTCCATTGTGTGCCCCGGTACTTTAGATGGAGCGAACTCTTGGGGCGAACGCGCCTTCATCGGTCTATTGGAGAACTCAAACCCCGCCAACAACAACGGCTGGGAAGATAAGGGGCTATGTTATCACCAACGCCTCGGACAAAGGACTGAACTTCCATATCAAACCCGACGACTGGGCAACTGTTACTACAAGTGGAACGCCATCGACCCAAGCACCTGATGAACTAACGACGGTAAGCATTACCTGATTTACGGTTCCTGGCACAGCGGTACCCATAGCCGCCTTGGAGGTGGAATGCCGAAAACAGGAAACCCCTAAACACACTGCCAGTAGCAGGGAACCAGCGAAGACATTGTTGCATACGGATCGTGATTACCACCAGACAAATGGGGAACCGCAGCGAAGCCTCGGAAAGGACCGAAATCATCTACAATACTTTACTATTATCTATTGTAGCTTATGACGCATTGGACACCCCCTACAATACCCGGTGTCTGCCGCTCCCGAAATATCAATGGTCCTTACCTCGGCATGCAGGTGTCAATCTTAGTCAAGATGGAGGTGTCGTCACCCCTATGTGGAAGGAAATGCTTATAGCAATGCCCTCATGATGGGACATATACGTTCTATCAAATGGACAGTACAGGCTGGCCGGTCGTAATGCCCGAACGTTACAGGCTGTCCCTCAAATAGCCATTACGGAAGATGAACTGGTAGGCAACTGGGAGCACATCGACCTCTCTTATTCCTATGGAAAACAGAAAGAATCGAGCAACATGACCCTCGCGGCCGACCATACCATTACAGACGGAAGCTGGAAAGGGGAACCTGGAACTATGATACAGAAAAACAAATACTGACAGCTAACGGAGTGGAACTGTGCCTGCAACGCGAAACAGACTGGGAAGCTAATCCACGCACCCACACCATTGTCTATGCCGGCTACACCAACAACAAGACGTATTGGGGAAAGAAATGAGATACCCCATCCGCATCCTAAAAACAGCCTCAACAACCCGACATTTGAGGCTGTTTTTTTGCTTTTATGTTACATAACATATACAAGTGTAGTTAATACACTCAATAAAAGTGTTACTTTTACACCCAAAATCGGATAATTATCTCATTTACATTAAAAATAGAACCATGAAAAACAGTTTTCTACTTGCAGGAATTGCCGCACTGATGTTATCTGCGTGCAATAACAAGCCAGCTCAGGAGTTGACTTTGTCCGGTCTGAATCCGGTAAATTTCCAAACAGAAGTGAACAATGCCAAGACAGGTCTTTACACCTTGAAGAACAAGTCGGGCATGGAAGTGTGCATTACTAACTTCGGTGGCCGTATTGTTTCCATTATGGTTCCCGACAAAAACGGGAATATGCAGGACGTTGTTCTGGGTTTCGACAGCATTGCTGACTATGTAAACATCCCGAGCGACTTCGGCGCTTCTATCGGCCGTTATGCAAACCGCATCAACCAGGGAAGAATCGTATTGGACGGAGAAACAATCCAATTACCACAAAACAACTTCGGACACTGCCTGCATGGTGGTCCTAAAGGTTGGCAATACCAAGTATATGAAGCCAATCCGATTGATGAAACTACGCTGGAACTGACTCGTATCTCACCGGACGGTGACTCTAACTTTCCCGGCAACGTAACTGCTAAAGTTCTTTTCAAACTGACAGATGACAACGCTATAGATATAAAGTATAGCGCTACTACAGATAAGAAAACGGTCATCAACATGACTAACCATTCTTACTTCAACTTATCCGGTAATCCTTCAAAAGCTGCAACAGATCATATCTTATATGTAAATGCAGACAATTACACTCCGGTAGACAGTACTTTCATGACCACTGGAGAAATCGTAACAGTGAAAGATACTCCGATGGACTTTACTACTCCCAAAACAATAGGACAAGACATCACAAACTTCGACTTCGTTCAGTTGAAAAACGGAAATGGCTATGACCACAACTGGGTACTGAATACGAATGGAGACATTGCTCAATTAGCTGCAAAACTGACTTCACCTGAAAGCGGCATCACTCTGGAAGTATATACCAACGAACCGGGTATACAAGTTTATACCGGCAACTTCCTAGACGGAACTGTAACAGGCAAAAAAGGCATTACTTATAATCAACGTGCTTCCGTATGCCTGGAAACACAACACTATCCCGACAGTCCTAATAAGCCGGAATGGCCTAGTGTGGTATTGGAGCCGGGACAAACATACAACAGCGAATGTATTTTCAAATTCTCAGTAGAGAAATAATAGTTAACTTTTAAATATTAGAATTGTGGAAGCATTAGATTGGATCGTAATTGGAGTCTTCGCTTTAGCTCTGATTGGTATTATTGTTTGGGTTGTCAAACAGAAACAAAATGACTCAGCGGATTATTTCCTGGGTGGACGTGACGCTACGTGGATTGCTATTGGTGCATCTATTTTTGCATCAAACATTGGTTCGGAACACTTGATCGGACTGGCTGGTGCCGGAGCATCCAGTGGTATGGCTATGGCACACTGGGAAATCCAGGGATGGATGATTCTTATTTTGGGATGGGTATTCGTACCGTTCTATTCAAGAAGTATGGTATATACGATGCCGGAATTCCTGGAACGTCGTTATAACCCGCAGTCCCGTACTATATTGTCTGTAATTTCCTTGATTAGTTATGTACTGACTAAGGTAGCGGTTACGGTATATGCCGGTGGTCTGGTATTCCAACAAGTATTCGGCATTGAAGAACTCTGGGGAATCGATTTCTTCTGGATTGCAGCTATCGGTCTGGTTTTGATCACTGCATTATATACGATCTTCGGTGGTATGAAGTCAGTACTTTATACTTCTGTATTGCAGACACCGATTTTATTGCTAGGTTCACTGATTATCCTTGTACTCGGTTTCAGAGAACTGGGTGGATGGGACGAAATGATGAGAATTTGTGGTGCGGTAACTGTTAATGATCAGGGCAACACCATGACGGAATTAATTCGTAGCAATAGTGACCCGAACTTCCCTTGGTTGGGAGCATTAATCGGATCAGCTATCATCGGTTTCTGGTACTGGTGTACTGACCAGTTCATCGTACAACGCGTTCTTTCAGGTAAGAACCAGAAAGAAGCACGCCGCGGTACTATCTTCGGAGCTTATCTGAAATTGTTACCCGTATTCTTGTTCTTGATTCCGGGTATGATTGCTTTTGCACTTCATCAGAAATACCTCGGTGCAGGTGGTGAAGGTTTCTTGCCGATGCTGGCTAATGGCAGCGCCAATGCCGATGCAGCTTTCCCGACACTGGTAGCCAAGTTGTTGCCGGCTGGTGTGAAAGGTCTGGTGGTTTGCGGTATCCTTGCAGCTTTGATGAGTTCGTTGGCATCTTTGTTCAACTCATCTGCCATGCTGTTTACAATTGACTTCTACAAACGCTTCAAACCGAAAACTTCTGAAAAGAAACTGGTAGTTATCGGTCAGATGGCAACTGTAGTGATTGTAATTCTGGGTATTTTGTGGATACCTATCATGCGTAGCGTAGGCGATGTACTTTATACTTATTTGCAAGACGTACAGTCTGTATTGGCACCGGGTATCGCCGCAGCCTTCCTGTTGGGTATCTGCTGGAAGCGTACTTCTGCCCAAGGTGGTATGTGGGGATTGATTGCCGGTATGGTAATCGGCCTGACACGTCTGGGAGCAAAAGTATATTACAGTAATGCAGGAGATGTAGTCGGTGGTACATTCAAATATCTATTCTATGATATGAACTGGTTATTCTTCTGCGGATGGATGTTCCTGTTCTGTATCATTGTAGTGATAGTAGTCAGTCTGGCAACGAAAGCACCGTCTGAAGAAAAGATACAAGGATTGGTATTCGGTACCTCTACCCCAGCACAATTGGCAGAGACACGCGCCAGCTGGAATCATTGGGATATTATCCATACGGTTATTATCCTGGGTATCACTGCCGCTTTCTATATCTATTTTTGGTAAAATAGTTACAAGCTACGAGCTACAAGTTACGAGTGTCATTTGGCATGATAGCGTAGCCACTTGTAGCTTGTAGCTCGTAGCCCGTAACTCAAAGATATATGACAAATAACTATTATAGTTCAAATCCGACCTTTTACGTTGGTATCGACTGTATCATCTTCGGTTTCAACGAAGGAGAACTGAGCCTGTTATTGCTGAAACGAAATTTTCAGCCGGCAATGGGTGAATGGTCTCTGATGGGTGGATTCGTGCAACAAGGTGAAAGTGTGGATAATGCTGCCAAACGTGTACTGGCAGAACTCACTGGTTTGGAAAATGTATATATGGAGCAAGTAGGCTCGTTCGGCGAAGTGGAACGTGACCCGGGAGAACGGGTTATCTCTGTTGCTTACTATGCATTGATCAATATCAACGAGTACGACCGCGAACTGGTGCACCAGCATAATGTCTACTGGGTAAACATCAATGAATTACCGCCTTTGATCTTCGACCATCCGCAAATGGTGAAACAAGCACGGAATTGATGCAACAGAAAGCATCCACAGAGCCTATCGGCTTCAACCTGTTACCGAAGTTATTCACGCTGTCTCAACTGCAAAGCCTCTACGAAGCTATTTACGGTGAACAGATAGACAAGCGTAACTTCCGTAAACGGATAGCCGAAATGGACTACATTGAAAAAACAGATAAGATTGATAAAACAGGTTCCAAACGCGGAGCTGCCTTATACAAATTCAATGAAAAGGCATACCGCAAGGCACCGAATTTTAAATTATAAATTATGCTGGAAGAACTGAAAAAAAAAGGTATTCCATGCCAACCTCGAACTGGTGAAGCATGGATTGGTTATCTTCACCTGGGGAAATGTATCGGCTATCGACCGTGAAACGGGACTGGTAGTCATCAAACCCAGTGGTGTAAGTTATGACGATATGAAGGCGGAAGACATGGTAGTGGTGGACCTCGATGGCAAGGTAGTGGAAGGACGATTGAAACCGTCTTCAGACACTCCAACCCACGTGGTACTCTACAAGGCTTTCCCTGAAATCGGCGGTGTGGTACACACCCACTCTACTTACGCTACTGCCTGGGCACAAGCCGGATGTGACATTCCGAATATCGGAACGACACATGCAGATTACTTCCATGATGCCATACCTTGCACGGCGGATATGACAAAGGAAGAAGTGGAAGGAGCGTATGAAATGGAAACCGGAAATGTAATCGTGAAGCGCTTTGAAGGGCTGAACCCTATACACACGCCGGGAGTACTGGTAAAAAATCACGGCCCTTTCTCTTGGGGAAAAGACGCGCACGATGCCGTACACAATGCAGTGGTAATGGAACAAGTGGCTAAGATGGCAAGCATTGCTTATGCTGTCAATCCGAAACTGACCATGAATCCGCTGTTGGTAGAAAAGCATTTCAACCGCAAGCATGGGCCTAACGCTTATTATGGGCAATGAACAACTGACAATTAAAAATTAACAATTAAAAATTAAAACATTATGAACGCATTTGATCAATATGAAGTATGGTTCGTAACCGGAGCACAGCTCCTGTACGGAGGTGACGCAGTTATCGCAGTAGACGCACACAGTAATGAAATGGTAGCTGGACTGAACGCCAGCGGTAAATTGCCGGTAAAGGTGGTTTATAAAGGTACAGTAAACTCTTCTAAAGAAGTAACTGAAGCTTTCAAAGCTGCTAACAATGATGAGAAATGTATCGGCGTTATCACCTGGATGCACACTTTCTCTCCTGCCAAGATGTGGATTCACGGTTTGCAGGAACTGAAGAAGCCGTTGCTGCATTTCCATACTCAGTTCAATAAAGAAATTCCTTGGGATACCATGGATATGGACTTCATGAACTTGAACCAATCTGCTCACGGTGACCGTGAATTCGGCCACATTGTAACCCGTATGCGTAAAAACCGTAAGGTAGTGGTAGGACACTGGCAAGATGAAAAAGCACAGGGTCAGATTGCAACATGGATGCGTGTTTGCGCCGGATGGGCTGATGCACAAGATATGCTGATTATCCGTTTCGGTGACCAGATGAACAACGTTGCTGTTACTGATGGTGACAAGGTATCCGCTGAACAAGTTTTGGGTTACCACGTAGACTACTGTCCGGTAAACGACCTGATGAAGTACTACAATGCAGTGGAAGACAAAGATGTACAGGCAATGGTAGATACTTACTTCAAAGAATATGACCATGCTCCTGAACTGGAAAAACCGGAACTGAAGCTTATACTAAAGTATGGAACTCTGCAAAAGCAGAAATCGCTCTCCGTCGTATCCTGAAAGATACAGGTGCTAAAGCATTTACTACCAACTTCAACGACCTCGGTGACTTTGATCAGATTCCTGGACTGGCTTCTCAACGTCTGATGGAAGAAGGTTATGGTTTCGGTGCAGAAGGTGACTGGAAAACCGCCGCTTTGTACCGCACCACATGGTTCATGAGCCAGGGTATGCCGAAAGGTTGTTCTTTCTTAGAAGACTACACTTTGCATTTCGACGGTGAAAAGAGCGCTATCCTCCAGGCTCACATGCTGGAAGTTTGTCCGCTGATTGCTGAAGCAAAACCGAAACTGGAAGTACATCGCCTGAGCATTGGTATCGATAGCGAAACTGCACGTCTTGTATTCACCAGCAAACAAGGTGAGGGCGTAGCCGCTACTATCGTTGACCTGGGTAACCGTTTCCGCCTCATCGTAAACAAAGTAGAATGTATCAAGAGCAAACCGCTGCCCAAACTTCCTGTTGCCAGCGCATTGTGGATTCCGATGCCGAACCTCGAAGTAGGTGCTGCTGCATGGATTCTGGCAGGTGGTACTCACCACACCAGCTTCTCTTATGATCTGACTGTAGAATATTGGGAAGATTATGCAGAAATGGCAGGTATCGAAATGGTAGTTATCGATGAAAATACAACTATCAGCGAGTTCAAGAAAGAACTGCGCATGAATGAAGTATATTACATGTTGAACAAAGCGCTTTGTTGATTATGAAACTAGACGCAAAATCAACCATCGAAGCAGGCAAGGCCATTCTTGGTATAGAATTCGGTTCCACTCGAATCAAGGCTGTTTTGATTGACCAGGAAAACAAGCCCATCGCTCAAGGAAGTCACACCTGGGAGAACCAGTTGGTTGACGGACTTTGGACATATAGCGTTGAGGCCATCTGGTATGGACTGCAAGATTGTTACGCCGACCTTCGCTCAAACGTGAAGAAGCTCTATGACATAGAAATAGAAGCTTTGGCGGCAATTGGCGTCAGCGCCATGATGCATGGTTATATGCCATTCAATGAAAAAGAAGAGATCCTCGTGCCTTTCCGCACTTGGAGAAACACCAATACAGGTCAGGCTGCGGCTGCTTTATCAGAGCTGTTCGTTTATAATATTCCTCTGCGTTGGAGCATTTCTCACTTGTATCAGGCTATTCTGGACAACGAAGAACACGTGAAAGATATTAATTATCTGACAACGCTTGCAGGTTTTATCCATTGGCAGATAACTGGTAAAAAAGTATTAGGCATAGGCGATGCATCAGGTATGCTCCCTATAGACCCGGTTACCAAGAACTACTCCGCTGAAATGGTGGCCAAGTTCGACGAGTTAATCGCTCCGAAGGGATATGACTGGAAATTGCTGGATATTCTTCCCAAGGCATTGCCGGCTGGTGAGAATGCAGGTTTCCTGACACCGGAAGGTGCTAAGATGCTCGACGTATCCGGTCATTTGAAAGCTGGAATACCGGTTTGCCCGCCCGAAGGAGATGCAGGTACCGGTATGGTTGCAACCAATGCCGTTAAGCAGCGTACAGGAAACGTATCGGCAGGTACATCTTCATTCTCCATGATTGTATTGGAGAAAGATCTGTCAAAGCCCTACGAAATGATCGATATGGTTACTACTCCCGATGGAAGTCCCGTAGCCATGGTACATTGCAACAACTGTACGTCCGACCTCAACGCATGGATCAACCTGTTCAAAGAATACCAGGAACTGCTGGGTATACCTGTAGATATGAACGAAGTATATGGAAAACTCTACAACCATGCCCTGACAGGCAATGCGGATTGTGGCGGTCTCATTTCATTCAATTACATCTCAGGCGAACCTGTAACAGGATTTGCAGATGGAAGACCGATGTTTGTACGTTCGGCCAATGACAAGTTCAGCCTTGCGAACTTCATGAGAACGCACTTGTATGCTTCTGTCGGTGTCCTCAAAATTGGTAATGACATTCTTTTCAAAGAAGAAAAGGTGAAAGTTGACAGAATCACAGGACACGGAGGTTTGTTCAAGACAAAGAATGTGGGTCAGAGAGTACTTGCAGCTGCATTAAATTCACCGATTTCCGTAATGGAAACTGCTGGTGAAGGTGGTGCATGGGGTATTGCGTTACTGGGTTCATTCCTTGTGAACAACGAGAAGAAGCAACCTCTCGATGCTTTCCTGGATGAGCAGGTGTTTGGTGGAGATGCAGGTGTTGAGATAGCGCCTACAGCTGAAGATGTAGCAGGCTTTAACGCATACATCGAAAACTACAAAGCAGCACTGCCCATCGAAGAAGCAGCAGTGAAATTCAAAAAGTAATTCCTACTTCAAGGAATAAACGAATGTAATAGTAGAGGGAGAAGCTTCGGCTGCCACGTGGGTGCTGTTGGCACCGGAGCAACTCCCTATACATTCGTTCTACAAGCTCGGACAATTCATTAAATCCGGCAAAGCATCGTTACCAGCTCAAAAGAAGTACTCTCACCCGCTTAGGTGAAGCACCTTCGTCAGTAAGCAAATAATCTCTATACCTCAAATATAATATAATATGGAAACGATCCTTATTACTTACCTGTTCCTTTTTTGTTTTCTCCTGACCGGGAAAGCTCAAACCCAACAAGAAGTTTCCTATTTCCCTTTGCAAGATGTTAAGCTGCTGGAAAGCCCCTTCCTGCAAGCTCAACAGACTGACTTACATTACATCATGGCCATGGAGCCCGACCGCCTGCTCGCCCCTTTCCTGCGCGAAGCCGGACTGACGCCCAAAGCACCAAGTTATACCAACTGGGAAAACACCGGACTGGACGGACACATCGGCGGACATTACATTTCCGCACTCTCCATGATGTATGCCGCTACTGGAGATACAGCCATATACAATCGTCTGAACTATATGCTGAACGAACTACATCGTGCACAGCAAGCCGTAGGCACCGGATTCATCGGAGGAACTCCCGGAAGCCTGCAACTTTGGAAAGAAATTAAAGCCGGGAATATCCGTGCCGGAGGTTTCGACCTCAATGGCAAATGGGTACCCCTATACAATATACACAAGACTTATGCCGGACTGCGCGACGCTTACCTCTATGCCGGAAGCGACCTTGCCCGCCAGATGTTGGTAGCCCTCACCGACTGGATGATAGACATCACCGCAGGACTCACCGACCAACAAATGCAAGACATGCTCCGCAGCGAACACGGAGGACTGAACGAAACTTTCGCTGATGTTGCCGAAATCACAGGTGACAAGAAATACCTGGAACTGGCACGCCGTTTCTCCCATAAAGTAATTCTGGACCCTCTTGTGAAGGATGAAGACTGCCTGACAGGCATGCATGCCAACACACAGATACCGAAGGTTATCGGCTATAAACGTATCGCCGACCTTGCACAAGACCAGAACTGGGATCACGCCGCCCGCTTCTTCTGGAACACAGTGGTAAATCATCGTTCCGTCTGCATTGGTGGCAACAGTGTACGCGAACATTTTCATCCGGCAGACAATTTCACATCCATGCTCAATGATGTGCAAGGTCCGGAGACTTGTAATACTTACAACATGCTTCGCCTGACGAAGATGCTTTACCAGACTTCTCCCGACATTCGTTTTGCCGATTATTACGAACGTGCTTTATATAATCATATCCTTGCCTCACAACAGCCTACAAAGGGTGGATTTGTTTACTTCACCCCTATGCGTCCGGGACACTACCGCGTTTATTCGCAGCCGGAAACATCCATGTGGTGTTGCGTCGGTTCCGGATTGGAGAATCACACCAAATACGGAGAGTTTATTTACGCCCATGCAAAGGATACGCTGTATGTAAACCTCTTCATCCCCTCCCGTCTGACTTGGAAAGAGAAAAAGATAACCTTGGTACAGGAAACCCGTTTCCCCGACGAAGAGCAAATCAGATTCCGCGTGGAAAAGAGCAAGAAAAAAGCATTCAGCCTCAAACTCCGTTACCCCTCCTGGGCTAAAGGCGCCAGCGTTTCCGTTAATGGAAAAGTACAGGAAACGAATGCCCAACCGGGAGAGTACCTGACCATTCACCGCAAATGGAAAGCCGGAGATGAAATCACACTGAATATGCCCATGCAGGTTGCTTTGGAGCAAATACCGGATCGGGAAAATTTCTATGCATTCATGTATGGCCCTATCGTACTTGCCAGTCCTACAGGGACAGAGAATATGGACGGGCTTTATGCAGATGACAGCCGTGGCGGACACATTGCCCATGGCAAACAGATTTCCATGCAAGAAATACCGATGCTAGTAGGTTCCGCCGCATCTCTGCCCCAATCACTCCGGAAGATAAACGATGACTTGGTTGCATTTACTTATACCGGTAGCGTCTATCCGGCACAGAAAGAAGCGCTGAAATTGATTCCTTTCTTCCGTCTTCACGATTCCCGTTATGCAGTTTATTTCCATCAGGTAACCGAAGCTGAAGTAGAAAGTATCCGCAAAGAAGTGGCATTGAGCGAACGTAAAGCAATGGAACTTGCCAACCAGACTGTAGATCTCATTTTCCCCGGTGAACAACAGCCTGAATCGGATCATGGCATTCTATATGAACAGGCAGAAACTGGAATCAATAAAGACCGTCACTTCCGACGTGCCAAAGGTTGGTTCAGTTATAACCTCAAAGTAAAAGAGGAAGCCAGCCAGCTGATGATCACTGTACGGAAAGAGGATTATACCAAGGTAGCCATCCTTCTTAACAATGAAAAACTGACCGTTAGTCCTACGATCAGCAAACCTGATAAAGAGGGTTTTATAACGATCTGTTATTCTTTACCCCAAAAGTTAAGTGCAGGCAGCTATCCGATACGCTTCAGTCCCGACGGAACAGAGTGGACACCTGCTATTTATGAGGTCCGCTTACTCAAATAATAACATTACGAACATCATATAACTAATAACCATTATGAGAAACAAACTATTATTCAGCAGCGTTCTTTTAGCTGCATCCGTATCGCTATCCGCACAAAAGAGTGCAACGATCACGCTTCATGCCGACCAAGGCACACAAGTTATTCCCAAAGAAATTTACGGCCAGTTTGCCGAACATCTGGGTACCTGTATCTATGGTGGACTTTGGGTAGGAGAAAATTCGGATATTCCCAATATCAAAGGTTATCGTACCGACGTATTCAATGCATTGAAAGAACTCCAGGTTCCCGTACTTCGTTGGCCGGGTGGCTGTTTTGCCGATGAATATCATTGGATGGACGGTATCGGTCCGAAAGAGAACCGTCCCAAAATGGTAAACAATAACTGGGGAGGTACAATTGAAGACAACAGTTTCGGTACACATGAGTTCCTCAACCTCTGCGAAATGCTGGGTACTGAACCTTATATCAGCGGAAACGTAGGTAGTGGCACTGTAGAAGAACTGGCAAAATGGGTAGAATACATGACTTCCGAAGGAGACTCTCCGATGGCAAGACTTCGCCGCCAGAACGGTCGTGACAAAGCATGGAAAGTGAAATACCTCGGTGTAGGCAACGAAAGCTGGGGCTGCGGCGGAAGCATGCGTCCTGAATATTATGCTGATTTGTATCGCCGTTACTCCACTTACTGCCGCAACTACGACGGCAACCACCTGTTTAAGATTGCCAGTGGTGCCAGCGATTACGATTATAACTGGACTAAAGTCCTGATGGATCGCGTAGGCGGACGTATGAACGGACTCTCTCTCCATTATTACACCGTAACCGGCTGGAGCGGAAGTAAAGGAGCAGCCACTAAGTTTGACAAAGATGATTATTACTGGACAATGGGTAAGTGTCGTGAGATAGAAGATGTTATCAAAAAACACTGCGCCATCATGGATGAATATGATCCTAAAAAGCACGTAGCCCTCATGCTCGATGAGTGGGGTACCTGGTGGGACGAAGAACCCGGCACTATCCCAGGGCACCTTTACCAGCAGAATACCTTGCGTGACGCTTTCGTTGCCTCTCTTAGCTTCGACATCTTCCACAAATACACCGACCGTCTGAAAATGGCAAATATTGCCCAAATAGTAAATGTATTGCAATCCATGATCCTGACAAAAGGTAAAGACATGGTGCTGACTCCCACTTATTATGTATTCAAGATGTACAATGTACACCAGGATGCCACTTACCTCCCACTCGATCTGAACTGCGAGGTCATGGATGTACGCGATAATCGCAAAGTACCTATGGTAAGTGCCACAGCTTCTAAAGACAAGGACGGCAAGATCCACATCTCAATGTCTAATATCGATGCCGACAATGCACAGGAAATTACTATCAACCTGCCGGATGTAAAGGCAAAAAAGCCGTTGGTGAAATCTTAACTTCTGCCAACCTAACAGATTACAACTCTTTTGAGAACCTAATAATATAAAATTAGCTCCGTTCAAAGAGGTAAAAATCAATAAAAGGCGTACTGAAGATAAAACTACCAGCCAAGTCTATTGTTACTATAGAGTTACAGTAAATCAGTCGAAAAGACTTATTGTATTTTAAACAAGAAGCTAGCGGAAGTACAGCAAAAAAAGAGGCTCTTTCTTTGTTGCGAATTACGCATAAAGAGTTATCTTTGTCGCTGTTAAAATTAACAAGTGACACTTCAACCTGCTTTATTATAGTATTCAAATCAAATAAATATCAATATGAACGACAACAAACTTATGAACCGTGCAGCGGATAATATCCGTATCCTCGCTGCCTCTATGGTTGAGAAAGCTAATTCCGGTCATCCGGGCGGTGCCATGGGCGGTGCCGATTTTGTGAATGTACTCTTCTCTGAGTTTCTGGTGTATGATCCCGAAAATCCTGCATGGGAAGGTCGTGACCGCTTCTTCCTGGACCCGGGTCACATGTCACCGATGCTCTACTCTCAGTTGGCATTGGCAGGTAAATTCACATTGGATGAGCTGAAGGAATTCCGCCAATGGGGCAGCCCCACTCCGGGACACCCTGAACGCGACATCATGCGTGGTATTGAAAATACTTCCGGCCCGCTCGGCCAAGGCCATACTTTCGCAGTGGGTGCAGCTATCGCAGCTAAATTCATGAAAGCCCGTTTCGAAGAAGTGATGCAGCAAACCATCTACGCTTATATTTCGGACGGTGGTGTACAGGAAGAAATCTCACAGGGTGCAGGCCGTATTGCCGGTGCGCTGGGACTGGACAACCTCATCATGTTCTATGATGCAAACGACATCCAGCTTTCCACCGAAACGAAAGATGTAACCATCGAAGATACAGCAAAGAAATACGAGGCATGGGGCTGGAAGGTGATCAAGATCAACGGTAATGATCCCGACGCTATCCGTGGCGCTTTGAACGAAGCGAAAGCAGAAAACGAACGTCCTACCCTGATTATCGGTCATACCGTAATGGGTAAGGGTGCACGCAAGGCAGATGGCAGCAGCTACGAAGCTAACTGTGCGACTCACGGTGCTCCTCTGGGTGGTGACGCTTACGTAAATACCATCAAGAACCTCGGTGGTGATCCGACAAATCCATTCGTAATCTTCCCCGAAGTGAAGGAACTGTACGCAAAGCGTGCTGCCGAACTGAAGGAAATTATGGCTAAGAAATATGCTGCAAAATCAGAATGGGCAAAGGCTAATCCTGAAAAGGCTGCCAAACTCGACCTGTTCTTCTCTGGTAAAGCTCCTGAAGTAAACTGGGCAGCTATCGAGCAAAAAGCAGGTGCTGCTACACGTGCTGCATCAGCTACCGTATTGGGCGCTTTGCTACTCAGGTAGAAAACATGATCGTTGCTTCCGCCGACCTTTCAAACTCTGATAAGACAGACGGCTTCCTGAGAAAACCCATGCGTTTACCAAGAATGACTTCAGCGGTGCATTCTTCCAAGCCGGTGTTGCCGAACTGACTATGGCTTGCTGCTGTATCGGTATGGCGCTGCACGGCGGTGTAATCCCTGCATGCGGTACGTTCTTCGTATTCTCCGATTATATGAAACCTGCCGTACGTATGGCTGCACTGATGGAAACTCCCGTGAATTTATTTGGACACACGACGCATTCCGTGTAGGTGAAGACGGTCCTACTCATGAACCGGTAGAACAAGAAGCACAGATCCGTCTGATGGAAAAACTGAAAAACCACAAAGGACACAACTCTATGCTGGTTCTCCGTCCGGCAGATGCAGAAGAAACAACAATTGCATGGAAACTGGCTATGGAGAATACTACCACTCCGACCGGTTTGATCTTCTCTCGCCAAGATATCGCTATGTTGCCCGCTGGAAACGACTACTCTCAGGCAGCCAAGGGTGCTTACATTGTAGCAGGTTCTGATGAAAACCCGGATGTGATATCTGGTAGCTTCGGGCTCAGAAGTATCTACACTGGTGGCAGGAACCGAATTATTGCGCAAAGATGGCGTGAAAGTACGTATCGTATCTGCTCCTTCCGAAGGTTTGTTCCGCAGCCAGGCTCCGGGATATCAGGAAGGTGTTATCCCTGCTGACGCAAAAGTCTTCGGTCTGACAGCCGGTCTGCCTGTAAACCTGCAAGGTTTGGTAGGTGCTCACGGTAAAATTTGGGGATTGGAATCTTTCGGTTTCTCAGCTCCTTACAAAGTACTGGATCAGAAGTTAGGTTTTACTGCTGATAACGTTTATAAGCAAGTAAAAGCAATGTTATAAAAAGCCCTGGTGCATACCGGGCGAATGATTATTCGCCCCTACAGGTTGTAACAGGCTTGTAGGGGCGAAATATTTTTCACCTGATATCCCATTATAGAGCCTCTAAATCAATCATACACAACAGAAAATGAAAACAATTGGAATTTGTTCCGATCACGCCGGATTTGAATTGAAACAATACGTCAAGGGGTGGTTGGAAGCAAAAGGATGGGAATACAAAGATTTCGGAACCTATACAACGGAGAGCTGCGACTATGCAGATTTTGCTCATCCCCTGGCATTGGCCGTTGAAGCCGGAGAGTGTTACCCGGGTATTGCTATCTGCGGAAGTGGTGAAGGTATCAGCATGACACTGAACAAACATCAGGGTATTCGTGCTGCACTTTGCTGGACTGCGGAAATTGCTCATCTGGCTCGCCAGCATAATGATGCCAACGTACTCGTCATGCCGGGACGTTTTATCAGCACAGAAGAAGCTGATATGATTATGAGAGAATTCTTCAGCACACAATTTGAGGGTGGACGCCATCAGAAGCGTATTGATAAAATACCGGTGAGATAATCATCCCAACTCGAAATTACACTTGCAGGTGCGGGAACTGGTACTTGCAGTAGTGTAAGGTGACGCTTGCGGATGTGTAAGGCAACACTTGCAGTAGTGAAGGCTTACACACCCGCAAGTGTTTTTTTTAGTTTAGTTTATACACCTTCCTCAGAGCTAAGAAGTATAAACACATCAATTTTTACACCTTTTATGCCAAAAACTCTTCCCTATAATAGAGTCACTTTCCGTACTTTTGCCTGCATATCTAATAACCATTTAAAGTAAAACTGGAAACGCATGAAAAAAGTACTCGGAATTATTTCCCTGCTTCTCTCGGCCACATTGGCAACTGCCAACTCGATAGATTTCGATAAGGCTTTCAAGGAGAGTACAAAGATTGAAAAGCAAATCAAGAAAACATCTTTCCCCAAACAAACGTATCTCATTACGGACTTCGGCGCCAAACCCGACACCCCGGATGCTCCCTGCCATGAAGCAATCAACCAGGCTATCGTTACATGTTGCCTGAATGGTGGTGGTACGGTTGTAGTTCCAAAAGGTACATTCTACACAGGTCCCATCACACTGAAAAGCAACGTCAACTTTCATGTAGAAGAAGGAGCCGTATTGAAATTTTCAACCGATCAGAGCCTCTACTTTCCCGGAGTTATCACCCGTTGGGAAGGTCTGGACTGCTACAATGCCCGCCCGCTGATATATGCATACGGCGAAACCAACATCGCCATCACCGGAAAAGGGACAATCGACGGTCAGGGTTCCAACGAAACCTGGTGGCCGATGTGTGGCGCTCCGCGCTACGGCTGGAAAGAAGGCATGGTGGCCCAACGCAACGGCGGACGCGAACGCCTGCTGATGTACGGGGAAACATCCACGTCCTATTTATAAGCGTGTAATGACACCTGAAGACGGATTACGTCCGCAACTTATCAACCTGTACTCATGTAATACAGTGCTGATAGAAGATGTAACTTTATTGAATTCCCCTTTCTGGGTTATTCACCCGCTATTCTGCGAAAGTCTCACTGTACGCGGTGTATACGTTTATAATCGCGGTCCCAATGGCGATGGCTGCGACCCGGAATCCTGCAAAAACGTACTGATAGAGAACTGTACCTTCGATACGGGCGACGACTGCATAGCCATCAAATCCGGCCGTAACCAGGACGGACGCAAGTGGAACATTCCCAGCGAGAATATCATTGTACGCGGTTGCTATATGAAGAAAGGACATGGAGGTGTAGTCATCGGTAGCGAAATCTCCGGCGGATGCCGCAACCTGTATGTGGAAAACTGTAAGATGGACAGCCCCAACCTGGACCGCGTAATCCGCATCAAGACCAATACGTGCCGCGGCGGACTGATAGAGAATGTATTTGTACGCAACGTCACCGTCGGCCAATGCCGCGAAGCCGTACTGCGCATCAACCTGCAATACGAAAACCGTGAGAACTGCAACCGCGGTTTTACTCCTACTGTCCGCAACGTTCACCTAAAGAATGTAACCTGCGAAAAGAGCAAACTTGGTGTCCTTATTATCGGTCTCGACGACGTATCCGGCAGCTCGATGAATATCTGATCACCGACTCTACCGACCGGGACGAAGCTTTCTATCTCCTGGGAAATGCCTACCGTAAACAAGGCAACTGGGCAACTGGCTTTAAACAACTACCGCTATGCCATCGACCTCAATCCGGACAGCCCTGCCCGTTGAAGCCTATCGAATATGGCAATGGATATCCTGAATTTCTTCAATAAGGATATGTACAATCAATAACATATAAAAGTAACGTAAATTATGGCAAAAGATTAAAGGAGCAATCGTAGTCGACACGGAGCGTTGCAAAGGATGCAACCTGTGTGTAGTGGCATGTCCGCTCAATGTAATAGCCCTCACCAAAGAGGTGAACGTGAAAGGGTATAACTATGCCCACCAGATATTGGAAGATACCTGTAACGGATGCAGTTCATGCGCAACTGTATGTCCGGACGGATGTATCTCGGTGTATAAAGTAAAAGTAGAATAAATGAGAAGAATATGGCAGAAGAAGTTGTATTAATGAAAGGAAACGAAGCCATCGCCCATGCAGCATCCGCTGCGGCGCCGGACGGATACTTCGGATATCCTATTACTCCGCAATCAGAAGTATTGGAAACTCTCGCCGAACTGAAACCGTGGGAAACTACCGGTATGGTAGTGCTCCAGGCAGAGAGTGAAGTGGCAGCTATCAATATGGTATACGGTGGCGCCGGAAGCGGAAAAATGGTAATGACCTCTTCATCCAGCCCCGGTGTCAGCCTCAAGCAGGAAGGTATCTCCTACATTGCAGGAGCCGAATTGCCGTGTCTGATTGTAAATGTAATGCGCGGCGGTCCCGGACTGGGAACCATCCAGCCAAGCCAGGCAGACTACTTCCAGACCGTGAAAGGCGGCGGCCATGGCGACTATCGCCTTATCGCCCTTGCCCCTGCTTCCGTACAGGAAATGGCAGACTTCGTAAGTCTGGGCTTCGAGCTTGCCTTCAAGTATCGCAATCCGGCTATCATCCTTGCCGACGGCGTAATCGGACAGATGATGGAGAAGGTAGTTCTTCCCGCACAGAAGCCGCGCCGCACGGATGCCGAAGTTATCGAGCAATGTCCGTGGGCCACTACCGGCAGAACCAACGGCCGCAAGCCCAACGTCATCACTTCTCTGGAACTGAAACCGGAAGAGATGGAGAAGAACAACATCCGCTTCCAGGCCAAATACAAAGAGATTGAAGAGAACGAGGTACGCTTTGAAGAGATTCATTGTGAGGATGCCGAATACCTGATTGTAGCTTTCGGCTCCATGGCGCGTATCGGCCAGAAAGCCATGGAAATGGCGCGCGAAGAAGGCCTCAAAGTCGGAATGCTTCGTCCCATCACTCTGTGGCCGTTCCCAACCAAAGCCATTGCCGCATACGCCGACAAGGTAAAAGGCATACTGGTTACCGAGCTGAATGCCGGACAGATGATTGAGGATGTCCGCCTCGCCGTAAACGGTAAGGTGAAAGTAGAGCACTTCGGACGTCTCGGCGGCATCGTTCCCGACCCGGACGAGATTGTAAGTGCACTTGAAGAAAAAAAAGGGTTGAATCAAAAAGTCTCAAATCTATTTTTAAAATAAGATAATCCTAAATCGTCAAATTAAGAAATGAATCCTGACAAAATAAGAAACGTACTGAATATTCTCTTTCTGATACTTGCCCTGGCATCTATCATCGTGTACATTGTAGCAAGGGACGATTTCAAACTGTTTATATACGTTTGCGGCGCAGCTATATTTGTAAAGCTTATGGAGTTTTTCATACGGTTCACCAACAGATAAGGAGAAGTGATTATGACAAAAGAAGATATTATCAAACCCGAGAACCTGGTTTCCAAGAAACCGACTCTGATGAACGATAATCCCATGCACTACTGCCCGGGATGCAGCCACGGCGTGGTTCACAAACTGATTGCCGAAGTAATCGAAGAAATGGGACTGGAAGATAAGGCCATCGGCATCTCCCCCGTGGGATGTGCCGTGTTTATCTACAACTATATAGACATCGACTGGCAGGAAGCCGCCCACGGACGTGCTCCCGCCCTTGCCACCGCCATTAAGCGCCTGTGGCCGGACCGTCTGGTATTCACCTATCAGGGCGACGGCGACCTGGCATGTATCGGTACGGCCGAAACCATCCATGCGCTGAACCGCGGTGAGAACATCACCATCATCTTCATCAACAACGCCATCTACGGTATGACCGGCGGACAGATGGCCCCCACTACCCTTGTGGGCATGAAAACCTCTACCAGTCCTTACGGACGTGACGTACACCTGCACGGTTATCCGCTGAAAATGGCCGATATAGCCGCCCAACTGGAAGGTACGGCATACGTAACCCGCCAGAGCGTAGATACGGTTCCCGCTATCCGCAAGCAAAGAAAGCCATCCGCAAGGCGTTCGAGAACTCCATGGCAGGCAAAGGCTCCAACCTCGTAGAAATCGTTTCTACTTGTAACTCCGGCTGGAAGATGTCTCCGGAGAAATCAAACAAATGGATGCAGGAGCACATGTTCCCCTTCTATCCATTGGGTGACTTGAAAGATAAACAATGATGCTAAAAACAGAAGAACAATGAAAGAAGAAATCATTATAGCAGGCTTCGGCGGACAAGGCGTATTGTCCATGGGAAAGATTCTGGCATATTCCGGACTGATGGAAGGCAAGGAAGTTACCTGGATGCCCGCCTACGGACCGGAACAGCGTGGCGGTACAGCAAACGTTACCGTAATCGTAAGCGACGAGAAAATCTCCTCTCCTATCCTGAGCAAGTATGATGCGGCTATTATCCTGAACCAACCTTCACTGGAGAAATTCGAGAAGTAAAGTAAAGACGGGCGGCATACTTATCTACGACGGCTACGGCATCATCAACCCGCCGACGCGTAAAGATATCAAAGTGTATCGCATCGACGCAATGGATGCGGCCAATGAAATGAATAATGCCAAAGCATTCAAGCTCTCCCCGTCTTTCACGTATATTCTTTGATCGTGAAAGCACCGAACCGACTATTTTTATGACACCATTCTCCAGTTTCTTTGTTCGTCCCGATCAGGTATTCTTCACCAACAGTAATGTTCCTTATACAAATCTGACTTATTATAAAGCGGGTAATAAGGTAAACGGTGAAGAGCGATTCAAATCTTATTTTTCTGTCAATGTAAACAAACGGTTGGCATTTGGCTTCAATTTCGATTACCTGTACGGACGTGGATACTACTCCAATCAATCTACTTCGCACTTCAATGCCGGCATATTCGGAAGTTATATTGGCGAACGCTACCAACTGCAAGCTGTCTACAACAACTTCTTCATGAAGATGAATGAAAACGGCGGTATAGCAAATGACGGTTACATTACCCGCCCCGATACAATGGCTGACGGTAAGAAAGAATACGAATCCACCACTATTCCTGTGAAGCTGGAGCAAACTTCCAACCGTAACAAAGACTTCTATATTTACCTTACGCAACGCTATCGGTTAGGATTCAAGCGGAGAGTATTGAAAGAAGTAGCCCAAAACAATAGCGTTAAACAGAACTTTGCTCCCACGGCAGCATCTACTGCCATGATTCCCGACACTGCCATTACAGACAGTTTAGGTATGGATCGTTTAGGTGCTGACAGTTTAGGCACCGACAGTCTTTCAGCAGAAAGGCTTGCAATGAAAAAAAGCCTGAGTCTAGATAGCCTTAACAACGCCACTGCCTTGGCAGAAGATACCAATTATGTTGAAGAATTCGTCCCTGTCACAAGTTTCATTCATACTTTTAAAGTGGAGCGCTCACGCCATCGTTTCCAATCATACAGCGAACCGGAGGGTATGTATGAAAACACTTACTTCAACAAAAACGGAAGTGTCAGTCGGGACTCCACCACAGCATTCAGCATAAAGAACATCTTTGGCATAGCCCTGTTGGAAGGTTTCAACAAATATGCTAAAGCAGGATTAACCGCTTATATCTCTCATAAGTTCAGCCGTTATGACCTGATGAATGCAGATTCCATGACGGTAGACCGCTTCACAGAACAAGAAATATTTGTAGGCGGTGAACTTGCCAAACGACAAGGTAAAGTCCTTCACTATTCCATAGATGGTGAAATAGGTATTATGGACAAAGCGCTGGGGCAATTCCGTCTACATGGTAATATGGATTTGAATTTCCGATTGGGAAAAGATACAGTAAACCTTATCGCACGAGGTTTTGTGACGAATACACTCCCATCTTTCTATATGCGGCATTATCACTCCAACCATTTCTTCTGGGACAATGATAATATGGAGAAAGAATTCCGTACCCGTGTAGAAGGCGAATTAAACATTGACCGGTGGGGTACTAATCTTCGTGCCGGTGTAGAAAACGTCAAGAACTATACTTATTTCAACCAGAAAGCTGTACCCGAGCAGTATAGCGGTAATATACAAATACTTTCAGCAACTCTGAAACAGAACTTCCGTGCAGGTATTTTCCATTTGGATAACGAAGTAACCTGGCAAAAGTCAAGCAATGAAACAATTCTCCCATTGCCACAACTTTCACTATACTCCAATTTATACATCCTGACCAAGTTAGCGAAGAAAGTTCTTACGGTGCAATTGGGAGCCGATGTGCGCTATTTCACCAAATATAATGCACCGGCCTATACGCCTGCCGTTCAGCAATTCCACCTGCAACCGGAAAACGATCAGGTAGAGATAGGTGGTTATCCTATAGTGAACATTTATGCAAACCTGCAACTGAAGCGTACACGGCTATTCGCTATGTACTCTCACGTAAATCAAGGCATGGGTACACGTAACTCTTTCCTCGTACCGCATTACCCCATCAACCCGAGTCTGCTAAAGATAGGTGTTTCATGGAACTTCTACGATTAAAACTCTTTCCACATGAGAATCCCGAAAGCCAGAATACTGAAATACGCAGCTATGGGTATAATAGCCGCTTTCATTGCTACCTTCTTTTTAAAGAAGGAGAAGCAACAAGGGCATCCGCGTGACTATGCAGAAATCGCAGCCGAGAAAATAATCCGCGCTGCCACAGAATATAACTCCATCAGCTTCTATGTTGACGGAGATACCTTATCGGGCTTTCATTATGAACTGATAGAAGCGTTTGCCCGTGACCATGGCTGGAAGGCTGCCATCACTCCCGAAATGAGTTTTGACAAACGGCTGGAAGGACTTGCAACAGGCGAGTTCGATGTTATCGCTTATGGTATTCTAGCCACCAGTGAACTGAAAGACTCTTTGTTCCTTACTACTCCGATTGTACTTAATAAACAGGTTCTCGTACAACGCAAAGCCACATCTCCCACTGACTCTTTATTCGTTAAAAGTCAGTTAGACTTGGCAGGCAAAACCCTGCACGTAGTGAAAGGATCACCTTCCATCCTCCGTATTCGTAATCTGGGAAACGAAATTGGTGACACTATATATATTAAGGAAATAGATAAATACGGTTCGGAACAGCTGATATCACTTGTAGCTCATGGGGATATAGATTATGCCGTATGCGATGAAAGCATCGCCCGTGCCGTAACGGACAGTATTCCACAGATAGATATCAATACCGATATCAGTTTTACCCAGTTCTATTCCTGGGGAGTCAGCAAACAATCACCTGTTCTATTGGACAGCCTTAACAGCTGGCTTCAGACTTTTCGGAACAGTGATGAGTTTAAATCTATCTACCGTAAATATTACCGGACTTCGAATCAGAGATAAGTTCCTCTCAAACAAGCTTATACAATAAAACCGGAAGTTTCGCACAGGGAACTTCCGGTTTTATTCTTTTCCATTCTTAGTTTCATGCCTTGGAACTGTCAGTTTCATTGCTTGGAACTGCTAGTTTCATCCGGTGAAACTACTGGTTTCACACCGAGAAACTATTAGTTTCATGCCTTGAAACTAATAGTATCAAGCAAGGCTCTCTACTTCCCGAAGCCACATCTCTGATGATGCATCGCTTGGCATACGCCAATCCCCGCGCGGACTGATGGAAATACTACCTACTTTAGGTCCGTCCGGCAGACAAGAGCGCTTAAATTGTTGATTGAAGAAGCGGCGGAAGAATGTCTGCAACCATTTCTTGATTGTCTCTTCATCATACACGTCCTTAAATGTACGCACTGCAAGGAAGAATATCTTGGAAGGACGGAAACCACAACGGAGGAAATAATACAGAAAGAAATCATGCAGCTCATAAGGACCTACCAGATCTTCCGTTATCTGTTTGATATTGCCGTTTTCATCTGCCGGAATCAATTCAGGACTAATCGGAGTATCCACAATATCCAGCAGCGTCATGCGTGAAGCTTCGTCCATATCATTCTCGGCTACCCATTTCACCAGATACTTAACCAAAGTCTTAGGCACACTTCCATTCACACCATACATGGACATATGATCTCCATTATAAGTAGCCCAGCCCAATGCCAGTTCCGAAAGATCGCCCGTACCAATTACCATTCCCCAAGTCTGGTTGGCAATATCCATCAGTATCTGCGTACGCTCGCGTGCCTGAGCATTTTCATAAACTACATCATGCACATCGATATCATGGTCTATATCTTTGAAATGCTGAATACAAGCTTCCTTGATACTGACCTCGCGAACGGTGATTCCTAAAGAATTCATCAAATCCAGAGCATTCGTATACGTGCGGTCTGTTGTTCCAAACCCCGGCATTGTTACACCGATAATATCTTTACGAGACCATCCCAATTTATCGAAGGTTTTGACACACACCAGTAATGCCAATGTAGAATCCAACCCACCGGAAATGCCGACTACCGCACTCTTGGCAGCAGTGTGTACCAGACGCTGAGCCAAACCGGAAACTTGTATGGAGAATATTTCCTCGCAACGCTCGTTCAACTCAACTCCTTGCGGCACAAAAGGATGAGGGTCAAAACAACGCGTCAGGTTCAGTTCTTTGCTATTTACATATTCTGTAGAACACGTACCGCCTCTCCCGGTGCGCAATGCGCCCGACAAGCGGAAAAAGTTGTATTAACTCGACGTTCCGTGCGCAAATGTTCCACATCTATTTCACTGATAATCACCTGTCCCTCGAAAAGAGAAACGCTTGCTGCGAGCTATCAGGCTGCCATTTTCGAAAATCAGTCCGTTCCCTGCAAACACCACATCCGTAGTAGACTCACCGAACCCACACGAACAGAAAACATAACCGGCAATGCAACGAGCCGACTGCTGGCTGATCAAAGAACACAAATAGTTGTGCTTACCAATCCCTTCATTATCCGCCGACAGATTAAACAGAATTTCCGCACCTTGCAATGCAAGTGAGGAACTGGGCGGAATAGGTGCCCATAAATCCTCACAAATTTCAATGCCGAACGTCGTATCCGCAGTTTCGAACAATAAGTCAGTTCCCATTGGAACCACCTGCCCGCAAAGGCGCACGCTCCTTTCACTTACATCCACAGCGGATGTAAACCAGCGTTTCTCATAAAATTCCTTGTAGTTGGGGAGGTAAGTCTTGGGCACTACTCCCAACACCTTTCCTTTTTGAATTACGACTGCGGCATTCAGCAATACTCCGTTCATCGCTATCGGCATGCCAAGTATGGCTATGATATCCAACTGCCTTGTATTACTTACAATCTGTATCAATCCCATTTCCGCTTCTTCAAGCAATAATTGCTGGGCAAACAAATCACCGCATGTATATCCCGTCACACACAACTCCGGAAAAGCAATGATCTGCACACCTTTCCCCTCGGCTATGATTATTTCCTTTTCAATTTCCCTGGCATTGAACTTACAGTCCGCTACCTTCACACGGGGCACAGCCGCCGCTACCTTTACATATCCGTAATTCATAAGGATGTCATTTAAAAATATGGCGGCAAAAAAATACGGTTATTTATCCATAAACACAAAATAATCACTTCATTCACCTCAGATATCCAAGATTATTTGTACTTTTAGCAACATTTTTAAAGCACGCCATACAAAACTCATGAGAGCTCCTAATACAGTCCATAAATGGTTACTTTCCCTGATACTTCTAATCGGGTGCCTGTCAGTTTCCGCTAAAGAAAAAGAGTATATATTATTCCTCAGTTCCGTCAATGCAGAAGAAGCATGGATTCACGGTTTCCGGAACGAACTTCAAAAACGCTTCCCTTATGAAGGAAATATCGAATTACATGAATACTTCCTGGCAGTTCCGGTGCTTACCAATGAAGAAGAAGTCAAACAAGCCCAAGATAATCTTCTGCAAACATTTCCTACACCACCTAAAGTTGTCATAATCGTAGGAGATCCGGGCTGGTTGGTCAGTGCGCCCATTTTCGACGGCCCCTGGAAAAATATCCCTGTCATACTTTGCTATTCACGCGGACGAGTTCCCTCTACTCTGCAAACATTATTGGCAAAAACTCCTTTGACAGAAGCAAACAGCATCCCTATCGAAGAATTTAACAAGAACTACAATATCACCGTACTGAAACAACCTTATTACATCAAGGAAACTCTGACACTCATCAAACAACTTCAGCCGGAAGTCAACCGGATTGCTTTTATTTCCGACAACCGTTATATCAGCACAGTTACCCGCCAAGCCGTGAGTGCGGTGATGCAAAAAAAGATTTTCCTGATCTAAAACTGGAACTTTTATCTTCAGAGCAAATAAGTACAGAAGAATTACTGGATACACTTACCAGTTACAAGCAAACCACCGGCGTCATCTATTACGCATGGCTCCGGCAATATGGAAATAACAAGAATTACTATCTGTCGGACCATCTCAAAAGATACTCCCCAGCTTCCTGGAAGTTCCCGTATTTACATTAGCTGACTTAAACCTGCAAGAAAATCTCTATGCTGGCGGACATTATATCTCTATCCGTGACTTCACGGATACGGTAATGTCCACAATCAGTCGCATCCTATCGGGAGAAACAGCCTCTTCCATTCCTTACCAGAATGGCGGAGTTGCACATACCTATCTGAACTTTGCCGACTTGAAATGATGCAAGATACCAGAAAATTTATATCCGAAAGACGCTATTTACTTCTTCCAGCCTCCTACTTTCTATCAGCAGTATAAGACTTACATCTGGATGACAATCCTATTTATCGCTTTATTCTTCACCCTATATATCTTCTATTATATTCATTCCCAAAAGCATAAAAAGGAGCTGATTCTTGCAAAGGAACGTGCCGAAGAATCCGACCGTCTCAAATCAGCTTTTCTTGCTAATATGAGTCATGAGATACGCACTCCCCTCAATGCTATCGTGGGCTTTTCCAGTATTCTTGCCGAAGCGGCTGATACCCCTGAAAGCCATGAATATATCCGGATTATTGAAGACAACAACTGCCTGTTGCTACAACTCATTAACGATATACTCGACCTGTCCAGGATAGAAGCCGGTTTGCTGGACTTCTGTTATACCGAAGTAGACATCAATGGCTGTATTCGTAAACTTGAAGATGCTTTCCATTTTAGAATGCCTGCAAATGTGGAATGTATTGCAGAGTTTGGCATGAAGAAATGCCACGTCTATACAGAAAAGAATCGTCTGAGTCAAGTACTTGGCAATTATCTCTCCAATGCCATTAAGTACACCACAGAGGGAAGTATCACTGTCGGCTACTATCCACCCAAAGACGGAAACATGCGATTCTATGTGCGGGACACCGGTTGCGGAATTTCTCCTGAAAAGCAGAAAGCTATTTTCCAACGTTTTGTAAAGCTGGATAACTTCAAACAAGGTACCGGCCTTGGCTTATCCATTTGCCAAATGATTGCTGAAAAGATGCATGCCACCGTCGGAGTTTCTTCCGAAATAGGTAAAGGTTCCGAGTTCTGGATAGAAATACCTTACCAGCCAATTCACACTGTTTAACAAAAAGGAGGAAAAAAGAATGGAAATCTTTTGGTAAAATCGAATAAGTCTTTATCTTTGCAAGCGAAATAAAAATGTAATTATTACAAGTTTGAATTAAACGAATATGGAAGTAGTAGTAGAACGATTGCAAGGACATAACATTAAACCCTCGGTACAGCGTATTGCTATCATGAAATATCTTATGGAGCACCGCACACATCCGACGGTAGATGAGATTTATACGGCATTATCTCCTACTATACCGACACTCTCAAAAACTACAGTCTACAACACGCTGAAGATTTTGAGCGAACAAGGAGCCGCACAAACGCTTACCATCGATGAGCGTAACACATGCTATGATGCCGACACCACTCCACATTCACATTTCTTGTGCAAGCGTTGCGGAAGAATCTATGACTTGCCGTGTGACGACGCAATAAAAAAAGTGGTAGATACGGATATGGATGGACACGAAGTGCAGGAAATCCATTATTATTACAAAGGAATCTGTAAACAATGTAAAGAAGACTAACGTTTTTTATAAAACGAACGAATAACTAATTCAATTAAATCAAAAAGAAAATGAAAAAATTTAGATGTACTGTATGCGGTTACGTATATGAAGGTGATGCCGCTCCTGAGAAATGCCCGTTGTGTAAAGCTCCTGCCAGCAAGTTCGTAGAAGTTGTAGAAACCACAGAAGACGGTCCTCTGTCTTTTGCTGACGAACACGTGATCGGTGTAGCTAAAGGTTGTGATGATGAAATGATTAAAGACCTGAACAACCACTTCATGGGCGAATGCACAGAAGTAGGTATGTATTTGGCTATGAGCCGTCAGGCAGACCGTGAAGGTTATCCCGAAGTAGCGGAAGCTTTCAAGCGTTATGCCTGGGAAGAAGCAGAACATGCTTCTAAGTTCGCTGAACTGTTGGGTGACTGTGTATGGGATACCAAAACTAACCTCGAAAAGAGAATGAACGCTGAGTCAGGCGCTTGCGAAGACAAGAAACGTATTGCCACTCGTGCAAAAGCTCTGAATCTGGATGCTATCCATGACACTGTTCATGAAATGGCAAAAGATGAAGCTCGTCACGGTAAAGGCTTTGAAGGTCTGTACAACCGTTACTTCAAGAAATAATCCTTTTTAGTATTGTATTTTTAGGGAAAGAGGTTACCGGAATGGTAACCTCTTTTTCTATAATACGATTCATCCCCTCTCAAGTTATCCCACGAAATGTAACACATCATTTGCTATACGTTACATTCCCCTTTTATAAAGGGGTTTTCCTCCATATTATGTTTGCGAGAATATCTGTTTTCAATTACTTTTGTATCACAATTGCTAACCCCAACGTAATTATGAAAACGCTATTATCCATCTTATTCCTTTTCTTTGCAACCTACGGATACAGTCAATCAGAGAAACTATTTACAGTAGACCGTGAATTATCAAACAGCAATATCAATCAGATCTATCAAGCCAAAGACGGAGTTATCTGGATAGCCACCGAAGACGGACTTAATCGTTACGACGGCGCCAAGTTCAGTGTGTACAAACACAAAGAAGGAAACGACAGTTCATTGGTAGATAACAATGTAAGGATACTCTTCGAAGACAGCAAAGGGAACTTCCTGATAGGTACTCAACGCGGGCTACAACTTTACGACCCGTCAACAGACCTCTTTAAAGAAATCCCCATCCTGTACGAAACTGGAATAAACATGAGCGCACATATCAGTACGATCCTGGAGCGTAAGAATGGAGAGTTATTAATAGGAACGTCCGGGCATGCCGTTTATTCACTAACATTAGGAGGAACAGAACCTCTTATCAAAGAGGCGCAACTGCCGGTTCCCAGTTTTTTCATCACCTATCTATTCGAAGACCAAAACGAAAATCTATGGGTTTCTACAGAAGGAAAGGGTTATACCGCATTGACACGTCAGGTCAAATATATCACTATTTCATCGGAAAAGAGAATGCCTGGAATATAGTAACTTCTATTTGCCTGGATGAAAAAGGGAATATCTATGCCAGTAACATTAACAAAGGAATATTTGTCTACGACCAGCAGAAAGATACTTTTATCCCTATCTCCTGTCCGATACTTCCTAGCCTGCCTATCAATACAATATATGCTGCCGGACAAGGAAAAATCTATATCGGAACCATAGGGTACGGCATAAAAGTATATGACATACATACACAGAAGATAAAGGAAAGCGAGTTCAGTTTCAGTACTTTCGATTTCAGCAAAGCCGATGTACATGCCATCACAAAGGATCGGGCAGGCAACTTATGGCTGGGTATCAACGGCAAAGGAGTCATGCTTCTTCCGGCTACAACAAACCAATTCAAGTACATGGGTTACAAGTCTGTAACAACCAATAAAATAGGTTCTAACAGCATAAAAAGCAGTATGTAAAGACAAGGAAGGAACCTTATGGCTCGGAACAGCCAATGACGGTATATATGGTATAAAAGGAAAGAATAAGCCTTCCCTGCACTTTGAGCACAAAGAAACATCTAATTCCGTGCCGTCCACAATCAACCATATCCACCAGACAGCAGACGGCAGATTGTGGCTGGCCTCACCTTTGGAAGGGCTGGCAGAGATGGACCCCAAGACCGGCCTGTGCCGATACTATAAATTACAGGACCATTATCAGAATGAAGTAAAAAACATATCGTATCTGACTTCAGACAAGAACGGTGAACGATTATGGGTAGCCGTTATGGGCGGAGGCGTGTTTTACATCGATCTAAAAACCGGGAAAGTCAACAGATGCGATACTTTTGAAAGCGGAAAAGAATATCAGGAGAATTACAATGTACTCCACAACCGTTGGGTAGCCTCATTGCTGTACACCAGCAACAATAAATTATATATTGGCACCTACGATGGCTTAGGATGTCTGGATATACCCACAATGAACTTCGCCTCAACCTATGGGAAAAACAGGATATTCAGCGGCAGTATCATACTGACCCTCTTTGAGGATGAACAAGGTGACATCTGGGCAGGTACCACCAAAGGACTCATTCATATAGACGGAAAAAATGGAAGCTCTAAAACTTATACTACACACGATGGATTGCCCAATAATACCATTTGTGCCATTCAAGGCGACAAACAACATGGATTATGGATAAGTACCAATTACGGTATCACAAACATGGATCCGGAAACAGGTACCTTTATCAACTACTATGCAGGCAATGGGTTACAAGGAAATGAATTCAGCAAAAAATGCAGCCTGTACAGATAAAGATGGATATCTCATCTTTGGAGGTATCAATGGTATCACCTTTTTCCGACCAGCAGAAATCACTACAGAAGTCAAAAAGCCCGAGGTTAGAATTGCCGACTTCTACATCCATAATAAAGCTGTAAAGAAAGGTACACGTTCCGGTAACCACGAAGTTATAGAAACAGCAGTACAGGAAGCCAGCCGGTTCCGTTTATGTCATAGAGACAACTCATTCAGCATCGAATTCTCAGCCATGGAATTCTATAATCCGGAACGGATCACCTATCTTTATTCCATGAATGGAGCAACCTGGATGGCATTAGCTCCAGGCGTCAACAGAGTTTCTTTCAGTGATCTGGCACCGGGCACTTATCACTTCAGGATGAAAGCCAAAGACTATACAGCCTACTCGGAAGAGAAAGAAATCATCATCCAGATAGATCCGGCATGGTGGGCATCGGGTTGGGCTAAATTAATATACGTCCTATTGATATTATCAATCATTGGATTCATTGTGATGCAGGTGCATCATCGTTACCGTATGCATCAAAAGATGTTGCAACACATCCATGCCGAGCAAATTAACGAAGCAAAGTTACAGTTCTTCATTAATATCTCTCACGAAATACGAACTCCGATGTCGCTTATCATCAGTCCCTTGCAACAACTGATGGCAAAAGATAAGGATGCAGAATGTAGAAAGCTCTACAGTACTATACAACGGAATGCCGAGCGCATCCTGCAATTGGTAAACCAATTAATGGATATCCGAAAAATAGACAAAGGACAAATGTCCCTCATGTTTAAAAAGGCTGAAATAGTTAGTTTCACCCGTGACCTGTTAGAAACCTTCGAACAACAGACAAGGGTAAAGAAACTCGACTTAAAATTCCACACCTCTGCTCCTGAAATAGAAATGTGGATAGATCCTAAGAACTTTGACAAGATCATCCTGAACCTACTGTCGAATGCTTGTAAGTTCACACCTGAAAACGGACAAGTGGAAATCAGCCTCAGCACAGGTGAGGATACCCACCTTCCCCAAAATGCACCCCTGCGCCGATATGTTGAACTTACAGTTGCGGACAGTGGTATCGGCATTGCTTCCACTGAACGGGAACATATATTCGAGCGATTCTACCAGATACGCAACAGTCAGAACAACTCAAATATAGGAACAGGTATCGGGCTTCACCTCACACGCTCTTTAGTGGAGCTGCATTACGGAAATATTCACGTAGAGGACAATGGCGAAGGCAGACCGGGCTCCCGGTTTATCATACGGCTACCGCTGGGAAACGGGCATTTGAAAAAGGAAGAAATAGAAGAAGCAACAACCGCCGACACCCTAATAAACATCCCGGCGGCAGAACCGGCTACCATAGCTCCCCCGCTGCCTTATGATGACGATGAAGAAGCCAGCGGTAAAGTCCGTGCCCGCAGTCGTCGCCATGTGCTTGTGGTAGAAGACGATGAAGAGATTCGCCACTACATTTGCCGCGAACTGAGCAATGACTTTTACATGACCGAATGCAGTAACGGAAAAGAAGCATTAGCATCGATATTATCCCATACGCCCGATCTGATAATCAGCGATGTGATGATGCCTGAAATGGATGGCTTGACACTCTGCCGCAAGATACGACAGAATGTGAACATCAACTATCTACCCATCATCCTGCTTACCGCCCGTACCAGCGAGGAGGACAATCTGGAAGGGTTGGATACCGGTGCCGATGCTTATCTGATGAAACCATTCAGCATTGAGTTACTGAGAAAAACTGTCTTAAACCTCATCCGCCGCCGGGAACAATTGCGTAATGCTTTCAGTGGCCGTCAGAATCAGGAGGAACAAATCTCAATCCCAGAAGTAAAATCTCCCGATGACCGGCTTATGGAACGTGTCATGCGCGTTATCAATGAGAATTTAAGCAATCCGGCATTAACCGTTGAAATGATCAGTACGGAAGTAGGTATCAGCCGTGTACATCTGCATCGCAAGCTCAAAGAACTCACGAATCAGACTACACAACAACTCATTCGTAACTTACGTCTGAAGCAGGCAGCTACCCTGCTGGCCGACAAGCGGCATAGCATAACAGAAGTAGCCACATTAACCGGTTTTACGCATCCCACTTACTTCGCCACGGCATTCCGCGAAATGTATGGCATATCACCATCAGAGTATATGGAACGCCATATAAGACAAGATAAAACGAAAGTTGGCATCTTTTGATGTGAAAGATGCCAACTTATGCAACAAGAGATGCCAACTTTTGATGTAAAAGATGGCATCTTTTACATAGCTATTTTAAAGTTCTTGTCCGAGGGCTTTCCGTTAGGTTAAGCCTACCGGACATATCGCCTCCGCAATCTACTATGATCTTATGCAATACTATCGCCGGACTGAGAGGGCGAATAGTCAGAGTATGTACCCCGGCCTCCAGAGTGACACCTGGAAAAGTTACTTTTGACTCTATCACCCGTGCCGCTCCCGCAGGATACATTTTTGAATAACAGTTGGCCCAAGTCAGGTCTGAATTGTAATTCACGATTTGTTCCTCACCGTCATCTAAACGAATGGCATAACTATGCCCTCCTTTAATAAAAGGCAAAGTACTATCCAATATCAGGCGTATACGCACACCGGACAAGTCAGACTTTAATCGCATTTGATAGGTCAACGAAGCACCGGATACCGGCTTGGTATATGGCATCAAAGAAAGTCCGGAGAGTGTACGTCCCAAGTCCGGTATAACAGTCCATTGTGTACCGGGTTCCTGCACGGATGTAGCAAAACGTTCCGCTTCCATTACCACTACCCCACTGCTCTCTTCGTATTCATAACCACCCATTACCATATTTCCGTTCCGGGAAGCATCCACACGGGTTACTTTCGGCATTATATTTCCTCCTTTCGGTTCATCCCATGAAGTATAGCCTATATGGGTCTGATCCATCATGTGTTTCCATTTGCCACCGGCAATATTATTATTATAATCGGCGCATAGTTCCGCATCTCTCCGGAAGCAATACTCTACGCGATCCGCCCAGGCATTGTCACGTACATCATTTTCAGCAGCCAACTGCCGGTTCATGGCGGTAGCACAGTACATTTCATAAAGATTGGCCATAGCTTGCACAGGGAATAATATCAGCTCCTTATAAGCATCGCGCCTATTCTCCGGTAGCAAAGCAAACTGACGGACAGCATGTGCTTCCAATGCCAGAAACTCATCGGCCACAGCTTTAAATTCACCACTTTGCAAATTATAGGTTTTGTGATCTAACATCTCTGCCGTCACACGAGCGCAATATTTACAGTGAAGATTTAAAATTCGTGCAGCTTCGTCAGCATATTCATTACCAAATTGCTGGCGGCAAAATTCTCTTGTATAATCCATCAGATTACCCGCATTAAAAGCATCAGGATTCCATGCCATTTTCAAGAAGAAATCCGTAGGAAACTCATTCGGTTTCAAATCACCTACATTCAATATCCACATCTTATCCACACCATAAGCATACGTCAGATAAAGCTGTTCCCACATATGCTGGATTTGAGTCATATTCAACCACTGATAAGCACGCGGAGCACCATGCAAATCCACATGATAGTACATGCCATAACCACCGGGATGACGTTTAACACCTGGTTCGGGCAGACGGCGAACATCTCCCCAATTGTCATCACATAACAGAATCATTACATCATCCGGTATCTGCATACCTTGATCGTAATATTCCAGTACCTCACTATAAAGCGCCCATAATTGTGGAGTCTTAGAAGCAGATTTTCCCGTAACCTCGGCTATGATACGACGCTGTTCTTTCACTATATTTTCCAACAGTTTTGTATCCGTATCAGGTCCCATCGGCGCATCACCGTCACCACGCATCGCAATGGTCACCACTTCTTCTTTACCCCGCATGCGCTCTATACCTTCACGGAAAAAGCGGTCGATACCATCTTTGTTTGTCTGATAGTTCCAGGCTCCATACACTTTACGATTGCGAGCATACTCCTGATGGTTACGCGCCATAGGCTCATGGTGGGAAGTACCGATTATGATCCCCATCTCATCAGCCAATGGACTGTTCATGGGATCATCCGCATAGAAAGCCGCACTCCACATGGCAGGCCATAGGAAGTTGGCTTTCAGGCGAAGCAACAATTCATACACATGCACGTACATTTTACTATTGAAGCCACCATAACGTTCCGTGGTCCAACCTCCCATGCAAGGCCATTCATCATTAATAAAAATACCGCGATACTTCACTGCCGGTTCACCGTCGGTGTATACACCTTTTTTTATATAGAGTTCCTCATGCCGTTCCGCCGGAACATCCGCCCACCAATACCAGGGAGATACCCCTATCTGACGGGATAACTCATAAACTCCATAGATAGTTCCACGCTTATCGCTACCAGCAATTAACAACACTTCACCCGGTATTCCTTCCACCGGATCTTTTACTGTGGTGATTATAAACTTCTCATTCTTGCCTTTCAACTCGCGGGCATCCAGTTTCTTCGATTTCACCAATTGCTTTATGAATGGAGACTCGTCAAAAGAACCAATAAGAATACGTACATTTTGCCCATCCGCACTTCCCTTCTGTTTTGCATCGGCCACTAATGCAGGACGTATATCGGCCACTTTATAAAAATCCTCCTGTAAATTATGTACAGCCGTTAATACTCCTTTATGTTCCTCATCAGCACATAAAATACTGAAACTCCTTTGTTGGGATGTTACAAGCTCCAACGTACCTTCTTCCCGAATGAAAGAGACAAACTTATCCGCCGCTTGCAGTGTCGAAGCCAGAGTGAGACAAAGTTGCAGGCAGACAATCCGTGTTTTTAATGATATTCTCATCATGTAGAAATAAATTAGATTAATAATACTATGAAACAAAGGTACACGGCTTCCAGAAGCCTGCCAAAGATCACTGTTACAGATACTTTCGAGCATATTACGAGTTAAAAGAATAAGGCTGTGTTACATCAATTAAAGTCTATGATACACCCCTAATATAGAATGCAACATCAGTTAATCTTTCTGCAATAGCAACATATTTATTACTATTATTATACTTCCTACTTTTGCTTCGGGAACAAAAAGGTTCTTTATCATTATTTATTAATCTTAAAACTAAAAGAATTATGGAAAGCATGTATGACAACAGTTAATCCTGGCTTTATGACATCAGAGAAAACATAGTTATTAACTATCTTAAACTAATGGTAATGAAAAATGTAAAAAAGAAAATTCAAAGGATTCCTTACTTGTTTCTTTTGATGCTTTTTAGCTGCCTGACAGCTTCGGCACAACAAGGAATAACAGTGAAAGGAACAGTCGTGGACGACAATGGCGAGACTATAATTGGAGCCTCGGTAGTTGTAAAAGGAAATAATTCAATAGGTACGATCTCAGATATAGACGGTAATTTTGTATTGACCGTGCCCAATGAAAAGTCAGTTCTTGTCGTTTCGTTTGTAGGTATGGAGCCTCAGGAAGTGAAGGCTTCTTCAAAAGGGACAATCAAAGTAGTTCTGAAAGATGATACACAGCTACTGGACGAAGTAGTCGTAGTAGGTTATGGACAGCAAAAAAAAGCATCGGTAGTGGGAGCTATCACACAGACTTCCGGAAAAACACTGGAACGGTCTGGGGTAAGCAATTTAGGAGCTGCCTTAACGGGTAACCTTCCGGGAGTCATTACTTCCAGTTCTACCGGTATGCCCGGTGCCGAAGATCCGAAGATTATTATCCGCACACAGAGCTCGTGGAATAATAGCGAACCCCTGGTGCTGGTAGACGGTATCGAGCGTGAAATGAGTTCAGTAGATATCTCCTCAGTGGAGAACATTTCTGTATTGAAAGATGCATCCGCTACTGCTGTATATGGTGTGAAAGGTGCCAACGGAGTAATCCTTATTACTACCAAACGCGGTAAGGAAGGAAAAGCCAACGTACAGATCAAGGCCAATATGACCGCTAAAGTAGTATCAAAACTCCCTGAAAAGTATGATGCTTATGACACATTCTACTTGATGAATAACTCCATTGAGCGCGAAGCTTGTCTCAATCCTGCCGGATGGGCAAACTACACACCGGCAGCCATCATCGATAAGTATCGTCATCCGGCCAATGCCGAAGAGTGGGACCGCTATCCTAATGTGGATTGGGAGGATGAACTTTTCAAGAAAGTCGCTATGTCCTATAATACCAGCGTCAACGTATCAGGTGGTACTAAAGTTGTAAATTACTTCGCAGCTGTAGATTTCGTAAACGAAGGTGACTTATTCAAGAGCTTTGAAAACGGACGTGGTTACAACTCCGGCTTTGGCTATAACCGCATCAACGTACGCAGTAACCTGGACTTCCATTTGACAAAAACGACCAAATTCTCTACCAACCTGTTTGGTTCGAATGCACAACGCCAGCTGCCTTGGGAGATGAGCGACAATGACACCGGTTTCTGGAACTCAGCTTATAAATCCGCTCCCGACGCCATGCGTCCCATCTACTCCAATGGTATGTGGGGATGGTATGCGCCGCGTGATGCCGATGTACCCAACTCAGCCTATTTCCTGGCTGTAGGCGGTAAAGAGAAACGCACCACCACCAAAATGACTACTGACTTCATTTTGGAGCAGGACTTGGCTATGTTGACCAAAGGACTGAGATTCAAGGCGAACTTCTCTATGGACTATACTTTTGCGGAGAACAAGCGTGGCCTCAGTGACCAGTACAACGATGCACAACGCATCTGGGTGGATCCGGATACAGGTAATATCTCTTATAAGTTTGACCCTGATACAGGAACCGGACTCGACAAAGTCACTAATCCTATCTATTGGTTACAACAATCCGGTAGTGCAAACATTGGTGCCACTTATCGTAAACTATACTACTCTATGCAGTTCGACTATGCCCGTACCTTCGGTAAACATGAAGTGACCGGCCTTGGCCTTTTCAGCCGACTAAAAGAGGCACAGGGAAGTGTGTTCCCCATTTATCGGGAAGACTGGGTATTCCGTTTTACCTATAACTACGCCATGCGCTATTTCTTCGAGGCCAATGGTGCTTATAATGGTTCCGAAAAATTCGGTCCTGATTATCGCTTCGCCTTCTTCCCCTCCCTCTCACTGGGTTGGATGATCAGTGAAGAGAATTTCATGAAAAAACTGAAGTTCGTCGATATGTTAAAGCTTCGCGCTTCCTGGGGACGAGTAGGTGATGATGCCGTGGTTGCTCCGTGGAAGAGATATACAGATGGTCGTTTCTTGTACAAAGATCAGTTGGATTATGGTGGTAACACTGTTATGGGTAGTATCAATCCGGACAACTCACCTTATACCCACTGGAAAATCTCTTCTCTGGGTAACCCGAATGTCTCTTGGGAAACTGTGGAAAAGCGTAATATCGGTTTAGATTATGCTTTCTTTAATGGACTGATAGCAGGTTCAGTAGATATATTTAACGATACCCGTACGGACATCATAGTTGCCGGTGGAGACCGTGCCATCCCTTCCTATTTCGGCACAACAGCTCCCCGGACCAATTTGGGTAAAGTAAACAGTCATGGTTATGAATTAGAATTACGTTTGAATCATGTATTCAACAATGGTCTACGTGCCTGGCTGAACACCAGTATGACTCACGCCATCAATGAAATCAAGTTCAGAGATGACGCTCCTTTGCTACCTGCTTATCAGAAAGGAGCCGGACATGCCATCAACCAAGTATATTCATATATCGACCATGGAAACTTGGCTACCTGGGACGATGTGATAGGTAGTAGTAATTGGACAACCGGAAATGACATGAAGTTACCGGGCGACTACAATATCATAGACTTCAACGGTGACGGTATAGTTGACAACGACGACCGTGCTCCTTATCAGTATGCCAGTACACCGCAGAACACCTATAATGCCTCTCTCGGTTTTGAGTGGAAAGGCTTCAGTTGCTTTGCCCAATTCTATGGCGTAACCAATGTAACCCGTGAAGTCAATTTCCCGACATTCCGTTCTACAGCCCACGTAGCTTATGCAGAAGGTTCATACTGGACACCGGGAGGTAATGCCACCCTACCCACTCCACGCTGGGGAACTACTGTAGACGCAGCTGCTACCGGAACACGTTACTGGTATGATGGTGCTTACCTTCGTCTGAAGAATGTTGAATTATCCTATACATTCAAGAACAATTGGCTGAAGAAAATGGGCATCAATTCCTGCCGTCTCTACTTGAACGGCGATAATCTCTACATGTGGACCGACATGCCGGATGACCGTGAAGCCAACTACGGTACAGGCTCTTCGGACGGTGCCTACCCTACGGTACGCCGCTTCAATTTTGGTATCGATATAACCTTATAATAACGAAGAGATAATTATGAATAAATATATAAATAAACTATTTATGATGTCGGCTATTGCAATGGCTGGCATAATGGGGATGACCTCATGTACAGACTATCTGAATAAAGCTCCGGAAAGTGACTACCAGGATAATGACCCTTATAAGAATTTTATGAACTTTCAGGGTTTCACTGAAGAACTCTATAATTGTATCCCGGTAGTTTCAAACAACAAAGATGCCGGACATACTTGCTTCAACTATGGTGAAGATGAATACTGGGAACCACAGGAAATGCGTATGCAAGCCCGTAGTGTGGACAACGGAGACTTCTGGGCCTGGACTACTGTTTACTATGGTTACCCGAACAATCAAGGCTCGGCAGGTTCAAACAACCGAACTGATAAAGGTCATTTATGGACCAACTCTTGGTATGCCATCCGTAAAGCCAATATCGGTATCGCCAACCTCAGTAATCTGATAAGCGCCACCGAGGAAGAACGCAATCTCATAGAAGGACAACTTTACTTCTTCCGCGCATGGTACCACTTTATGTTAATGGAATGGTGGGGTGGCATGCCGTATATTGATACAGTGTTGTCTTCGGATGTAACTCCCACGTTAGCCCGTCTTACATGGCAAGAATGTGCGGAAAAATGCGTAGCCGACTTTGAACATGCAGCCAGTCTACTTCCTGTTGATTGGGATGCAACCACCGCCGGTAAAGTGACCTTAGGCAAAAACAATATGCGTATCAACCGTATCATGGCTTTAGCTTATAAGGGCAAGACCTTGCTTTGGGCAGGCAGTCCGTTGATGAACTGGGCTTCCGGAGGTGCAAAGGAATACAATGCAGAGTTGTGCAAACGAGGTGCCGATGCTCTCGGACAAGCCCTTGCCCTCACCGAATCGACCAACCGTTATGAACTGGCTGACTTCTCCGAATATAACGACATCTTCCTGTTGCATAACTCAAGCGGTAAGCTGAACGGAGTAAAAGAGTCCATCTTCATGGAGAATATCAAGGATTATAGTGGACGCTGGCGCTGGAATATGGTTAACGACTTCCGACCTCAATCCATTGAGTCTTCCGGTATTAAATGCTATCCTACCGCCAACTACGTAAACTACTATGGCATGCAGAACGGTTACCCTATTAATGACATGACAAAGGCAGATGCCGAATCAGGCTATGATCCCACACATCCCTGGAAAAACCGCGACCCACGCTTCTATAAAACCATCATGTTCGACGGTGTGAAGTGGAAAAGCACCGGTGGTGCAGGTGGAACGGCAGAACTTTTCACCGGAGGTAGAGAGAGTGAAGAAGCAAATGAAAAGAAAGGTTGCTTCACAGCCTATATGAACAGCAAACTCTGTCCGCAATTGATGAATACGGTTGACGGTTATAAAGAAAATAATATCATGATCCTCAGCCTTATGCGCCTGGCAGATGTATATCTGATGTATGCTGAAGCTACGGCTGTAGGCTACAACGGTCCGAAGGGTAAAGCTGCTACCTACTCACTCACAGCCGAAGAGGCATTGAACAAGATCCGCGAACGTGCCGGGGTAGCTCCCGTACTCGACAAGTTCCTGGGTAGTACTGCTGACTTCCTGAGCGAATTACGCCGTGAACGCGCCGTAGAACTGTCTTTCGAAGGTTTCCGTTTTATCGATCTTCGCCGCTGGATGCTTCTCACCCAATATCCTTACACACTGAAGACCAAGATTGAGTTCGACCGTGCCGATCCTAATGACTATAATTATGACGAACCGGAAGAAAATGCTATCAAGAACTTGCGTGAAGTAGTATTGCTTGAGCGTAAATATACCGACAGACACTATTGGTATCCGCTCCCTAAAAAGGATGTTAGCATGTATGAAGGGTTCTACCAGAATCCCGGATGGTAATCTTGACGTATTAACTAATAATGACGCAAAAAAATGAATAGAAAGTTTATATATATTGGCTGTACTGTTTTCGCCATGTCTCTGTTTCATGCAGGAGGTATCCAGGCGCAAGAAGAAAACAAAGATAGCCTGGTGAATGTGGCTTTCGGTACGGTTGCCCAGGAAGACTTGACGCATGCCATTTCTACGGTCAACACGTCCGAACTGACCAAAAAGTAAATAGTTCCAGTAGCTTAGTTGGACTGGAAAGTCTGATAGGTGGATACACCGGCAACGTATGGGGGCAAGAAGCACTTGTCCTGGTGGATGGAGTACCCCGCAGTGCAAGTAATGTACGCGCTTCGGAAATAGAAAGTGTTTCGGTAATGAAAGATGCTGCTGCCGTGGTATCTTTATGGTAGCCGTGCGGCAAAGGGTGTTATCCTGATCACTACCAAACGCGGTAAAATGAACCGATGCGCATCGACGTACGGGGCAATGCAGGCATTAATGTTCCCAAATCTTATCCAAAATATTTGGATTCAGACTGCTACATGACCCTTTACAATGAAGCTTGCCGTAATGACGGGTTATCCCCCAAATACAGAGCATCAGATATCTACAACACTGCCATGGGAACCAATCCTTATCGTTATCCGAATATTGATTTCTATAGTTCGGACTATCTGAAAAAAAGCATATTATAATGCAGATGTGACAGGTGAAGTATATGGAGGTAATGATCGCACACACTATTACCTGAATTTCGGTATGGATTATAGTAACGACTTGCTGAAATATGGTGAATCAAAGAATGCCTACAATATGCGTTTCAATGTACGCGGTAACGTAGACATGACACTTGCCTCATGGCTAAAGGCTACTACCAATGCGGCAGTTGTCTTTACCAATCAGTATGCAGGTCGCGGAAACTTTTGGGGAACCGCATCCACCTTGCGTCCCAACTGGTTTGCGCCGTTATTACCCATCGACATGATGGATACCAGCGTCGCTCAAATACAGGAATATATTACCAACAGTAATCACCTGATTGACGGCAAATATCTGCTTGGAGGAACTTCTTCCGACATGACCAATCCTTTTGCTGATCTTCTGGCTGCCGGATATGTTAAGGAAAAGGCACGTATGTTTATGTTCGATGTCAGCCTTGCCGCCGATCTGGGTTCATTCTTGAAAGGCTTGACGTTTAAGACTTCTTATAGTGTAGACTATACTTCTTACTATTCGGAAGCTTTCAGCGAGACCTATGCTGTTTATGAACCTACATGGTCTCAGGTGAATGGCAAAGATATGATTATTGCCTTGAAGAAGCACAATGAAGACAAAAAAGATCGCAATGAATATGTCGGCAAGTCCACTTACGATCAGACCATGACGTTCAGTGCACAGTTTGACTATGCCCGCACTTTCGCAAAATACCACAATGTAGCAGCCACATTCATAGGTTGGGGTTATCAAACGCAGAATTCTGCTGACGAAAACCATGAAAGCAGTGATTATCACCGTACCAGTAATGTGAACTTAGGCTTACGGGCATCCTACAATTACAATCATAAGTATTATGCCGATTTCAGTGGTGCCGTGATCCATTCGGCCAAATTACCCGAAGGCAAGCGTAACGCTTTCTCTCCGTCAGTCACTTTGGGCTGGAGGATCAGCAAAGAGAAGTTCATGGAGAATGTAAAGTTTATAGACGATCTGAAAATCACAGCTTCTTATGCCAACCTGCATCAGGATCTCGATATCACCGACTATTATCTGTATAAAGGCACTTTCTCCAAAAAGAACAAACGAGGGCTTCTATGTACAATGGCATGATGGAACAGCCGGCGGATGGACTCCGGCTTCCAAACGCGGTGATAACCCCAATCTGGGTTTCATCACACGTGAAGAGTTCCGTGCCGGCATTGATGCCACACTGTTCAACCGTCTGCTGAAAATAAATGTGAATTACTTCAGACAAGATACGAAAGGCTTGCTCACCCAAGGTTCATCTTCTATCTATCCTTCCTATTTTGCTTTAAGCAGCAATTCCACTTTCATGCCCTGGATCAACTATAACGAGGACAGACGCAGTGGTTTTGACTTCGCGCTGAGTGCCAACAAGAAATTCGGCGACTTTGACGTAACACTCGGTTTCAATGGTATGGTGTACTCCTCTAAAGCTCTGAAACGTGACGAACTTTACGACGAAGATTACCAGTATCGCAAAGGTCGTGCACTCGATGCTTCCTACGGTTATGTATGCGAAGGTTTCTTCCAAGATCAGACTGACATAGACAATCATGCCCGTCAAACATTTGGTACTGTAAAGCCCGGTGACCTGAAGTACAAAGACATTAACGAGGATGGTGTAATCGACAGCAAGGACCAAATTGAATTAGGAAAGAACGGTTGGTCAGCTCCTCCTTTCTCCTTCGGATTGAACTTAACTGTGAAGTGGAAAAATTTCTCGCTATTTGCCATGGGATCAGGTCAGACCGGTTCTGTAGACTTTAAAAGCAGTTCCTACTACTGGAACCGCGGTACGAGCAAATTCTCAGAAGTGGTATGGGGACGTTGGACCGAAGATACAAAGGATGTGGCCACCTACCCACGTCTGACCACCACCAATGGTGACAATAACTACCGCAATTCCACTTTCTGGATGTATAAGCGTAACTATTTCCGCCTGAACCAAGTGCAGTTGACGTATGACTTCCCTGAAAATACTTTCAAAGGAACGTTTGTTCGTGGTTTAAGTGTTTATTGCGGAGGTAGCAATCTGCTTACCATCTCTAAAGAGCGGAAGCATATGGAGCTGAGTACCGGTTCCCCTCAATGCCGTAACTTCTATGCAGGTTTCAAGGCTGCATTCTGATTTTATTGATTAATAAAGAAGAAGATTATGAAAAAGAAAATTATACCTTTTATAATAGGTGCCCTGATGCTCACCGGTTGTGATGATTTGTTTTCACCAGCCATCGAAAACTTCCAAGGCGTGGAAAACATGTACAACGATGCGGAATACGCACGGGGAATATTGCACAATGTATACAGTCTGATTCCGGGCTATTACGATAACAGCGAGTATGGCACGGATGACGCCGTAACCAATCAGCCAAGTAATGTGTATCTGCAAATGGCCACCGGTGCCTGGACTACAAGTTCATATAATCCACAGAATCAGTGGACCAATTCCTACGGTGCCATTCAATACATCAACCTCTTCCTGGAGCATGTGGGAGGCGTAAAATGGTCGGATGATGAAGAACTGAACAAATTGTTTGCGCAACGCCTCACTGGTGAAGCTTACGGACTCCGTGGGATGTTCTATTTTTATCTGCTTCGTGCCCATGCCGGTTTTGGTGCAAATGGCGAACTGCTCGGTGTACCCATATTTACAGAACCTCAGACAATAGAGTCGGATTTCAATCAACCGCGTGCTTCGTTTCAGGCTTGTGTAGAACAAATCTACAATGATCTTTCCGAAGCAGAGAAAAGACTTCCTTATGAGTATGAAGATGTTTCAGGAAGCGTTCCTGCAGATTTCCAGAGTCTCACACAAGACGTCGGTAAATACAACACCGTTATGGGTGCCAAAGCACGTCAGTTGTATAACGGAATCATAGCCCGTGCCTTCCGTACACGCACAGCCGTACTGGCTGCCAGTCCCTTCTTTGAAGATGCTTCCAACGCTGCCACATGGGCGGATGCCGCTAATGCCGCAGCTGCTGTAATAGACTATAAAGGAGGTCTATCAGGATTAGCATCCGACGGAGTGGAATATTACTCACCTACTATTATAAATACAATTAAGGATGGTGCCAATCCAAATGAAATCTTATGGAGAGGAAACAAAGGAAGTGGTGATAACGACCAGGAATCACAAAATTTCCCACCGAGTTTGTACGGTAATGGTTATATGAATCCGTCGCAGAATCTGGTCGATATATTCCCTATGGCCAATGGATACCCCATCAATGACGCAGCCAGCGGATACGATGCCAACAATCCTTATGCTGGACGCGATCCCCGTTTGGGCAAATACATCTTTTTACAATGGAAGTACAATCAGTGAGAAGAGTATAACGATCAACATCAATGAGGGAAATCAAGACGGTGTTAACGTGACCGAAAACCGCTCGACCCGAACAGGCTATTACATGAGAAAACGCTTGCGCATGGATGTGAACTGTAATCCGGCATCCATTTCCAAACAGCCGCATTACACACCCCGTATCCGTTATACTGAAATGTACCTGAATTATGCTGAGGCAGCCAATGAAGCTTGGGGACCGAAAAACGCCAACGGCAGAGATTACTCCGCTTACGATGTAATCAAAGCCATCCGGAAACGTGCCGGCATAGGTGGTACCAATGATGCCTATCTGGAAGCATGCGCTGCCAGCAAAGACAAAATGCGCGAACTGATCCGCAACGAACGTCGATTGGAACTCTGCTTCGAAGGATTCCGTTTTTGGGATCTCCGTCGCTGGAAAGCCGACCTGAACGAACCGGTATATGGCATTAGCTGGAATGGTAACAGCTATCAGAAGATAACCGTAGAAGAACGTTCGTATGAAGATTATATGTACTGTTGCCCTATCCCCAACTCTGAGATACTGAAGTACAGCAACCTCATCCAGAATAAAGGATGGAAATAAACAAAATTGTGAACACTATTAATAAAATAGCATGATATGAAAAAGAAATTAGCATATATCGGACTGACTTCATTACTCTTGTCTTTCACCGCGTGCGAAAGCTCTGACAATGAATTCTCCGACTTCGATTATCAAACTGTATATTTTGCCAATCAATATGGTTTGCGTACCATTGAATTGGGAGAAGACGAATTCCTCGATAACTCTTTGGATAATCAGCACAAAGTATCCATTAAAGCAGCTTGGGGTGGTGGTTATACCAACCGCAAGAATGTAATTATTGATACTCAGGTAGATGAATCGCTTTGCGAAAACCTCTATTTCAAAGGAAGTAACACTCCTGTTACCCCTATGCCCACCTCCTACTATACCCTGGCCGCCAACCAGATCAATATTCCCAAGGGTGAAGTTATAGGTGGTGTGGAGGTACAGTTTACCGATGCATTCTTTGCCGATAAAAAGACTCTTGATAATTATTACGTGATTCCTCTGAAGATGACAGGCGTACAGGGTGCAGACTCCATCCTTCAGGGTAAGGCAGTCGTAGCAAACCCCATGTTGACAAATAGTGGCGACTGGAGTGTACAACCCAAGAATTTTGTACTTTATGCTGTAAAGTATGTCAATCCCTGGCATGGTGAGTACCTGCGTCGTGGAGTGGATCAAGCTGTGATAAACGGCGTTTCTTCGCAATTGGTACGCCATCAGCAATATGTAGAGAAGGATGAGAAAGTAAATATTACAACTGAAAGCCTGAAAGACAATATTCTATCCTTATCAACCAAGGATGCACAAGGTAATCTTTTCAATTACAACCTCAGCTTGACTTTTACCGAAGATGGTAATTGCACAGTAGGTAGTACTTCCGATGATCTTATCATTTCCGGTACCGGTAAATTTGTGAAGAAAGGCGAAAAGAACAGCCTTGGCGGTAAAGATCGTAATGCTATCTATCTGGACTATACAATTGACTTTAAAACCAAAAACATGCAGTACGCCACCAAAGATACGTTGGTGTTAAGCAGTCGTGCCGTACAAGGTGGCAAGTCATTCGAGATAGAAATAAGATAGTATTATCTGGTATAAACGTTTAAACAAAGAAAACATGAAATACTTTAATCATAAGATAATCGGTATTGCCATGATGTGTGCAACGGTTATGGCATGCACCGATAAGTATGACTGCAACCTTCAGGTAGAAAAGCCTGAAGAAGTGGCCAATAGCGAATACCTGGCCAGCTTTGATTTGCTGAAATCGTACATTACCCGCGATGCCAGTTCTCCGTTCAAGTTTACGGCAAACTTGTCTTCAACAGACTTTTTAAAGAAAGACATTGCTTACAGCACCATACTTAGCAATTTTGATGGCATAGATATTGGCGGTTCTATCACTCCCATCAATTCATTGAAAGAGGATGGTTCCTTCGATTTTGGCGGAATGCAATTAGTAGCTGATGCTGTCAAAGGAACGGACATAACGCTTTATGGTGGTACGCTCTGTTCCAATCAGGGACAACGCACCGCTTATTATAATGAACTGATACAGCCCATCATTATTCCCTTCGTACCCGAGAAAGGTAAAACTGTGATTTGTGACTTCGAGAATGATGAACTAGGCAAAGCTTACGGTATGACCGGAGGAAGTCAGGCTGTGGTAGAAAACGATCCGGATGGGAAGAGTGGTAAAGCACTGCATGTAGGTACCGACGATAACAAGGCTGCCTATTCACATCCTAAGTTCAACGTCAAGTTACCGGAAGGTCGAAAACTGGGTGATTACGTCAATCTGACCATTGATATGCGTATTGTAAACAGTGATGGTATATATGGAGCCGGTATGAGAGTCTTTATCAATGGACAAGAATTTAACGTAGGTACAAATGCTCAAGGACTTGGTTGTAATCCCAACACTTGGAATCGTGGAGCGGTCATCAGCTTAAATAGCGCTACAGCTCCAGGCTTCATATTGCCGGATGAAATGAAAGGACTTACTGAATTTGAGCTTGCCGTTGGTTCCGCTTCTGGAGGAGCACAATATTTTCTCGATAACATCGTGATGAATTATGAGCTTCCCGGAACAGGTGTTACTAAAATTGACTTTGAAAAAAGATGAACTTGGAACGTCTTATCCGATGACTAACGGAAACTCTTCCGTTGTAGAAAATGATCCTGAAGGCAGTGGTAAAGTATTACACGTAGGTACAGCTGCTACCCCTTGCAATAGATCTTATCCTAAATTCACAGTAAAATTGCAAAACGGAAGAACGTTAGGTGACTACATAGGTCTTTTTCTCTCGACATGTACCTGATAGATGGTAAAGGTGGCTGGGGCGACGGCATGCGGGTAGTGATTAATGGACAAGAATTCAACTGCGGCCAAGGACCGTTCAACTTCGGTTGTGAAGCTAACAAATGGGGACGAGACAAGATTTATATTACATTCCTGAAAGAAGGTGAACCTACGGGAGGAGGAAAGATCGCTATACCTAATTCCATGAAAGATCTGACCGAGATAGAATTGGCCGTAGGTTCAGGCTCGGGTGAGTGGCATGCTTACATCGATAATATCAACCTCCACTGGAAGGCCGATGATACCATCATCGAGAAAACTCCGGAAGAGAAAAAGAATATCTTCACTGAAGAGATGAATAAATGGATCGGTGGTATAGTAAATGCCGGTGGTGAATCTGTAAAAGTATGGAATATTGTAGGCGAACCACTTGACAAAACCATGGATGCCAACACCTTCAACTGGGGTGAATATTTGGGCGAAGTAGAATATGCACGTACAGCCGTAAAACAAGCACGTGACACAGCAAAAATTGATCTCAACCTCTTCGTTAGCAATACTTTCAATCAATCTGATGAGATGGGACAGAAAGCCAATGAATTGATCGCATTGGTAAAATCCTGGGAAGCAGATGATGTAACCCGTATTGACGGATACAACATCCTTCTTCATGCGGTTTATTCCAAAGATGCCACTTCTCAGAAAGCCAATGAAGAGATGATTTCCGAATTGTTCGACAAGCTGGCACAGACCGGTAAACTGATACGTGTATCCGACCTCAGCATGATGGTGGAAGATACAGAGGGTAAGTTCATCCAGACCAGTAAACTGACCGCCGATGAACGGAGTGCCGCAGCCAACTATATAGCTTTCATCATGAAAGAATATCGGAAAACTATCGCATCGGACAAGCAATATGGCATATCCATTTCAAGTATGACCGAAACTAGTACCGGTAACAAGATTTGCCCCTGGACTTCGGGATACAATCGAAATGGAATGTATGAAGGAATAGTTGAAGGATTGAAATAACCCGAAGTATAATGAAACTATTTATTAGAAATCTATGCATTTTTCTGATGGGAATGTCATGTTGGGCATGCTCTGATAATAATAATGCGGAGACTGATGATAACGGGAAGGGCGCATATGCGCTCTTCCTAAAAAAAGTCAATTACAGTGAGTGCCGGTGAAAACCAGACAGAGGTCGTTATAGAATGGGCAAAAACCTCCTGGGAGATAACCTTCGAACAGGGAGATATTGTAAAAAAGTATAACTCCGATGTCAGGTGGAAGCAGTGATGGAGAAAAGCAGTACACAAAAATTCAAGTGGTTTGCAATGCTAACGCTTCAATGAAACAACGTACACAGACTATTCACATTACTGACCTAACCAACAAGCAGACTACTGATTTATTGATAGAACAAGAACCGGCGTTCAAGTCTGTTACACTTAATATTGACCCTACAGTAAAATATCAGCCGATAGCAGGATTCGGTGGAATGTACAATCCTAAAATTTGGTGTGGCGGAAACCTCATTTCTGCCCGACAATTAGACCAAATGTATGGTGAAGGCGGATTGGGCTACTCCATCCTTCGCCTAATGGTTTATCCCAACGAATCTGATTGGAATGCTGATGTAGAAGCGGCTAAAGCGGCACAGGCCAATGGAGCAATAGTTTTTGCATGTCCGTGGGACTGTACAGATGCTCTCTCCGAACAAATCAAGGTGAACGGCAAAGAAGTAAAACATCTCAAAAAAAAGAGAACTATGGAGCATACGCCGATCATCTTATCCGTTACATCAATTTCATGAAACAGAATGGAGTAGATCTTTATGCCATATCTGTTCAGAATGAACCGGATATGGACTTTACTTATTGGACTCCTCAGGAAGTGGTAGATTTTGTGAAGCAATACGGTGCCAAAATCCGTGAAACCGGAGTCAGACTGATGTCTCCCGAAGCATGTGGTACACCACCCGAATACACGGATCCGATCATCAATGATGCCGGAGCATTTGCACAGACCGATATTATTGCAGGACACCTTTATCAAGGTTTTACAGACCTGGATAATGGATACGTCAAAAATCGTCACGATTACATCTGCGGTCTCTACCCTCGCATCCATGGAAAGACTTGGTGGATGACGGAACATCTCTTTAATGACGGAGAAAAATCAGATGATCCGTCAGCATGGGAATTCCAAAAGTGGCAATACTGCCTCAACCATCTTGGCAAAGAAATCCACATGTGTATGGAGGGCTATTGCAGTGCATACGTATACTGGTATTTAAAGCGCTTCTATGGATTGATGGGCGATAATGACAAGCGCAGCCCGGTGGGTGAAGGTGAAATTGCTAAGAATGGTTACATCATGGCCCATTACGCGCAGTACGCCACAGGTACTACCCGTATTAAAGCTGTCACGAATAATACAGGAATATGTGCCACAGCCTACATCAATGAAACAGGAAATGAAGTAACGGTTGTATTGCTGAATTTCACCGGAGCCACCCAGTGTATAGAAATACCGTTGGCAGGAATGAAGCGTGCAAATGCCGTTGAAACCAATGAAAACAAAAATATGGAAGTTATCAGTACTGAGATGCTGGAATCTGGCGAGGGTGTATATGTACTGTTGTCCGGTAACAGCATAGTCTCTGTCCGGTTGACCTTATAATTGCATGAAGTGATATGGAATCACTCAAGTAGTTCATATTCCCCCAAATGGTAAGTGTTGCCAAAGCAAAACAAAAAATTGCTTTGTGCAACACTTTTTTTATTTTTGATGTCACGTTCGCTTTACACGTTCGTCTTAGTAATGTAAATGGAACTCAAACAATTTAAAATATCCGTTCTACCCCTCCGCAATAAGCTATTGAATTATGCGCGGAAGTTGACCGAAAGTCCGGACGATGCAGAAGATGCCGTACAAGAAGTCCTGCTCAAGCTATGGAACAAAAGACTTGAACTGGAACAGTACCGTAACATTGAAGCATTCGCCATGACCATGACACATAATCTCTGCATGGATATGTGGCGCACCAGGCATACCGCCAGCGTACCGTTAGAGTATGTACAGGATGCCACTCCCGGTGGGACACCGGAACGGTTGCTTGAGATAAAAGACGAAATCCGTCTGATGCATGAAATTATTAATTCATTGCCTACCTTGCAGCGCACCATCATGCGGATGAAAGACATCGAGGAGTATGAAACGGAAGAGATCGCCGACATCACAGGCTGTAATCCGGAAGCCATCCGAAGTAACCTGTCGAGAGCGCGAAAGAAAGTGAGAGAAATTTACCTGCAAACCGTACAAGAAAAAATAAGGAGGAAACAAGTATGAAGATAGAAGAATTAATAGACCGCTATTTCGAAGGACAGACCTCATGTGAGGAAGAACGCGAATTACGCAGTTTCTTCACGCAAGAAAATGTACCGGAATCGTTACAAGTATACCGTCCCTTGTTTGTCTGCCTGGATCAGGAAGCAAAAGCATTCCGGCAAGAAAGTGCTCCTGTTAAAAAGCCTTCCTTCCGCCGTCGCTTTATTTACACAGCGGGAGGAATAGCAGCCGGAATTTTATTAATGATCGGCATTGCCGGTACGCAGCGATACCTTCACCCCACTCCGGAAAATTACGTCATCATCGACGGCAAGCAATACACGGATGCAAACCTGGTGCATGAACAAGCCCTTGCTGCTTTCCGAGATATGCGAACTACGGAAGATGAAGTGCTTGATCTGATGTTTGAATAATAAAAAGAACCAATAGATACAATTATGAAAAAAGTTCACTCATACCCTGCTATGCTGCCTGCTGCTCTTGTTCAGTACCGGCATGTACGCCCAGAAAGGGCTGCAAATAGCATCCGTATTTCAGAAATACGGCAATGAGAAAGGGGCCACTTACGTGGAACTGTCCAAGATGTTATCCAAGAATTGGGACATCACCCATTACCAAAGCCTGAAACTGACAAAGGCAGAAAAGGCATTACCGGACATCTACCGGTGTCTGGAATCCGACCGGGAACATGCCAGGAAAATAAAAAAGAAGTGGTGACAGACGGGCATATTCAATCGGGATACTACCAGTTGCCTCCGGTAAAAGATAAAATAAACCGCTTCATACTATTCCGGCTCGGCAAGAAAGGAGAAGCCACACTTATCTATATCGAAGGCGAAATAGACAGTGACGACCTTGTTACACTGATATTCAGCAAAGACTAATTCTGAAATTTATAAATCACAAATAATAAAACTTATGAAACGAATTTTCTTTTTTATTCCTTATCATGACTTCCATGACAGTCGTGGCACAAGAAAGCATCCCGCAAGATACAACTCTCTATCTCAACGGACGGAAGATCATCATTAAAGAACATGATGGCAAAATCAAAGTGAAAATGTATGAGGCAAAAGCCGACAATGACACCATCGAAAACACCCAGGTATTTGAAGGTGTGTATCTGGACGGCCGCAGCATTGAACGAACCACAACGGTTTCCGTACCTTTCGTGAAGAAGAAAAAAGGCTATTACCGCTTTGATCCTCACTACCCTGCCATCTACTTCGGCTTTAACAAACTGGCAAGCAATACATTTCAGTACTCTGCCAAAGTACCTCAACTTGGCTCGAAATCCTGGGAATGGGGTATCAATCTGTTTAATACCGGAGTTGCCATAACCCGTAACAATCATTGGGGATTGACCACCACCCTCGGTTTAGCACGTATCGTCTATAAATTGGATGACAATTACGGCTTTGAGAAAGTAGACGGCATCACCGTTTGCCGGCAAGCCGAAGATGTGGATTACCAAAAGAGCTGGCTGCGCTATTGGGCTTTCCGTCTGCCTGTCAGTCTGGAATGGCAAACCAAATTCGGCAGTCGCCGTGCTTTCATTGCCGCTGGTCCGGAAGTGGAATGGCGTGTAGGGGTTAAATCCAGAGCCAAATATGATGATAAGAAACATACTTTGAGTAGCAAGCTGAATACCCATCCGCTTGGCATGAATCTGCTGCTACAGGCCGGTTATGGTTGCTTGGGATTCAATGCCCGTTTCGCTCTCACTTCTCTGTTTGAAAAGAATAAAGGACCCGAACTCTATCCGGCTTCTATAGGCATAGGTTGGTATTGGTGACAGCATAAAACTTTAATAATTCATTTCCCGCCTCACAACAAAAACTGTGGGGCGGACTTGTTTTTTGTCTATATAGAATTGTATCTTTGTATCGCTACTCCTTTAACAGCAAGAAAGGAAAAATAGAATGAAAACAACTAATGAAATTCTCGCCATCCTGCACGAGTGCAAGCAAACAACCGCTGACAAGTACGGCATTGAGAGTCTTGCTCTCGTTGGTTCAGCTGCCCGTGGCGAACAACGGGAGAACAGCGATATTGATGTTTGCGTAAAACTACGCAAAACCACCTTTCGTGCCTATATGACGATCAAGGAAGAATTAGAACACCTCTTTCATACAAAAGTTGATTTAATAACCTTGCATGAGAACATGCGCCAAATGTTCCGGCATAATCTTGAACAAGATGCAATCTACGTCTAAACAAGCATTAATAGATATGCTCCGCTTTGTAGAAAGCCAAACAGCATTCATCATCAAAACCACTGTTCGGATAAGCAATTATCAGGATTTTCTCAATTCAGACGATGGCATGGTATTATTCAATTCGACGTGTATGTGCCTGCAAACTATTGGTGAAACGATCCGACAAGTAGATGACCGTACTCACGGATGCCTTTTCTCTCATTATCCCGAAATACCGTGGAGACAAATTATAGGAATGCGTAATATAATCTCACATGAATATCTCTCAATAGATCCGGAATTGATCTACGACATTACCAGCAAAGAACTTCCTCCCCTACTCGCTAGTTTACATCAGATTCTCATAGATATTGATGCCGGTCTACGAAATAAGGAGTTGGGGGAATAGACATCATTCGTATCATACAGAGAATTAAATAATCATTTTTATTATGACCAAAGAAGAACTTATGAGAAAAGCGATTGAGCTCTCCACGGAGAATGTCGCTAACGGTGGCGGCCCATTTGGTGCCGTCATTGCCAAAGATGGAGAAATCATAGCTACGAACGAATCGTGTGACATCCTCATGTGACCCGACAGCGCATGCCGAAGTCAGTGCCATTCGTGCAGCAGCCACGTCACTAGGTACTTTCAACCTCAGTGGTTGCGAAATCTATACCTCTTGTGAGCCCTGCCCCATGTGCCTCGGCGCTATCTATTGGGCCAGACTGGACAAAATGTATTATGGAAACAATAAGACTGACGCCAAAAATATAGGTTTCGACGACTCTTTCATATATGATGAAATCGCTTTAAAACCTGCCGATCGCAAACTACCCTCAGAAGTATTGCTACACAATGAAGCCATCAAAGCTTTCGAAGCATGGACTGAGAAAGAAGATAAAATAGAGTATTAAGAGCCTGTCGACAAGAAGTTAAGACTTTGTTTGCAAAGAGTTAACTCCTTGTAAGCAGGAAGTTAACTTCTTGTAAGAGTATATTTCAATGAATTATAAAACGTAAAATCCCTGAAGTCTACCTTTGACAGAACTTCAGGGATTTTTCATTTATTCTTTATCTAAAAACAACATAGACACAATTTTTATCAAATCTAGTATTGTGCTAAAGGAATTATCCCAAGTTTATAATATCCAGAATTATATTTAGGATTCAGAGCTGGTTCATAAATAGGACAACGATATTCACCACGTCTTCCACAATAAGTAAAACCGACACTATCCATTTCATTCTTAATGATAATATCATCACCAAAATTAACAATCACATCCTGTAATTCATCGCTATCTAAATACGTTGTTACCGTAGTAGAAACTCGATGCTGTACTGTAGTAGAAGTACCAAATTTTGCTCCAACCTTCACTTTTTCCTCTAAGCCTAAATCAAAGTCAAAATTAGTAGCGAAAGTAGTAGTAGTTTCAACTACATTTTGAGTCGTTGTCTGTAGATCCTTTTCTATAATAGAAATCTTTATTGAAGTTGAATAATCTTCAATATTCCAATCAAATAAAGGTAAAGGCTCTGGTAAATAATACCTTTTTATACTTTTAACTCCTTTAACCAAATAAGGCATTCTGTTTCCCTGTGCTTGTAAATCAAGTTCAAATAAATCATAGGGTGGAATTGATATTGCTTTTATTATCTCATCAGAAACCAAATTCTTGTTACTAACATAAGTTTTCACTAAAAATTCATAATTTCCATTATACCAATATCCTTCAGGCCCTCTAGGAACCGGATGATCTCTTGTTGATTGAGGTTGCTTGTCATAATGATGCGGATCATCACCTTGATCTGAAATATTATGATACACGACATCAGGGATTCCTGTTAGCTCAAGAAAATACACACATTCTGATTTTTTTTTTGGAAAACGCCTTTACCATCTTTCGTCATAATATTATAATATACATAATCTCTTTGCCAAATTCCATTCTGATCTGCAAATTTCTTTGCATCAAAAACTTTTGAAGTTGCGTTGGAATATCCAGAGGGGAAACTCTAGTCTTCACCTTAGTAAGATTATTGAATTCCTCATATTCAAACACAAAATTCAAGCCATTTTCAGCACGCACAACATTAGCTTCTTTAAAATTTCGTGTTGAAGCAGACCGCAATATAACTCTTTCTGACGGTTTCACGACAACAATAGGGAATGATGGTATTTCATTACTCTTAATAGTATTTACCTTTCCAGCATTATCTACAAAAAGAATTTGATTCTCTTTACTTTTATAAGCAACAAAAGGTACTTCTTGAGCAACATTCCACTTTTCTGCCGAAAAGATATCATTAGGAAGTACGGGAACAAAAACAGTCAAAGTAGGCATTTCCTTATATAAAGCTAGCAAGTTCTCTTTACTCATATACTTCGATAAAAACTCCTCTAATGTTCCTCCCCGCTTAACTTTTTATCTTTAACTAACATATACAAAACATCATAGTCATAATCAAACTGCTTTATCGCCTCTTCTTTTTATAAGCTTTCTTACGCCTTCACTTTCATTAAGAACTCTAGCCAAAGCAAATGAAAATTCACTTTTTAAAGAGTTTAGGTCTATTTCATCATAACTTTCTTCAATTAATGATGAATTATTACTTGTTTCAATCATATCATTAGAACATGATCCTACAATGAATAGAGCTAATAGTAGTCCTACTTGTTTCAATCTAATATTCATAATATTAATCTTTTAATAGTAATACATTAAGTCTCATATAATTCTGCAGAACTGCTATAAAGATAATGTTTTTATTTTAAATATATATATTTTTTAGTAAATTCTTGTTTAAAGAAAGCAAGAAAGACATCATTAAGCAGCCACATACAACCATTTTAACAATTTATACAAATACCACCATAAATTTTCGCCTAATTTATAGCAATATAAAAAATCCCCAAAGTGCTGTGATGCAGACTCTGGGGATTTAGTTAATACACAAGGTATTTGCAATGAAAGGTTATTTGCTTATATTGTTACTCTTTTAGAAGCGCATACCTAAAGTAAATATCACTTGACTACGTGTGTTTGTCACTTTTGTCTTATTTAGATATTCATCATCAAAGGCATAAAAATCTGATTTGTAAGTACTATATTGATACGCCAAATCTGCATAAACTAATGAACCACGATAACCAATACCTAAAGTGTAATTACTCTTGGATTTAGCATTAGCATAGTCCGTATCTGTCATAACAGAGTTCAGCGGCAAATCCTTATATGCTCCGTCTTTATATGCTGCCGTGCTGTAATTGTATCCAGCACGCAAAGCAAACTCAGGTATCACCTTATATTCTGCACCTATGCGGAATGTACTTACTCCTTTCAGCATTTCTTTGATTGTAGAATTTTCATACCCCATCTCATCTCCTTCAGGATAATAAAGACGTATACTTGAGTAATCCTGATATTCATATTCAGCACCGAGAGCAAGATTTGTACCTACTGTATATCCTAAACTTAGATTGTATTTCCATGGAGTACGGAGTTCATAATCATAAGTCATATCTTTGTTATCCAAAAAATCATAACTATCTACTGTTGTTTTATAAAACTCAGTTTCCCCCTTATCATTCTGCCCATAGATACCAGACTCAAGAAAAACATTAGTAGCCAAGGTCAACTTATAAAATGTAGGAGTATGTATTGCAAGTCCAATACGCAAAGGAGATGTTTCAAAAGGACGTATGATTGCTCCCAATTTAAAATCAAATCCTGTTCCGTCAATCTTTGTCCAGCTATTTAAGTCATAATATTCCCCTGTGTCATAATCCTCACTATAAATGGAACTTTTGGTATAATTCAAGTCATAAGCACCTACAGTTACTCCCAAATACACCCTATCATTAAAGTTGAAAGAAATATTGAAGTCATATTGATCCACCCCACCAGTTTCACGTGATCTGAACTTACTATAAGGTTGGGAAGAAAAGCACCAAATCCTGTCAATCTGTCTTTATTATTCACATCCTCATATAAGGGATCATAAAGTGAGCCACCCCATCCTAAAGCAGCCAACCAACCTACATTATTATTATTAAATACATTATTATTAGGAGTAGCATTATCATCTATATATTTTATATCATATCCATTTTCCAACATTCCTCCAGCTTGTGAAGCCATCAAAAAGTTTGCGAAACAACCTGCCCGTCAGGTGTCAGATTAAGCAACCCCTCCATTGACGTCGTTTTATTAAATGATTTGGAACGGTTATAGCTGAAACCGAAGTTTACATATCGCAAGGTGGTCTCATTACCAATTTTATTAGAAAGTACAAAACCAGCATTATTCAATTGCCAGCGATTCTTATTTGAATTGAAAGTATTACCACCATACGTACTTTCTGTTCCGGTTGATGAAAAACCAAATGAAGCAGTAACATCATTACTACGATAAATACCTATACCTGCAGGATTAGTTGCAATGGTAGACATATCACCTCCCAATGCCCCCATGGCTCCGCCCATACCAACAAAACGAGCTGTTCCATTCAAATCCTTCTCTGTCATCTTTGTAACATCATATATAGTCTGCGCACCCATTCCCATTGAGACAAGCAATGAAAGGGCGACTAAAGTCAGTTTCTTATTCATAATCAATGTTCTTTCTAGTTCAAAACTATTATTACATTCACGTATCTGTTTATCTTCTTCCACCGCCTCTACTGGAAGAACCGCCTCCGCCACCACTTGAACGGGTAGAACCTCCACCACTACCTGAAGAATAGCTGCCGCTAGAGCGTGAGCTGCCACCTGATGAATAGCTGCTAGAAGAACGAGTGCTGGAAGAAGAACGATTATAATCATAAGAACGACTACTGGAACGACTACTTGCACCATTGTCATAATTACGTGGAGCAGATGAACTACCGCGGTTATAAGTTGACGAACTACGTGTACTACTACTGCGTGTACTGGTACCGGAAGGACGAACCGCAGAATTACCACGATTGCTACTACTGCGTACACTTTGCACATTGCTATTGTATGCACCACTACGAGTGCTACTCGGACGAGTATATGTTGAACGACGTGATGAAGCAGCGTCTGTCCGTGTACTCATTCCCGGACGTTCGGATGAAGCACGGGTCCCTACCACACGGCGAGTTGAACTTGTACCAGAGCTTCTTCTCACTTCTCCACTTGTAGAACCAGCACTGCGTCTTGTTTGATAGCCACTTGTAGAACCTGAAGATCTCCGTGCAGTTGATGAACCTGATACACGATTTCCTGAGGACACTCTATTTCCATAAGAACGCCTGCTCGTATAAACATTATTGTTGCTCAATGGTTGCCTCCCCAGTGTCCACCGCCACCGGGATACCAGCCACCGCCAGGATAATAATGATGGTGATGATGTCCCCATCCCCAACTCCAGCCACCGTAGAAACCGCCCCAGCCATAGGACCAGCCACCGTAACTGTAATAAGGTGAGTATCCACCCCAGCCATAATAAGGATAGCCTCCCCATCCGTAGGAGTTATAACGCCAATCCCACCATAAGCGGTTAGAGAAAGTCGGGAAAGCATACGCATACATTCCGTCGGTATAAACGTTCCAGTCCCATGAATTCAGACCGTAAACGACATCCCAATAATACGGGCTACTGATGCTCACCGCATAACGCGGATTGCGGAAACGTACGATACGCATAGCATATTCATAATCATCTTCCGAACCATCGAAGCCATTTACCCATTCACCATCCGGATCGGGCACTGCTTTTTCCTTTATATATAAGGTATCATCTTCCATTACGAAGTCATTCTCACGAGAATCATAACGACGGTTATATTCGTCTACATCACGTGTATTTCCTTTACGATCCTGTACTACAACAGTAGTATTACCTGGGCGACGTATAAACCGTAGTTGGTGCATTCGACTTTACTACAATTTCTTCAGTCGGAGCAGAGCTTGTAACTTTCTTCTCCTGCTTCTTTTCCTTCTTATCCTTAGAAGGAATGTAGTAAAGGTCGTCATCTATGCTCTGCGCCGAAACCATCCAAAGGGAGGCACAAGGCAAAAAGCGATAAAAACAATCTTTTTCATATGGGTGTGGTTTATAGGTTTTACATTAATCCATTTTATCACGTCACAAAGATAGCGATGGATTTTACCGCATACAGGAGAATTTCCCCAAATGATTATAGGGATTTCCCTATTCTATTAGAACAAAAGAGATATTATTTGGGTTTTCAATGCACTAAATTAAATCTCCAGTGCAAGTTTATAACACATGAAACTTATCCGTTTGACGGATATAAAATGCCGGAGAAATCAGTGCGTGATATCTGGCTATCTACTGATGAAATAAAGGCTATACGAGATGTAAAAAGTCAGCAGGGAGAATCGGATTAGGAAGTATCTCCGGAATTTGTATATGTTTATACATTTTATCTATCTGATCTTTTTTATTACTTTTGCAGCAAATAAACGAACAATACTAAAAAAACAATGCAAGACATAAGAAAGCAAAACGTATATGACCTTGCCCAAGAAAGATTACGTGTCATTTTTCAGAATTTTGATAATATTTACATCTCATTTTCAGGAGGCAAGGATAGCGGTGTACTATTAAATTTATGCATAGATTATATCCGCAAACATAATTTAAAAAAGAAAAATTGGGGTATTTCATATGGATTATGAAATACAGTACAACATGACAATTGATTATGTGGAACGAACTTTTTAAAGAGAATCAAGACATCCTGGATATATATCATATTTGCGTACCTTTTCGAGTAACGACATGTACGTCCATGTATGAAGATTATTGGAGGCCATGGGATGAAGACAAAAAAAGCAGTCTGGGTACGCCAAAAACCGGAGAGGGCAATGACATTACATGAGTTCCCTTTCTACACTACCGACATGTGGGATTATGATTTTCAAATGGAATTTGCCCAATGGCTACATAAAAATAAAAAGGCTACCCGAACATGCTGTTTAGTTGGCATTCGTACACAGGAAAGCCATAATCGTTGGCGTGCCATTTACAGAAAAACAAAGGAACGATATGCCAACTACCTATGGAGTACCCAAATTACTGAAGGTGTTTATAACCTCTATCCTATTTTTGACTGGAAAACAACTGATATCTGGGTAGCAAATGGTAAATTCAAGTGGGATTATAATCATCTGTACGATCTTTATTATCAAGCAGGAATTAGCCTTGACCGACAACGGGTAGCAAGTCCTTTTATCTGCGAAGCCATAGAGAGCCTGTCACTGTACAGAGTGATTGATCCCGATATGTGGGGACGGATGATTGGCCGGGTTAACGGAGTAAATTTTTCCGGGATTTATGGAAAAACCGGAGCCATGGGAAGAGATGAGATACATTTACCCAAAGGATATACATGGAAATCCTTTACAGAGTTTCTTCTGTCTACTCTACCTGAACATACCCGGAACAGATACCGGAAGAAATTGGAGACAAGTATCAGATTCTGGAAGAATAAGGGCGGTGTACTCAGTGACGAAGTGATACAGAAACTAAGAGAAAGAAATATTCCTATTCAAGTAGGAGAAAGCACAAACTACAAAACGGACAAGAAGCCTGTCAGGATGGATTATTTGGATGATATTGATATTGCAGAGTTCAAGGAAATTCCGACTTACAAAAGAATGTGTATCTGTATCCTACGCAATGATCACGTTTGCAAATATATGGGATTCGCACTGACAAAAGAAGAAACACTCATGAAAAATATGGCATTAAAACAATATGGAAAGATTTTCAAAGATGAATAGAATTTCTTAAATGCCCCATCTTTAAATAAGGCAAACTGCATCTCAGCATAACTTTTTCATGCAAGCATGAAAGTTCTACATTCGATTTGCATTATCTTTGCAGCTAATAAACAAATATACAAAGAAACTGGTTCGCTTCGCTAACAGAGGCTTTGCATTTAACAATAAATTATATTCCAATGAAATATTTAGAATTTACTTTCCGCACTTCTCCTTGTACAGAAGTAGTAAACGATGTGCTTTCCGCTATCCTGGGCGATGCAGGTTTTGAGAGTTTTGTTGAACAAGAAGGCGGTATTGCTGCCTATATACAAAAAAGATTTGTATGATGAAACAACTGTAAAAGCAGCTATTGACGAGTTCCCCTACCAGATACCCAAATTGAATATACTTTTACAGAAGCCGAAGATAAAGACTGGAACGAGGAATGGGAGAAGAACTTCTTCCAACCGATTGTGATTGGTGACCGCTGTGTCATCCACAGTACTTTCCACCATGATGTTCCCCGAACAGAATACGATATTGTCATCAATCCGCAAATGGCTTTCGGTACAGGACATCACGAAACCACCAGTCTCATCATCGGTGAACTACTGGACAGTGACCTACAAGGCAAGTCCCTTCTCGATATGGGTTGCGGCACTTCCATCCTTGCCATTCTTGCTCGCATGCGTGGTGCAGAACCTTGTACTGCCATCGATATTGATGAATGGTGCGTTCGTAACTCACTTGAAAACATCGAATTGAACCACGTAGACAATATTTCCGTATTCCAGGGAGACGCCTCTTCACTGGGAGATATAGGTCCGTTTGACGTAGTCATTGCTAACATCAACCGGAACATTCTGCTGAATGACATGAAACAGTATGTACGTTGCATGCGCGAGGGTTCCCAACTCTTTATGAGTGGATTCTATGTGGACGACATTCCTCTGATCCAGGCAGAGGCCGAACGTAACGGATTACACTTTGTACACCATCAAGAGAAAAACCGTTGGGCGGCAGTGAAATTTGAACTTTAAAGCCTACTTGTCCCGGGTAGCATCTACCGGATAACTCCGGCTGATGCTACCTGCTCAATTATGGACAAAAAAAATCCCGACAAGACAATAATTGTCTGCCGGGAACCAGTATGAATATTATTTTGGAACTTATAAATGTTATCAAAAATAAACATTTAAGCAGATATTACTTTTTCCATATATAATAAGGTATAAATAATACCTTTATACATTTCAACAGCTTCTTTACGAATGTACAATACTCCAAAATGTCAGAAAAATAATTTTAAAGTATTCTTTCACAGAACGGTGATTGATATACTTCATATTATATTGAATTTTATCTGGAAGAATTTGTTCCACATACGCACGATCTGCATCTTCTGTCTGTCCCAAAATCGTATTTTCATCTACATACTCTATAGATGCATAATCTGTAATTCCAGGACGAACAGACAGTACTCTTCTTTGCTCTTCCGTATATAGGTCAACATATTTCCGAACTTCCGGGCGAGGACCTACCAAGCTCATATCTCCTTTCAGTACATTGAATAATTGTGGCAATTCATCCAATTTGTACTTACGAATAAAGTATCCAACACGAGTAATTCGCGGATCACGTCCACCTACTGTTATCAAGCCCTGTTTATCGAACCGATGCGCATTGATCGGAATTTGTAGACATAAAAATCTCCACCATTACGCCCTACACGCAACTGTTTATAAAAACCACCGCCTTTACTTTCCAAACGAATAGTTATATATAACAATAAAAAACAGGAAAGAGCACAATTATGCCCAAAAGAGAAAACAGAATATCAAAAAAAACGAATCATCATTTATCACCAATCACTTTCCAATATGCTTCCTTTACAACTCTAATAATAAAACTCAATTTTTCTCCATCTAATTGTGGATAAATAGGCAAAGAAATTTCTCCTTTAAAATTTTCATAAGCTTGCGGATAATTTTTTATATCATATCCTAATGAGCTAAAAAATGAAAGCATCGGCATTGGAATAAAATGAACATTTACAGCAACTTCGCTTTTTCGCAATTTCATCAATCATTCGATCTCGCTGTTCTTCCGTAAAATCTTTAATACGCAGAGCATAAATATGGTATGAACTTTCCTTTTCTCCAGCAATAGAAGGCGGTAAAACAGCCCAATCGCAATCGGCAAATGCTTCCGAGTAAGCATTAAAAAACTCTTTTCCTTTCCTCCAATAATTTGGGGTATTCTCGTATCTGAGCTAGACCAATAGCAGCATTTACATCAGCCATGTTTATTTTCATACCTAAACCTACTATGTCATAACGCCACCCACCAGCTTTCGACTTAGAAAAAGCATCTTTAGTCTGACAATTCAAACTCATCATACGAAGTTCTTTATAAAGCTCCGTATTATCAAATGGTTCAGGTAAATTTAGACAGATGGCTCCTCCTTCAGCTGTCGTCACATTCTTTACAGCATGAAGAGAAAAGATAGCGACGTCTGTTTCACATCCTGTACGCTGATTTTTGCTGTAATAAGCTCCTAAAGAGTGCGCTGCATCATTCATTACAAGAATGCGTCCTAACTTTTCCTGTACCGGAGATGCTACCTGAAATAGACTCTGCACTTCAGGCTCTTTAACCAGTTTCATGATGCGATCATAATCACAAGGAAAACCTGCAATATCTACTGGAATAATAGCTTTAGTCCTTGGAGTAATCGCCTTACAAATAGCTTCTACGGAGATATTAAAATCCTCTCCGGAATCTACCATGACTGGCTTTGCACCAGCATGAAGCACCGCTAAAGCCGTAGCACTATACGTATATGCTGGTACAATAACCTCATCCTCCTCTGTCACTCCCAACCAACGGAGCATCATTATAGCACCCGAAGTCCAGGAGTTTACACAAAGCACTTCTTGAGCATTAGAAAATACTCTGATTTCTTCTTCCAATGCTTTCACTTTAGGCCCGGAAGTTATCCAGCCGGAACGTAACGAATCAACGACTTCGTTGATGACCGCCTCGTCAATATAAGGGGGCGAAAATGGAATTCTCATATTCTGCTATATAATTAAAAATAATTTTAATCATCTAATTGTGCCCTGATATACAATTTTTTAACAAACTGCATATCATGCATCACCATTATTTTCACCAATTCAGAAAAACCAGTCTTTGTTGGATTCCAGCCAAGCAATGTCTTCGCTTTGGTCGGATCTCCTAATAACTGTTCAACTTCACAAGGTCGGAAATACTTGGAATCAACCTCAACCAATGCTTTACCAGTTTTTACATCAACGCCCTTTTCATTTACCCCTTCGCCTTCCCAACAAAGGTCAATACCTGCTTCCTTGAATGCAAGCGTAGCAAATTCTCGAACCGTATGCATTTCACCTGTAGCTATAACAAAATCTTCTGGAACATCGTGCTGCAATATAAGCCACATACATTCCACATAGTCCTTTGCATACCCCCAGTCACGACGGGCGTCAAGATTACCCAGATAAAGCTTATCCTGATATCCTTGTGCTATACGAGCAGCGGCAAGTGTTATTTTTCTAGTCACAAATGTCTCTCCTCGTCGTTCGCTCTCATGGTTGAAAAGGATGCCGTTTACTGCAAACATACCATAACTTTCACGATAATTTTTGTTATCCAGAAACCATATTGTTTTGCAACACCATATGGGCTACGAGGATAAAATGGAGTTGTTTCTTTTTGAGGGATTTCCTGTACTTTACCAAATAATTCAGAAGTAGAAGCTTGATAAATTTTAGTCTTCTTTTCCAAGCCTAAAATACGAACCGCTTCCAACATACGAAGTGTGCCTACAGCATCTGACTCCGCTGTATATTCAGGTACGTCAAAACTCACTTTTACATGGCTTTGTGCCGCAAGATTATAGATTTCATCCGGTTGTACCATCTGAATAATCCGAATTAGTGAACTACTATCCGTCATATCCCCGTAATGAAGATTGATCAGACGGTCTTTTTTCATATCTCGGACCCATTCATCAAGATATAAATGCTCAATACGTCCTGTATTAAAAGATGAAGAACGACGAAGAATGCCATGAACTTCATAACCTTTTTCTATTAAAAACTCGGCAAGAAATGAACCATCCTGACCTGTTATTCCCGTTATTAATGCAACTTTTTTCATTAGTTTTCATTTAGTTTTTTAATATATCTATACATTTTTCTCTGAGGATAAGCTATAAAATCATAATAAATCTGATATCCCAAGGAAGAATAAAAGCCTTGCACCTTTTCATTATCATCATAATCGGTTGTCAATGAAACAATTCTGCCTCCTTTAGACAAGATCTCCTTTTCCAGCTCGCATAAAAGAGCCCTACCAATGCCTTTCCCTTGGCAGCCTGCATCGACCCCAATAGACAATAATTCCGCATAGTCACCTTTATCATTGACAGAAACAGACTTTTTAGTAAGATTCCGATATAAACGTATGATTGCTCCGGGACGGGTAAGCAGCAAACGAAAAGCTACGATCATATATGCAAGTAGGTTTTCCTTTATAAGTTGAGAGTGGAAAGAAGCTGATCTCATTGTCGCGGCGCAAAACCCCATCAATCTCCCCTCATCATAGTACCCTAAAAGAATCCCAGATTCATTTTCTCTCACCGTTCTATAATATAAAGACAAAAAACGATTGCCCAAACCAGTCAAAAAGAAATCGGGAAAAGCATGATTATGGACAGCTACAAGCGACAAAATATCCGCATCAGACACATTTCCTATTTTAACAGACATATTTTTCTATTATTTCAGTTATCAATGATAAATTATACCTTTTAGAGAATCGTTTCATTGCATAATCAAAACCATTTTTCCCTTTTCGATTCAGTACTTCTGAATTCCAATATTGAGTTGACACTTGTAGTGCATTAATCATCGCTTGCTCATTTTCCGCTTCTACAACCAAGCCACAATCACTTTCAATGATAGCCCTCGCAGTATCACTTTTCAAATCTAAAGAAGCTATTATCATTTTTTGTGAAAACATATATGCCGGTAGTTTAGAAGGAATTGAGCTCATCGCTGCCCCTTTTTTTACAGGTAAAAGCATGATGTCCGCCTGACTTTGCACCTCAGGAACTTTGCCGTCCGGTACATCCCAAAATTCAATATTTACATGTTGGTAACTCTTCGCCAATTCCATACACGACTGCCTTCTCGACCCACTTCCAGCTATTATCAGTCTCGCATCATTCAATTGTGCTTTAGCAAAAGCATGAATCAAAAAATTCAATTCCCGCTACAGGTCCAATATTTCCTAAATACATAAAAGACAACATCGAATCACTCCTTTTTGCTTCATTACCGTCCATATATGCTATAAATTCACGCTCATCCTGCCAATTTTCCACTACAGTAATCATCTTTTTATCAATATTCCTGCTTTTTTCCAAGTACATTTTCATATTGGTAGAAATAGCTAATACATGAGTGGCGTTGCTAAGGATGTACTTATCAACAGGTAGCAACATAGAGCGTATGGCACATGAAATAGTTTTACTTTTTTTATCTTATTAGTTAACGATTCCGGATAAATATCTTGTACATGCACAATGCATGGTATCTTATACTTTTTAGCAGTTTTTACTATCAAGGCCTGTGATAATAGCGGCCATGAGTTTACATAGATACAAGAAAAGCGATTCCTATATCTCTCAATGTATCTTTTACAATGTAAACCAAAACTAAAGCTTTCATAAAAACGGCCTGCCAATTTAGATTGTGGACACACATAGAAGAAGCAACTGTGACCTCTTCATATCGACTCGTTTTACTTGCTTTTTCAGCAAAAGAGAATCCATAAGGACGACTTGAGCGGGGATGTAAAATCGTCACTTCATAAGTTTCGGACAACTTATCTGCAATATCAAACGATAATTTAGAAGAGACAATAGGCTCAGGAGGAAAAACTGCGGTAATAATCAATATTTTAGAATCCACTATTTATATGATTTTCGATTAATAAAGACGATTATAGTGCTTTTCAAAATCCCAACAAAACGAGAGATAAAAAATAGTATATTTTTTAACTTACGGTTTTTTATTAAAAGCTTTAAATATTCCCATTCCTGTATTATTAAGGACTTGAGCAATACACTCACATTTATACATCTTCTAGAAGCCGATCCTTTCCTTATCCTAACGTAATAAGCAGCATCAGTAGCAAACTTAAAACTATCTATATTTACACATAAGCCCGTGATAAATAAACTATCTTCACCATTTGCAAAACGAGTATCATATCTGTGACTTCCAATAATGCTTCTATGAATCATCTTAGCCCATGGAATTGAAAAATACCCACGGAAATTATATAATGTATGCTTCTTGTTATTCCTATTTAAATAATATTTAGACAAAAAGAAATCATCATTAGCTTCTTTACACGAAGAATAAAACCCTTTAACCGCAGATAACCCTATACAAGTAGGGAGAAGAAACCAGTAATAGTTCCTCTAAATAATTAGAAGACAAGATATCATCGTCATCTACAAAACAGAAATATTCCCCACAAGCCATATCTAAACCAATGTTACGTGCATTGGAGACTCCTGGTAACTCTGTATAGCAAACCTTTATCCCTCTCCCTTCACGTATAGTTAATATATATCTATTTATATCAGTAAAATAAGGTTCTTTGTCTCCATTTAAAATAATAATAAGTTCAAACGAAGACGCATCTAAAGTTTGATTACATATAGACCTTATACAATCATAGATATAATTTTGAGGGTTATAAGAAGGCAATATTATTGATATTTGAATCATTTCAAACGATATATTTTATACAAGATTAACGTTCTTTTCTATTCCAAATCAGCTAAAGCATCAGACAATCTAGAGAGTCCTGCTTCAAAAGAAAAATACTCATTATATTTAGCACGAATTTGACGAGAATATTCAACTTGTTTTAACTTATTCAATTCCATTAGTCCTTCTGCATAACTAGCTACATCATGATATACTTTAAACCAAGGCTCATTTAAGAACATATCATATCCCCTTGCAGATACTTCGTGCACAAGAATTAGTAGTCCATTTCTAAGTCCATCCATCAAGCGCAACTTTAGCCCACCTCCAATATTTACAGGACAAACAAAAATATCACCTTTAACGACAACCTCAGATATATTTACCGGATTAGGAACAATGACAACATTCTCTTTTCTTCCTATTGTTTCTAATATTTTTGTCGAAGGATTCCTACCAGCCAATATTAAGAGAAAATCATCTAATATACGTAAAGTTTCGCTCCAATAATTGCCATAATAGTCCATCACACTATTTACTGTCTGATAGGCATCCATAGCTCCAGTGATAACCAACACTTTCTTACTATTTTTTACTAAAACAGATTCGCAATTATAAGATTCGCTTTGTGGCTCAAAACAACCTATCACATGACTAATCCCTTGGGGGAATCCATAATAATTCAAGAATTTGCGGTAATCAGCCTGTGTCAAAAAACAAGTTTAAAGAACTGTATAAATATGCATTTCTTTCATTTCGACGTATATAATAAGGAAAAAAAAACCAAAAAAAGATTCAATAGTTTTACTATCTACATGGTATTCTTGTTCAAAATTATGATGAATTGTAATTGTTTTTATCCCAACCCCATTTAATATTTCAACCATATCTCCACCAATAACGCTACCATCCAACACACACAAAGAATAGTCATTCCTTTTAATAAGTTCCTTCAAAAATGGAGTAAAGCGATGTAAATGCCCCGTCAGCAATGAACAAAAACGCATTATAAAACTACGTCTCTTAACCTTATGTATTTTACACACAGATACCGAATCATTTACTCTACAATTATCGGCAATAACAAGCTCAACTAAATCTGGATATAAAGTTGTAAAGGCATTCAAAAAAAAGCCTTAGTAGCAAGCCCACCTCCGGTACGAACAAATGGATCATGCCTCGTCACAAAAAGAATTTTACGCATAATTACATACGATTAGGATTTTCAAAAATCAGATAAAAAGGAACATATAAATTATAGTACATGCCTATTGCTGAAAATATCTTCATAAAACAGAATGGAATGATTAGCAACAAAATCCACTTCTTTTTCAAGTTTGTATAAGTATAATAAAACAATGGAATTTCTATCAACTGAAAATAACTAGAAATCCGCACAAACTCTTTAAATCCAGATAATGCAAACAGAAAATAAAGCAAAGTTCCTAATAAGTAAATATTAAACATTCCAGAAAATATTTCGCTGTTTTGCTTCTGCCATTTCTGTTCTGTGTAAAAAAACAAAGGAAGCAAAACAACTCTTTTAATAATCCCCATTATTAAAGAAGAATACCCAAGTTCCTGTTCTCCAGTAGTATATATCAGGAGTTTAGTACCAATTCTACTATTAGCAGAAAGTGAACTAACAATTGTAGAAAAAAAAAAGAATTTAGAAAATAGCTAACAATAAGTGTAACAAAAAAAAGAATGATGAATTGTTTTACAGATATGCGACAATTATAAATATAATACGCAAAGAAAAAAACTATGGCACTTACATGTAATAAAGACGCAAATACTATCAATATAGTAAATGGAAATATTTTTCTTTCAACAATATAAATTATTGAAAAAAAACAAATGCTTGCAGCCAATAGTTGTCTAGTTACAAAAATTCCTCCCATAAAAAACAGAAAAGAACAGAAACAAAGCAAAAACAAGACGTTCACTAAAAAGCTTCTTAGCTACGGCATGAAAACAAAAAATATTTATTAGTGTTCCAACAAACAGGAAGTTCGAATAGCTACCACCCAAATATTTTACACCCCAATTAAGCAGAACATATCCTTTCTCATAAGCATAGCCATCAATAAAGAAATCATGAATAGAATTATTATCCATAAAAAGCGACATATAGCTATTCCAATCAGTTCCTGTTTGCCAGCGGAATGTACCCAAGAATAGAAACAGCAATAAGTACAGATAATAAATAAACATCGAATACAATTTACTTTTTTCTCTAATTTCGATTAGCAAGAAAAAAAAAGAATAGAAATATTAATGACATAATATAAATTCACAATCAACAAATTTACAACAATAATTCAACCATCTTACAACATGAATGCTATCTATTGATCAGTTATGTATTAACAGTATTTTCATCCATCAATTATTATATTTAAAAGAGTCATTCAAATATTCTTTCAAGAACTCCAAAGAATATTCCCGCAGTTTAGACAACTCATTATTAACACTTTCCCAATTGATATAAGTATTTAATATTTTCTCCACTTCACTCAAAGAAAATACCAATCTATCTGATAATTCAAGATTCTTAAGTAAAGAAATTATCCGCGCACGACCTCGACTATCATTATTTATTACAATAAATGGACGATTTAAAATAATAGAAAATACGCAACCATGAAAAGAATCAGTAATAACATAGTCAGATGCATACATTTTTTGCAGCCAAAATTCAATTGAAGGGAACACGCATTTTTCTATATTTACAACCGTAGATTTATTTAAAGCCTCAGGCATAACAGCATATTTATCCAACGACAAATAATTACATACAAAATCAATAACACTTGACTTCAACAAACTACAATCTAAAATATAAATGAATGCGCCTGAAGTTTTTTCACTATCAGACAGATGAAATTTCTCTTTATACTTCTCGGATAATATTAACATAGTTGGATCAACCACATGCAAAGCATTCACATTAAAATATTTACGGCATAATGTAACAGCAGTCTAGAATGTCCCATTCTTTTCCAACACCGTCTGCAATGCATAAACTTGCAGTAAACATCCATAATTTTTCAAAGGATAGTGCCCTAAACCGAGTTTTGTTAATTAATTAGTTTTGAATTTAACATTGGCTGGTAGCCAAAGTGATTTTGTCAGGAACCATATTAACATAATCCCTGCACCCGTTAAAGATATTTTTGAAAAAAGTTCCGATGAAGTTCCAGATAGAACTGCCATGAAGCTTTACCGTTCCTATTACACTGTGATAAGTTGCAGCCATCTCAGCACCGGCATCACTGCCATAATGAAGTGAATTGTTACGTTGAGTAGTCAGCTTTCGAATAGTTCGCTCAGCAAGATTATTGTCTATCGGCAGTTCACCATCATCCAAGTAAGCAAATATCTCTTTCCAGAACCGATTCAGATAATTAAGAGCTTCTGTATAATACTGACTTCTAAATGCTGAATCCTTTGACAGTTCACTGTCCAACAGGCTGCGCAATTCTATCAGCAGGTCCTTCGTTTCCAGGCTTTGCCTTTCTCGCAACCTTTCTTTTGGAGTTAATCCGGCATCATCACATTCACGCTCTCTCATAAAGAATCCCTTTAATAAATTGGAAAAACGTTCAGCTGTCGGTTCACCACCTTGATTGGAAGCCTTGACGAACTTGTTCTTTGCATGGGACATGCAAACTTGATGCACGGTATCTTTAAACTGGGCTGACTTCAACTCATCACCGATAAATACATAAGCATTGTAGCCGTCAGACATGATACTCTTCAATTCCGCATCACCCAAAAAGTCTGTAAGTACCTCACGACCGCGAGAGCCATTCTCATAGAAGAAAACAGCTGTTTTCTGAGCCTTGTTGACCAGCACCCAAATATAACACTTCTTATAGTGGTCATATTTACGCACCTTACACCAGGTCTCATCGCAGTTCACTATCGAGTCCTTTTCCAAGGCGATGGACTTCAATACACAAACCAACTCGTCCAGGTATTTCTTGCCCTTCTTAAGCCAATTACGCAATGTGTTTCTAGAAATGCTCATTCCCATATCTGTCAGCCATTGGTGAAGGAGACCAAAGGTCACATTCTTTACATAAACTTCATAGGCAATAGCCTGTAGAAATTCAGGAGTAGCTTTGGTACCCTCGAATTTAGTTATCACCTCCGGATGGCCTTCAGAGGGGAAATAACCCCACTTCGGCTTTTTGCCCGGCTCTGCGTAATGAACCATCTCAAAACATTCTTCCGCAAGGAAAGTACGGAAACTGAATACCCGTACCATCCTTCTTTCGATGATACGACCGGGAACCTTTGTCAAATCAGAAGGATGCCCTATCGCTTCTCCGGATACTCCCATCGTTTTATAACCGTCAGGACGATTCGATAAATCGCGATCTTTACCGGAAGACTCTCTTACCTCTTGGGGCTGATCATGACCGATCGAGTCCGTACGAAGCGTATCATCGGTACCATCATAATCATCTTTCTCCTTTTTACGGTCAGAATCACTCTTTTTAGCTTTAGAGTGTATCTTTTGACGTCTATCACCAAAACGGTCCTGATTTGCAAAATCAAGTCTTTCTTGAAGCGACTTGACCTTACGTTCAGCCGATTTGCGAAGCTTATGTTCTTCAGATAGCCGATTCTCCAAACCTGCATGTTGCGATTGCAGGGCTGACATCTGATCCTCAAGCCCCTTCATCTTAGCCATAAAATCTTCCAAGACAAGCTTCATGGCATCACTTGTCAGCCTGAGTTCCTGATTCTGCCCGGCAAGGTATTGAATGTATCGGTCTTTTTGATCGGCTGCCATATCTTCACTATAATTTATTGGGGTTCGTGAGTAGGTTTCCCTACTCAACAACTCCCGTTTTGTTGTAATTATATCTTGCAGATCGATCATACTTAAACCTTTGATTTACAGCATTAAAGATAGCGAAATAATCACAAAACAGCAAGAAGATGAATAAATTAATTATCTGATTTTTAATATTTTAACTACAGGACTTTCAAGAATCAGAACCACATCTTTCCAGTCAATACGATAGACAATATCCGCTCCATTACGCTCTACTTTCATGAACTGATAGCCTGCGACAAACTTCTTTTCGAACAGACTGTATGAACGATTATCGAATGAAAACATACGAACTATTCTTCGATTGCGAGACATGACAATAAAGACATCTCCAGCACTTGGCTCCCGGTGAAGTCGCTCACGAATGATAGACAACACACGGCTGTGCTTACAACGCATGTCGGTAAAGTCGCGGACATAATAAAAATGATTGAGACCGGTAACACTCAGCATAAACCCTCCAGATTCTCTACCATCCGAACTAAATCCTGGTAGCTTAGATTCTTTTTGGGATAAATGTAATCCATTGTTTATACGAAGGTCAATCCAAATACGGACAGGATTGTCATTACTGATTTTTGATACAGTTTGAGGCTGATCACTAGTCTTGGATTTTTCTGCATGGTTTATCTCAGGAACGCCATCAACCTGAACTTCAAATACTTTTTTGCGAGTATCCTTGAACCATTTCTGAAAGATGTTATAAGGAACCTTGTGCTTAACACAAAACGATTGGAGAGATTCTCCATGAGGCAAAGCCTCAGTCTGGTACTGAAAGTAAAACCTTTCAAGATCTTCACTGCTATACATTATTCTATAAATTGGGTTGCCAGCGAAGATAGAACTTTCAATTAATAGCCATTTTTTTGACTGCTTACACATATTTTCAACTACCATAATTCTAATTTTTCACATTGAAAGGGTCGAGTAAAGGAAGGGAATTTCACCCCACCATCCTCACAGAACCGTGCTTGACAATCTCCCGTCACACAGATCTTTGTATTTAACTTTTTGTTATTAGTAATTAAAGCTAAAACTTAAGTAGCCATGTTTCCAATGAGCAAATACAGAAGGATTCTGTTTAGTAATCGAGAAAAGCCATTTTTGAGCTTCTCGTGGCTTGTTTCTCAATTTCTTGTATTTCTCATAGCCCACTTCACCAACTTTTCATTCAGGTATTCCATTACTTTCCTAAATTCCAGCTTTCCAAAAATTAAATAATAGTTCAATCATCCAGTAATGATAGGATTGAAATTCAACGCTAATTCTGCAAGTTGCAATGAACAAGACTATTCAGATTCCAACCTTTTATAATGTCCCTTATTTTCTGTTTAGCTTTATTACTAATAACTGGAGAGAATGTAGTGAAAAACTCTCCGGCCTTACTATTTCATGCACAACGTGCTCTAAAAAGTAAATCCTAGATAGTCAAAGAATGTTATTTCAAAAGGGGTACTTCTGCCACTTTGCTTGCAATATACAATTTTAGTCTTTGCCTCATTCAAGTTTAAGCCACAATCATTGAAACGTACGTTAGACTAAGCCATTTTTTAAAAGAACAGCTTGATTTTCTACCATACAATGAGATACCGAATCATCAGCATATCTTTCAAATGAAATTTCCGGATGATTAATATCCATCCATTTGGAAAACACATAATGTAAAAATAGATTTGCTAAGATGGGGCCTATTACTGAACCTTGAAGAACACCCTTGGTTTGAGTAATCCAAACCCCATTTCTCATTTGGTAGGGAACTTTCAGCCATCTTTCAACATAGAGAAGCATCCACGACTCTTTCACATGAATTCTGACGGCTTTCATCAAAAGCTCATGATTGATAGAATCAAAGAATTTACTTATATCCATATCTAAGACCTAGGGAGTTTTAAAACACATTTGACGAGTTTTTAAAACAGCATTATGTGCGGACCTACAAGGATAATCACCATAAGAATTATTATGGAAAACAGGGTATATGATTGGAATTATTGCCACAACGACTGTCATTTGTGCAATTCTATCCTCAATGGTGGGAATTCCCAGAGGACGGGTGCCGCTGCCATGAGACTTAGGTATCTCCACTAATTGGACCGGTTTTGGAAAATAACTGCCTGAACTCATACGATTACAAAGTCGATAGAGCGATCGGGACAAGCTCTTCTCAAAAGTATACATATCAATTCCAGATCCACCTTTATTCTTGCGTATTTGCAAATAAGATTTATATACCAATCTTTTACTAATATCAAAAGGTTTTGCCTTATTCATTGTTTCTTCCTTTATAAGTTGAACTATAAATGCAGGCTAAATACGTTGCTTCCTTCGCTCCATTCTCATTACAAGAATTTCCACACTACTACGAATCAATCCGCCACAGACATAAGCATCGATACTTTCTACCTTACATAGTATTGTTCTCGATATTTTCTCTTAAAATCTTATGTCTACTTCTCACGTTCCTTAAAAAAGCCTGTAATAAGTTCATGCCATCTCTATATCGGTTAGCGTCCAATTTTGACATATCCTGTATGTATAGCCGCCAGAAAGCGGTCATACATTAAATAAGTTCAAAAAAGGAGTTGATTTTTAAAGTTTATTATTACCCAGTCCGATAGTCATGGGAAGAAGATTCTCATAATCCCTACGTCCGTTAACAATCGCCTAGAAATTTTTTTTTGGACGCTAACCCAAAGAATCATCCAAGACGGCTAATGACGAAACTCTTTCGTTACTGAATTCAGCCCAGCGGGCTTTCAGTTCCGAAAGGCCTTTTATTTCCTCTTCGGGAGACGCATATTCGACAGAGGTACAAGTGGGCACATAGTCCGCCAGCAGCTTTGGCAAATCATGCAGAGACAGCACCTCTATGTTGTGCTCCCAACAGTTATCGGAGGGATAGCCGTAGACAAAGCCCAAGTTCTCGCAGGGAAGAAAACGCAGTTGCACCAAAGAGGTCTCTGAGGTCAACGGTACCCACTTGCCTTCGCGCCGCAAACGGAAAGCGTGGCTACGCATCTAATTCCAATCGAACAGGAAGGTGATCAGGGCATAAAGTTCCACCAAGCGGATGGTGTCCGGAACCAAAAGGACACGGCTGACAGAAGTCTTGGACAAGGAGATCTTCAAAGTGACTTCTTGAGCTTTCATTCTAACTTTCTGTGCCATTATTCAAGTATTCAGTTTATATACGTATCTTTTCTATTTTCCACTCCCCCAGCGTCCTCCGCTCACTATCGAAGTTAATCCCCACCTTCACCACCGGCAGTCCGCACAGCGCGAAGCGTTCGGGATAATTCTTCAAATCAATCTGTCCCATGGCGTCATCGGCCGTTTTGTCCAACTTCAGTTCCATCACGTAAAGAGCGGACAAACTACGCATCACCACATCCACACGCCCGCGCGGAGTGCGCACTTCCACATCCACATACATGCCCAACAGGCTGAAAATGGTATAGAACAACGACTGGTAATGGCCTTCATAATCGGTATTGTCGCAATAAGGAATTGTAGACAGGAAAGCCTGCAACAAACGCAGTCCATCGTCCAGCCTCTCTTCATAGATAGCCTCGTACAGCAGAGCCACCGTGGTAAGCCCATCCATCGTGTGTTGGTGCAGGTAACCGGGCAGCAGACTCTTCATCAAGCCCAAACGGACTTCTTTATTGGGGATATCCAACAAATAAAGATTCGTAATGGGAGAATAACCCTTTATCGTGATATAACCGCTTTGGTAGAGCAACGGGTGATATTCGTTATCCGTTCGGTAGGCGCATCAAAAGATTCAGCCAGTGCTTTTCGATCTCCAATCTGTTGGGGAATTACATGATATTTGTTCAGCATCTCTATCAGATAGGTAGGCGTGCCACTGCCGAACCAGTAAGAGTTCATCTTACCATCGGCAAAAGCATTCAGCAGGCTGAATGGATTGTATAGGTCGGGCGACGGCCAGGTGAAATGATAGCCGTCATAGTTATCTTTCAATTTCGCAAGCACTTCTTCGCGAGACACTTCCATACGCATGGCCAGTATATCCACGTCATTATCCATCTGAGTCAGCATTTCTTCCTCGCTGATACCACAAACAACAGCATACGGTCCATCCATACTGATGTTCTTGATATTATTCAGTTCGCTGAAGATGCTCAGTTGGGAAAACTTTGTGATACCGGTGAGGAACACAAAACGCAGATAAGGATCGCAAGCTTTCAACGGACTGTAGAAATTGCGCATCACATCCCGAAGGACAGGCAGATTCTTTTCCTCATGAACAACGTCGAGAAGAGGAGCGTCGTATTCATCAATGAGGACAACGACCTGCCGACCGGTCTGTTGGCAAACACGGCGGATCAGTCCGGAGAAACGATCATTCAAAGTCACTTCCTCACTCACTTTGCCATACACCTCTTCATATCTATACAACTGAACACTCAACATTTGCTCCAGACGTTCCTTATCCACATGCTTCGCCATGCTCATGTCAAAGTGAAGAACCGGATACCGAGTCCATTCCGCCTCCAGCTTATCAATGGCAAGTCCCTCAAACAGTTCCTTACAACCTTCAAAATAAGAATGCAGTGTGCTGGTGAGCAGACTCTTGCCAAAACGGCGAGGACGACTCAGAAACACATACTTAGAATCGAAATGTGTCATTCGATAAACGTATTCCGTCTTATCTATATACAAATAGTTCTTTCTGCGGATTTCCGAGAAAGTCTGTATTCCTATCGGATAAAGTTGTCTCTGCTGTTCCATATCTTTCAGTTTACTTCGAAACTATCTTCAATTTCCTTTACTTAGATTACAAAGTTACGATAAAATTTCATCTGAACCATACATCCAGCATGTATTTTTCCATTGCATAGCGGCATTCACTATACCGCTTTTCATCCGCATTTTCACGCAAATAATGAAAGATCCGGATGTAATAGCTTATGCTAACGTCTCGCCAAATATTACCTGATAGTAAGTACGATTACTGATTCCACAGCTCTCACATAATTCTTTCACCGGAATTCCGGAAACTTCGCGGAGAAGTGCCATGCTATCCCCCAAAGCCTTGTAAGTGTAAACCACTTTTTTCATATTGTTCTTTAAATTAATGTTAATATTTAACACGGATTACCAACATGGTGGTAACGCCGCTATTTTCTTTCTCTATAACTTCACCGCAAATTTTAAAACAACAAGCGATGAAGGCTCTAAAAACAACCATCTCCGTCACGGAACTCCAAAAGACCCTCGGTCTGTGGAAGAGCCGCAAGATTACGGACTCCGTCATTCCCAAACTCCTGCACCTCTACCTCGGAATGACTGCATACATGAATCAGGAAAAAGTATATCCCGTGGATAATTTTTACGAGATCAGCATAGCGCTGGCCTTTAAAAATGCAAAGTTCCTCACGGAAGCGGTCAAGCGTTGCGGTTCATTCGGCATTGTACCCGAAAGAAACACATACGGAATAAAATATTTCTACTCGCCTCTCTGGATAGAGAAGATTTCATCGGAAGAATTACCGGAAAAGTTTCCGGAAACTTTTCCGCAGGATAATATATATAATATATATACTAAAGGGAATTCTTCTGACGAAGAACTCTCGCCGGAAGGCGATAAACCTTTAGAAGATAATTCTGATAAGAAAAATATCACTACACCGGAATCTTTGGCTACCGCCAAAGAATTTTTCCATCTCATCAACGAAGATTCCGCTCAAAAAGCGCAGATACTGACGCCACTCATTAACTGGTTCCAACTGCACGAAAGGCTCACACGAAAACACGCGTGTGAAAATCTCGTGTATATGGTGAACGAATTGCTGATTCCTTATTTCGCGTCGCAGGCACGGTTTATGAAGTCCAACCACGCCGGAAGACTTTGCTGGCTGACCAATCTGCTGAAATCAGCTCACGGACAACATCTGCTGAACGATGCCGCAAAAGACAGCAGACTGAAACGGGAACAGACAGCTCAGGAAACAAAAGCCAACCAACGAAGCAATCATCCCCTCAACGAATTCGAATGGACGGATCCCGAGTCGGGGATGCGATTCTATGATGATGAGGTGGAAGGCTCAGTGAATATACCCGAGGACGCACCTGCAAGACCGACAATGACGGCGATCTGGAATGTGCTGAGCCGGGAATGGACGTCACCACAATTGTAAATTACAAATTATAAATTACGAATTATAAATTACAATGAAACCATTTTATTATCTATGTGACTTTCCCGATCGCAAGAATGCAGGAAAGAATTTCGTAACAGAGTGCCCTAAATGCGGTAAAAAACATCTTTATATCTCCAAAGAGACAGGAGCCTCATTGCTTCTACGGAGGATGCGACTTCAAAGGAAAGCTCAAGGATTTCTGGGAAGAACGAAACAACTATGACTCGACATCCGCAGGCAAGTCCCTCCACAGTACCCGCCGGGAAGGAGAAAATAGAACCGGAAAGACCACATCCGAGGTACCCATGATTCCCGAAGACTACAAAAAGCTGACGCCCGAAGTACTCTCCAAAATAAAACCACTGACAGATGATCCCGAGACTACCGACCGGGACCAGCTCACCGCCCGGCGCTATCTTGCCGACCAGGGCATCTCACTGAAAACGGCCATAGAAGCCCGTATCGGCTGCCTCACCCACCGCTGTTTCGGCAAAGACGAGGACAGCAAAAACACGGGAACCATGCATCATTGCGTAGCCTACGTCAACTACCTGAACGGTCAGCCCGTAAATGCCAAATATCGTTCGTGCGATCCCTCAACCGTCAAACCCACAGATGAAAGAGAAACAACTGGCATGGAAAAAGCCGCCGGATACACCAAATTCTGGAGCCAGGACTCGCCAACAACACCCTGTCCGCCTTATCACATCGACTGCATCAACCCCCTGAAAGTATCCGAAGCAACCATCCCCCGACTGATCATCACCGAAGGCGAAAAAGACGTACTGACACTCAATGAAGCGGGATATCCTTACGCCATCAGCGTGCCCAATGGAGCGGCAAGCGATCTCTCCAAAAGCTTCGAAGCCTTTGAACCCTGGATGGAGCAAGTACGAGACATCGTGATCTGCGGAGATTCCGACCTGCCGGGGAGAACCTTGGTGAAGCATCTCACCGACTATTTCGGAGCACGCTGCCTGCTCACCACGCTACCCGGCGACTGCAAGGACATTTCCGACGTACTCGCCACCTACGGTATTGAAGTGGTGTGCGAAATCATCGAGGCCGCCCGACCGCAACACACAGCCGACATCGTCACCGTAAGCGAACGCACAAACGGGATTCTGAACGTGCTGCACGGAGAATACGACCACGGATACGACGTAGGTTACGGCCCCTTGACCGACCATGTATTCCACCCCACTGACCAGGGAGGCCTGATTATCGAGACCGGAGTACCCAACAGCGGAAAGACCGATTTTCTGAACGACCTCACGTGCCGGCTCATGGCCAAGACCGGACGCTATGTATGCTATCTCTCTTTCGAAGTACCCGACAAGGATAAGCATATCGCCCATCTCGTACAGCTCATGCTGGGAAAAATGAACACCGTAAATTATACCCAGGAACAGTTGAAACCTATCGTCAGTTTCCTGAACAGCCACATGGTGCACCTCGACTTGCATGAAGTATCCCCCACTCCCAACAATATCATCGCGAGAGCGGACATGGTGCGGCGCACCCTTCCACTGAAATATCTTATTATCGACCCGTACCTCTTCATGGAGGTAGAAACCAACCGGTACAACACCGAAACCCAAGCCATAAAAGCCATGCTGACGCAAATGCAGGCATGGGGCAGAACCAACAACATATGGGTCATCATCGTAGCCCATCCGCGCAAACTCACCAAACTCAACGGAAAGAACGAGCTGGAAGAGATTGACATGTATACCATCGCAGGCAGCGCCAACTGGGCCAATCTGGCCGATTTCATATTTTCCATATCCCGCATCAACCGGCAGGACGGCAACTATACCCGACTCGACATGCTGAAGGTGCGCGACCAGGACCTGTGCCAGACAGGAAGCGTCCTATATGTCCGACAAGCCTGCGGACGTTACGATGAACGGGAGTCCGAAGAGCAAGTAATAGCGGAAGCACAAGGCAAAGTCATGAGCAAGGATCATTCACCATGGATCAATCTCATTGAAAAATGATAAAAAAGCACTTGCGGCTGTGAAGCCCGACGCTTGCGGCTCTGCAAGCCTACACTTGCACAAGCGTAGCCCGACGCAGCCGCAAGCGTCCACTCTCAACTCTCAACTCCCCACTTCCCTAAGGCCTTCCTATATACTCAAAAATCAGGCCGACCTGCTTGCTGGTGAAAATCTGTTGGGCGGGGCGGTAGCCCGTATCCAGCAAAGCTTGATACAGGAGCGCGTTCCCGCGCAGCCACCGTGAAAGGCGGTTCAGAGCCGAACGCTCTCCGATTTCAGGCGCGTAAGCGCGCGCCAACTCACTCTTGGAATAGGGACGGACAGGCCATTCCTCCACGGTCGCATCCACATCATGATCACATACGATTGTCTTCATTTTACGATAACTTTTAGAGTACTATTTATGCTATAAAGGTACGAAAAAGTCATCGGATATCACCTATTCCGAAACGGGTTTATCAGGTGTCAATGTCATTCATTTTCACAGGTGTGAGAGGTTGTATCTTTGTATTGTTCACCACGGAGGACACAGAGTTTCACTGAGGTTTTCCCGGAGTTGCGCCGAGTCTTTCCGTAAGAACATAATGCTTTAATTATTAACTATTTAATTTATTTATCATGGGACTGAATTACAGTATCGCAATGCTCAAGAATCCGCAAAACCAGGATGAAAGCGCAAAGGCTTATGCCAAGTCACAAATCACAGGGGAATTGTCCCTGAAAGAACTGAGTCGCCGTGTAGCCGCGCAGACCACTGCTAGTCGTGCCGACGTCACCGCAGTTATCATTGCTACCGTGGAAAACATGATTGACGGCCTGCGAGCGGGCGAACAGGTAGACTTCGGAGACCTGGGGAAATTTCGTCTTCAGATCACCAGCCGCGGAGCGGAAACCGCGGAAAAATTCACGTCTTCCAACATCACTGGAGTCAACATCCAGTTCATTCCGGGCGAAGATTTGAAAACCATATTCTCCGGTCTTGAGTTTTCACCCGTACCCACCCGTGCAGCCACCCGTCTGCTGCTCAAAGCCCAAAAGGCAGGACAGACCACGGTGGACTTTTCAAAAGCTCCCGCTTCCGGTGGAAATTCCGGCAGCAAGCCGGATGACGGTGGCAATACCGGTGGCGGTGGTTTGGACGAGAACCCGCTGGGATAGGCTCTAAAGGTGCAGCCTTTAGTAATTACTAATGAAAGGCTGCGCTGTCACCAATTACTAATCACTTATCACTAATAACTAATCACTAAATTACGTATGGAAAAAAAAATCAAATTCAACTTGGAGTGTTATCATCAAAGTTGTAATTGCCGTAGCGTCCGCATTGGCAGGCGTATTCGGACTGAACGCCTGCATGGGCTTAGGCGCATGACGGCGGGCAGTTTCTATCAGAACTATCGGGAGGTGCGCCTCCTGGTAGTTCATTGTTCGGCAACACGATGCGACAGAAACTTCCCGGTAGAAGCTCTCCATCGGTGCCATCTGGCACGAGGATTTGCAAGTATCGGTTATCATTTCTACATCACGCGTGACGGCGAAGTACACATTTGTCGTCCGGTTCATCAGATCGGGGCGCACGCAACAGGCTGGAACGATAAAAGTATTGGCATCTGCTACGAAGGCGGACTCAACGAAGACGGAGAGACGGCTGATACAAGAACGTATGCGCAGAAATGTTCACTCCTTTATCTATTGAGGCAGCTGAAAACGGATTATCCAAAAGCGAAGATATTGGGACATTATCAGCTCAGTAAATCTGTGCATAAGGCGTGTCCGTGCTTTGACACGAAACAGGAATATAGAGAAATATAATTAAATCCATATTCTTAATAAATAGAGTTCCACGCCAAGAAAGCATGCGGGACTCTTTTTTATAATATAGCCTTACCCAAGATATTCACATAGCCCCCTTCATACCTATAAGTATTGGACAATATTTCTGTGTATCTATTGTATAATTGCGATTTCTCATATCATCTATTTTTTATATCCTCAAGTACAACCTTACTAAATAATCCAGCACCTGTCCTGTTCAGAAAAAAAGCTATTAAAATACAAAGTAGGATCCTTAAAACGCTTATCATCTAAATAGTTTAAAAATGGAATATCCAAAACGCCCGCTTCCTCCAGAAACGAATATATATAATTATTTCTAAATGTCTCCGAAAACTTTGAAGACAAATAATCTGTAACCGGTGGAAGGACTATCACCGGCTGAAACTCACGTTCTTTACAGAAAGCAATCATTTCTTTTAAAACAACTATACGCTTTTTTCGTCCTTCAACGATATGCTCCGGCAGGAAAGCATCCATATCCGTTATATTAAACTGTTTTTTCCAACCATCTATCCAGTGTTTTGAATCGGCTTCCAACTGTACCGCATTCATTGGCTGTTTATCCAATAATTCAGCAGGAATATGACGCCTTAACAATCTTACGATAAACATTTTAAAACCATTCAACAGCATTTGTCTCGCTGCATACCTGTATGGACTATTTTTAATTCGAAATACCGCCTCACATTTCTCCATTGAAAAGTTCTCAAATATTCCCGGATGCAATACCGTATAATACTTTTCCAATTCTATGTCCTTATAGTTCTTGAAACAAGAACTATAAGGACACAAAGCGATAAGAATTATCGCTCTGGGTCGGAGATAACTGCAATACGTCTTCAATATAGCTAAATCCTGTGGAAAAGATTGGGGACGCATTGCCCAATTTGCTGCTTTCACAGGCAAATTCGAATAATCAAAACCATAAAAAGCAGAACTACTGCCTAAATTAACCACCTCCAAATTAAATGGAAAACGTTGCCAAAATTTAGAGCAGTCCTGATATTTATATTGATACCATGGGTTCCCGCTTATCAAAACTGTTTTTAACAAGTTTTTCAACCTTCTCACTATGCTTTTCATATACCAGGACAATAAATTGATTCGGGCAGATATTGCATATCTTCATTCAGAGAATACAACAATTCCACATCTTCCGATATCATTGAAACAGAATTAAAATTAAAATTTGCCTTCAATCGTTCAACATGGGCAGATTTGGGGATAGGCACAATACCCTGTGCCTTATTCCACATTAACAAAATATGCCCCAAATCGACACGATACTTATGCAATAGCGTCTTCATTATTTCAGATTCAACTAATAGCCTATTTTTTATCTGCATTAAAGGAGCGTAACATACCAACTGAATATTTTCTTTCCTGCAATATTCAACCAAAGCACGTTTCGTATCCAAAGGACTAATACATATTTGGTTTACCATTGGTAAAACTGAGAAATTCTGTTTCAACATTTCAAGATGCCTTTCCCTGCAATTGGAAACACCGATAGAACGTAATTTTCCCTCTTTATACAGTCCAATCATCGCTTCCCAAATGTCAAGGAAATAATCAGGATAAGGCCAATGAATAATCAGACAATCAACATAGTCGGTTTTTAATTTTCTCAAACTATTATTTACCAACATGTTTACCACACCTTTTTTGCTGAATGGGCTTTCATATAAGGCGATGTTTTATAGAAATATTTCCCTATAGAAGACCAGGGAAAGTTCATCTTCTTTTCATCACTGATTTTAGTCATAATGAAGATTTCATTCCGTATGCTACTATTTTTATTCAGAACATTGCCAATGGCATCCTCATTAAAGTAGTTATCTGCCGTATCGAACATTCTGTAGCCTATGGATAACGCCTCTTTCATAAGCCTTTCCAGATTTTCTCCGGCCAAAGGCCAAGTGCCCATTCCTATAATAGGCATCTCAACGCCATTGTACAGTTTATAAGTGTCCATGAATCTTACTTTTTATTATTGAAATAATTTTCTCCCTTTGATACTTATTCAGCGCTATGATCCAAGAAAGAGCGAAGACTGATATTATTGAAACAAATGTACAAACAAGCAATCTGTAAAAACCATCATCCATACTAAACGTAACAGGCAACACCACAGCAAGTGTTATCAAAGTTATAAGACAACACTTCAAATGAACTTTTTTCAGAAAGTCTGATATAGAGTATTGCACATATCTCCTCAATATCAGCAAGTTCGTCACGTCAGAAAGAATTGTCGTACCTAACATGCCCCAAAAAGACAGCGTTGGGATTGAAACCCAACTTCATCAACAAATAGCCCAATGGCAGTGCAAAACACAAAATTGAACCTGTTACTAAATTAGATAGTTTAATATGACCTGTTGCATGAAATACAGTAATTCTGGGGCCCCTAAAAGCATTCAACAATGTATTGATCAGGATTATTACCGTAAACGTATCTGTGTATTCCGGATACTCCCCCAACCAAAGAGACAAGACCAAATGCACTTCAAGTGACAAAGGTAAAACTATCATCAACATCAATATATAAGTTAATATGGAACTCTGATAGACAAGCTTCATCATTGCTTCCACATCATTCCGGGCGTAAAGCTTGATAATCTGAGGGCGAACGGCAGTCAGAAAATTGCTAGAGAATTGAGTAGCCGCACTCTGTACCTGATATGCAATGCTACGAGCGGCATTTACTACAGGGCCACAGAATACATTAAGCACCATATTAAGTCCTTGCCCTTGCGCCATTACCGACATGTTTCCTATCATGTCATAACTACTGTACGTAAGCATACTCTTATATAAGGCTTTATGCTGCAACCTGAAATGAGTTTCCTTATAACGACGTAAACAGTAAAAACGATAAATAGATACAACCAGTATTTGGAGCAACATTAATAATAATCCATACCATATAAGTTTGTCAATCGGACTAAAAGTTATCAAATAAGCAATAGCCAACTTTCCAAAAGCCTCCAACAAGCCAACGTAAGCATAAACTGACATTTCTTCGTGAGCAATGATAGCTGCATTATAAGGAACTTGCATTATGGTAAACACAGCGGTTATTATGGAGAACTGAAAAAGCCATTGAGCCGCATACATGCGCTCCGGAGGAATATCCATTTGAGTGTTCAGAAACCATAGCCCGATTGATTCACAAACCAACATAATGCACAAGGCTATGACAAAATGAAGTGCAAGTGCCGTACTAAAGACTTTCTTCAGCTGTTCAAAATCATCCCGACCTAACTCTACTGTGAAAAAACGCGATGTAGCTGAACCAAACGCACCAACCAAAGTGGAAAATATAATAACCACACCGCCTACTACACCATATAAACCAAAATCAACTACACCCAACGAAGTTAGAATAATCCGGGATGTATAGAGCTGGACACACATAATGACCAGCATTCGTATATAAAGTAGAGAAGTGTTCCGCGCAATACGCTTGTTGCTACTTCCTGTACCCACTTACTTGGATTGATAGATATTGTATAAATCGCCTATAGTTTCAGCATTCTTCATTTCCGAAACTGTAAAGTTTTTGCTATACTTTTCAGCCATATCGGTCATAAATGCCAGACCTGTAAGCGAACTCCACTCATCCATATAGCGGAACTCCGTACTCATATCAATTGCTTCATTGAGCCCATCAAAAGACCTTCGAAGAACTCTAAAAATTCTTGTTCGTTCATATTCCTTATTTCTAATGTTTCCACACAATATCTGTATCAATAATCCGGACCGGTGATCCGGTCACCAACACATGAGCGGGCAATGGAGCGATTACCACGGAATTGGAGCCAACCACCGTACCATCACCAACTTTCACACCTGGCATAATTTTACATTCGGAACAAAGCCAGCAAAAATCACCGATAATAACAGGATTTGTATCTTTGAAACCTTGTTGGGCGATAATATGTCCACCATTGGTGTCGCGAATAGAGACATCACGACCATAAAACGTATGGTTGCCAATATGTATCTTATCACCACAAATCAGCGTCAATCCAATGTTCCCACCACTGGAGGCACCGCATACAAGCTCTGCATTGTCAAATACTTCCACGTCACAACCATAACCGAAACGAAAATCACCTTGGAATTCAACCTTAGAATTCTTGCCAAACAGGAAACGACTTTCCAGTTTAGATTTACGGAATCTTTTATTACCTAACAAAATCCTTCCCTCTACTATTACTTTAGCTGTTTTATCGATCTCGAAGACACAATAGGGAGTTGGAAAAAGTAATTTACCCTTTTTCCAATCAGTCTTTATAGCCGGATGAAAAAAATTCAGATGCAAGAACTGCCAAACTGCTTTAGGACGCAATTGAGTCATCCCAATAAAAGTGCGTACACAAGAAGCCAATGTCCGTACCCTATCGTACTTTCTTGTTGACACCGGAAAATATTTATCACCTAATTGGTCAAAACGCATACTCTCCAAATCCCTGAAAAAATTGTTTCCTATCATAATCGGGGCAAACTGCCGCTTTTACCAAAGCCAGATTAAAAGGTTGAATATTTTCAAGTTTCACTTCTTTCTTTTGTAAACGCTTGCTTACCTGCTCAAAGATTTTTTTTTCCTTTTTCTGAATTGATAAGAATAGCTGAAGTTCCCGTATCATTATCCAATTCTTTAGCAACTTTCTCCACCCCCAAAAATCAGCTAAAGTGACATCGGCTATACGTGGATAGTCTTTGAATTGACATGAATAACAAGAAGGACGGTCTATCATACCACTGTGATAAGCTCTGCTGTAAAGGTCTTTACCTCTCACACCATAGTAGGACTTTCCATTGGCAAACGTAGATTTCTTGGTTAAGCTGCGCCAACCTAATTCTTTATTCTTGGCCTTAAAAGAAACGACTTGGGAAGCATTGATTTCTTCCAGATAATCAAAATATTTCCGGTGAGCTTTGGGCGATGCTATACTTTTACATATAAAATCTACGATTATCAAGTTCTCATAGTCTTTATTCAAATATCTACGCAGAGCAGCCATCTGACAAGGTGTACCGCAAACTAATACCGGTTTCCCTGTTTTTACTGCTTTCTTGACTTCAGTATAGAAGCCCCTAGCATCGCTCTGCAAATATTTGGAGCTACGGAGTCTTTTCAAATCCTCTTTGTTGTCTGAAATAAACTGATGGGCAAAAAAAATTCGCATCATAAACAGCTCCGCCAACATAACCACCTTGCTTATATACACTTTCCGCCATTGCAGAAAAAGCTCCGCCGGAGGTACTGTCGAAGCGAATTTCCAAGTTCTTATGATAAGCTCCGTAACAAACCGGTGGATTATAATCATTGCGCTTCAATTCCTCAACGTGTAATATAGGACATACACGCTCGCATAACCCGCAATCAGTGCATTTATCCTTGTCTACCTCCGGATACCAGAACCCTTCAATATCCGTTCTGAAAGTAATTGCATCATGAGCGCACACATCGCCACAGGCGTTACAACCGCAACACATTGCTTTATCTGTAATATTAACCATATCAATGATGATTTTCTTACTGATTCATTCCTCGTTAATCTCTTCCCAAGGATAAGGATTATCCTCAATATTCCCCAATTCTTCTATCACTTCTTCCTGTTCCGCAGTCAATCGAAAAGTCCCCAGCCATCAATAATAACATGAGCCTCTTTAGCCAACTCCTCTGCATAAACCTCACCATAGCAATAAGTCAGCAGACGAACTTTCAACAATGAAGCTGGGATCAGTGGAAGAACGTTAAGAGCACGCTCCAGAACCTTTTGAATATATTCCTGTTTATGACCATTATCATACATTGTGGCATTGAAAGCCACTAAAAGACCTAAACACAACTCGGCTTCAGCTTCAGGAGTTGAGCCATGTTTTCCATACGAGTTTAGGGCTGATTCATAAACATCACGATTCAGACGGGTGAAACTATCAACATAAATCGGACTGCCATCCTGACCTAGAGTGAGAAGACTGTGAGCCAGGGAAAATAAGGATGAAACTTGATCACTCATGTATTTTAATTATGATTTATAATTTATGATTTATGACGCTGAAATTAGTCGGCTATGGGCTCTACAAGCGAAGAGTGAATAAAAGTCGTTGCAACAGCCATGACGCCTTCAATATTGACAACTACACGACGGTCGCGACGGATACGAACAAATTCTCCCACAGCACCCTCAAAAACGCCACCCATGACACGCACTTTCTGGCCTCTTACCAGTTGAAGTTCAGCGGGTTCTACATAAATAACCGATTCTTCGTAAGTACCAGCAACAAGAATAAAACTACGCATCTGATCGTCCGGAACGATAACAGGAAGGTGATGTTCACGATTCATTATATAGCGTATAGGGATGTTCATACCGGCTTTATCCTTCAATGTATCGATACGCTTACGAGTAGAGCGAATGAAAACAAGGTTATGTACGGCAGGAACAAACTTACAAATGCGACGACCATCTTTCACGACATAATCACGACGCATCGGAATGAAATTCTCTATCTTCTCTTCATCCAGAAAAGCTTTCAGAGCCAGTTCACGGCCATATGTGACACGTACTGCGAACCAATGGAGGCGAGGGGGATGTTCACGTCAGAATATTCTTTGGGGACACCGGAGTAGTGAAATACTTACCGATTATTTTATGTAATGCATTTGTTTTCAACAACTTATTTAGCATTCATCTTATTCCAAAGCGTTCCGTCATCTCGATCAAAAAGCAGTGAAATAGTTATGTAAAAAGGTTATTAACGAAGAGATAAAAAGAAAACGAAGTGTCTTTTAATCGTTCGTTTAATGTGCGCAAAGATAATGGGTATTTTTCGAATGTACAAGGTGTTTAATAAAAATATTTCTAATAAAATTTATTCCAAATGGTATATGGTTGGTAATCAGTAATATTGTGCCTGTGGCGAATAGATTTAATATCTTCTCATTTTTATAATTCTTGGGTTCTATTTTTCCCGCTCTAAATTGCGCACATTAAACGAACGTTTTTGGGACACCCCTACATTTCCATCATACATCACTGTATATAAGCATTTTATACACATTTATCATTTCTCAAAATTTCTTTTCAACTTTCTTTCCATTGCAAAATAATTTCCAGCCATTTATCTATCAATCAACACAATAGTCTTTACAATAAAACGAATTCTCAAATAATCCATTCATTGCTGTAGTATATTTGATAAAAACCGTACCTTTGCATCAAGAGTGCATGATTGCCATTTGTTTACTTTAGAAACAGATGCCAACCACTAATTATGAATACTAAATAAAAATGGCAGAAGTAGCAACAACAATAGATGAACAGATCAAACTCTTGAAAGACAGAGGCATGAATATAGAAGATGAAGTAAAAGCAAGAGAAAATTTAATGGACATCGGCTACTTTCGACTTGGCTTTTATTGGTTCCCATTTGAAAAGACATATCCAAAAAAAACAAAAGAGATCACAACTTTAAAGAAGGTACAAAGTTTGACTATGCAATCAAATTATACTACTTTGACTTTGATTTGAGAAATCTTATATTAAGATATATAAGTCGCATAGAGGTGAATTTCAGAACGACTCTAATATATAAAGCCTCCAACAAATATAAAGAAGATCCGTATTGGTACATCAATCATAAATATGTTAAATCTACATTTATAGATGACAATCTTTTTATAAATGCCATTGCTGATGTCAGCAAGGAAGCTGTTATTAAACAAGATTTGAAAGAACACAAACGAAAATACGCTCCAGCATGGAAACTTATCGAGAACTTAACTTTTGGCGTGGTTATATCATTGTATGACAATCTGGTCGATGGAGGTTTAAAACATGAAATTTCTAAGGTATATGAAATAGAATCTCCGAATCAATTTTCTAATTATATCAACACTATCAGACGCTTAAGAAATAGTTGTGCACATGGCAAAGTCCTATTTGATATGAATCTGCCGGAAGCAATAAGTAGTGGACCTGCTGGAGATCTATCGACCAGAAAAACCATGTTGTTTGGTGCTTATCAAGTATTTAAATATATTCTTAATAAGGTATCCTCTAATCGTGTCAATGACATGATTATGGAACTAAAATCATCGTTCAATAGAACTGATTATCAAGACGTTAAGGATGTTATATACAATAATTCCGGGTTCAGAGAGAATAATATATAAAATCTAAAAATGAATTCAAGATATTGCAGTTTCAAGATTTTATTGTATCTTTTGCAATAAGTAAAGTGCACTTGATTACTATATGTTTTCATACTGCACTATAAAAGGAACTGATGAAGGTCTGTCTATATGACAGGCCTTTTTTTAAAATTTCATATTCTATATTCCATAAACACAAGCCTATTTTAAATTACCCTTCAGCATACATTTCTATATTTAACACACATTAAGCCCTCCTCAATAGGGAGAATATCAAATCCTCCTGTCTTTACTACACAGAAAACGAATTAGACATTTACTATAAACTATAAAATCACGAACAGAATGGAAAAGGATCAAAAGATATGATCAGTGAGATCATAGAGGCTTTTTGAGAAGTATGCAGGACATCAGGCATTTGTTATTAACAACATCACCTATACCTATCGTCAACTGTCTGAAACTGTATATAAAATATCCACTTTGATTAATAACAGGGAAGATAAAATCATCGGCATTATAGCCGAAGATAGATTGAGACTTACGCCTCCATACTGGCAGTATTAATCAGTGGAAAAACGTATATCATTCTGCATCCAGCCTATCCCAGACACAGGAATAGAAAGATTGCAGAACTCGCCGATATTCATTTAATTCTATATACAAAGGACATCCGTGTATTGAACCTGGATACCGAACATATAGATTTTATATGTACTTCGGAGTTACAGGAAGTAGTTCCGTCTTCTTCTGGCATACATTCGGAAAAGAATGAAAATGCTTATATCATTTTCACCTCCGGCAGTACGGGAGAACCGAAAGGAGTTCCCATCTCCCGCAACAACCTAAATGCTTTCTACAACGCATACAGCCATTTGGACTGGCAATTGGATGAGAATGACCGTATGCTGCAAATGTTCGAACTAACCTTTGACGTTTCTATCGTTTCTTTCTTATTTCCCCCTAACAATAGGTGCATGCATATATACAGTTTCTCCGGAAGGCGTAAAGTATATCAATGTCATTGAAATATTGGAAAAATATAACCTCACATTTGCTGCCGTAGCCCCCTCCCTACTCCAGTTATTATTACCCTATTTCTCTGAGATACAACTTCCTGAACTCAAATACCTGATAGTTACTGCCGAAGCATCGGATGTTGAATTACTATCTGCCTTCAGAGCCTGTGCTCCCAATGCCTCTTTTGTGAACCTGTATGGTCCCACAGAAGGAACAATTTATTGTACAGCCTACCAGATACCGACCACCTCATGCAAACATCATAACGGTATGATTGCTATAGGCAAGCCATTCGAGGGAGTGGATGCTCTAATCATGAATAATAACGGTATTCCCGTTGCCACAGGCGAAACCGGAGAACTCTGGATCAGCGGCAGGCAAGTGATGAACGGCTACTGGAACACTCCTGAAAAGACTAAAGAATGCCTCATCGAAGGGACAGATGGAAGGACTTATTACAAAACCGGTGATCTCTGCCAGATAGATACTGACGGCGATATCATATATTGTGGTCGCAAAGATTCGCAGATTAAACTTCAGGGATTCCGCATCGAACTAAGCGAAATAGAACACGTAGTGAAGAAGTATTTCAATAATGAATGTAAAGCTGTCGTCATCCCCAAATATGGAGCAAACAATCAATGCGAATTACATCTGGTAGTTGAAAAAGTCCATCTCGACAAACACCAGATAGAAGAACATATGAACAGCCGGCTGCCTTTCTACATGATTCCCCAGCACATACATTGCATGGAACATTTTCCACTGAATACCAGCAGCAAAACCGATAGAAAAAGAATACTGGAACTAATATAAAACTAAACTAATATGAATACGCAGATGATTTTAAATGAACTGAGCCTGATTTTTCAGGAGATATTGAAGAGAGACAACATCGTTCTTGCCAGTGAAACCACCGCCCAGGATGTGGAAGGTTGGAATTCATTAACCAATATGTTGCTGATAAGCAGAATAGAGAAAGATTTCAATGTTCACTTCACCTTCAGAGACATTGTCCGATTCAAGAATGTAGGAGATATTTGCAATGCCATTCTCACCAAAACCAAATAAGACATGTCATTCATATCTTTGAATTTTGTCACGCTGTTTGTATGTACCTTCCTTTTGTACTACACACTTCCACCTAAATATAGAAAAGCTATACTCTTGTTGTCAAGCTGTATTTTCATAGGCTATTACCACATAGCTTTCCTGATCATAGCCCTTCTCATTTCACTGGCAACTTTTTTTCTCGGAAAATGGGTGGGACAATCAAAACATGAGAAGGATACGAAAAGAATCTATATTTCGGGCTTGTGTTTTCTAATTACAGGCTGGTTGGCATTCCGATATGCCAACCTCCTGCCAGGCGTGCACTGGCTATTCCCCTTAGGTATCTCCTTTTATACCTTTCAGGCCCTTTCATACCTGACGGAAATCTATTGGAAAGAAGAAGAACCGGAAGAAAACCTTGCCGACTTCATGATATATATGCTCTTTTTCATGAAATTCCTGTCAGGGCCTATAGAACGGGCGAGAGATATGCTTCCACAATTGAAATCGGGTAAACCGGTAGCATATCCATCTATTGTCTACGGAATGAAACTGATCGTAGTGGGACTGATAAAGAAGTTGATTCTTGCCGATTATATTTCCCCTTATATAGATGGTATTTTCCACTCTATACATACGGCATCCGGTATCCAATTACTCATGGCATGCCTTTTATATCCTGTAGAATTGTATGGTGACTTTTCCGGTTATACGGATATTGCACTTGGAGGTGCCTGTATGTTGGGATTCAAACTCAGCCCTAACTTCAACCGCCCATTCATAGCACAAACCACTGCCGAATTCTGGAGAAGATGGCACATGTCTCTTTCATTTTGGGTTAGGGATTACTTATATTTGCCTCTATCTTCGGGTATGCGCCGTTGGGGACAATGGGGAGTATTCCTGAGTCTGAGCCTGACATTTGCAGGATTAGGTGCCTGGCATGGCGCAGGATGGAACTATATTATATATGGACTCATCCAAGGGCTTATTATTTTCTATGAAATGAAGACCGCCATGATCCGTAACAAGATAAAGAACTGTATAGGTAATCCCCTGTTTACAACCCTGTCCATCCTCCGCACTTATCTGCTTTTCGCCTTTTCTTTGATCTTCTTTCGCTTAGAGTCGGTAAGTGATGCGCTCTATTACATCAGAAACATCTCGTTCAGTACCCATGCCAGCTGGAAAGAAGTAAGCATCGGAATTCCGGATCATAATTGTATTGTGGCCGGTAGCGCTCTTGTACTGATTTTAGTTTACGAATATTTTATGTCGAAACGAGATCTGTTAGAAGCGTTGGAAAAACAACCCATGCTTGTCAGATGGGGCATTTATTATCTGCTGGCCATTATGTTCTTTACCTTGGGACAGTTCAATTCCGACAGTTTTATTTATTTGCAATTTTAATCTAAAAACAAAGATAGCAGAATGAAGAAAAACAGTGAGCGAAGTGCAGTTATGCGCTTCACGATGAAACTATCTATACTCCTGACGCCATTTATAGCCTTACTAGTGGTGTATTTCCTCAATGATCCTTTTATGGTTTTAAGGCATTATAACCGTTATGATAACTCTCCCGTCATGTTAAATGAAGGCTATATCGGTTGGCAAATGTATATGAACAACCGGGATTCCATTGCATTTGATTCTTTTATTATGGGCAATTCCTGCACCATGGCCTATCAATGTCATGAATGGGAAAAATATTTGGATGGTGGCAGAGCAGTACGCCTGTTCGGAAATGCAGAAAGCATAGCCGCCATCAGTAAGAAGTTGCAGGCTTTGGAAAGAAATGGTGCAGAAATAAAGAATCTGCTCCTCATTCTGGATAAAGAGTCATTGGGGAAAGACCAGCTTTTAAGCAGCCATAACCATGTGTTACCTCCGGCTATCTCAGGAATCAGCAACTTTAGTTTCCAGGAGAAATTCTGTCAGGCCTTCTTCTTCCCTAATTTCCTGTTTCCTTATCTCGATTATAAAATATTTCATCAATATCGTCCCTATATGCAAGGAGTGATAAACCCTTATGGCGCAATCAGAGATGCAGTAACAAATGATGCAATCAATCCCAGAGAGAGGATGATCCGGGATGAAGGAGAAGCATATTGGGAAAACCACAAAAAAGAGTTTGTGAAAGCCAGAGACTGTAATTACAGAAATGGTGAATACCGGGAAGGTGAGCGATTCCTATGGGAAACACAGACCGACTTATTAAAGGAAATAGATCAAATCTGCCGGAAACATAACACCTCGGTTAAAATCATCATCAGTCCCGACTATAACCAGATCAGCATAAATCCGGCAGATGTGGAAATATTGAAAGACATTTTTGGCTATGAAAACGTATTCGATTTCAGTGGTATCAATGAATATACGAACGATATTCATAACTACTACGAAAAAAGGACATTACAGACCGATACTCGGAGCACGCTTATTACAAAAAGTATATGCAAACCATAACTGATTTGAAATACATATTAAAAGTAACAACTTATTATGCGAAACTATTTCTGTAGAGTAAGCGCCCGCAATTGTTCCAAAGATCCGTTGAATACATTCAAATCGACCTCTTCTCTGATACCGGGAACATTACCCACATCAGTATGTTGCCAGAAGTGCCATGGACCTTCATATTTGACGGAGTCTACGTAATAGTGGGCAATCCAGTAGGGGTAAGTATTGAATACCGAATCACTAAGATAGCGGTTCTTGAATTTATAAGATGTGTAAAGAATCGGTTTCACACCATAATGTGATTCTATACGGTCGAGCCAGGTTTTGACAGCAATCCTTAAGTCATGGGGCGTACTTTTACCAATAGTTTCAACATCAAGCACAGGTGGTAGATCTCCGGGAATAAGCTGGACCGTACGAATAAAGAAATCGGCTTGTTTTAGCGGATCTGTTTTAGGGAGAGAAGAAATGGTAAGCTCCGCGAATAAAACCATAACGATGCGCCTGATCAAAATTGAACGGGAAAGTATCGTCAGCATGATCACCACCTTCGGTAGCTTTCATAAAGACAAAATGGATAGGAAATTTGGTTGTTTTGTTGGTTGTCAGTTGCACCCAGTCAATACTGCCTTGATAATGGGAGATATCAATGCCATGCACTTCATAGTCGCAGGGCATACAGACCCCTATATCCTTTCTGACCATAACAGGGTTTCCAACGATAGGCATACGGACGAATGAAAAACCAATAAAACCCGGCAGAGAATACGGCAATGATACAAACAGCAAGTATTGTACGTAACCATGCAGACATGATACGCGCTTCGCTTTTCTTTTTACCGCGACGTGCAGCAGATTTTCTTTTAGTTGCCATGTAATATTCAAAACAGAACGCAAATTACACAAATTACGCAAATAGATTATTCAAATTTGTGTAATTCGCATAATTTGCGTTCTTTTTATTAACTCTTCGCCAGTTTGCCGATTTATTTAGCTTGCTCTAACTGCAAAGTCTTTGTCGGCTGGTCACAAACTTCCGTAGGTCCGAAGTACTGGATCGGTCCCGGATATACATAATCTGTAGTGATAGCCCACTGGTCGCGCTGAGCAGCAAATGCCTTGAACGGAGCACCATCCAGTTTCACCAGAGCTTTCTGGATTACCGGTTTCATTTCACCGTGACGGCGTTCCATGTTCATCATCATCGTGATGGGCACACCACCTGCAATCCATTGGTCAGCAGGAGCCGTAGTGTTGCGTACAGAAGACATATAGCCTGTCTTGCCGTTAGCAATCAGAGAAGCAGCTGTATAACCCAGTGAATAGCAATAGTCAGCATCATAGTTAGACGGGGCAGCGCAACGGCCTTCATAACCGAAGAAGTGGTGTTGAGAAGCGAACTTACCTACGAATTTACCTTCTTCTTTCCATGCAGCAAGCTTAGTAGCTACCATTTCCGACAACAGTTTTTCTGTTTCGATCAAAGATACCTGTACGTTTCCGTGTGGGTCACGGTCCAGCGTCAGCTGACGTGCAACACCCTCAGGCAGGCTGGCATAGATAGCCGCATTTTCCGGAGACAGTTTACGGATGATATAATCACGTTGGTGAGACTTCTTAATTTGAGAGAATTCTTCAGCATTTTCAGCAAGGAAGTCGTTCAACTCAGCGATCAGACGTTTCATAGCCGGAATAAACTCGATCAAACCTTCAGGGATCAAAACCGTACCGAAGTTGTTGCCTTGAGCAGCCCGGTTAGCTACTATCTGAGCAATGTAAGTTACTACATCGTCCAAAGACATATCTTTTGCTTCAACTTCTTCTGATACGATACAAACGTTAGGTTGTACCTGCAAAGCACATTCCAATGCAATGTGAGAAGCAGAACGTCCCATCAACTTGATGAAGTGCCAGTATTTACGAGCTGAGTTACAGTCACGTTGAATGTTACCGATAACTTCAGAGTAAACCTTACAAGCAGTGTCGAAACCGAAAGAAGTTTCAATCATTTCGTTCTTCAAGTCACCGTCGATAGTCTTCGGACAACCAATTACCTGTACGCCGCACTTCTTAGCTGCATAGTACTCAGCCAGTACGCAGGCATTTGTGTTAGAGTCGTCACCACCGATGATAACCAATGCTTTAATATCAAGTTGCTTCAGGATTTCCAGACCTTTTTCAAACTGATCTTCCTTCTCCAATTTAGTACGACCTGAACCGATGATATCGAAACCACCCGTGTTACGGTATTCGTCAATGATATCTGAAGTCAGTTCCATATAGTTATGGTCAACCAAACCGCCGGGGCCAAGAATGAAACCATATAACTTGCTGTCCTTATTCAAACTCTTGATACCATCGAAGATACCGGAAATCACATTGTGACCACCGGGAGCCTGACCACCAGAAAGGATAACGCCCACGTTCATAGCTGGGAAGTTAACCACTTCGTCAGTAGCCTCAAACTTGATCAAAGGCATTCCGTACGTGTTAGGGAACAATTTTTGGATAGCTTCCTGATCGGCTACAGATTGAGTAGCTGCTCCAGCTACCGCCTTAACGGCACCCTTCAGCGCTTTCGGAAGTTTGGGCTGATAAGCAGCCCTTGCAATTTGCAATGCACTTTTTGTCATTTTATCTAATTATTTAAAGGTGTTAGTAAAGTTTCGTTCAAAAGCGTCGCAAATTTCGTGTTTTTTTCTGAATTATGAAAGGAAGCGCACATCAAAAAAAAAAATATGAAATGTTGGTTTATACCGTGGAAAGTACTTATCTTTACCGGAAATATTTCAATTTATTCACTTAAAACGTAAAGATTATGGCAAGTAGAAGAGAACTTAAGAAAAACGTCAATTATATCGCAGGTGAACTGTTCATGGAGTGTTTGGTAAACAGCTTATACGTACCCGGAACCGATAAAACTAAAGCCGACGAGCTGATGGGCAGAATCCTGAGTGTGCAAGATGAATTTATCAGCCGAATCAGCCATACCGAACCCGGAAATGTAAAAAGGTTTCTACAAGAAATTCCGCGAAGACTTTAATAAAGAAGTAGACGCAATTATTGACGCTATCGGCAACCTGAAGTAAGCACCGGGAATGAAAAAAGCAATATACAGCTTTATCTACTATCGCATTTTGGGATGGAAGACAAATGTGACGGTGCCGGATTATGATAAATGCGTGATAACTGCAGCACCTCATACATCTAATTGGGATTTATTTATCGGCAAACTATTTTATGGAGCTATCGGACGGAAAACATACTTCATGATGAAAAAAAGAATGGTTCTTCTTTCCGCTGGGATTAATTTTCAAAGCCGTGGGAGGCATACCGGTAGATCGGGGACGCAAAACGTCATTGGTAGACCAGATGACGGAAAGATTCGCCAAAAGCAAGAAATTCCAACTCGCCATTACACCGGAAGGAACCCGTAAAGCGAATCCTAATTGGAAGAAAGGATTTTATTTTATTGCATTGAAAGCGCAAGTGCCTATTGTAATGATAGGCATCGATTATACCACTAAAACGATTTCTGCGACAAAGGCGATTATGCCGTCGGGAGATATAGAAAAGGATATGCGCGAGGTAAAGCTCTATTATAAGGATTTCAAAGGGAAGAACCCGAAGAACTTTGCTTTAGGAAACATTTGATAATAACTTTTAGGCGCGGATTACGCGGATTACACGGATTTTTATTACCTTGCGGCGTGGAAAGCCGGGCAAATAATCTTTGCCTGCAAGTATAGCGTAGCACATTAATCCGCGTTATACGTATAATCCGCGCCTAAAATATTTCAATGAAGTTATGCGTGTAACTCTATTACAAACAGATATTGTTTGGGAAGATAAACAAGAAAATCTCCGCCTACTCCGTAGGAAGCTCAAAGCGCTTCGTGGAGTAGCGGAGATTGTTGTCTTGCCCGAAACCTTCTCTACCGGTTTTAGTATGGACAGCCGAAGGCTAGCTGAACCGGTATCGGGTGTAACCATCGCCACCTTGCGCCAATGGGCGGCGGAATTCCAATTCGCCATTACAGGTAGTTATATAGCTTGTGATGAAGAAGTAGATGCAAATAAAAATGCGGTTCCCATTCCTGATAAGTTTTATTATAACCGTGCTTTTTTCCTGACTCCCGAAGGGGGGCTTATTACTACGATAAACGACATCTCTTTCGTATGGGCCAGGAAACGGAGCATTTTACAGCGGGGAACCAGCGGCCTGTTATCTCCTACCGGGGATGGAATATACTGCTGTTAGTCTGCTACGACCTTCGCTTCCCGGTATGGAGCCGGAACGTAAATAATGAATATGATCTTCTGATATACGTTGCCAACTGGCCTGTTCCCCGCCGCCGGGTATGGGACATTCTGTTACAAGCCCGTGCACTCGAAAATATCAGTTATGTTTGTGGTGTCAACCGTATCGGTACGGATGGAAATCAAATGCTATATAATGGCGGCAGCGTCATTTATTCACCAAAGGGCGATTTGCTTGCCAGCGTACCCGACCATGAAGAAGGAACCGCCACCGCAACTCTCGACCTCTCTGTCCTGAGAGAATTCAGACAAAAATTCCCTGCATGGAAAGATGCTGAATGTTTCCAAATTAAGAATTAATAATTAACAATTAAAGCACTATGGGACGAATGAAAGCTAAACACCGCATAGCTGACAGGTTATTCTTTCTGTTACTGACCATCTTAGTTTTTTCCTCTTGCACAAACAGCAAAAAGGATATTATTCCTTCTGCCGAGTATGCACCTTTTGTGAATGCATATACGGGAGGAGTTATCTCGCAAACTTCGAACATACGTATAGAACTGACGCAGGATCAGCCTATGGTAGATTTGAACAATGAGCTGAAAGAAAATCCATTCAGTTTCTCCCCATCTCTGAAGGGTAAAGCATATTGGGTCAGCAACAATACGATTGAATTCGTTCCTGAACCAGGAACTTTAAAGCCGGGAGAGTTCTATGAAGGTACGTTCCAATTAGGCAGGTTTGTAGAAGTGGACAGTCGCCTGAAAGAATTCAAATTCTCTTTCAGAGTACAGGAACCCAATTTCACACTGTATATCGAACCACTGACAACCATCGACATAGATAGCCATGGCGACTTGGTGACATTGAAAGGAGAAGTACGTTTCAGTGATGCCACTCCCAAAGAAGCAGTTGAGAAAATGCTCTCTGCCAAAGGCGGAAACGGCCAAAGCTATCCGGTCAGTATCACTCCAACAGATCATCCGACGCGTTATCAGTTTGAAATAGCCGGTGTCATTCGCGCAGCGGAAGACTACCAGCTAGAAATCACCGCCAACGGCAGTCCTGCAGGAATTGACCGCAAACTGACAGAAAACGTACTGATCCCTGCCAAGAATGATTTCCGTTTCCTCTCTGCCAAACGCATTGACGAACCGGAGAATGGAATTGAAATAGTATTCTCCGATCCTGTTTCTACTACACAAGACCTGAACGGATTGATTGAAATCCCCGAAGTAGCTTCTTCCATATTTCAAGTGGAGAATAATAAAGTATATGTCTACTTTGAAGCCAACCAACTGAGCAAACTGACTTTGAAGATACACGAAGGGGTGAAAAACAGCCGGGATAAATCGCTCGGCACATCACACTCCATCGCATTCAGCGAACTGAATCTGAAACCACAAGTGAGCATGTCTACATCAGCCGCTATCCTACCCGACTCCAAAAGTTTGATCATCCCGTTCCGGGCAGTCAATCTCTATGCGGTAGATTTAAGTGTAATCCGTATTTTTGAAAACAATGTACTGATGTTCATGCAGACCAATACGCTCTCATCCGCCAGTGAACTGCGCCGTTCCGGACGATTGGTTTATCAGAACACATTGTGGCTGAGCAAGGACAGTACAAAAGACGTGCACCGATGGGAAGATTACTCTATCGACCTTGCCGGACTGATTCATCAAGAACCGGGCGCCATCTACCGTGTCATACTTTCTTTCCGGCAAGAATACTCAGCCTATCCTTGCAGCGGAACAGAAAAACAAGAGATGAGCTTTGCAGACAATACTGCTTCAGAGGGATTGACGAAAGTCAGCGGAAGTAGTACTTTCGAAGAAAATGAAGCTGAATGGGATACACCGGAAACTTATTTCTACTACAATGGTAACATTAAGATGGACTGGAGCCAGTATAACTGGCGGGAACGCAATAATCCTTGTCATGCCTCCTACTATATGGACTCTGACCGGGCAGCATCGTGCAACGTATTTGCCTCCAATGTAGGAATGATTATAAAACGGAATTCACTGAACAAGCTGTGGATTGCCGTAAGTAACATCTTGGATACCAAACCAATGGAGAAAGCGAAAGTGACTGTTTACAACTTCCAGTTACAAGCCATAGGAAGCGGTGAAACCAATAGTGAAGGATTTACAGAAATCACTCCGAAAGGTGTTCCTTTCATTGTGGTGGCCGAAGTAGAGAAACAGAAAGCTTACGTACGTGTGGCAGATGGTGAAGAACAATCTGTCAGCCGGTTCGATGTAGGCGGAAAAGATATTCAGAAAGGATTGAAGGGGTTCGTCTATGGCGAGAGAGGGGTATGGCGACCGGGAGATACGCTGCATGTAAGCTTTATTATGGAAGACCGTGAAAAAAGAATTCCGGATAAACACCCTGTAGCATTGGAATTATATAATCCGAGAGGACAATTCTATACCAAAATGATTTCCACGCAAGGTATAAACGGTTTCTACACATTTGACCTGCCGACACGCCCGGAAGACCCGACGGGATTATGGAACGCTTACGTCAAAGTAGGCGGAACCGCTTTCCACAAAAGCCTTCGCATAGAAACGGTGAAACCAAACCGCCTGAAAATTAATCTGAAACTACCGGAGAAAGCAATCCAGGCTTCTACCAAAGAAATACCGGTAATGCTTACTTCCACATGGCTGACAGGCGCCACCGCTTCACGGTTGAAAACCAAAGTGGAAATGTCCCTGTCAAAAGTAAATACGCAATTTAAGAACTACGGACAATACATATTTAATAATCCGGCTACCGAATTTACAACTGCAAAAAACGATGTATTCGATGGAACACTGGATGCGGAAGGAAAAGCTAACTTTATGTTGAAACTTCCGGCTGCCACCAATGCCCCGGGAATGCTGAATGCAACCTTAACCAGCCGTGTATTCGAACCGGGAGGAGACGCCAGTATTTACACGCAAAGCATTCCGTTCTCTCCATTCTCTTCTTACGTAGGGATTAATTTGAACCAACCGAAAGGAAAATACATCGAGACAGACCAGGATCATGTATTCGACATTGTCACCGTAAATGCGGAAGGACAATTAATGAACCGCTCCAATCTGGAATATAAGATTTACCGTATCTCCTGGAGCTGGTGGTGGGAGAACCGGGACGAATCATTCGGAACTTATGTCAACAGTAGTTCCATCACTCCCGTAGCCAGTGGCAATATACAGACTACAGGCGGAAAGGCAACTTTTAAATTCCGGGTAAATTATCCGAACTGGGGACGTTACCTGATTTATGTGAAAGATAAGGAAAGTGGACATGCCACCGGTGGAACTGTTTATATAGACTGGCCGGATTGGCGCGGACGTTCAAGCAAGACGGATCCCAGCGGCATTAAAATGCTCGCTTTCTCTCTGGATAAAGACTCGTATGAAATAGGTGAAACGGCAACAGCCATCATTCCTGCCGCTGCGGGAGGACGTGCATTGGTAGCCCTGGAAAACGGTTCAACCGTTCTGCAACGTGAATGGATTGAAGTTTCCAACAACGGAGACACAAAGTATTCTTTCAAAGTGACTCCGGAAATGGCGCCGAACGTTTACCTGCACATCAGCCTGTTGCAACCTCATGCACAGACGGTGAATGATTTGCCGATACGTATGTACGGTGTGGTTCCGGTATTGGTGACTAATAAACAAACTATATTGCAACCGCAAATTAAAATGCCGGAAGTGTTGCGGCCGGAAACGGACTTCACCGTTACCGTCAGCGAAAAGAACGGCAAGCAGATGACATACACACTGGCCATTGTAGACGACGGATTACTCGACCTGACTAATTTCAAGACTCCCGATCCGTGGAATGAATTCTATGCCCGCGAAGCATTGGGCATCCGCACCTGGGATATGTATGATGATGTACTCGGAGCATCTGCCGGACGCTACAGTTCATTGTTCAGTACGGGTGGTGACGAGACATTGAAACCGGCCGATGCAAAAAGCGAATCGCTTCAAGCCGGTAGTGAAATTCATCGGTCCGTTTTATCTGGATAAAGGAAAACAGAAGACGCACACGCTGAAACTACCGATGTACGTAGGTTCTGTGCGTACGATGGTGGTAGCGGGGCAAGACGGAGCTTATGGAAAAGCGGAAAAGACTTCTTTCGTGCGGACACCATTGATGTTGTTGTCCACACTGCCCCGTGTGCTGAGCACACAAGAAGAGATTACTGTCCCGGTAAATGTCTTTGCCATGGAGAAGGAAGTGAAGAATGTATCGGTATCCATCCAGGCTTCAGGTGGAGGTGTACAAGTGATCGATCCCAATAAACAATCCATTACTTTCAGTCAACCGGGTGACCAGCTCGTTTACTTTAAAATAAAGACCGGAAGTAAAACAGGAAAAGCAACGATACATATCACTGCCAGCGGTGGCAGTCAGCAGGCGAAAGAGACCATTGAAATCGAAGTCCGAAACCCGAATCCGGCAGTGACTTTCCGCAATAGCCAATGGGTGGGAAAAAGGAGAAAGTGTAACACTTCCTTATTCATTGAATGGTGCTTCTCCGGCAAATAGCCGTATGCTGCTGGAAGTCTCACGTATTCCTTCGGTAGATATCAGCCGCAGGTTCGACTACCTGTATAATTATCAGCATCATTGCACGGAACAGCTGACTTCCAAAGCTCTGCCGTTATTGTTCGTCAGCCAGTTTAAAGCTGTGGATGAGGAAGAAGCTCAAAAGATTAAGGCTAACGTACAGGAAGCGATACGGCAACTCTATGCACGCCAGCTTCCGAACGGCGGTTTTGTTTACTGGCCGGGGAATGCCAGTGCTGATGAGTGGATTACTTCTTATGCGGGCATGTTCCTCGTATTGGCACAGGAGAAAGGCTACGCTGTCAACTCGAATGTACTGAATAAGTGGAAACGCTTCCAACGTGCTGCTGCCCAAAACTGGCGGATGCCGGATCAAGATGACAGTTGGGGTTACTGGCAAACGGGAGTGCAACAAGCATACAGATTGTACACACTGGCATTAGCCGGTGCACCTGAGCAGGGCGCCATGAACCGGATGAAAGAACAAGCTAACCTGCCTCTGCAAGCCAAATGGAGACTGGCAGCCGCTTATGCCCTGACAGGTAAGATGAAACCGGCTGAAGAACTGGTATTTAAGGCAGAAACCACCGTTACCCCTTATTCCTCACAGAACTACATCTATGGTTCGTATGATCGTGACGAAGCTATGATATTGGAAACTTTACTCCTAATGAACCGAGACCAGGCGGCATTGCAACAGGCGAAGAAGGTATCCAAGAATCTGGCTGAAGAGAATTGGTTCAGTACACAGTCCACTGCTTTCTCATTGATGGCGATGGGACGCCTGGCTGAGAAGCTTTCAGGTACTTTGGATTTCACCTGGACTTGGAACGGAAAACAGCAACCCGTAGTGAAATCAGCCAAGGCTGTATTTGCAAAGGAACTGTCCACTTCACCGGCTTCGGGTAATATTATAGTAAAGAATGAAGGTAAAGGTGCATTAAGTGTCGACCTCATTACACGCACGCAATTACTTAATGACACGTTACCCGCAATATCCAATAACCTCCGCCTGGACGTAAAATATACGGATATGAACGGAGCGACAATATCTATAGATGATATCAAGCAAGGAACAGACTTCATGGCAGTCATCACTGTAGGTAATATCAGTGGAACCACTGCTTACAGTAATTTGGCATTGACACATATTCTGCCGTCAGGTTGGGAAATTTACAATGACCGGTTGATGACTCCGGAAGCGACACCTACCCGTGAGTATACCTACCAGGATATTCGTGACGACCGCGTATTGACTTACTTCGACTTGCGTCGCAGTGAATTGAAAAAGTTCACCATAAGACTGCAAGCTACATATGCAGGCAATTTCATTTTGCCGGCTATCCAGTGCGAAGCCATGTATGACGGTTCGGCACAAGCACGAACCAAGGCGGGAAGAACGACTGTCAGTAAGTAACATGCCACTGAGCAAAACTATCCAAATTCCCCTCCTTCTAGAAGGAGGGGTGCCCAAAGGGCGGGGTGGTAGGTAAGAAAAGAGTTCCTTATTAATTCATAGGTATTTTTCATTCTACCTACCACCTCCCCCCTATGGGGTACTCCTCCTCCCGGGAGGAGGAGAATTAAGATAGTCATATTTAAATATTGATGAAGATTCAAATTATAAAGTACTTCAAACAACTGTCTATCACCAGAAAAGTAATACTCATACTTATTACAATTCTGGTGATAGGCTATATCTTTTGCCTCCCCGGCAACTTTTCCATGTGCCCTACTCCACCGTCGTCACTGACCGGAACGGTGAATTATTGGGCGCACGCATTGCATCCGACGGTCAATGGCGCTTTCCACCTCGGACCACTACTCCGGAGAAAATAAAGCAATGCCTCATCACTTTCGAAGACAGGCATTTCTATCGCCATTGGGGAGTCAATCCTGTCTCCATTAGCAGAGCCGCCTACCAAAACCTAAAGAATAAGCGCATTGTAAGTGGAGGAAGTACCCTCACCATGCAAACGATCCGTCTGGCAAGAAACGAATCACGCACTTTTGGAGAAAAGTTCATAGAAATGATCCTGGCCACCCGACTTGAGTTTCGCGCTTCAAAAGAAAAAAATCCTGTCTATGTACATCTCACACGCTCCTTTCGGAGGAAACGTAGTAGGGCTCGATGCCGCTACCTGGCGATATTTCGGACATCCCGCCGAAGAACTGTCCTGGGCAGAAGCAGCCATGCTGGCAGTACTTCCAAATGCACCCGCCATGATTCATCTCTCCAAATCACGACAATTATTACTTAATAAAAGAAACCGTCTGCTAAAACAACTATATGCACGAAAGATTATAGATAACTCCACTTACGAACTGGCTATCAGCGAACCACTCCCCCGACGAGCCTCATCCACTCCCCCAAACCGCTCCCCATCTAGTCAGTCGCTTCTATCAGGAACGAAACGGAAAATATTCCATATCAACCATCGACAGGGGTATTCAAACCCAAATAGAGAACGCAGCCGAACGTTGGAGCAATGAATTTAACCGGAGTGATATACGCAACCTGGCAATTCTGGTGATTGATATCCGAACCAATCAGGTTGTGGCTTATTGCGGCAATGTCAATTTCGAACGGAAGCAAGCCGGTAACCAAGTAGATGTTATTCAGGCACCCAGAAGCACGGGAAGTATTCTGAAACCATTTTTATATTACGCCATGTTGCAGGAAGGCAGTCTGCTACCTCATACGCTACTGCCCGATATACCGGTTAATATTAATGGCTTTACACCTCAAAACTTCAGTTTGCAATTCGAAGGTGCCGTTCCCGCTTCGGAAGCTCTTGCACGTTCATTGAATATTCCGGCAGTGACGATGCTACAAAGATATGGTGTTCCCAAGTTTCATACTTTTCTGAGGCAAATAGGCTTAAAAACAATCAATCGTCCGGCTTCCCATTATGGTTTATCACTCATTCTGGGCGGAGCGGAAGCTACCCTGTGGGATGTGACAAATGCGTATGCTTACATGGGGCGGAGTTTATTGCAGCTTCCACAAACAGAATGTAGTTTGCTGCTTGCGGACGCTGAAGGATCAGGAGAATCAGAAGTCTTCGCTTCGGGAAAATCGACGGATACTTTCCAATCGGGAGCCGCATGGCAAACCTTCAATGCGTTAACCGAGGTGAATCGTCCCGAAGAAATAGACTGGAAATCAATCCCCTCCATGCACCCCATTGCCTGGAAGACCGGAACAAGCCACGGATTCCGCGATGCCTGGGCTGTAGGAGTCACCCCTCACTATGCCGTAGGTGTATGGGTAGGGAATGCTACAGGAGAAGGTAAACCTGGTCTTGTAGGAGCACGGACAGCCGGTCCGGTTTTGTTTGATGTATTTAGTCTGCTACCTCCGACACGGTGGTTCAAACGCCCGGGAGATGTCTTTGTCAAAGCTGAGGTATGCCGGAAATCCGGACACTTGAAGGGTAGGTTTTGCGAAGAAACAGATACTTTACTGATTCTTCCTGCCGGACTAAAGACGGAAGCTTGCCCTTATCATCACCTGATCACCCTTTCAGCCGATGAAACTCACCGTATCTACGAGAATTGCGCAAATTTGGAACCAACTATCCAGAAGTCCTGGTTCACTTTACCACCTGTATGGGAATGGTATTACAAACAACATCATCCGGAATACAATCCGCTTCCTCCCTTCAAAACAGGCTGCGGAGAGGATGCATTGCAATCCATGCAATTCATCTATCCACCCATGAATGCCCGTATTGTGTTACCCAAACAGATGGATGGAAGTCCGGGCTTTCTAACCACCGAGTTGGCTCACAGCAATCCAGGTACCACCATTTTCTGGCACCTTGATAACACTTATCTTACCCAGACACAAGACTTTCATAAGATCTCACTACAACCCACGCCCGGAAAACATTCACTAACAGCGGTAGACGAAGCAGGAAATACAGTAACCACTACATTCTATATCAATTAAGGTTATCTGTTGATGAAACCGGTCAGCATACCATCCCCCCGAACAGGTGATGTTTTTGTACAAAAGATTCCATTTTAGTCTTTTTAATGAAAATACCTAAAAGAAGTGAGTGCATAGTTACCAAAAAAGTGGCTACATTTGTATCCCGAAACAGTGTCAGAAGAAAACACCTTGTTCCAAAAAACAACCCCAACACTAGAATTAGTGAACATTGTTTTTTGTATATTTGTTAAATCTTAGAAGCGACAAGCTTTAATCAATTTATTAATACCAATTAAGTTATGAAAACCAATCTTAGTTCTCAAATCACTCTCAACAGAGTCTCCCCAGGTATTATAGGCCTGAGAATGCATTTGAAAGGTCGGTATTGACCCGACTGGAAAAAATCCCAACCGACATCTACGAATCGGCAGAGGAAGGCGCCAACCACGTTGCCTACGAAATAGCTCAACTTATTCGTGATAAACAGAAAGCCGGACGTTTCTGTGTATTGGCATTGCCGGGCGGTAATTCTCCCCGCAACGTATACTCAGCCCTTATCCGTATACATAAAGAGGAAGGCTTGAGTTTCCGCAACGTTATCATATTCAACCTTTACGAATATTATCCTCTTACATCAGATGCCATCAACAGCAACCTGAATGCCTTGAAGGAAATGTTCCTTGATCATGTAGATGTTGACAAGCAGAATATCTTTAGCCCGGACGGTACAATTCCTAAAGATACCATCTTTGAATATTGCCGCCTGTACGAGCAACGCATCGAAAGTTTCGGTGGATTGGATGCCGTATTACTGGGCATCGGGCGCGTAGGTAACATTGGTTTCAACGAACCGGGTTCCCGCCTGAACTCCACCACCCGTTTGATTTTACTGGACAACGATTCACGCAATGAAGCATCCAAAATGTTCGGTAGCATCGAAAGCACTCCGATCAGCTCCATAACAATGGGTGTTTCTACAATCCTGGCTGCCAAGAAAATCTATTTGATGGCATGGGGTGAAGACAAAGCCAAAATGGTAAAAGAGTGCGTAGAAGGTGCAGTAACGGATACCATTCCGGCATCTTTCCTGCAAACTCACAACAATGCTCATGTAGTTATCGACCTTTCTGCTGCCGGTAACCTAACACGTATCCACCGTCCGTGGCTAGTGACTTCCTGCGAATGGAACGACAAACTAATTCGTAGCGCCATCGTCTGGTTATGTCAACTGACAGGCAAGCCGATCCTGAAGCTAACAAACAAGGATTACAATGAAAATGGTTTGAGCGAACTGCTGGCTCTGTTTGGTTCGGCATATAATGTGAATATCAAGATCTTCAACGATCTGCAACATACCATCACCGGATGGCCGGGTGGTAAACCAAATGCAGACGATACTTATCGTCCCGAACGTGCGAAACCGTATCCGAAACGTATCGTCGTATTCTCTCCGCATCCCGATGATGACGTAATCTCCATGGGTGGTACAATCCGCCGCTTGGTAGAACAAAAGCATGACGTACACGTGGCTTACGAAACTTCCGGTAACATTGCCGTAGGTGACGAAGAAGTAATCCGCTTCCTGCATTTCATCAATGGTTTCAACCAGATCTTCAATAATAGCGAAGACAAGGTAGTTGTTGATAAATATGCAGAAATCCGTAAATTCCTGAAAGAGAAGAAAGATGGTGACATCGATACACGTGACATCCTCACAATTAAGGGCTTGATACGTCGTGGTGAAGCGCACTGCTTGTACGTACAATAATATCCCTCTGGATCATTGTCACTTCCTTGACCTGCCGTTCTACGAAACAGGTAGAATACAGAAAGGTCCGTTGACCGAAGCTGATGTGGAAATTGTGCGTAACCTGCTGCGTGAAGTGAAACCTCATCAAATATTCGTTGCCGGCGACCTCGCCGATCCACATGGAACACACCGTGTTTGCACAGATGCCGTATTTGCTGCTATCGATCTGGAAAAAGAAGAAGGTGCAAAATGGCTGAAAGATTGCCGTATTTGGATGTATCGTGGTGCGTGGGCCGAGTGGGAAATTGAAAACATTGAAATGGCAGTGCCCATCAGTCCGGAAGAACTGCGTGCAAAACGTAATTCAATCCTGAAGCACCAGTCTCAGATGGAAAGTGCACCATTCCTGGGCAACGACGAACGTTTGTTCTGGCAACGCAGTGAAGACCGTAACCGTGGTACCGCCGCATTGTATGACAATCTCGGCTTGGCATCCTACGAAGCAATGGAAGCATTCGTGGAATATATTCCGCTGTAAATGTTTGCTAAATAGAAAGAAAAAAGGTTGCAATGTTTTGTCACTGCAACCTTTTTCCATTCTACATTTTCATTAATTTTATTTTCACGTCATCTCCATCTCATCAATATTTTCTTCATAACTATGATTTTGTTCCACAAGTCATTCAGAGAACATGGCAACAGTTCCTTTATATTCGCCTTCGGGCAATTTGATTTCTCTTTTTATTTCCATTAAGGATCACTTCCATGGATGTTTCTGTCTGAGTTGGATCTGAAGCATACACTTTCCACTTTTTTCTTATAAGTACGCAGAATAAAAAGCCCTTTTTATTGCTTTCAAACTTTAGTTCACCGGATAAGGGAACACTTCCAGCTTCATACAATGCAAGTAAATATGTCTCTTTATTTAGTTGGACTGCCTGACATTGACTGGTATTACTAATTATTTTAAATGAAGATAAATCAAAGTGTTGTACTTCCTTAGGAGTGGTAGCCGGCAATATCACGTATTGATATGAGTCATTTTTTGGAAGAATTCCATGATTCATATAAATAGTAAACACATCTTTCGTCTGCAACTCGCTTTTAGGATATATCTTCATGATATCATTCCAAGAATTTGTACGCTGTTCAGAGAAAATACGCCCCTCGCCTTCCAACAAGATGTATCCGGTCTGATGGTGAAAAAAAGCGCTGGGAATCCCCACAGGAAAATTTCAAATCTTTCACAGCTTCCCACTTTCCTTTATTCCAATACAATAAATCATCTCTTAGTACAGCCTGCTCCACAGAAGTATTCACCTGATAACTGCTATCAGAACGAATGCCCGCTCCTAAGCATAAGACATAATCTGGTGTAAAAATCCACGTCTTTCTAGCATAAAGCCCGTCCCTTACCAAATCCATCGAAGTAAGGCCAATAGTGCCATCATTCACATTTCCCACACATGAGCCTTTATTTTGCTTTTCAAGCCATCCCATTACATGGACAGCCTTATCTTCCTGATAGCAAGTCACACCAGGCACTTTACGCCAATCCCAACAAGGAAATATATCCGTATATTCATCACCATCCACATAAGTGTAGAGAGCACCGTCTGCCAAATAATAACCTTTTACGTTATCCGTACCCGACTCTGTGCCGATCACCCTGTCCGATGCCATTCTTACAGATGCCATCCAAGTGGGACAACGATGGATTGTCATATCAGATTTCCAGAAATGGTATTGTCCCAACAACGCAGTTGATGTATTCCCAAGATTTTCATCAATCAACATATGATATACATTACAATCTTTACTATTCACTTGCGCTAATGCATTAGCAGAGAATAAGCTCGAAAAAGCCTTATTCCGCTGTGCCTGCCGATAAAGTTGCCTTCCAAGATTATTCACATCCATCTTGTTTTTCCACAAGATTCTCCGCACACCTTCATTCGTATAGTTAGTGATAAGCTTAAAACGCTCTTGATCCAACGCTAATGAAGTGCCGTCAAGAATATATGCCCAAAAACTCATAGTAGCCAAATAAGCTGCACCATAATTCCCGACCTGCTGTTGAGGTCCGTGTTGATGAAAACTATAATCGACCTTGATCCCTTCTGCTTTGCCATAAGCTATCTTTATCTCATCATTCATGGCATTCCTTGCTTCCTGTACCAGTTGAATATCATTTAGCAATAGTCCTTTCACCAATACATTGCCAGCTAGCCAAACTCTATTCTGGGCCGTCATCCCTATCTTTGCTTGGTTCATCACCTCAATAGCATGCTTCTTCTCTTCCGTCGACAACTGGTCTTCAAATAAAACAAATGCAGCTCCCAAAACTTTAGGTATACCTATTTCATTATACCACCAATTGGCAGCTACTGGCTTCATCCGGAACCAATACCCCATAGCCTTATGAATGGCCTCTGCAATCTCAGCTGATTTATAAAAGGTATGTTCCGAATTAGCATAAACTTTAGCCAACTCAAGCACACGGGCCGCATGAACCGCGGAAGCCAACTGGCAGCCTTACTATTAGTGAAATCGAGCCCATTCCAACTACCTTGTTCACTCAAATCAGATAATAATTGACGAACGTATCCAACTTCTATCGGGCAACGTTCCATTAATTCTACAACCATCTGGTCACCGACTACTTTCTCATGGGACATCTGACACATCAGTCGTATCAACTGCTGTTCTGATTTATTCTTATATAATATACTCTCTATATACTTCTGCCTGATGACGGATAAATCATCCGCTTTCAGTCCCAAAGTAAATCCCCAAAGCAATAGGATAAAAAATAGGACGTACTACATGTAATTCCATTTATTTTTTATAAGTTCAAATTCCGTTGCTTTTAAATTATCCGAACTGCTTCCGACAAAGAGTTTAAAGTCACCCGGCTCTGTGACGAACTGTTTATCTGAATTAAAGAAACCTAGTTCTTGTTCAGACAAGGTAAATTCAATCTTTTCGGGTTTCTCCAGGTGCCAATTCTACCTGCCGGATTCCACATAACTCAATAACCGGACGGGTCACAGAACTGACCACGTCCTGCAAATAGAGTTGAACGGTTTTTTGCCCGTATATTGCCCCGTATTCGTAACAGAGGTAGTCAGCACTACTGGCTCTCCTGCTTTATATTCTTTTTTCGACATCACAGGAGCCGCTATTTCAAAAGTCGTATAACTCAAGCCATATCCGAACACATAGGCAGGTTTCACACTCTCATCCATATAACCGCTTACCCACGGATTGTTGGGCGCCCAGGCACGTCCTGTACTTTTATGATTGTAATATAGCGGGCACTGGCCTACGTGACGGGGAAATGTCATTGGTAACTTACCAGACGGATTATATTTACCAGTAAGCACATCCGCAATAGAATTGCCTGCTTCCGTACCAAGCCACCAAGTCATAAGAATAGCATCGGCATAAGGTTCCATATCGGAGAAAATCAATGGACGGCCTCCCATAACTAAAGTGATAACAGGTTTCCCTGCCTTCTCCTTTATTTGTTTCACCATCAACTGCTGATTAGCATTGATGTTGATATCCACTTTCGATTTCGCTTCTCCAGACTCCATCGCACGCTCTCCTACTGATACAATAATCACGTCATATTCAGAAAAAATCCGGTAATGGTTTCAATTCATTCGTTTCCAAATCATAACCTTCAATATAGGTAATTTTAGCTTTTGGTAAGGCCGCTTTCAGACCATCAAAAACAGAAATTACTTCTTCAGCCTTTCCAATGGCGGACCAATTTCCCAGCATATCTTTTTTGGCTTTATTCAAAGGGCCGACTACAGCTATTTTACCAGCAGTGGATGTAACAGGCAAAACATTTTGGTTTTTCAGAAGGACGACTGAACCAGCCCCAGCTTCACGAGCCACTTTCCTGTGAGCAGCATTTACTTTCTTGTTTTCGATTTCCTTTTCACGATAGTTATAACGATAAGGATCATCAAACAAGCCTAATTCAAATTTCACTGTCAAAATCCGCTTTACAGCATCATCAATCAAGGTAATGTCTACAGCTCCCTGTTTTACCAAATTGACCAAATGTCTGGCATAAGTCATAGAATGCATATCCATGTCACAGCCTGCAATAGCGGCCAACCGACCGGCATCCTCATTATCTTTTGCCATCCGATGTTTGGCAATCTCACCAACAGAGCCCCAATCACTGACTACAAAGCCTTTGAATCCCCATTCTCCTTTCAGAATATCTCTCAAAAAGAGGCTTATGGGCAGTTGCCGGAATACCGTTTATTTCATTAAAAGCATTCATGAAAGTACCCACTCCGGCTTCTACCGCAGCCCGAAATGGTGGTAAATATACTTGTAGAAGTGTATGTTCCGAGATATCAGCTTCAGCATAATCCTTACCTGCTACCGCTGCTCCATAAGCAGCAAAATGCTTCGCACAAGCAAGAACTGTGTTTCTATCATTATAATCAGTACCCTGAAAACCTTCTACACGAGCCTTTGCCACCTGGCTACCATACCAAGGGTCTTCCCCAGCTCCTTCCATCGAACGCCCCCAACGGGCATCCCTAGAAATATCAACCATGGGAGCAAACGTCCAGTGAATTCCATGGGCAGAAGTCTCCGCTGCTGCCACACTTGCCGTTTTTTTTTATCAGCTCTAGATTAAAACTGGCAGCCTCAGCCATCGGTATCGGGAAAATGGTCCTCATCCCATGTACAACATCCAAACCAAAAATTAACGGGATTCTCAAACGGGACTGCATAGCCAAATCCTGATATTGCTTTGCACGCTCTACAGTCAATATATTGAAAATAGAACCTACCTCACCACGTTTGATTTCTTCCGTATGATTACGACTGTCAAGGGAAGGACCAGTCAGAAGCTTATTATTGGAATACTGAATCATTTGTCCTACTTTTTCTTCCACAGTCATAAGCTTCAGTACAGAATCTACCTGATGAGTATAATCCTTCTTCACTGTCTGGGCGGGCAAAGTAGTTGCCATGATACCCAAAATTATTGCACATAAAAGACTATTCTTTTTCATATCATCACTTATTATTATAGAACTCTTTCATCACATACCAAGCCTTTTTCCTAAATCCCTGATCAGAAATAAGCCCTTTACGATTCCAGCCATCCTGATTTGTAGGATGAAAACGATACGGAGAACGGAAATCAAATAGTATCCAGGGAGAGATACCGGCCAAATTTTTCACATTGTTGAACATCTCCAGATTATCTCTAAACAGCTTTTCCTGATATTCTTCGCTCCATGAACTGGTTACCGTAGAATCTCCCGATTGCCCGTAAAGGGCTTCACCACCAAATTCAGAAAAAATCAACGGTTTACCAGGAGCCACATTCCAACACACTTCCGAAGGATCTGACGGCCAGGCATGATACCACCCCATATATTTATTAATTGCTACTACATCCAACTCTTCGATAAAAAGAATCCTTCATTTCAAAAAAGCCTTCGTTTCAGGATTTAGTTTCGGCAGGTCGAAAGCTGCTGTTATCAGACGGGTAGTGTCCATCTCGTGACAGTGCTCGACAAGACTCTTCAGAAAAGCATTGCGAGCTTCGGAAGGGGCCGTTTCATTGGCAACTCCCCAGAAGGCCAAGGCACACCTATTCCTGTCACGCATAACCATTTCCGTATACATTCTTTGCGCCTTCATACGCGTCCCGGCATTTTTAAAATCAATTCCTTGCCAGATAGGAATTTCTTCCCATAACATAATACCCATCTTTTCAGCCAGACGAACGATGTATTCATTCTGCGGATAATGTGCCAGACGTACTAAATTGGCACCTAATTCCTTTGCTTCAGAAAGTAATGCTACAGCATCCTGCTCTGAAAATGCTCTTCCCTGGCGTTGCGCTATCTCTTCATGGAAACTGATTCCTTTCATAAAGATCGGAGCGTCATTCAGATAAATCTTCGTCCCTTTCACACTAAGATTACGAAAGCCTATATTCTCTTTCACATGATCCGTTACAGAAGAAACTGTAACTTGGTAAAGTTTAGGTTTTTGGGGCGACCAACGTTCTAAGTTCTTTGCACGGAAAGATGTTTTCGCTATTCCTTGTCCATCAGTCTGTACTTCAGATGCGATTTTCAGTTCAGGAATTTCAATTCTCACTTTCTGACCCGCTTTCCGCTCTGACAGTTGCAAGATCGCATGAATATAATCCGGCTTGTATTTATCCAGTTGTATAAAGTAATTGCTGATATATACTTTAGAGTATGTACCAACATCACATCACGCGTTATGCCGCCATAATTCCACCAGTCAAATGACAGCGCAGGAATTGCATCTACCGTCCGAGTATTATTCACTTCCACAGCCAGAAAATTTTCTCCTTCTATTATCAAATCAGTGATATTGAACTGAAATGGCGTAAATCCACCTTCATGACTACCTATCTCTTTTCCATTCAGATAGACCCGGCAACGGTAACTCACAGCTCCGAAGTAGAGAAACAGATTCTCATCCTGATTTTTATTCACCTTAAATTTGCGGGCATACCACACCGTACCTTCATAATATTTAAGTTCAGGAAGCTGCGAATTCCAATCGGAAGGTACATTCAAACGTAACCCTCCTTCGAACTCATACTCTTTAAAGTCAGCCTTATTTCTCAAAGGTCTGTTCTTATAGATAGAGGTTCGCCGACCTTGCTGATAAGGATCAATAATAACATTCCACTTTCCATTCAAGAAAGTATATTGTCTGCCATATACATTTGTCAGTAACTCCTGAGCACCAACGTACTGGCCATTACAGATAGTTATCAGAAATAAAATCCAACCTAAAAATTTCTTCTTCATAAATATTTCTCTATTACTTTTTATAAATTTTCATTGCACATCCTCCACCTTCTGCCAAATTCACTGTTAGTTTACGATTTTGGGGAACAAAGATAACAGACTTCCGATAATCAGAAGCTATCTTATCCGCATTTATACCGTCCTTATAAAGCTCAATTGTCCATTTACCTTCACCCAGAAATGACAAATCAAATTCCATCGTACGCTTTTTTTTCCAGTTAGTCAACGCTCCTACATACCAAACATCTCCTTTACGACGGGCCATTGAGATATATTCTCCTATTTTTTCCATTCAAGGCCCTTGTCTCATCCCATACTGTCGGAATATCTGAAATATAAGAGGTACACTCAGATTCACGCTCATAGAGAACAGGACTATCACACAACATAGATAGCGGAGCTTCGAATATTACATATTCAGCCAGCTGGCGGCAACGGGTTCCCATACTCATAGGTTCTTCATTAACAGCACGAAAATTGCGTTTATTGCCATTTTTCATTGCGCCTTGAGTATAATCCACAGGTCCTGCAATCATACGAATGAAAGGCATAGTCACATCATAGGTAACCTGATCCACATTCTCACTGCCAGAAAACTTTAACTGTTCCAAGCCATGTACGCCCTCAAAATTAATCACATTCGGATAAGTACGATTCATTCCTGTCGGCTTATAAGTGCCATGATAATCTAACATTAAATGGTATTTTGCAGCTATCTCAGCCCCACGATAGTGAAAATCAACCATTGCCTGATCGTCACGGTCCATGAAATCTACCTTGAATCCTTTAATACCCAATTCCGAATAATGTTTGCAGATTCTTTCCAAATCACGTTCAAAAGCATAATAACCAGCCCACAAAATCAGCCCTACATGTTTAGAATCAGCATAAGCAACCAACTCTTTCAAATCTATTTCCGGCACAACCTGAAATAAATCAGCTTTTAGATTTACGGCCCAGCCTTCATCCAAAATCACATACTCAATACCATGCTTAGAAGCAAAATCAATATAGGCTTTATAGGTAACATTGTTCACACCAGCTTTGAAATCCACACCGGACAACCCACAACTGTTCCACCATTCCCAAGCCACCTTGCCAGGCTTAATCCATGAAGTATCCTCCAAGCGGGAGGGAGCAGCCAGTTTATAAACCATATCATTATCAAGGAGCTCTTTATCATCAGAAGATACAATAGCAATGCGCCAGGGAAAACTTCGTCTACCGGAACACTTCGCAATATAATCTTCTCTTGCAGTAACCAGTTTTTGTAATTTGTTGTGCCCACCTTGTACCGTTTCTTTCGGATACGGAGCAAAAACACCTTTCAAAGAATTAGACTGATTCGCATTGCGAACAAACATGCCAGGATAACTCTCCACGTCTGATTCTGCAATACAAAGCTTCTTTCCATCTTTCAACTCCACAACAACCGGAGTAAAAGCCAATTGATTAGTACCCATTTCACTTAGATTGACATGTGTATAGATATTCTCAAAAGAATTGAAGAACTGGTCTTCCACCTTTTTATTTTTTCCTCCTCTCACATAGGGAATATACACCATATAATCATCGTCAAAATTAAATGTAGCTTCTTCAGCTATTACATTAAAAGGCTTATTCTCCGTAACGACGAAGCGATATGCAACTCCTTCATCATAAGCTCTGAATTCTAATTGAAATCCATCCCTGAAAGTAAGAGACAGCTCATTGCAACGATTTCTTATCTCACTCCGTTTGTAAATGGCAGTAGTGATATTCTCATCAATCACACGCCTACGTATATTCTTAACTTTAGACTTCACGCCTAATATTTTATTATTGCTTAATGACATGGAAATCGGCGAAGAGACAATAATCGCTGTATTTTCATGTCTTAAGGAATAACAAATTTGATCATCGGCTTCGATACTTAGTTCAAGCTTCCCATTCGGTGACTTTAACTGATATTGTTTTTGAGCTATACTAAAACTCAAGAATGCACTCAGAAATGTAAGTGTCAGACAAAATCTTCTCATAAATCGATTTTATTGGTTTAAAGTGATATTTTGATTAATACTAAATTAAATAATGCGTCACAAATATAGACATTTACTTAAGTCCGGTTTACTGTTTATGTATGAAAACACCGGGAACGTTTGCAAATTCACTTTCACATTAAAACACTATATACAAGACGTTTATCTAATACATGAAGCACGAAATCGTTTCCGATAATTTTATCTGCACATCTATTGTATATGTTATAGCATTCACTTACTTTCGCATAAAAAATAATCTACCATGAAACATTTATTATTTATTTTTCTATTTGCCTCTTTAAGTGTACAAGCCAAAGTGACATTGCCAGCCATCTATTCCAATGGAATGGTACTACAAAGGAACCAGCCTATTCGTATATGGGGACAGGCTGATCCAAAGGAGAAAATACAAATTTTATTCGCAGAGCAAAAACAAACGGCAAAAGCCGACGCCAAGGGATACTGGGAAGTTAACCTGAAAGCTCTGGAAGCCGGAGGTCCCTATCAACTGCAAATCACCGGAAAAAGACAACCAAATAAGTATCAAGGATATTCTTATCGGAGATGTATGGTTATGTAGCGGACAGTCTAACATGCAATGGGTAGTAAACAACGTCACTAATGCGGAAGTGGAGAAAAAAGAATGCCAACTATTCACAAATCCGAACTTTAAACATACCTCGCCGCATGGAATTATCCCCTAAAAAAGATACAATCAGCACAACATGGCTCGTATGTTCACCTGAAACCGTAGGTCGTTTCTCTGGAGTGGCTTATTTCTTCGCTAGAAAGGTTTATGAGGAAACAAATATACCTATTGGCATTATAAATTCATCATGGGGCGGTACAATCGTAGAAACCTGGACAAGTCTGGAAGCTGCCAATACACTACCACAAAAAAACGACTAGACCGATATAACAAAAACGAGAAACTATCCCCCCCTACAGAATACTTTACACGAACAAATAAGGAAGCAAAGCGTAATGATTATCCATCATTGGTATACAATGCAATGATCCATCCACTGCTATCCTTCGCCATTAAAGGAGTCGTCTGGTATCAAGGAGAGAACAATGTAGGAAATGCAGAACCTTATACCGATTGGCTCACATGTATGATCAGTGACTGGCGTAATCGCTGGAATTCAGAATTACCGTTTTATATCATCCAACTTCCCAACTTCGATTCTACTAACAAGACACCACTTTGGGCGGAAATACGAGATGCTCAGCGTAAAGTTCTAACAGTTCCTAAAACCCATCTCATTGTTACCAGCGACTTAGGAGATCCGCATGATCTTCATCCTCGCAACAAACAAGAAGTAGGTATGAGGGTAGCATTACAAGTGTTGCATCACGAGTATGGGCGTCCGGATATTGTCAGTGAAAGCCCCATGTTCGAACGTATGGAAATCAATGGTGACAAAATCATAATTACATTCAAAAAATACAGGTTCCGGTTTAGAAATACGCAGCCGATATGGATGTCTGCAAGGGTTTACCATCGCAGGAGAAGATAAAAAAATTCTACTGGGCACAGGGAGAACTCAAAGATAATCGAATTGTTATTTGGAATCCGAAAGTTCCTAACCCTATTGCTGTACGCTATAACTGGGAGAACAATCCGGACGGAAATCTTTATAATAAGGATGGCCTACCGGCTTGCCTATTCCGCACAGATAATTGGTAAACATTATCTATTATTCACATTGCTAACAAATCAAACGGAATTATCGTTTTAAGAGAACTGCTCCTAAAGTTTCGTGTCTAACTTTTGGGGCAGTTCTAAATTGTGAGGTACAGTTTATTTTTAGACGGCCTTGTTAGCCCCAATATACATTTCCAAATCTTTGCACGCTGCAATCGACTCTATAAACGAATAAATCAGGTGTTCTTATACCTCTCCTTATATACTTTAGGAGAAACTCCATAAACACTCTTAAAATAATCACCAAAATGATTATAACTGCCAAATCCTGTTTGATAGGCAATTTCCGTTGCTGTCTGTTGAGAAGTACGAAGCATCTCAGCAGCACATTCCAAACGGATATTACGGATCAATTCTGCCGGAGAAAGATTAGTAATAGCCTTTACCTTACGATATAATTTAGCTCTGCTCACTCCCATTTCCTTGCATAACATTTCCACATCCAACTCTGGATTAGAAAGATGTGTTTTCACCACTGCCTCATATTGTTCAGCAAAAGATTTATCTGCAGGTTCCAACTCAATGCCTACACTCTTTAAAGAGAGTTGTTTTCCATAAATCTCCTTCAATTTCTTCCGACCGCTCAGAATATTATTAATACGGACTATCAAGGTAGAGACTTTGAAAGGTTTCACAAGATAGTCATCCGCACCGGCCTGAAAGCCTTCTTCAACATACATGGTCATGGATTTTGCAGTCAGCAATATGACAGGAAGATGGCAAAAAAGAAGGATTCTCTTTAATATACGTACATAATTCCATCCCATCCATTTCAGGCATCATGACATCACTCACTACTAATGACATATTTTCTTTGCCTAATACCTCCAATGCTTCACGTCCATTCTGGGCTGTAATAACTTTAAAGTTTCGCGACAATTTTTTCTGAAGATAAGTCAGAATTTCAACATTATCATCCACCAACAAAATTGTCTCAGAAATTGAAGTAACTTTAAAAGAAGAAGCACTGTCTACTACATCCTCACTCTCATCCAATGTGTATTGAGCCGCCATTTCGTAACATTTATCATATCTCCACGGCAAATCAATGGAAAAACAAGTACCATGCGGTTCCCTGCGTCTAACCGATATAGTTCCCTGATGTTTTTCTACAATAGCTCTTGCTATGGTCAGACCAACTCCACTACCTCCCATCTGCCCATGCAAATCCTGATGAGACAGTGCAAAAGGTTTGAATATCTTGCTTATATCCTCATTAGATATTCCTACTCCTGTGTCTTTCACTTCAATGTGTATTCTCGGCTTCTCTCCTTCAATCAGGGAAACAGCCAAAATTACAGTTCCCCCCCTCCGGAGTAAACTTCAGGGCATTGGACAATAAATTAAAGAACACTTTCTCTAATGCGTCCTTATCAAATGTAGCTAATATAGGTGTCTCCGGTAGAGAAAGCTGCAATGCTATATCTCTTTGCCGAGCAGTAACCTGAAAAGAGTAATAAATCTCCTGAATAAAATCATTAAAATTAAAAGAAGATAATTCCAGTTCCCCATTGCCATTTTCTATCTTCCTCAAATCCATCAGATCATTTACCAACGTGAGTAAGCGTTTGGTATTACGACGGATTAACTGCAAGTCTTCTTTTACTCCGGAAACATGTATTATCTTTTTCTGTATCTCGTCCAAAGGATTTAGAATCAAAGTTAACGGAGTCCTGAATTCATGCGCCACTTGCGTAAAAAGGTCTGCAATTCCCGGTTGAACTCCTCAGATTTATCCTTTTCAATTTGTTTGAGGTACAGTTCGTGCTCTAACCGTTGTTTCCTTTGCTTATAGGCAATATAACGTTGCAATATGTAGAAAATAATAGCAGCATAAATAGCAAATGCCCACCAACGCGCCCATAAAGGGGGAAGCACTTCAATTTTCAAATGAGTTTCCGGCCCTATCGTTCCATCATTATTAAGTACTTTGATCCTTAAAAGGTAGTTACCGGAGGCTAGATTACTATAGAATACTTCGCGACGATTACCCGCATCCACCCAATCCGGGTCTACTCCATCCATCTTATAAAAAGAACCGGTCGCTATTACCATATATATGGTTATCACTCGCATAGGCTATTGAAATGTTTGTCTGATTGTGTTTTAAACATAACATGGATGTCTCAGCCAAACATTTATCTAACACAGAACCTTCACAAGGTCTTTGCAATTTATTATTAATACGTAACGTAGTAAGAATCACAGAAGCCGGTATATCATTCAACATAAAATTCCGATTATCTACCATTATATAGCCGGTATTACCCAATATCCAAAAACGATTGGCTGAATCTATCAGACTGGAGGCATCCATATCGGTCAGACGCAAACCGTTGTTATTATCAAAAGTATGTAATTGTTCTTCTTTTGGATCGAACAAATACAATTTGTGTGCACCAATTACCCATAACCTCTCTTCATTCTGTTTGGCAACGAAATAAAGTTTATCCGAATGAACCTTGGTATGCGACAAATGTTGCTTTCGCATTTTCCAATGTTTATCTACAGATAAGAGTCCCTGTCTCTCAGTCGTCATCCATAGGTTATGTTCCGAATCACGGCAAAAGAAGTTATACTAAGCGATTTATCTGCAGGAACCCCCAAATCTGCCGCACTTATCTGTTTCTTTTGTCCTGTATTCAGATTATAGACATACAATCCATCTTTCTGGGTGGCAAACACAAGTATTCCAGGATCTATCTCATCTATGTAATTCGAGCATGGGAATCGCACGGAATCCATATTCAGACAGAAAACGCCCTGATCCTGTACGGATATCCACCAATGTCCTTTAGAGTCTTTGAAAATATACAATATATTTGTATTATCGTATTTCCGCAATAATGAGAATTTATTCCTCTTTATAGAATAATTATAGACTTCTCCCCGTTGATTACCGCACATGATTGTATCACCGGATATACAGATCGATTTAATAATATTATCATTGTGATGCTTGTTTTCGTTCAACCAAAAGATTCCACTTGGCCTGTTTTCGGACGATGACACAGCAAACCGTTACCTTCTGTTGCGAACCAAATATTATTATCAGCATCTTCTTTTGCCATCCTGAAGCGTCCAGCCAAATGAGAAGGAGCAAAGAATCTGAAGCGCTGATTATAGCTGTGACTGTAGTTCACACCACCGGCATATGTACCAACCCACACTATTCCTTGCCTATCCTTAAACAAAGAATATATAGAATAATAGCTCAAGCCTCCTTCTTCCCCGATTTCTCCTTTTTCTACTATCACTTCCTCCATATTATCCTTATGTAACCTAAATAGACCGTTGAAAGTGCCAATCAACATATAGTCCTTATTCAACTCTATGATATCCCTAATCTCCTTATTAAGGAGAGATGTAGAAGAAAGCTTATAGGTTTTCACTTCCTTGGTCTTAGGATTATATTTGTTAATACATATACCTACGATCACGCTCCAAAGACAACCTTCTGAATCCACCCGCAACACATTTATCAATCCGTCAGTCAAGGGGCCTTTCTCTATGGACTTGGGATAAATATGCTCAAGCAATTGCCAGTTTTCATCATATACAATAATGCCATGTTGGCGAGTACCTACATAATATTTCCCACCAGCCTGCACAAATGCAGAATATCGATATTCCTCCGGAGCGTCCTGCAGAACCACAAGAGTATCTTTTTCCATATCATATCTGAATATTTTCTTTTCCGTATAGGCTACCAAGCTCTCCTCTTTATCAACCCCAATCCCAGCCCAACGGCTACTTTGGTTCTTGTCATACAGGAAACTTTTTACTTGCTGAGTAGAATATTTCATCCTGTCCAAACCATTTTCATGCAATATCCATAAATTCTTATCCCTGTCCTGAATGATGCGGCGTATTTTATTACCTCCAAGAGTGGGTTGGGTATTAGTACTAAAAATATCGATACGCTGTCCGTCATAACGGTTTAAACCATTATCACTTCCCAACCAGATAAAACCATCCTTATCCTGATATATGGATTGCACATAATTATGAGAAAGTCCGTCTTCGGTAGTCAAATGTTCGAAGAACAATTTGTCGGTTAAAAAGCTGGGCACTTCCACTCGACCAACAAAAAAAAGAATAATATCAATACTATATATCGGCTAAACATGCTGCAAATATACCTTTTATTCTTAATGACACAAATCCGGGAGTTTCTGAGACATATCGTAAAGTCCTAATATTCATTGCATTCTAACTTTGCAGCAACAATAAAGAAAATAATATTAACCCTAATAAAGTAAATACCATGAAATCTCAAGTAACACTTAAAACAATCGCTAAAGCACTAAATCTTTCTACTTCCACTGTATCCAGAGCTTTGGCAGACCAGTGGGATGTAAATTCGCAAACAAAAGAAATCGTGATGGAATTGGCCACCAAATTAAACTACAAGCCCAATATCATGGCAGTGAAACTTAAACAATGCCATAAGAATAATACGGAAGTCTGCAAACAACCTAAAATTACCATCAAAGAAATGGCACGCCAACTCAATCTGGCACCATCTACCATATCACGCGCATTAGCCAATAAAAAGATATTAGCCTGAACACCAGAAAGGCTGTACAGGCTTTAGCCAAGAAGCTACATTATCGTCCAAACCCCATCGCTATCATCTTAAAACAACAACATACTAAACGTGCATCAGCATAATCTCATATTAATGCGAATCAGGAGTTGAAATTGATTCATAACGGTATAGAAAGGAATAAGACTCACCACAGATTACACAGATTCACACAGACTTTATTTTACTGATTATTAGATTAATAAATCTGTGTGAATCTGTGTAATCTGTGGTGAATTAATTCATAACCGAAAAGGAATGAATCAAAGATTGCTGATGAGTTTCTTGCTAGTTTACTGATAATCAGCTAATAGTATTTACCAAAAGCTTACCATAAGATGTAAAAGCGTTTACCGCTGTATGTAACGGCCTTTACCCCTTATTGTAACGACCTTTACCTCGGCATGTTAATGGAGTTACCGTGTGAAGTGAACAAAGTTACCATTTGGGGTAAATAGAATTTCCATGAAAGGAAAACGACTGTGTACTTATAAAGGTGAAGTAAGATAATCCATAACAGTATGGGAAGGAATAAAGGAGTGATAAGGTGATAGAGTGATAAAGTAGCTGCGCTATATATCACAGAGCGTTATCACTTTATCACTCTACCACCTTATCACATTTAGTTCATAACCCTATAGAAACGTGCATATCCAGCGGAATATATTAGGAAAAAGCAGAAGTTAAATACGTTTTCTCTCGAAAAGTTAGCCTTAAACAAGCCAACTCTTCGAGAGAAAAAACTATGCAAGCCTATCCCATAGCCTTTTTATAACGTAACAATGCTTCTAAGAAATAATAATCGGCATAAGAAAGTGGTACATCTACTTCGCTCTTTTCTGGAAGATTACCGACACTATGCTTTAGAATAAAATTACAGTTAGTTCCCGGTTCAGCAAGATAATGAGATGAAGCAAGAGTTCGAAGTTGTTTTCAGCTATTGATAGATAATTTTGTCTTGCTTTCTCATCCGTAGCAAAACCACTCAGTTCCACAAAAGCAGAGGCCATTATTGCACCGGCTGAAGCATCGCGATATTCATTACCGTTAGGAGCATCAAAGTCCCAATAAGGAATACCATCAACCGGAAGACGTGAAAGAAGCATATCGGCAATATTTTCTGCGTGCTCCAAATACTTTTCATCTCCGGTCATACGAAACATCATTGTATAGCCATAAAGCGCCCAGGCTTGCCCTCTCCCCATGATGATTCATTGGAATAACCCTGTACTGTTTGCCGGCTACGCACATGTCCATCTTCAGGGTCATAATCTACTAGATGATAAGAAGAATAATCTTTACGGAAATGATTTTTAAGGGTAGTATTTGCATGCGTACGAGCTACATATTCCAAAGTATCATTATCAAAGGCTTTCGATGCAAACATCAATAATTCCAGATTCATCATATTATCAATGATAACAGGGTATTTCCAACCACGACGCAAAAAATCCCAGCTCCGGATTACTCCAGTTACGGAACTAAAGCGGGTCGCCAATGATTGTGCCCCTTGATAAAGAACTTTCTTATAATCTTCATTTCCCGTAAGACGAAAACCATTACCATAACTACAATTTAACTGGAAACCTACATCATGATCATTGGTCACGTATTGAATGGGATCCAGCTTCAACGTATTCTTTTCGGCCAATGTCTTCACGGCTTCATTTTGAGTATACTCATAAATATACCAGAGTGAACCGGGATAAAACCCGCTACACCACCAATAAATTGTCGAAGATTTAAATGTGCTGTCCGAAGCTATGGACTGCGGTAAAGTAGTAACCTCCAAACGAGTATCCATTGTCAAATACTGCTGTTCAGCAACGGTAAATACACGTGCCGTCAATGCATCCATTGATTCCTGTTTCGAACACGAAATAAGGAAACCAATTAAACTTAATAAGAGCCATTTTTCTTTCATAAATCCTTTTTATAATTTAATTAATAAACAATTCATCTGATAAGATTTAATGTCACTTTCAACAAATTCTTCCGGTTTGCGGGAAGATGGGTTTCAAAACCTACACGCATACTTCCCGGATTAGGTTCATCAAAAGCATAGAGAGGTTCATTGGACCAAAGTTTCATTTCAACATCACCTGGTGCAATCACGGTAAGCAACATTCGATATCCATCCTTAGCCAATTCCATTTGATTCTTACCGATGATCTTTTTGCTTCAGCCGGTGTTACCATAATCCAAGTTACCAAAGCCTCTTTTTCTCCCGTAACCAGTTCATCTTTCACAATCAGATCATCTTCTTCATTCAGATAAATGATGCGGACAACTTTTTCCATATCATCAGCAAAAACGCTTATAAGATCTACTTCTGCCCCTTTCATATCTTCACTTTTATATATTCTGTTAATAGAAGCATAACTATTCACTAAATGCCGCTTATTGTTTATCGTAAGCGTATTATGTGCCATATTACCAAGACGGAACACTCCCCACCGTTGTCCTTCTTGAGACTGATCCCATAAATTTATTCCTCTACTCTCCAAACTTAAGTAATTTTGCATTCCAAGATCTATCGCCCAGCGTATTCCCTCCCTTTCATAAATAAATGAACCGGCATCCATATGTGCATGAGAAGTTAGAGGAGAACCTCCTTTTACGGCCAAATAGCTATCCTCTTTACTATTCCATCCGCCACGATAAATAAAAACCGGAGTCTTTTCCACTATTATGCCAGAAATGGCAGGAAGGCGGTTGTATATTACTCAAATCCTGATGAGCACAAAAAATCAACAGACAGGGCAATAAACGATCTTCTGCAAAACAAACTGAAGGATTCTCTAAATATTGATTTTCTAACCATAGCAAAGATAAATCCCCCATTTTCTTAGCAAACCAAAACATCATCATATTACATCTCACTCCATTAACAGCATCCGAAAAATTAAAGTATTCACCACTTGAGCTGTCATAAATTCCATAAAGCGAGCTGATTCCAAAAACCAGGATATTCGGACAATCCGGCATCCGTCCCCAATGCACTTTCAAGGACAGCAATAAGTAACACCTGAAAACTGGTACCGTATCCCCAATAATGAAAGCCCTCCGGATATCCTCCGTCCGGTCCATAAGCCGATAAAGCTTTTAGGATTAGTCAGCAAGCACCTCTCTATGATTTTTTTGCCTTATCCGGCACATCCTCAAAAATTGCAAGTGCACCATACAATAAACCAGCATTACAAACAGAATTCCAATTAGAGGCTGCCCTGTAAAACCACTCATCTGGAGCAGCGGCATCCAAGCCTTTTTCTACAATTGCGTCACGTACTATAGAACGTGTTTCCGATTCCAAATACTCATAAAGCCAATCATAACCTATGGATAATGCCAACACCATTTCTCCCACATCCAAAAAGTGAGATGGATTCCAATCTGGAAAACGGCTTACCGAAAGCATTTCTTGTGTCGCACGATAAGCATACTTTTCTTCCTTCGTCATACGATAGGCATATGAAAGATAGAAAATACGTTTTAATACCAAACGGGAAACGCTCAGCAACCGCTTCCCTTCCATAACTCGTTCCGCCATTTGTTGGATGAGTATCTCATCAGATTCTTCCAATATACGCTTATGAACCTTCAATAACGATGGAAACGTTGCTATTGATTTCTTTACAGCTTCTTCTCCTCCTTGCGTTAATAATAAACGAGGATGAGGGGTTATTCTTTCATAGTCCACAAACTGCGCACACAGAACTAAAGAATAAAAAGCTAAAACTAACAATAAGATTATTCTCTGTAGACGAAATTTATAAAAAATGGATAAATATATCATCATATTAATTACTTAAAAGTTCAACAACATGGCAAATATCACAATATTATAGAATAATATAGAATCATTATCTGCAAAATCAACGGGAACGTTTTCCTTAACAAAAGCTAACTATCTTTCTGCACAAGGTATGCAAAAACATGTTTTTACATAGGAATAATCAACTATATAACAAGCTATTAACATCAAAAAACCACAAAATCGTTCCCGATGATTTTCATCATTCTTTGCATAAGTTATAATATTATTTCAGAGATTTGCAAGTGTAATCAAATGTATAACATAAAGCAAATCTAAAAAGAATAGAATAGAAACAATATTATTATCCAGCAATTTTGAGGTTGAAAATCATAAAGTTGCAATCTGTAAAGACTAATAAATATCTAAATACTAAATTATTATTCAGTTATATGAAAAACAATTCATCACATCCATGCATGTGGCAGCAAGGTCACAAACGATGCTATCGTCTGGTCCAATCAGTAGCTCTGACTGCTTTGTTGGGCATTGGTACAGTACAAGCTGGTCAGCCCTTCATTACGACATCCCTTTCAATGCAGGTTCATAGTGTTGCTCCAGAACAACAAACGGGCAATATATCAATAAAAGGGCATGTAGTAGATAACAAGGGAGAAGTCCTCATTGGCGTTACTGTCATGGTAAAAGGTACCAATAACGGTGTCATCACAGATATGAACGGTAACTTTACCATTACCGCAAAAAACGGTCAAACACTGGTTCTTTCCTATATCGGATACAAAGATGTGGAAGTCAAAGTACAGCAAAGCAATCTAAACATTACAATGCAGGAAGACGCTCAAGCACTCGACGAAGTTGTAGTTATCGGATATGGTACAGCTAAAAAGAAGGATCTAACCGGTGCTATTTCAAACATTCGTCCGACCGACTTAAAAGCAGAAATGCCCCGTAATATGCACGACTTATTGCGTGCTAATGCTGCCGGTCTGAATATTTCAGTCAACAACGAAGCAAAAGGTGGCGGTGACTTCCTGATACGTGGTAAGGGTACGTTAAAAAGCCGGTTCACAACCGTTACTTGTTGTAGACGGGGTTATTTATAATGGCGAACTTAGTGAATTGAACCCCAACGACATCATTTCAATCGACGTACTGAAAGATGCCAGTTCTGCTGCCGTATATGGTGCAAAAGCAGCAAACGGAGTCATTGCTATCACTACACAAAAAGGTATAGCAGGCAGTAAGCCAGTGATTAACGTCAATACAAGTTGGGGGTTGGTCACTCCTATTAAGAGCCGCAAACTCAGAAATGCCGAGCAATTTCTTGATTTCCGCCAAGCATACGAAATCGGTAGGCAAACGGATGAATACCTTGAACAATATCCGGGAATGTATACCGATCCAAGGAAACTTAATGGAATAGATAAAGTAGATTGGTATAATTATGACCAGAAGGATAAAGTTACGTCTGTATCAGAAGAAGAACTAATAACGAAATGGTTGTCACGTCTGGATCTATCTACCCCTGAAATCAATAATTATTTCAATGGTAAACTAACCAATTGGCAAGATTTGATGTTAAACAATGCAGTACAACAAAACTACAACGTCAGCATTAGCAAGAAAGGTGAAGATTACCAATACTATTGGTCTATTGGCTATATGGACAATGAAGGTATCAAAGATGGTGATGCATTTAGCCGTTTCACTACCCGCCTGAATCTGGAATCCAATGTTAGCAAGTATATCACAGTGGGACTGAATATGAACTTCTCCAGCCGTGACGAAAGCGCTATTGCTGTCGATACTAAAGCTCTGACATGGTTTTCTCCGTATTGTAGTAATGATGTTAACAATCCAGAAAGTGCTAACCAGCACTATCCTAATGGTTCAAACACCATCGCCAACCCATTCTATGACCGTAAATATACAGATAAGAAACAAGTATACATGAATCTAGATGGAACTATCTACGGGCGTCTGAATTTACCGTTCGGTTTTCTCTTACCAGATGAACTTTACCCGCGTTTAGCCTGGAACGAAAGCTTTGAGCACAAATCAGCCAAGAACGATGCCTGGGCAGGAGAAGGAGGTTCTTCCTTCCGCCAGCATAATAAAGCTTTCAACTGGCAGGTAGACAATGTTTTCAACTGGAAATATGAGTTCCTCGATAAACATAAAGTAGAAGCAACTTTCCTAGTCAATGCCGAAAAGTCACAAAGTTGGATGACTAAGAGCACTAACAAAGGATACAATCCAAGTGACGCATTAGGCTATCATGGCATCCACTTGGGCAACAATCCTACTGCATTGAGTACTGACCAATATACTACCGGCGATGCTTTGATGGGGCGTTTGTTCTACTCTTTTAGTAATAAGTATATGTTGACCGCTTCGGTTCGTCGTGACGGTTACTCAGCTTTCGGTATGATGAACCCACGTGCTACATTCCCTGCCATTGCCTTAGCATGGGTATTCACAGAAGAAAAATTCATGAAGAAAACCTCCTCATGGTTAAGCTATGGTAAATTACGTTTCTCTTGGGGTGAAAATGGTAATAGAGACATCGGTATCTACGCTGCCCTTGCAGAGTTAACCTCTAACCCAACTTGCTGGATCGATGGAAATGGCAAATTCTATACCACCACTTATACGTTGAACCAAAAAATGCCAAATAGCAAGTTAAAATGGGAACGTGCCAAATCATATAATATAGGTTTGGACTTCGGACTCTTCGGAGATATCTTAAGCGGTTCTATCGAAGTATACAAGAAAATGACCAATGATTTGCTCATGGACCGTGCCATCCCACCCATCACCGGTTTCAGCAAAGTATTGAGTAATATGGGACAACTCCAGAATACAGGTTTTGAATTGACATTGAATGCCAACATCATGAGACGCAAAAACTTTGAATGGAGTGCTACAGGTAACTTCTCACTCAACCGTCGTAAGATTAAACACTTATACGGTAACATGAAGAATATTCTTGATACTGACGGTAATATCATCGGTCAGGTAGAAGACGATGATATCACTAACAAATGGTTTATTGGTGAGGACCCAGACCGCATTTGGGATTATGTAGGAGATCGTGTATGGCAACAAGATGAAGCTGAAGAAGCGGCAAAATACGGCTGCCAGCCTGGTGACTTTAAATATCTGGACTTCAACGAAAATGGGAAATTGGACCAGGATGACAAGAAACACCAGAAATATACAACCCCTCGTTTCCGTTGGACATTCCGTAACAACTTCCAATTGTTCAATGATCTGGATATTTCATTTATGTTGTACTCTTTATGGGGTCACTACGGTTCATATGCTGATGCCGCCAACAATAACTTCGATGCTTCTATCAGTTGCGGTTACGATCAGCCTTACTGGACACCAGAAAATCCGATTAATGACTATGCACGTATCGGTTCAAAGAACTTAGGAACACATTACGTAAACAAGTCATTTATTCGTTTGGACAACATCACAGCTTCATATCGCCTGCCACAAAAATGGACAAAAGTTGTAGGTATCCAAGATTTACGCTTCAATGCATCCATTCATAATGTAGCAGTCTTTGCTCCTCATTACGACGGTTGGGATCCTGAATCAAATAGCCCAATGGGAAGAACATTCAATTTCGGTATTAACTTTACACTCTAATTTGAAAGAACAATGAAAAAGAACAGAATATTCAAAACTATCAGTGGTGTCGCTTTATGTACGGTACTACTAACCGGATGTAGCGAAAGTTGGCTGGAACCTAAGCCCCTCTCTTTCCTCACTCCTGAAAATGCATATGTTGATGCTGACGGTCTGCTCACTTCTCTTGCAGCAGCCGAACGTTCCATGCGTCATGAATACTTTGGAAACGGAAGCGGATATACTTGTGAACTTATCTTCTCCGATCTCTGTATCAGCGGAACAACTGATAAAGCAGGGCCCTTGCAGGATATGGATCGCCAATTAATGCCGGATGCTAACTTTAATAATGCGGAAAACTCCTATTTGACATCGCACAACTGGGATGAGAACTGGAATCAAATAAAATATACAAATGTAGTACTTTCACGTATGAAAGATACTAAATTCGTCAATGAAGCAGAAAAAAAACAAAGTATTGGGTACAGGTTACTTTCAGCGTTGTTACAGATACTGGCGACTGATCAACCAGTTCGGGGATGTCCCCTTCATTGATGTTGAAGTCACATACCCACGGTATGATTTTAATACATGTGATCGTTGGAGTATTTTACGTCGTATGAAAAAAGAACTGGAATTTGCATACCAATGGGTACCCGAGCAAGTAGACCGTGGACACACCACCAAATCGGCCTGTGGAGTACTGTTGATGAAAGTCTATATGTCATTGGGGGAATTCGACAATGCTATCAAAGTTGGAAATGAAATCGTAGCTAAACACCCACTGATGGTAAACCGTTTTACTTCCACTAAAAACAATCACCCCAACCTAATGTTTGATCTGCACAGTGTAGAAGCCAAAAGTGATCCGACCAATACAGAAGGTATATTATATGGTGTATCCGAACCGAATAATGCCAGTGGTACAGGCTCTGCAAAAACAGAAATCATGGCTAACTGTGTTCCTATGTGGAATAATAACGTAGTAAAAACTCCGAGTGGAAAAACAGGTTTGCCGTCACTCCCGACAGCAAAGACGTTGCAGCCGGTATTGTGGAGGACGTGAATAAAACATATGGACGAGGCATTGCCCGTGTACGCCCCACCAACTACTTCCAATATACCATTTGGACAGAGAAGGAAAAAATGACTTACGTGGCCGATACAACCACGATAGTTGGAGACGTATGGAAGACTTGATCTATAATGACCCGGCCCTGAAAAAAGCCAATGATCCCTGGTATGGAAAGAAAGCTGTAAAGCCTGTAAATATGTCTTGTGGCGATTCCATTCGTTGCTGGTTTTCATGGCCCCACTACAAAGTATATATTCCAGATCCAACAGCAGGTAGCGGTCAATGGAAAGGTGGTTCAAGTCCTATCTATCTAATGCGTAGTGCCGAAGTTTATCTGATGCTTGCCGAATGTTATTATTGGAAAGATAATCTGGGTGAAGCTGCCAACATGCTGAATGTAGTACGCAAACGTGCAGGTACCGATCTGTTGACTGCTCAGGACATCAATATCGGTGAAATTCTGAATGAACGCGCACGTGAACTTTATTACGAAGAACATCGTCACATTACATTAGTTCGTATCGCTTATACATACGCACTGACAGGTAAACCTTGTGAGATATTCGACGGACGTATCTACAAAATGGAAAACTTATGTGGTCCGAAGGGTGCCAGCAACTTGAAAGATGCCGGATACAATTTCTGGTTCGACTGGATCAGCCAACATAACAATTTTACAACAAAGGTGTAAAGAACAGATTTGCTGAATACACTATGAGTGTTCATCACATGTTATGGCCTATTCCTAACAAAGATATCAGAGCCAACACCAATGGACACATTAATCAAAATAACGGTTATTTAGGCTGTGAAAATAATGTAACCCCCTTGCAGGTACCCGAAGAAGGCCAGTTCATGAAAGATTAATCGTGGATATCCACTTTTATAAAGGATTGCCCCTGCCACATAATATTTGTAGCAGGGGTAAATTTTATAATTACAAAAAGAATAAAGATATGTACAAGCTTTTTATATAACATTTCATTTGCCGAATTGAAAAGAAAATGGTTACTATTGTTAATAATCAATTTCTGTATAACACCCATAGAAATGCTGGCAAATTATAAGATTGAATCTTCCAATTATATTTTAAGAATAGCATCCAAAGATAAAGGAAGATTGCTGTTGCAAAACAAACAATCGGAGACATTGGTACAACTTGGCGAGCTGAAACTTGGCCGGTGGCCTCAACTTGAACTCGAAAACAATTGCAAGTATGAAATAATAGAGGTGGATGGGGCAAGTGCCATTCGTATCAATTATTTTTTTTCTCCATCAGTACCGACTTCGATGAAACTTACAAGTACATTCATAGTACACCAAGACCGAGTGGACGTACAGTATTTGCTTTCAGGAGTTCCCGAAAAGTATAAGGTTGACTGGAAAGGATGTCAGTTCCGTTTCTGCCTGCCCGAAAACGCTGGTACTCAAAAACTTCCGGAAGCCAAATTGGGGATATGGCAGCGGGATACTAAAGGAGGACTTCCATTAGAAACAGCCGATGCCAAAATATTCCCGTTTTTGATAAAAAACCGCTTGCTTTGCCTTACTTATGGAGCCGATAACAAAGTCGATTCAAATTGGAAAAGCGAGGACTACAGGCATACGATTCTGTCGCGTCAGGAAGACGGCAACTATTTCACTCAGTTTTCAATCCTATTTCCTCCTTATGGATGGCCTTACGAAGCTGTCAGTGCAAAATGGCAGAAACGTCCGTTTGCCTTGACACTTACCACTGATAAAGTCTATAACTGGTGGGAGGACGCAACTGCTCCAATCGGCGTACAAGCTAAAATCATCAATACGTCACCAGTTCCACAAAAATGTATGCTTAAGTATTGGATTCGCGACTATGCCGGAAATTACATAGTGAATGACTCCAAGAAATACTTCTTAGAAACAGGAGAAGTACAAGTTCACTCTATTGAATTTACAGCAAACACAGAACGGGAAATTTATTTTGTAGAAGTCTCCGTTGAAGACGAAAACGGAAAAGAACAAACTTTTTCAAGGACAAGTCTGGCTATATTGCCCCCGCATGAATTTAAAGCCACACCCGATGAAAATATTATGGGGCTTTCAGCCTATTGGGCCATTCCCGATTCCATGAACCTAAAACGTTTATTAAACCGGATGGGTGTCCGATGGGTACGTAATGGAATTACCAGCAGTTTCAAAAATACAGAAGCTACATTTCACAATAACATAAACTGGAAGAAGAAGTGGAAAGACCCAGAGCGAGAAGAATTGATACGCTCCTTTTTCCGAAAGATTGTAAAGAACGGAAATAAGATATGGGAATTTGGCAATGAACTGAACATGAGTTCACCGGATATTGCCGGTGCCGGCGAAGGCATTGGCAAAGCTCGTTTAGCCGAAGCATATATAGAGTGGCTGAAAGCCATACGCAAAGTTCAAAAAGAACAAACTGAATGGCGGAACATTCAGATTATCTCATTCGGAATAGCAGGTGCAGATGAGGTCTTCCTGGAAAAGATTGTAGAATTGGGAGGATGGGACTTGCTGGACGGAATCGCATTGCATCCGGGCAGAGGTAATTTTACACCAGATTTCCCGGTAGCCGCTCCTTGGGAAGATTTCAAGAAGCCTACTTCCGGATATCAATACTGGAATTATTACGGTTCTATCCGGATAGTCAAGAATTTCATACAAAAGCATGGAGGTAACAAAGATTTGTACCTTACCGAAATATACGCACTTGATTATCCAAATCATTCATGGAACGATACCCCTCGCGAAGCGGCAGAGAATTTATTATTATCGTATGCGCTTGCAGCGGCAGAGGGAGTAAAGAATGCGCTTTACTATCAGCTATTTAACTCCGTATGGTTCGACCATTTAGGAGTAAATGCCACCAACCGGGAGTATTTCTTTGGGATGATCAACAGAGATTTGAGTTTCAAACCTTCTTTAATGGCCTTTGCAACACGGCTGAAGTATTGGATAAAGCTGTATTCAAAGGCTGGATACGGATGGACGAAAAGCATCCGCTTAGCAGAGGAATTTTGTTCGACACTCCCCAAGGAAGCATGGCTGTGCTTTGGGACAGGACAGAAGGAAATATCTTAACCCACCCTAACGGAGATATTTTTCCAGAACCTTGGGTAAGCTCATGGAAAACAAAAAAGAAACTGACATTGCCAAGCAATGTTCCCGAGGTCACCTTACTGAATGCCATCGGACAAAAACAGATAGTACCCGCTATTAACAACCAAGTGACTATAGAACTGACTGGCGCTCCTTGCGTGATATACGGAATAGACGCGTCACGAATTCAGTTTTATCATTAATCAAGGATACCATAAAGTTAAAAAATAAGAATAATATAAACATTTTACCATGAATACTCTAAAAGTGATTACAGGAATTTTATTCTTCTTACAGTGTTTTACGTTCACGGTGTTGGCTGAAAGTCTTCCCAAATTTGCTATGATTATTTCCAATTGTTTCAGTTGTGGAGGGGCCGCCCTTTCCCGACACACTTTCGGAGAGACTGTTCAGACTGTCAACTGGCAGTTTCCCCATTATTTTTATCGCAATTTCCAGAAATACAACGGCAAAGAAAACACGCTTCCTTTTGACCTGTATGAGTTGATAACTCTTTTAGCCCCACGTCCGGTTTATATTGCCAGCACCACCGAAGGCCAATGAGCCGACCCTAAAGGAGAATTCCTATCCGGAGTACATCCTCCAGTATATGAGTTTATATTCGGGTCTACCATATTCGTTCCGGAAAACATAATATCACTCTATATGACTGGAAACAGTATGTAAAGTTCGCAGATAAATGATTCAAATAAAACATCCGCCCACGGTTGTAAAATTCAATATAACTTTTTAAATATTACCAGAAATGAATAAAATACTTATTATCAGATTAGTATTGTTGTATTTATTGGAAATGAAGACAATATATGTTTTTTCACAGCCACCCTAAAACTGATAAAAGTTACTGCCTCTCCCGATCATGCAAACTAGCTATGCAAGACCGAAGAGAAAGCAACCGTCTCTATTTGCGTATGAAAGAATCAGGTTCCTATGCGAAATGTTTCCATACACTATGAAATTTCAGAAGATTTGATGAAGCCCCACAAAGTAGAAAATATGGTTCTGAACGACGACAAACTAAAATTACCATTAGAAACTTTAAAAAAGATAATGCTCATAATGCAATGTATTCCATCCCGATATTCAATTTCAACAATATGGAACAGTTGCAGCCATTGTGAAAGCTTAATAGCCTGTTTTTCCTTCCTTTTGAGTCCATGCCTCAAAAACTTTGATCTCTTCATTGTGCAACAATATTTCCGGCGGTAGTTTACGGTTAGCAAGCTTTAAGGCAATCTCGTCATAAATAAAAGAGTCATCAAAACCTATATTCCGCGCGGTGGTCTTGTTGTTTCCGTAATACATTCTGTCCAGTTTGCCCAATAGATAGCACCGAGGCACATGGAGCATGGCTAGCAAGATAGATAAAAGTGTTACCTAAGCAAAAAGATTGCTTCGGGTAACACTTCTATCTTAAGAATAATATAAACTGTTCTATTGCTTGATAATCTTCTTGGTTATGCGTTTGGCACCATTTATGTCGAAGACTGCGTAATAGATTCCTACATTGATTCCAGTCATGTTTATGCTGTGTTCCAAAGTATTACCTAATACCGAAATTGACTGACTTGCAATCTGCTGCCCGATTACATTATAAATATAGAGGTGTATTTGCTCGATGTCCGACTGAAAATGACCTTTGATGAACAGTCGGTCCTTTACCGGATTAGGACTTATTTGTATATCTTTCCCATCGACATAAAGGTTCTCTATGCCGGTCGGGGCATCTCCGTGAAGCTGTATCTGAGAGGCATCCATGCCGTAAACAATAACAGGAGCTCCGGTTAGAGTTATTGTAGCTTTATGATCTTTGATGGCATTCAATACCGTAATACTTTCTTCTTTGCAAGGCAAAGTCAATTCCGTTTGTATATTCCATGAACTGATCCAGGGTTCCGGAGAACTATTCCCGTTGGGACGTGGTAGTATATCGCCTTCCATTCTGTCCCAAATAATACTCATAGGACCTTTAGGCGTATCGAACATGACTCCTTTGCTGAAAGGATTATTTTCACTGAACTTAATCCATCCTTTGAAACGGGCCCCATCCAACGCTTCGGACATATTGCAGTAGGCCATGAAGGAAGGCTTGAAACTTAGATCGCGGTTGATTAGACCAAAGAAATATTCGCGGTTGTCTTCTCTCACACCTAATTGATTATTCCATACTGAATTGAATAGCTGGTAATAGAGTGCATTCTTTACTCCTTCAGCAGCGGCAAGTGCAAATGAAAGGACCACGTTCTCGGCTGATTCACGGGGAGTATCATTCCATGAATGGTTCGGAAAGTCAAGTGCGTAGACTTCCGTCAGGTATAAATCTTTATCATTTCCATGTGCTTTGATGAAGTTTTTGAGAATACGGATGGAACCATAGTAATTCCAGTATTGATATCCTGAAGAAGGTTTCTCAAATTCATTCCATGGAACTGTTACAGGATAATCGGGAGTAAAGTTACCTCTTCCTGGGTGAAGTGCTATTCCATCCAGCAATTCCCAACCTCCTAGTGTGACGAGTTTTTCCAGGAATACTTCGTCAGTACCGGCAAAACCGAAAGATATAATTTTGATTTTTTGCCATTCCGTTTTTTCCGACTGTATCTTGCGGATAGCTTTTAACCATTTCACATAAGGCTCGGCCAATAGTGCTTTTTCCGATACCTTCACCGGCTCCACCTATATCAGGAGAACTCATATTCAGTTCATTGCCAAACTCCCAAATTTTGTTTCCATTCTTCACCATTTCTTGGAAGCAGGTTCGGATTTGTTTATCTCGTTCTGTATCAGTCCACTTTTTTGTCCAGTCGATATTGTTATGATACATCGCTTCGATATTCTTGAAACTGCTGTTAATTCCGTTTCTTACCCATCTGACCCCCATTCTGTTTAACAACCGTTTCAATTCTGTTGAGTCAGGGATAGCCCAGTAAGCGGAAAGTCCCATGATGTTTTCATCAGGAGTAGATGTGAACTCGTGTGGGGGTAGGAGCCCTAGATTCGTTCTGTGGAACACTTGCTCCTTGTCAGTTTCATCCTCAATGGAAGCCTCCACAAAGTAGATTTCTCTTTCGCTTTCAGGGGTGAACTCAATGGGATAGACTTGTAGCTGACCAGCTTCTATAGTAAGTGACCGGCTTTCATTGACAACATAATTTCCGGCATAGTCTCTGATCCAATATTTGAGTGTGCAATTTTTCTTCTCTTGGGAAGTGTTGACCAGATTTGCCTTTACACTTAATGTTCCGGATGCATTTTCCCACCAATTGTAAGATTTATCGGTGCTGAGAGTTAATGCAAAGGGACGTCCTTTCCATTGGGCGCAGATGGCTTCGTACGGCCAGTCCGAAGAAGCCACCAGTACGGAGAACTTCGTGGAGTAGGAACCGTCCTTATTATCAATTAAGACAGTATGCCTGTACCAGTCATCCTTCCAACTAGAATTAGCCTTATTCTCAGGACCATAGGCCAAACATATTATTTTATCTTTTATGAGGAATGGGAAGAAATTGGAGTCTGCGGCTTCAATGGGCAATCCTCCTTGTGCATCCCGTTGCCATAAGCCGAGTTTGGCCTCTGGCAATATTTGGGTATTTGCCTTGTTGGAGAGTATGAAGCGGAATTGTGAGCCTCCCCAGTTGGTGACATATCCAGTAGGAACACCAGAAACCAAATATTGGACGTCTACCCGGTCGGGACGTGCAATGAAGGTTCCGGTCAGTGTAATAGAAGAAGGCACGGATGAAGGAAAAGTGTAGGTGGCTCGGATGGCCTGATATCCGTTTACTTCAATGATTTCATAACTGCATGTATTTTCCATTGTGATGGCAGGTGTCCATCCGAACTTTAGTTTTCCGAGTTGAATCAGGTTTTCAGATTCCTTGTTTTTGATATACAAAGTCTCTGTGTTTGTGCCTGATGCTTGCAGGATGTAATTAGGCATTTCAATTTTGTAAAAATTTTGTGCATTTAATGGTACAATGCACAGACTTATCAAACATAATATCCAAATCCGTTTTAATTTGTGAACCGATTGAAGGAGTAGTGTCTTTTTCTGCATAAATTTTAGTAATTTATGCGAATCAGTAGTTGATAATCCTCTACCTTTTTTCGCTTGTTAAAATGTTATTATTCAGTTAATTATCTCATAAATTAATTTTCTAATCTCCTTGAAAATCAGTATATTAGAAGAATAAAACCACTCATTGTTCTAATTATGATTCCCAAGGAGAAAGAATTAAAACTTATAAAAATATATATGTATATCTGTGATGTTTACGAGTCTTCACTCAAGTTCTACTGCCAGAGGTTCAGTAATAACAATCATCCAATCTTTACCGATCAGGAACTGCTTACTGTATATCTGTTCTGTGGAGCTTATCAGCAATACTTTAAAATCAAAGACATACATAACTTTACCAAAGAATATCTGCTTTCATGGTTCCCTGACTTGCCTTCTTACCAAACATTCAATTATAGATTGAATTTGATGCCAGAAGCAATCAGCGAACTCGTCAGGCAGTTAATCCATTCATTCAAACCTCAAGATTGTGACAGTATGAAATCATTAGTTGACTCGATGCCTATCATTACTTGCGCGGGAAAGAACAAAGTAGGAAAGGTAGCCACTGAGATTACTTCCAAAGGATATTGTTCGACAAAGAACATGTATTATTTCGGACTAAAACTCCATGCAGTGGCTTTCCGTAGAAAAGGGACTATACCTTTTCCTGAAATGCTCATACTTTCCGCTGCTGATGAAAATGACTCCACTGTATTCAAAAAGAGAATGTGTGGGAAATCTGAACAATAGAGAAATATATGCCGATAAAATATATTCGGATATACCATTCTATAAAGAGACAAAAGAATGCAAAAAACTCGAGCTATTTACTCCTGTAAAAGCTATCAAAGGAGAATCACCTGAAATAACAAAAAGGGAGAAAGCGGCAAGAGACTTGTTTTCAACGGCAGTCTCAAAAGTCAGACAACCCATTGAATCATTATTCAACTGGTTGAATGAAAAAACAAATATTCAAAGAGCGATGAAAGTCAGATCTACATCTGGACTTCTGGTACATACGATGAAAAAAAAAAAAAAATTGCCATCGCATTAATTACTCTAATTTTTAACTAAGGAATCAAATACTGATTCGCATAATTTAGTGATTATACAATTACAGCCGGAAACTGGCTGGCAAGACAAAACTAATGATTTGAAGCAGGTTGTTCAAAGAAACAGGGATAAATCATCGGAAACGATTTCATGAAAAATGTAAGGATAAAAAAGAGGATACATTTCTGTCTGCGCGTTTTCAACCAGATAATGCCATATTTTTTTCATAAGTATTATGTATGAATTCAACAACATTGCAAATATCGAATCTTTATCAAACAAAATAATTTACAACTAAATCATCGGGAACATTTTCTGAAATACAGATTTGCAAAATATATCAAAAAAGAGAGCAATTCAAGAAACAATGCAATCTTCTTTTATGTACTTTTGTATGCACTACTTCCACATAGAAGCAGACATTACAAACTTGAATATTCCATAAGTATGAAAAAAATAATTCTAATCAGCATATTACTTTTGTTGTATGGGACATTTCTTCCGGCACAAGAAATCAAACAAAATGTAGAAGAACGTCTACAAGCTTTCTTTAAAGAATATACCACCAATACGGTAAATAGAGGGACTTGCAAGCTGGACAGTTTCCGTATTGACTTCCGGGAAAAAAGGTTGTTCATCTATACAAACGAACGCTTTGCCTACCAGCCCTTACGACCAGCAACAGTAGATGCCATTTATCGACATTTGAAACAAATCTTGCCGGGACCGGTGAGTTATTTCAAAATAACCCTTTTGCAAACGGACGAAGCATTGAAGACCTCATTCCAAATCTTTATCGGAAAGAGAAGAAAGACAAGACACGTCTGTTTAATAAGTTGGAATACAGAGATAGTCCGTGGGTATCCCGTATCTCACGTCCATACGAAATTACCCGTGGATTGGAAAGAAGACATATCGCCCTTTGGCAAAGTCATGGAAAATATTATATCAACAACAAAAATAAATGGGGATGGCAACGTCCGCGCCTGTTTTGTACAACGGAAGACCAGTTCACACAATCATTCATTTTACCCTACCTCATACCCATGCTGGAAAATGCCGGAGCCAACGTATTCACCCCCGTGAACGGGATACGCAAAAACAAGAAGTAATCGTCGACAATGACGGAAACCTGAGCGGATATGGTGGACAAGGTTCCCTCTATTTAGAAGTCAAAAGCCGAAAAGCACGTTGGCAACAGACAAGCCAACCAGGGTTTGCCCAACAGAAGAGAGTATATCAAGATAACGAAAATCCTTTCATTACCGGTACAGCCCGCTATGCCCCTACCGAAAAGAAAAAAAAGATAAAGCCTTTGCCGGGTGGATACCCAATATTCCGGAAACAGGAGATTATGCTGTATACGTCTCTTATCAAACTTTGCCAAATAGCGTAAGTGACGCCAAATATATTGTTTTCCATAATGGAGGAACCACTGAGTTCAAAGTAAATCAGCAGATAGGTGGTGGTACGTGGGTGTATCTCGGTACTTTTTCTTTTGATAAGGGAAAGAACGATTATGGCATGGTGGTACTTAGCAATGAAAGCAAACAGAAAGGTGTAGTCTGCGCTGATGCTGTACGCTTTGGCGGTGGAATGGGCAATATAGAACGCGGTGGAGAAACCAGTGGAATGCCTCGCTATCTGGAAGGTGCCCGTTATTCTGCACAATGGGCCGGCATGCCTTATCCGGTTTATGGCGGACGTGAAGGTAAAGATGACATGTCTGATGACATTAATGTACGTTCCAGAATGATTAACTATCTGTCCGGCGGTTCGATATTCAATCCCAAAGACAAAGGTTTAGGAGTACCTTTTTGAACTCTCAATGGCATTGCACAGCGATGCGGGTGCCAGCAAAGAAGATAAAATCATAGGTACGCTCGGCATATATACCACCGATTTCAATAACGGAGTACTCGGAGCCGGAACAGACCGCTATGCCTCCCGAGACCTTTCCGACATTCTGCTTACCCAACTCCAGCGGGATATCCGTTCCAATTATGCCATAGATTGGACTCGTCGCAGCATGTGGAATCGTAATTACAGTGAAACGCGACTGCCCGCCGTTCCTTCCACTATTATCGAATTACTTTCGCACCAAAACTTTGCCGATATGCGCCTCGGGCATGATCCCAACTTTAAATTCACTGTAGGACGCTCTATTTATAAAGCTATTCTGCAATACCTTTGCAATCAGCATGGCAAAGATTATGTAGTACAACCTCTTCCTGTAAGTAACTTTGCTATTCGCTTCGGTAATAAAAAAAGAACACACTGCAACTTTCCTGGAATGGTGAAGAAGACCTGTTGGAACCAACAGCCAAACCGCGCGAATACATCGTATATACCCGCATCGGTCGTGGAGGCTTTGACAATGGCGTACGTGTCAGCAGTCCCTCTTATACCGTAAAGATAGAACCCGGTATTGTCTATTCCTTTAAAGTAACCGCAGCCAACCGGGGTGGAGAAAGTTTTCCATCCGAGATTCTTGCAGCTTATAAAGCAAAAAGAGAAAAAGGACGTATTTTGATTGTCAATGGTTTTGACCGCCTCAGTGGGCCAGCCGTCATTGATACCCCCACTGAAGCCGGATTCGATTTAACGAAAGACCCGGGTGTACCTTATTTATATGACATCTCACTTTGTGGTGCTCAAACAGAATTCTCCCGCAAACAGACCGGGAAGGAACTGGGACGTAGCGGTAGCGAATGGGAAGGAATGCGAATTGCCGGAAATAGCTTCGATTATCCGTTCATACACGGAAAGGCGATACAGGTATCCGGAGATTATAGTTTCGTGTCATGCAGTGATGAAGCCGTAGAAAGCGGACGTATTCCATTGGAAGCTTACGATATCGTAGACTATATCCTCGGACTGGAAAAAGAAGACCGCCAAAGCAATCCGGCAAGCAATGCATATTACAAAACCTTTTCCTCTGCTATGCAGCGAGCACTGACCGCTTATTGCCAATCCGGTGGAAATCTGCTTGTGAGCGGTTCCTATCTTGGCAGCGATATGAACGGTTCGCAGGGAGACCGGGAGTTCACACAAAACATCCTGAAATATGCCTACGGACAATCCATCACCGATAATCGCTCAGGAAATATTAATGGTCTGGGACGTACATTCAGTATCCCCCGCCTACCCAATGAGTACGCTTATCCCGTAACAGCTCCCGAATGTATTCTACCGACAGATACTGCTTTTCCAGTGCTCACCTATACTTCCGGAAATCAAAGTGCTGCCATTGCCTATCAGGGCAACTACCGTACCTTCGTTATGGGGTTCCCATTAGAAAGTATTGAACAGGAAACGGATCGCAACGCTGTCATGGCTTCTATCCTGCAATTCTTTCAAGCAAAAAAATAAAAAACAATGCGCCTAATTAAAAATAACGCTTATCTTTGCTCTCAGAGTATAAACCTTTAAAAATATAAAACACTATGTATACTATACAAGCAAACCCCAGCGGTACCCGCAGTTTAGAGATATCCGAAGAGAACCTGGCAACCATTGAGAAATACGGACTTTTCCGTCATCTTATCGACAGTAATGGTATTGTAGACGAATCTGTTCTGGAAAAACTGAGACTGAATATCCGCTACCTCATCGCATCACAAGAAGAAGACAGCAAAGACTTGCTCGACCTCTGCATCGACGTGATATACCACAACAACATGAAAGCTTCGGATTACAGCAACTGATTAAGCTCTATCTGGAATGGTTTTCAAAGCAGGAACCCATAGAAGAGGAATAATAAAATGAAAACAATCGACACGTGCGGTCAAAAACTTTACAGTCCTCTCATCCCGGCCGTCAAAGCCATGTGCGAAGCTACACTGGGTGAGAAACTGGAAATTATTATGAATGATACTGCTGCCTTCAATGATTTAAAAGAATATCTCGCAGAACAACAAATCGGCTTTCGTGAGATTTACGATGGCGAACAAATGACGGTACAATTCACAAAAAAATAAATTGTGCAGTAAATTGCAAATCATCATTCATGATCGTATCCGGAAATAAGAAATAAAAAAACGAATCCTGTTTCAGCATAAGAAAGCTTCTAACAGGATTCGTTTTATATTATTTTCTCTCATTCAATTATACGGATCCATAATCAAGGGTACTACAAACCAAAATGTAGAACCTTTATTGACCTCAGATTCCAAACCAGCCCTACCTCCCAAATTTTGGATAATAGTTTGTGAAAGTGTCAACCCCAGACCTGTTCCCGGTACTTCCCGATCCAACTTTTTAAAACTGGAAAATATCTCTTGCTGTTCTTCTTTCGGAATTCCAATTCCAGTATCAGATACATAAAAGTAAACCTCATCCGTTCCCTCCATACGGCAACTAAAGCGTATCTCACCTGATTTGGTAAACTTGATCGCATTATGAATCAGGTTTGCCATCACCTGAATGATGCGTTGGCGTTCAGAATACATGATAATAGATTGCACTGAGTCTTCACAAATCAAATCAACTGAAGGATTATTGAATAGTTTCACCTTAAACATACCTTCCAACTCTCTTAACAAGTCATTGGCATCAAATTCAGAATACTCAAAATTCAAAGTTCCGGCTTCTATCTGCGAAAGATCAAAGATATCATTTATCAAACGTAACAAACGCTCATTGTTCTCTGAAATAATATCCATATACAATTTCTTTTCCTCTTCATCAGAAGCGGTAGCTATTAATCCCGAAAAGCCGACAATCGCATTCAATGGTGTGCGGACTTCATGACTTATATTCGCAATAAAAAGTGGATTTTAATCTCTCTGCAGATATCGAGTTCTTTCTCTCAATATTCAGCAACCTTTGAACATTCTGTAGTTCCGTCACATCATAAACCGTCAATACCATATGATCTTCCCCGTTAATAACAACATAAGCACCCGATACTGAAACATCACAAGGAATCACTTTGTCTTCTTTGTCATTCAGAAGATTCATAGAAGCATTTACTTTTTGGAAACTCTCTTTCTTATGAAAAGCTCTTCCAATAGCCGCGCGGATACCACAAAGTTTACACTGGTGATGCATACCACATTCGCCGGCTTCAGCAGCATTCCGGCAATGCAACAGGTCACCGACCTTTTGTGTCATACCAACCTCAGGAGCTGGAAGCTTATTCAAGGAATAGTAATTGGTATCGCAGACTATAAAATCTTTATCTATCAGTAAAAAATAAGCATTGATATTCTGCAAAATCATAGTTGTCTGATCGAGTTTGCGTTGTATCACATCTTTTGATTCTTCATACGGAGGTATTTCCATAATATATAGATTGATTTATATTTTGCTTGTGCCATCTGCGTACAAAAGTATAAAAATATAAGGATATAACAGACGATTCTTTGATATTTTTGTTAGCCTCCATCTCACGAGATGGATTTCATCGTCTCACGAAGCCGTTTTGCCCCGGACTTGGGGAAGAGCCGCAAGCATCATCAACAGCAATTTAACTACGCATTTTCTGGCTGAACCTCATTTTATGCGTATCTTTGCGGCATGAAAGAATATCGACTGACTGATTGGTTGCCCACAACGAAAAAAAAAAAAGAAGTGGAGTTGCGCGGATGGGACGAACTGGACGTTATCCTGTTCAGTGGTGACGCCTATGTAGACCACCCTTCTTTCGGGGCTGCTGTTATCGGACGTATCCTCGAAGCAGAAGGTTTGCGCGTGGCGATTATACCTCAACCCAATTGGCGGGATGACTTACGCGACTTTAAAAAGTTAGGACGTCCCCGCCTGTTCTTTGGCATCAGTCCCGGATGTATGGACTCTATGGTAAACAAATACACTGCCAACAAGCGCTTACGTAGTGACGATGCCTACACACCGGATGCACGTCCGGATATGCGTCCGGATTACCCTTCAATTGTTTACACCCAAATTCTGAAGAAATTATATCCCGATGTTCCCGTCGTATTGGGAGGTATCGAAGCAAGCATGCGTCGCGTGACGCATTACGATTATTGGCAGGATAAGCTTATGAAAAGCATTCTCGTAGAAAGTGGCGCTGACTTGTTGATTTACGGAATGGGAGAAAAACCGGTGGTGGAACTGATAAGAAGATTCAATGATAAGCGGCTATCACTAAATACCATTCCGCAAATTGCTTACCTATGCAAGACAACGGATTTCATCAGCGAAGAAGGAGATATCCGTCTCTTTCTCATGCTGAATGTCTGAAAGACAAGAAGAAGCAGGCTGCCAATTTCCGCCACATTGAAGAAGAGAGTAATAAATATACTGCTTCCCGTATTACACAGGAAGTGGATGGCATGACTGTTGTTGTCAATCCTCCTTACCCACCCCTGACGGAAGCTGAACTCGATCATTCGTACGATTTGCCCTACACCCGTCTGCCTCATCCCAAATACAAAGGCAAGCGAATTCCGGCATACGATATGATTAAGTTTTCGGTAAATATCCATCGTGGGTGTTTCGGTGGTTGTGCATTTTGCACGATCTCGGCACATCAAGGAAAGTTTATTGTAAGCCGCAGTAAAGAAAGCATTCTTAAAGAAGTAAAGGCACTAATGGAACTCCCCGATTTTAAAGGGTATCTGAGTGACCTTGGCGGTCCATCTGCCAATATGTACCGGATGAAAGGGAGGGATGAGAACATTTGCAAGAAATGCAAACGCCCCTCATGTATCCATCCCAAAGTTTGTCCGAACCTGAATACCGACCATCGGCCTTTACTGGATATTTATCATGCGGTAGATACTTTACCCGGCATCAAAAAGAGTTTCATCGGTAGTGGTGTACGCTACGACTTACTCTTGCATCAAAGCAAAGATCCGGCAACTAATAAAAGCACGGCTGAATATACCCGCGAGTTAATAGCCCGCCACGTCAGCGGTCGTCTTAAAGTAGCACCGGAACATACCAGTGACCGGGTACTGAGTATCATGCGCAAACCCTCGTTCGGCCAGTTCCAAGAATTCAAGAAAATATTCGATCGTATCAACCGCGAAGAAGGATTGCGACAACAGCTGATTCCTTATTTCATTTCCAGTCATCCCGGCTGTAAGGAAGAGGACATGGCAGAACTGGCTGTTATCACCAAACGCCTTGATTTTCATCTGGAACAGGTGCAAGACTTTACCCCTACCCCCATGACCGTAGCCACTGAAGCTTGGTATACCGGCTACCATCCATACACATTGGAGCCTGTATTCAGTGCTAAAACACCACGTGAAAAGTTAGCGCAACGCCAATTCTTTTTCTGGTATAAACCGGAAGAACGAAAGAACATCATCAACGAACTACGCCGTATCGGACGGATTGATTTGATAGACAAACTATATGGAAAACGATAAATATTAATCTAACAATGATGAAACGACTCTTTATTCTCTTCACTATCTTTTTGAGTTATGCAAGCACGACCTTGCAAGCACAAGATAACCTACCGCAAAACTTCAGTATCTCACTGGGTGGCGGAGTAACATTGCCGCGTGTAGAAGGAAACCGTAATGACTTTTTCAGTAAAAATGGCGACCGTGCGGGATACAACCTGATGACAGAAGGGCGCTACTACTTCATGCCCAACTTTGCCCTAGGGCTTCAGTATGATTACTTACGGGTAGCTCGTCTACCGGATAAAATGCACCTCCATTATATACACCCCAATATTACTTACCGCTACTTGTGGAGTGAGAAATCAAGGAGCATTTCTTTCATTCGGCATAGGCTACATGAACTATCAGGAACGTACTTACCAACGAGGTGAACGGAACGGAATATCTTTTCAGAGAGGCTATTGCGGACTGTCATTCGGCATGGGTTACGAGTTCTACATTACCAAGAAATTATCAGGAGTGTTTCGTGCAGATATACTCACAGCCGACTGGTTTGCAAACCCCGACGCACGGCTTTCCAATCCATACGATTATGATGACGGAATAGACCACAGTTGGTTTAAAAACAATGTTACATTCTTTAATCTGGGATTTGCGATACAATTTGGACGATAGCTATCAGAAAACTATCCCTCTTCCACCTGCATCGCCACAATCTCCTGCAAAACACCAACTGCCGTTTCCACATTCTTCACATCCTTCACCAGCATACTACGACGAGTATTCTGTTCGCGCAAATCGCAGCGACGAGTATACTTCATCATGTATGCAATAACTTTACCGAATGCCTGACTCTGATAATAGGGACTTTCCGGATTGGAAATAAAGAATAGCGACATACGCCCACCTTTAAGAAAAACCTTTTTCCGCACCAAGGCGGGCAGCAAGACGACGCAACGGCACAATACGCAGTAACTCTTCCGTTTCTGACGGAACAGGACCAAAACGGTCGATAAGCCGGTTACGGAAAGCCTCTACATCTTTATCCAATGTCAGACTATCCAACTCGCGGTAAAGTAACATACGCTCACTACTACCCGTGACGTATGTAGCGGGAAGCAACAGTTCCAGATCACTTTCTACCTGACATTCATCAACAAATTGTTCGCCACTAATGACACCACCTTCGGCTTTCAACTCTTCAGCATAGAGATCGGCAAACTCATCAGTCTTCAACTCGTGAACAGCTTCCGTTAATATCTTCTGATAAGTTTCATAACCAAGATCGGCAATGAAACCACTTTGTTCTGCCCCCAACATATTGCCTGCACCACGAATATCGAGGTCCTGCATGGCAATATGAATTCCACTACCCAAATCGCTGAAGTTCTCAATAGCCTGCAAACGACGTCTCGCCTCAGGAGTCAAAGAAGAAAGAGGAGGTGCCAGCAAATAACAGAAAGCTTTCTTATTGCTTCTTCCCACGCGGCCGCGCATCTGGTGAAGATCACTTAAACCAAAGTTCTGTGCCTGATTGATAATAATGGTATTAGCATTTGGAATATCAATACCACTTTCTATAATGGTAGTAGCTATCAATACATCATAGTCATAATTGACAAAGCCAAAGATTATCTTTTCCAGTTCTGTCGGTTCCATCTGCCCATGTCCGATAGCTATTCTGCAATCCGGAATGTGCCGCTCAATCATTGCTTTCAATTCGGGCAAATTGGAAATACGGTTATTTACAAGGAACACCTGTCCGTTACGACTCATTTCAAAGTTGATGGCATCAGCAATCACTTCCTCGTTAAAGGTATGCACTTCAGTCTGAATAGGATAACGGTTGGGCGGAGGTGTCTGTATCACACTCAGGTCACGTGCCCCTATCAATGAGAATTGCAATGTGCGGGGAATAGGTGTAGCCGTCATAGTCAAGGTATCTACATTCACTTTCAACTGGCGCAGTTTCTCTTTTTACAGATACCCCGAATTTCTGCTCTTCATCAATAATCAGTAATCCTAAGTCCTTGAATTGTATATCTTTACCTAAAATACGATGTGTACCGATCAGTATATTCACATCTCCGGCAGCCAAACCTTTTATAACAGCTTTTTTGCCTGCGCTGCCGTGCGAGCACGGCTTAAATATTCCACCTTGCAAGGCAAATCTTTCAAACGATCCTTGAACGTCTGAAAATGCTGGTAAGCCAGCACTGTCGTAGGTACCAGAACAGCCACCTGCTTATTATCCGCCACTGCCTTAAAAGCTGCACGGACTGCCACTTCCGTTTTACCGAAACCAACGTCTCCACAAACCAAACGGTCCATCGGGCGATTACTTTCCATATCTGCTTTTACATCCGCCGTAGCCTTACTCTGATCAGGCGTATCTTCATAGATAAACGATGCTTCCAACTCCCGCTGCAGGAAACTGTCCACACTAAACTGGAATCCTTTTTCCTCCCGACGCTGAGAATATAACCTGATAAGATCGCGTGCAATATCCTTAATCTTAGTTTTGGTGCGCTCTTTCAGTTTTTCCCAGGCACCGGTACCTAACTTATTCAGGCGAGGAGCTTCACCATCCTTACCTTTATACTTAGATACTTTATGCAATGAATGAATGGAAACAAACACCACGTCTTCATTCTGATAGACCAGTTTCATCACTTCTTGTGTCGTATCTCCGTTAGGAATACGCACCAGCCCTGAAAAACGCCCTACTCCATGATCGGTATGTACGACATAATCTCCCGGAGTAAACTGGTTCAGCTCTTTCAAGCTTAGAGCCACCTTACCGCTACGTGCTTTATCACTCTTCAGATTATATTTATGAAAACGGTCGAATAATTGATGATCCGTAAAGATACAAAGCCGCAAGGCATTATCGGCAAACCCTTCATGCAACGTACGTTCCACGGCCGTAAATGCAATCTGATCCCCTGTCTTCAAAGATGGCACGGATACGGTCAGTTTGTTTCATGCTGTCGCTACAGATGTACAACGCATATCCCTTCTCCATATATTCTTTGAAACTCTCAGCCACCATATCAAAGTTCTTGCGGAAAATAGGCTGTGCAGACGTATCAAAAGTAATCGTAGCATCCGGTGTACCTGTCGGTTTATTACCAAATTCCATACGACGGAAATCCAATGCACGGAGTGTAAACTCGCTTCCGTCAATCAGCTTGCCATCTAAGGTTATACAGCCACTTTCTTCTGCTTCGCGGGCAGCAATTGCCTGTGGAGTAAGTGTTTCATCATGCACTGTTTGAATGCGCTCACGCAACCAAAGTAAATCACGCATTGCCAGTACGGTATCCGCCGACAGAAAATCCAGAAACGAAACCATGCCACTCGCACCACCCTGCTCCAGACTGCGGCTTAAATCGGGGACAATTACAATGCTATCTTTCTTTTCTTTGGAAAGCTGTGTCTCCACCTCAAACGTGCGGATACTTTCCACTTCATCCCCGAAGAAGTCAATACGGTACGGAAACTCGGAAGAAAAAAAAGAAAACACATCGATAATGCTACCACGTACGGCATATTGTCCCGGTTCATACACATAATCTACATACTCGAAGCCATAGCTACGCAATACTTCCATGATGAAGTTCGTATCCACATTCTCCCCCGAATGCAGTTTCAGGGTTTTATCCCCAATTCTTTCCGGGAAACGACCTTTTCGGCCAATGCATCAGGATATGTCACCACGCAAAGCCCTTCTTCACCTTTCTGCAAGCGACTCAACACTTCTGTACGAAGTATTTCATTCGCAGCATCTTTCTGTCCGTATTTTATTGCCCTGCGAAATGAAGAAGGGAAAAACAAGACTTTATCTGTTCCCAGCACCTGCGTAAGGTCATGGTAGAAATATCCCGCCTCTTCCAGATCGCCCAGAATAAAAACAAAAGGAAATTCTCCACGCTGCACCAGCACGGACGAAAACAGTGAAGCAGCAGAAGCACATAGTCCACCACAGAAAAGAGTGCGGACAGACGGATTCTTCAGTAAACCACTCATAGCTTCCACATTGGGATGGGCGGCATATCGTTGTTGTAGCTCGGTAATAGTCATCATAACGGGCGCAAAATTACTAAATAATCCTTAGTTTTATTCGTATGTGATAGAAAACACTTAACTTTGTTCCCAATTTAGAACCTCCTTTTATGAATATGCAGACATCGGACAGCATCGTTATCATTCCTACATACAACGAACGGGAAAACATCGAGAACATCATCCGTGCCGTTTTCGCCCTGGAAAAAGTATTCCATATCCTGATTATAGAAGATGGCTCGCCTGATGGCACTGCCAACATAGTCAAGACCCTTCAGCAAGAGTTTCCCGAACGTTTGTTCATGATAGAGCGCAAAGGCAAACTGGGACTGGGTACTGCTTATATCGCAGGCTTCAAATGGTCACTGGAACATAATTATGAATACATCTTCGAAATGGATGCCGATTTCAGCCACAACCCTGCTGACCTGCCACGCCTGTACAAAGCCTGCGCCGAAGAAGGTGCCGATGTCTCTATCGGTTCACGCTACGTCAGTGGCGTCAATGTAGTGAATTGGCCCATGGGAAGGGTATTGATGTCCTATTTTGCTTCCAAGTATGTACGCCTCATCACCGGACTGCCGATACATGATACGACCGCCGGCTTTAAGTGCTACCGTCGTGAGGTATTGCAGACAATCGATCTGGATGGTATCCGCTTCAAAGGTTATGCCTTCCAAATTGAAATGAAATTCACTGCTTACAAATGCGGTTTCAAGATTGTGGAAGTACCGGTTATCTTTATCAACCGGGAACTGGGTACCTCAAAAATGAACAGCAGTATCTTTGGAGAGGCCGTTTTTGGTGTTATCAAACTGAAAATGCATAGTTGGTTCCATAAATACCCGCAAGCAGTAAAAAACAATTAGTGATTAATGATAAACGATTAGTGAAGATGAAAAGAACACTGATACATAACGCAACAATAGTGAACGAGGGACGCTCTGTACAAGGTTCCGTAGTGATTGAAGGCGACCGGATTGCCGAAGTACTTACCTATGGGAAAAAGCTCTCCGTCCCTTGTGATGAAACCATAGACGCTACCGGCTGTTGCCTGTTGCCGGGTGTTATCGACGACCATGTACACTTCCGCGATCCGGGATTAACCCACAAAGCGGATATTCTCACCGAAAGTCGTGCAGCAGCCGCAGGTGGTGTCACTTCCATCATGGATATGCCGAACACCAACCCTCTGACTACCACCCTTAGTGCGCTCGAACAAAAGTTTGATTTGCTGAATGAGAAGTGTATTGTTAACCACTCTTGCTACTTCGGAGCCACTAATAATAACTATACGGAATTCAACCAGCTGGACAAACATCGTGTATGTGGCATCAAACTTTTCATGGGTTCCAGTACCGGAAATATGCTGGTAGACAAAACAAACAGTCTGCTCAATATATTCAATGGAACAGATATGTTGATTGCTACTCATTGCGAAAGCCAGGAAATCATCAAAAAAAACACCGAATACTATAAGAAGATGTTCAGTGATGCACCGGAAGTTCCTATCAGCAAGCACCCCAACATACGTTCTTCAGCCGCCTGCTACGCCTCAACAGAACTTGCGGTACGCATGGCAAGCTTAGCGGGTGCACGTCTGCATGTGCTTCACGTCTCTACAGCCAAAGAACTGCAATTGTTCAGTGATATACCGCTGGAAGAAAAGCACATTACAGCCGAAGCCTGTGTTGCACATCTGTTATACCGCCAACAGGATTATAAAGAACTGGGAACACGTATCAAGTGCAATCCTTCCATAAAGAAACAAGCTGATCGTGATGCTTTACGGAATGCCGTCAATACCGGCGTGATTGATGTGATTGCTACCGATCATGCGCCCCACCTGCTTAGTGAAAAGGAAGGTGGCGCACTAAAAGCCATGTCAGGTATGCCGATGATTCAATTCTCTCTGGTCAGCATGCTCGAACTGGCAGAAAAAGGAATTTTCTCTATTGAAACCATTGTAGAGAAAATGTGCCATGCCCCTGTCCAGATATATGGTATCTGTGATCGCGGTTATGTCCGCGAAGGCTATAAGGCCGACCTTGTACTTGTCAGCCACGGAGACCGTTGGGAAGTCAATTCTGAGAATATTCTCAGCAAGTGCGGATGGAGCCCGCTGGAAGGCAATTCTTTCCGTTGGAAAGTAGAAAGAACATTTGCTAACGGACACCTGATATACAGTGACGGACAAGTAGATGATACTTACCGTGGCGAAGAATTGAGATTCGATTACAAAGATAAATGATGAACAGCCCTGCGGATAAGGTGTTGACGTACGCTATTCATGACGTTACTCCATACATCAACTGGATATACTTCTTTCATGCGTGGGGATTTCAGCCCCGCTTCGCCACTATTGCGGATATCCATGGCTGCGATGCCTGCCGTGCTTCCTGGCTTACGACTTTTTCTGAAGAGGATCGTGCCAAAGCCGCTGAGGCAATGCAGCTACTTAAAGAAGCTAACCGAATGCTTAACCAGCTGGATGAGACTTACCATGTACACACCATTTTCCGTCTTTGCAAGGCTAATGCCGATGGGGATAATTTACTGCTGGACGGCACACGCTTTCCTTTACTCCGCCAACAGATCCCCCATCCGGATGGCAGTCCTTTTCTCTGCCTCAGCGATTTTGTCCGCCCTCTTGCTTCCGGTACACCTGATACGGTAGGTATTTTTGCAGCTTCCTGTGACGGAGAAGTTGAACTTCTCTATGAGGAGGATCCCTACAAACGTATGTTGGTACAGACACTTGCCGACCGACTTGCTGAAGCCGCTACCGAAAAGATGCATGAATACGTGCGTAAAGTTGCCTGGGGGTACGCAAAGGATGAGAATCTTTCCATCCCCGAGTTGTTAAAGGAAAAATTCCAAGGCATACGTCCTGCCGTCGGTTACCCTTCTCTGCCCGATCAGTCTGTCAACTTTCTGTTGAATGAATTGCTTCATATGGAGCAAATAGGCATTACGCTTACAGAAAACGGTGCTATGCGTCCACACGCCACTGTTTGCGGATTAATGCTGGCACATCCTGCCGCACGATATTTTGCAGTAGGCAAGATTGGAAATGATCAATTGGAAGATTATGCACGACGCAGAAGAATGCCAATTAATGAAGTAAGAAAGTTTTTGGCGGCCAATCTCTAACTTTCTCCCTATTAAAAAGAATAACATCAGCTTATAGTTGCGTTATTATATGCTTGCGGCTGCGTCAGCTCACACTTATACAAGTGTAAGACAACGCAGCCGCAAGTGTAAGCTGATGCAATCGCAAGTGTTCTATTTAGAATTTATATCCTATTTCAAACTCCAGATTCGTAAATCCTTCACTCCTACGCCATGAAGTCCAACCTGTACGTCCGGTTAGACTGAATGTGAAATGGCGTCCTTCTACCCCCATACTATAAGCTGCTCCACCGGTGAAGCGTTTACCAACAGCTTCAGATTCTTCTGTTTCGTATGTATACTGAGAGCCATAGCCATCCGGGCTGGAATTATAAAGTTTTCTCACATCACGAATATCCCCATTAATACCGCAATCTACATAAGGGCCGGCAGCAATTACCCAGTTCATCGAGGAACTTAAACGGAACTTATAAGCAAACAGCAAAGGAATTTCCAGATACGTCAATTTATAGTTGGTAGTTTCATCACTATAATACCAGGTATTGCCCTCCATTTCACGGTACGCAATGTAAGCTGCCGGCTGGAAAGACCAATGCTTGGCCATTTTAATGTCTACACCTCCCCCGACATGAAAAGACACTTTATCTTTCGTCTCGTCAGCACCCAAAAAGCGACTAACACCTACACCTGCCTTCACAAACCAGGAAAAACGCTTATCTATAACCAACCGCCCCATCGAAATCTTCATAGGTGTGTTAACGGTGATGTCTTTCCGGCCTTTCTCCACCTGAATAGAATCAAGGTACAACGGTACATCTTCAATGAAAAAATTACCATCCTTATCAGAAGTAGTACTCAAATTTGTGCCTTTTACGGTTACTTTGGCATTCTTCACCGGATAATGATCCTTATCAATAAGTCTGCCTTTCAGTTTTTGTCCCTGCGCCATAGATGCTCCTGATATGCAGAGGCCTATAATTGCTAATATAATTATTCGTTTCATTATATATAGTATTCTTTATAAATTCAACATTTGATAAATAGGATCAGAAACGGTATGAAACACTGGCACCCAGCACAAAGTTATGTTCCTTCACATCTCCCGGTCCTTCATCCTCCGCAATAATTCCCATATTCTTACCGGAAACGTTTATCATAAGCTTCTTATATTCCACACCTATGCCATAAGTCATACCGAACCCGAGCGGATGCAGCAATGCATGCTTATAATTTCCCCAGCTACTCTCATAATCTTTACTATAAATGTCATATTCAGCATCTTCCTTACCCGTTTCTGAAACTTTCACTTTACCGCTAAGTCCCCATGAAAATACCGGGCCGAAAGAAAGTACCAAACTCATATTACGAGCCAGGTCATAACGTACCAGAAAATTAAACGGTACATCCAGCATCAACGGATTCCAGGTCTCTTTATAAGAGTATGATCCTTCCGTGAAATTATATTCCGCGCCCCGATTGGCCAGTTGCACCATCGGACGAAATGCCCAACGCTTAGACATACGCACTTCCATACCTACACCAAAGTGATAACCGTTTTTGCTATCAGAGCCCTCTGCCGTATAACGGCTCCAGTCCATTCCGGCTTCCACTACCAGCGAGAGACGCTTCGGGCGAGCAGCCATCATTATCGGCCGATCAATCTTTGCATCGGTAGTCTCCATACCGATTGACTCTACGATCACTTTCTTAGCATCAACAGGTACGTCCCGCAACAGGAATTTACCGTCGATATCGGTTATAGAACTGATGTCGGTACCTTCTGCGGTGACCAAAGCACCTACTATCGGTTCATTTCTCTTGTCTGTTACCACACCTTTTATATCGTGCGTCTGCTGTGCCATGAGGGTTGTCAGTCCGGCAATCGTCATGAGCATGGTTATAATCAGTTTTTTCATCTTTGCTTATCTTGAGTATTGAATCCGTTGAACATATCCATAGATTGTATCATTATCTTTCGTTACTACAAAAGGACGCATATAATAAGCCTTCTGTAGAAGAGGACCAATAAAATGCATACCGTCAGCCGACTCAGAAACATACTTTTTATCATCAATGGTAGGGAGTTGATTTACATCGGAATAGCAAACTCCAACCTCTTTAATTCTTCCTTCAAATCCATCCACCCCAAAGTAAACTGATACTTCATTCTCATTAGCATATCCCAAATCTGCATAAGGAAGGTATTTCGTAGGAATCGTAAAGGACTTAAGATCATCCAAAGTAGCTTGCCTACCATCTTGCTGCAAACAGTCATGAAGGATACCGGGACCACTACCCCAACTGTTACTATAAGCAACCGCACGATAATAATAGGTACCGGCCTGCCAATCAGAATGATCAAAATACCAAATAGCTGTAGTACTTTGCCAACCATAATAATACTCGGGATAGACACTATATACATTGTCATAATCGAAGCTATATGACAACAAAGCCTTGTCCGTCAAATTGTCTTTATCAGGAGATATAAAGTATTCAATATGCCCGAATGACTGATAAGGAGAATCCAGCACTATATCAGCTGACAACACATACACTCTATTATGGTAATTAAGATGCATACCATGAGTAGATTCTAAATTTTCCAGTTCGGTATATGAAAAATCCACCGCCTCTTTTACTTCACTCTTAACCTCAGAAGGCGGAAACTCCGGGCTATCAATATCACCACATGCCGACAAGCCCAGCAGCATTGCACAGCACACTCCAATAAAATATTTCATCATCGTTCTCTTATATTGTTGTTAATAGTATCCTTGCAAAGATAATGCACTCCTTTAGAATAATCAAACCCTTTTTTTTATAATATTTAGCCAAAAAAGCAATTTCAACAGCCAAATAGCCTAAAAGGAATACTAAATGATTAAAATCTAATCACACCCTTGTGATTTTCTAATTACCTTTGCGACTAACAGTGCAAAAGCAATTCAAGAAGCAAGAAACAGACGATGGAGAATGTAGAACAGGAGTTCTTGTCCGTGATACGGGAGTATGAACGCGTCATATATAAAGTGTGCTATCTGTACACGACGCCGAATGCTACTCTTAACGACCTGTATCAGGACGTCGTGCTCAATTTGTGGAGAGCCTACCCCAAATTCCGGAGAGAGTGCAAAGTATCCACATGGATTTACCGCATCGCACTGAATACTTGTATTAGCTTTATTCGCAAAGAAAAGAACATTCCCGAAATCGTGACTCTAAGCCAGGACTCCGACCGAATGGAAGAATCGGACGAAACACAAGCCATGCTAAAGCAGCTCTACCGGATGATTAACCGTCTGGGCCCGTTGGAGAAGTCTATTATTCTGCTTTATCTGGAAGAAAAAAGCTACGAGGAAATTGCTGAAATCACCGGCCTGACGGTAACAAACGTCGCTACCAAAATCAGCCGGATCAAAGACAAACTTAGAAAAATGAACAAGGAGGAATAATATGGAATTGGATGAACTAAAGAAATCTTGGAACGCGCTGGACGAGCAATTGAAGAAAGAACCGATTGCCGATGAAAAGCAGATTGCGGGCATGATTGCCGAATACAAGGCAAACGCACGCAAAAGCATAGGGCGCCTTACGGGTTGGCAACGCTTCTCCATAGGTATTGGAGTCGTGGGACTGGCTCTCCTTCTGGTTATTTGGTTACTGCCGTCCATCTTTCAGATCAACGAAGAATGGCAACCCAAGATTAATACACTCGTAATATTTGTCGGCATCAGTATTCTGCTGGGGATCTGGTGGGATCACAAAAACTATCGCTGGATAAGAAACACGAAAATAGATGAAATGCCTGTAGCCATAGTAAGCAAACGTATGGCAAGTTTCCGCCGATGGACGAGATATGAAATTATCGCTATTTCCGTATGGGTGATTGTTTTCAATGTACTCAATTATTGGGTAATGGGCTATTACAAAGCTTCTTTCGGCGTTCAGGCCACTTTGATTGCATTCTTTGTGTTGTGTGACATTGCCATCATCTATCTGCTATACAAAAAAGTAGCTTACAAATTCCTTAACGACATCAAGAAGAATATAGAAGAATTAGAAGATATATGCACAGAATAACCCTACTCCTTATCCTTTTTTATTGATCCCCGATTTGTACATCTACTTTATGTACATTGTTCGGAAAACCAAAAACATCTGGCTGCGCATTGCGCACTGGATCCCCACTCTTTTATTGATAGCAGGCTACTTTCTGTTGATGCAGGGCATAGGCGAAAATGCGATGGCACACCATGCACAAGCCATCGGAAGACTGGCTATCTGCATTTTCCTGTTTGCCATTCCCAAGACTATCTTTATGATATGCTCGTTGGTGGGGCTACCTTTTCACTATTTGCTGCGCTGGCCCCGTTCACCGTTTACGGCTGTAGGGTTAGTATTGGGTGTAGTCAGTTTCTTTAATATACTTTATGGCACCCTGGTGGGTATCAGCAAATTTGAAGTGAAGGATATCGAATTTCACCACTCCAATCTTCCGAAAGCATTTGACGGTTACCGTATCGTGCAACTATCGGATATACATATCGGCAGCTGGATAGACAATGAGAAACCCATCAATGAACTGGTAGAACTCGTAAACGCCCAGAAACCCGATCTGATAGTTTTTACCGGTGACTTGGTGAACCAAAGAAGTTGCGAACTGGAAGGATTTCAGGACATTCTGGCGCAATTGCATGCCAAAGATGGAGTATATTCCATTCTGGGTAACCATGACTACGGAAGTTACTATCATTGGAAAAACCTGAAAGAACAGGTTAATAACATTGACAATCTGGTTCGGATGCAAAAGGCAATGGGATGGAAACTACTGAACAATGAGTATGATATATTACATCATGAGGGGGGGACAGCATCGCACTTATCGGTGTAGAGAATGATGGTGAACCTCCTTTCTCACAATTTGCCGACCTGAAAAAAGCGACTAAAGGTACAGATGGAATGTTCCGCATTCTGTTAAGCCATAATCCTACGCACTGGCGCCGGGAAGTACTGCCGGATACAGACATCGAGCTGATGCTTGCCGGACATACTCATGCGATGCAGGCTATCATGTTCGGTCATTCACTTGCTTCGCTGATTTATCCCGAATGGGGAGGGATGTACATTGAAGGAGATCGGGGATTATATGTCAATATAGGAATCGGTTATGTAGGACTACCGTTCCGCTTCGGGGCATGGCCGGAAATTACAGTGATAACGTTGCGTGATTAGGCGCAACGTTATCCGGCTCAAAAACTAATCGGACAAATAGATTCAGTCTGCTTGCAGTCGCACTATATCTAGTACCAACTCCTCTGTTTGCTCATTCTCATCCAGCGAATTATCAACAAAAAGGGCAACTCCGTCATTGGTTTCTCTCCATCCTGTGAAATAGTTATATCGATGAGACGGTAACTTAGCCTCTCCCACAACCACAAAGTCTTTATCAAAAAACGTCAGATAAAGATCACGATCATCCATCAAATTCTGTATATCTCTCGTAGCATCAAATTCTATTCCTCCAAGATGTAAACGGGCATACATTCCCGTTTGCGGAAGATACATAAGATCATAGAAATGAGGATTCTCAATATTATGCCGTCACCATTGCTCGTAGTTACCCGATTCGCATTTTTCCACTACATTTTTCGTGAAACGACTATCTGCTTCAAAAACTTTTTGCTCTCCACTCTTACGATCCATAACATATACATGAGACTCGACCGGATAGTTATAAAGGAGCTTTTCCGCTGTAAAGGTTATATTCAAATCACTCATATTGCCATAATCTCTGCCACTCACATTCGTAACAGCCACCGATGGCTGCAATAGATAATCGACAGACGGAGTCATACTGTTCAGAAAAGTTTCCCGAACTTTAAAAGTAACCGGCGATGTAGAGAAATCCTTTATTCCATAAAGCAATGAATGACGTCCTCCGTCATAAAACAGTCGCGCTGTAGATATTGCATGATTAGTGTTTATCAGAATTTGTTCATTGTTTTTCAGTTCCGGACGTAAATCTACTGTTTTCAAAAGTTTCCCATCACCATTTATCAGGAGTATCCGTTGCGTATCATCATAAATCCAGATAGAGTCCGGAGTTTGTATAAAAAGCCCGGTTACAGAACGCATTACAGCTGATTCCCCCTGACTTGAAAGCAATATTTGCGATATCTGATGACGCTTCAAATCCATACAATCCAAAGCATGAGATTTATAATTGTATCCATAAATCAAACTCAGAGAGTCATTATGAAAATAAGAAGACAAATAATAAGACTTCAAATTCAAAACCTCCGAAACGGGGAACAGAATATCTTCCGTCTGCAACTTCACTTCATTAACCTCTTGTCCCGCAGATTGTTTCTTGCTCCCATTACAAGAAATAAAGAAGAAACAAAGTGGAAATATGATTAATGCCCAATGCTTTATACGATTACTAATAGCCAAGATTGCTCTCGATACAGAAAACTTCGTTGTTTCATTTTTCATATACATTATATATTAGATGTTTTGCCTGGGCAAATATAAGAACTATGTATACACTAAATTGTAATTTTCATATAATTTTCCAAGTTTTATTCAAAAGACCTCTCTCCATATCATACAGCTTTGTTCCATTTCTCTTCTCCCATCCACCCTATTCGCATCTCCTTCGCTCCTATAGAGAGAACAAAATAGCGAACTTGGTACGAAGAGGGTACGAAGAAGATACAAGGAAGGTACGAAGGAAGAATTATTGTTCTTTTTTTTCGTTTTCCGATATTCCGAAAAAACAGAGAATATTTCACCGACATCTCCCTATTACCCCTCCAGGAACCTCTTGTGGGGGATATAAAAAATGGCTACACCCTTTGCCTCGGATGGCTACACCCTTTAGTGCAAATGGCTACACCATCCGGGACAAAGGGTGTAGCCCTGGCAAAAGCCGAATTACCGAATAATCTAAAAGTACGATAACCGGGTAGCATATCTAAATCAAATTATATATCTTTGCGGAAACAAAAATCCAACACCTATGAAGATACTTTATTATATTTACCAAATATGTTTTGCTTTACCAATTCTGTTGGTATTGACTATTCTCACGGCTTTGGTGACTATCGTCGGCTCTCTGATAGGCGGTGCACATATCTGGGGCTATTATCCCGGAAAAATATGGTCACAATTGATTTGTGTTTTCCTGCTGATTCCTGTAAAGGTGCGCGGCCGGGAGAAAATACATAAACATACATCGTACGTATTCGTACCCAACCACCAGGGAGCATTCGATATCTTCCTCATTTACGGATTTTTGGGGCGTAACTTCAAGTGGATGATGAAGAAGAGCCTGCGGAAATTACCTTTCGTAGGGAAAGCCTGCGAAAGTGCAGGACACATATTTGTAGATCGTTCAGGTCCCAAGAAAGTATTGGAAACCATTCGCCAGGCAAAGGCTTCGCTAAAAGACGGCGTATCATTGGTAGTGTTCCCGGAAGGTGCCCGTACTTTTACCGGACACATGGGATATTTTAAGAAAGGTGCATTCCAGTTGGCAGATGAATTGCAGCTGGAAGTGGTGCCGGTCACTATCGACGGATCATTCAAAATTCTGCCCCGCACGGGGAAAATGGATACATCCGTACCGCATGATACTGACCATTCACGATCCGATCCCGCCCAAAGGACAAGGTATAGAAAACATCAAGGCGACGATGGCCGAAGCCTACGCCGCCGTAGAAAGTGCTTTACCGGAAGAATACAAGGGAATGGTGAAAAACGAGGACCAATAATAAAATTAAAAATTGAAAATTAGAAATTAAAACGTTGCAATCCAAAAAAGATGAGTTTGTGAAACAGCATGATAACATGCCTTTAATTTTTAATTTCTAATTATTAATTTTTCCGCTCTCCTCCATACGCCGATGTTCCTCTATCAATTTCATATTCTCTTTAGCTTTATCGAGGAATTCCCTCACCAAAGGACTACTCTTGAAAGTTTGAGGGGCTGTACGGATGATATCCTCTATTTGCGGTGTCATGATGGGATAAGGCAGTGTACTGCACATCATCATGAATACGCTGGGACCAAGGACATTCTCATAATTGGTGGAAATGAACTCCTTGATATAGTCATTCATTTCTTTTACCAAGGATTCTCCCTCCTGAGTCAGTTGTTCGTGGATGTCATCCAATGCGGCGCCATCCAGCACCATACGTGCCTCTTTCTTTTCCAGTTCTTCAATCTTCAACTCAAGCGAATTACGCTTTTCGATGAATTCATACAAAGCATTGTTTAGCGGCGTACCTTTAGCGGTGAGTTGAGAGTTGGATATGGAGACTTCAATCTTACCGTTCTCAAGTACAAGAGGCATGATAGCCTCATCATTCATGTAGAGCGTCACCATCATTACAGAGTCCGACGGACCACTCGTAGAGAACAAACCGTGTACCACTTCGGCGGAATCAATTGCTATCCACTGCCCGTCGCGGAGCGTTTTCAGGTATAACATCTTACCATCGAGGCTGGTCACCGATGACACACCCTCCACTTTATACTTGCGACTGCACGAAGCAAAAAGCACGAGCAAAAGCATTAAGGGCAAAATACGGTTCACATTCATTCTAATCATGCAGGAAACGATTTTTATGAAACACGATACAAAGGTACAACCTATTCGGGCTGTAAAGAAACTTTTTATCAATATTTAATTTTTGCTCTCTTTTTCCATTAATAATCCTTATAAGGAGGGAGAAAAGAAAGGATATTTCATTTAGTTTACTTATTTTTGCAGTGATAACTAACAAAATGTAAACCCTGTAACTGAAACAAGTTAATCTCCTATGTCAACTTATGCTCCTTTTGCCAAGCCTCTTTATGTTATGCTGAAACCGGTAGGCGCCGTATGCAACCTTGCATGCGATTACTGTTACTACCTGGAAAAGAGCAAGCTATACCAAAACAACCCCAAGCACGTAATGAGTGAGGAGTTGCTGGAAAAGTTTATTGAAGAATACATAAATTCGCAAACCATGCCGCAGGTAATGTTCACCTGGCACGGTGGGGAAACTTTGATGCGCCCGTTGTCCTTCTACAAAAAGGCCATGGAACTGCAAAAAAAATATGCCCGCGGACGCACCATAGACAATAGCATACAGACCAACGGAACCATGCTGACGGATGAATGGTGCGAATTCTTCCGTGAAAACAACTGGCTGGTAGGTGTCTCTATCGACGGGCCACAAGAATTTCACGACGAATATCGCAAGAATAAGCAAGGTAAGCCTTCTTTCATAAAAAGTAATGCAAGGCATCAATCTGCTGAAAAAGCATGGTGTGGAATGGAACGGCATGGCGGTAGTGAACGACTACAATGCCGATTATCCTCTGGAATTCTACAACTTCTTCAAAGAAATAGGTTGTCACTACATACAGTTCGCCCCCATCGTAGAGCGCGTATTCGGACATCAGGACGGACGTCATCTGGCCTCACTGGCCGATCGTGAAGAGGTGGCCGAACTGGCGGATTTCTCCATCAGCCCTGAGCAATGGGGCAATTTCCTCTGCACCCTCTTTGACGAATGGGTGAAAAAGGATGTAGGTACCTATTACATTCAATTGTTCGACTCTACCCTGGCCAACTGGATAGGCGAACAACCGGGCGTTTGCTCCATGGCAAAGACCTGCGGACATGCGGGAGTAATGGAATTCAACGGAGACGTCTACTCATGTGACCATTTTGTATTCCCCGAATATAAGTTGGGCAACATTTACCAGAAGACGCTGGTGGAAATGATGTACAGTGATAAGCAGCAGGCTTTCGGACAAATGAAGCAGCAATCATTGCCCACCCAATGCCGGGAGTGTGAATGGCTGTTTGCCTGTAATGGCGAATGTCCTAAAAACCGCTTCGCACGAACGGCAAGTGGCGAACCGGGACTGAATTATCTGTGCAAGGGATATCATCGTTTTTTCAGTCATGTAGCGCCATACATGGACTTCATGAAGAATGAACTGATGAACCAACGTCCGCCTGCCAATGTAATGAATTTCATAAAACAATAAATTGTATAAACAGATAACAATGAAAATTAGAACCTACTTAGTAGCGCTTGCAGCGCTGGCGTTCGGCTCTACAGCACGTGCCGACGAAGGAATGTGGTTACTGCAACTGATGAAACAGCAGAACTCCATTGAGTTGATGAAAAAACAAGGTTTGAAACTGGAAGCGGATGATTTGTATAATCCGAATGGAGTGTCACTGAAAGATGCGGTAGGTATCTTTGGCGGTGGTTGTACAGGTGAAATCATCTCACCGGAAGGGCTGATTCTGACAAACCATCATTGCGGATACGCTTCTATCCAGCAACATAGCAGCGTGGAACATGACTATCTGACCGATGGTTTCTGGGCAAAAACCGTGGTGAGGAATTGCCTACTCCGGGATTGAAATTCCAGTTCGTTGACCGTATCGAAGACATTACGGACATCGTGAACCAAAAGATCGCTGCCGGTGAAGTAACTGAAGTAAATGCACTCACCCGCCCGTTCCTCAATAAACTGGCTAAAGAATTGTTTGAGAAGAGCGATCTGAAAGGTAAAAAAGGCATTGAAGTACAAGCTTTGCCGTTCTATGCCGGAAATAAATTCTATTTGTTCTATAAGAAAGTGTCAGACGTACGTATGGTAGCCGCACCTCCTTCTTCCGTAGGCAAATTTGGTGGCGAGACGGACAACTGGATGTGGCCCCGCCACACGGGTGACTTCTCCATGTTCCGTATCTATGCCGATGCTAACGGTGATCCCGCAGAATATGCAGCATCAAATGTACCTTTGAAGACTCCCAAATATCTGCCTATTTCTATCAAGGGACTGGAAGAAGGTGATTACGCCATGATCATGGGTTTCCCGGAAGCACAAGCCGTTACCTCACCGTATCGGAAGTAAAGGAACGTATGGAAGCACAGAACCAACCGCGTATCACTATACGTGGCGCACGCCTCGCCGTATTGAAAGAAGTGATGGCTGCCAGCGACAAAACTCGTATTCAATATGCCAACAAGTATGCCGGCAGCAGCAATTACTGGAAGAACTCCATCGGTATGAATAAAGCGATCATTGATAATGATGTACTGGGTACAAAAGGCAGAACAGGAGAAGAAATTCGCAGAATTCGCTAAAAAGGTAAACCGGAGTACGAAGGTGTAGTAGAAAAAATAGATGCCATTGTAAACCAGACAATGCCGGTGACCGGTCAGTATTACTACCTGATGGAAGCATTCAGTGGCGCCATTGAATTCGGTAGCCCGTACATGGTTATGGATAACCTGAAAAAGGGATTGGAAGAAAAGAACGACTCTCTCATCAATAAGTCTCTCGAACAGTTGAAAGAGGTCTTTGCTGACATCCATAATAAAGACTACGATCATGAAGTAGACCGCAAAGTAGCCAAAGCTATCTTCCCGGTATATGCCGAAATTATTCCGGCAGAACAACGCCCGGCTTTCTATCAGGATATTGAAAAAGAGTTTAAAGGCGACTATAATGCCTATATTGATGCCATGTATAACAATTCCATCCTGGCAAACCAGGCCAACTTTGACAAGTTCATCAAGAAACCTACAGTAAAAGCTATCGAAAAGGATCTGGCAACTCAATATTCACGCGCCAAGATTGAAAAACTGAGGTCACTGGCACAGGAACTGAACAGTACTTCAAAGAACTGGCATTACTGCACAAAGCATATATCCGCGGACTGGGCGAAATGAAAGAACCCGTTCCTTCTTATCCGGATGCTAACTTTACCATTCGACTGACGTATGGTAACGTGAAATCATACAATCCGCGTGATGCCGTACATTACAAGTACTATACTACTACGGACGGTATTCTGGAAAAAGAAAATCCCGAGGACCGTGAATTCGTAGTTCCTGCCAAACTGAAGGAGCTGATACTGAAAAAAGACTTCGGACGTTATGCTTTGCCGAACGGTGATATGCCGGTTTGCTTCCTCAGCACAAACGACATCACCGGTGGTAACTCCGGTAGCCCCGTGCTGAATGCAAACGGTGAATTAATCGGTACTGCTTTCGATGGTAACTGGGAGCCTCTTAGCGGTGACATCAATTTTGATAATAACCTGCAACGTTGTATCAATCTGGACATTCGCTATGTACTGTTCATCCTTGAAAAACTGGGAGGATGCGAACATTTGATTAAAGAAATGAAAATTGTAGAATGAGAAAACAATCTTATCCCTATTCATAACATCACTTGCCTTCGCCGCACACGCTGACGAAGGCATGTGGATGCTGACCGATCTGCAAAAGCAGAACGAAGTCGCTATGACGGAACTGGGATTACTAATCCCGGTGAACCAGATTTATAATCCTGACGGCATCGCCCTGAAAGATGCAGTGGTTCACTTCGGTGGCGGTTGCACAGGTGAAGTGATCTCTGCCGAAGGATTGGTACTGACTAACCATCATTGTGGCTATGGTTCTATCCAACAGCACAGTACAGTGGAGCATGACTATCTGACAGATGGATTCTGGGCAATGAACCGCGAAGAAGAGCTTCCCTGTAAAGGACTTACCATTACTTACATTGATGAAATCCTGGATGTAACAGACTACGTCAACGAACAGTTGAAGATAGATCCGGACCCAAACGGTACAAACTATCTGTCACCCAAATACCTGAAGGAAGTAGCCGAGCGCTTCTCTTCCGAACAAGGCATTGCCCTGACACCGGGACGCAAGCTTGAACTGAAAGCTTTCTATGGTGGTAACCGCTACTACCTGTTTGTTAAAAACCACTTACAGTGACATCCGTATGGTGGGTGCACCTCCCTCTTCTATCGGTAAATTCGGTGCGGATACCGATAACTGGATGTGGCCGCGACATACAGGTGACTTCTCTTTGTTCCGCATATATGCCGACAAGGACGGAAATCCGGTGGAATACTCCAAGGATAACGTTCCCCTGAAAGTGAAGAAACATCTTACCATCAGCCTTGCCGGATACAAAGAAGGTGACTTCACTTTCGTCATGGGATTTCCCGGACGCAACTGGCGTTATATGATTTCCGACGAAGTGGAAGAACGTATGCAAACCACTCATTTCATGCGCCATCATGTACGTGGTGTTCGCCAGGAAGCATTGATGGAACAAATGCAGAAAGATCCTGCTGTACGTATCCATTATGCCAGTAAGTATGCCTCTTCTGCCAATTACTGGAAGAATGCCATCGGCATGAACGAAGGGCTTGTCCGCCTGAAAATACTAGATACGAAACGCGCACAGCAGGAACAACTCTTGGCTCGCGGACGTGAACAGGGTGATGATTCTTACCAGAAAGCATTCGATCAAATACGCAGTATCGTTGAGCATCGCCGCAATGCTCTCTATCATCAGCAGGCCATTCAGGAAGCATTGGTGACAGGCCTGGACTTTATGCGCATCCCCAACACTTCTGCCATGCTGGCTGCCCTGAAAAGTAAGGACAAGGCACAGATAAAGGCTGCCGCTGATAGCTTAAAGATTGCCGCTGACAAGTACTTTGCTTCCGTACCTTTCCCTGATGTGGAACGTACAGTTGCCAAGAAAATGTTGCAGACTTATATGCAATATATCCCGGCGGAACAACGCATCAGCATCTTTGAGGTCATTGACAAACGTTTCAAAGGTAACAGTGATGCCTTTGTCGATGCTTGTTTCGACCACTCTATCTTCGGCAAGAAGGAAAACTTTGAAAAGTTCATCCGAAAACCGGGCTCGTATAAGTTGGGATTTGACTGGATGGTACTGTTCAAACATTCCATCACAGACGGACTGTTGCAGACCGCCATTGCTATGGCAGACGCCAACAAGAATTACAATGCCGCACACAAAGTATGGGTAAAAGGTATGATGGACATGAAACGGAGTGCAGGTACTCCCATTTATCCGGATGCCAACTCCACCCCTGCGCCTCACCTACGGAAAGGTGTTGCCTTATGAACCGGCTGACGGAGTGGAATATGGTTACTATACCACTCTCAAAGGTGCCATGGAAAAGGAAGATCCCGACAATTGGGAGTTTGTGATTCCTGCCAAATTAAAACAACTGTATCAGTCCAAGGACTTCGGACGCTATGCCATGCCGAATGGTGAAATGCCTATCTGCTTCATTGTAAATACAGACAACACCGGCGGTAACTCCGGCAGTCCGGTATTCAATGCCAAAGGTGAGCTCATCGGTACAGGTTTCGATCGCAATTATGAAGGACTTACAGGAGATATAGCCTTCCGCCCCTCTTCACAGCGTGCAGCCTGCGTAGACATTCGCTACACTTTATTTATCATAGAGAAGTATGCCGGTGCCTCACATATTATCAAGGAGCTGACTATTGCGGAATAAATAAAAGGAAGTATAAAAATATCACTCGGATATTCAAGTGAACCATAATTCGCCCCTGCAAGTAAAGTGAATAACTAAAGTCAATCACAATGTTTGCAGGGGCGAAATGTTTTCATTCAACCATAGTATAACAGTTACCCACAGAGCACCCAGGAAAGAAATCAGAATCATTTGATAAATTTTCCGATGGAAAATGTTTCAAAATTGAAAGTATTCTAAAAAATACCCAAATATGCCATTTAAATAGTATGAAAAGCAATAGATCGTGAACAAAAAGACACCACAAACTGTTTCACTATACAGACAACAACACTAATATTGTATTTATAAAAAAAATGAATTAATAACAGAAAGGAAAAGATTATGGAGAAATTTGAAGAACTTATACAATCAGAAAAACCTGTTTTAGTAGACTTTTTTGCAACTTGGTGTGGCCCATGTAAGGCAATGCATCCCGTATTGGAAGAGCTGAAAGGACAAATCGGTGATGGTGCCCGCATCGTGAAAATCGATGTAGACCAACATGAGGAACTGGCTGCTAAGTATCGTATACAAGCGGTACCCACTTTTATCGTATTCAAGAAAGGTGAAGCCGTTTGGCGTCATTCCGGAGTTATTAAGGGCAGTGAGTTGAAAGGCGTCATTGAACAAAATTCATAAAGAACAAACATTATGAAGAAAGTACTAACCTTTGCCATTCTGATTTTTGCCAGCGTACTGACATTCGCCTGCAAGGATGGAGCAAAAGCACAACCCAATGAACCGGAACAAAAAGAAGCCAAGAGCGGAGAAGTAATCGTAATGAACAAGGATATGTTTATTAAAGATGTATTCGATTACGAAAATCCCAGGACTGGAAATATAAGGGTGACAAACCCGCCATCATTGACTTGTATGCCGACTGGTGTGGTCCCTGCCGCATGACAGCACCCATCATGAAAGATCTGGCAAAAGAATACGCCGGAAAGATCGTGATCTACAAAGTGAATGTGGACAAAGAACGTGAACTTGCCGCATTATTCAATGCAAGCAGCATTCCTCTCTTTGTATTCATTCCGATGGAAGGAGAACCTCAGCTTTTCCGTGGTGCAGCTGATAAAGCCACTTACCAAAAAGGCAATTGAAGATTTCTTGTTAAAGAAGAAATAATATATAAGAAAAAAGTCACTGGAGTTATGTATGAATGAGGAGTGGCATCTCTTTCCACTCATTACTGTACATCTCCGTGACAGTGTGATAACCGGACGCTTGCAGGGCCATCAAAGCTTGCAGGCGTCCGTTGTTTATACGCTCCGGGTAGTGGGAATCACTATTAACCTGTACACGGATTCCCTTTTCAAGCAATACAGGGAAGTAGCGTTCATTAGGATAGAAAGTGCCCAATTCCAGATAAGATTTTGTATTAATCTCTACGATATATCCTTTTCGGGCAATAGCATCAAAATATTCCTGAATCAAAGCATCATACCAAGGCTCATCCAGTAAGCCGGGATGATAAGCAGATGCGTTATAGTGCATTTTGTCAGCATGACCGACAATATCAAAACCGCCCAGTTCCACCATACGCATCAAACGGTCATAATAAAGATGCACCACTCTCACCAGGTCACCATTGAAATGTTTATCCACAACTCTGCGGAATTTATCAGCCGTCACATCCACATCCACTATTTCTCCCTTATCATCATAAAGCAAGTGCACAGAACCGATACGGTAATCCAACGGTAATTCGCGGAAACGGACAACAGACGGATTGCTCGCTTCATTCAGATAGTCAATCTCCAGACCGATATAGAGGTCTATTTGTCCGGCATACTTAGCCTTCAGACGATGGAATTCGGCCAGATAGTCATCCATAGCGTCCCACTCCATAGTCCACGCTGTAGAAAACGGCAGAGGGGCATGGGAAGAAAATCCATAAGAAGTAAATCCTTCACTCAGGGCAAAGCGGATAAAGTCTTCCATATTAGCACGTCCGTCGCAATATAAGCTATGACTATGATAGTTCGTTAAATTTCCAGTTCTGTTGCTCATAATTTTATCATCTTATCATTTATCATCTTATCAACCATCTTATCACCCTAGCATTCTTCTATCTCACTAAGTTCCAGCCAACGCATGGTCTTTTCATCAATCAAATCCGTGATCTCGGGCAAACGCTTTGATTTCTCTGTGAGTTCTTCTACGGATAAGGTGCCACTGCACAGGGCAGCTTCAATGGTTTTCTTTTCGTCCTCCAATGTAGCAATTTCCTGCTCCAGCTGTTCAAACTCCCTTTTCTCTTTAAAGGACATCCGGCGTTTTTCATTCAAACGCACTTTAGCGGTTTTATCTTCCTGCGGTTTAGAGGCTTCTTTTTCTTTCTCCTTTTCCAGCCGGGCTTTTTCTTCCTTCCAGTCACGATACTGGGTATAATTTCCGGGGAAATCACGGATATCCGCCTGACCGTTGAAGACTAGCATGTGGTCTACTACTTTATCCATAAAGTAGCGGTCGTGGCTTACTACGATAACACACCCCTTGAAATTCTGTAAATACTCTTCCAGTACATTCAGGGTAATGATATCCAGATCATTGGTAGGCTCATCCAGCACAAGGAAATTAGGATTACGCATCAATACCGTACACAGATACAGGCGACGGCGCTCTCCACCACTCAGTTTATAAACATAGCTATGCTGGGTTTCGGGAGTGAAGAGAAAATGTTGCAGAAACTGGGAAGCGGTCAGCTTTTTACCATTACCTAACTCTATGACTTCAGCGATATCCTGTACCACATCAATCACTTTCATCTGCTCATCGAACTGTAAGCCATCCTGCGAATAATAACCGAAACGTACCGTTTCTCCGATATCAATCGTTCCGCTATCGGCTTTCTCCTCCCCCATCAGTATTTTGATAAAAGTAGATTTACCGGTACCGTTATTACCTACAATGCCCATCTTTTCATAACGGGCAAAAATGTAAGAAAAGTCTTCTAATATTTTAAGGTCACCAAACGACTTGTACAAATGGTCTGCTTCGAATATCTTGCTACCGATGTAGGAGGCCTTTACTTCCAGTTTCACATTGTCGTTATTAAACCGCTGTTTAGCTACTTTCTCCAGTTCATAGAAAGCTTCTTCGCGATAACGCGCTTTATGCCCGCGGGCTTGCGGCATACGACGCATCCATTCCAACTCAGTGCGATACAGATTGTTGGCACGGGTTATTTCAACATTCGTTGCATCGATACGCTCTTGACGTTTCTCCAGGTAATAGCTATAATTTCCCTTATATTGATAGATCTGACGATTGTCTATTTCAATGATTTCGGTACAGACACGGTCGAGAAAGTAACGGTCGTGCGTCACCATGAGCAGACTGAGGTTTGTACGGCGCAGGTAATCTTCCAACCATTCAGTCATATCAAGATCGAGATGGTTGGTCGGCTCATCCAGAATCAGCAGGTCAGGCTCAGTGATAAGGGTATTGGCAAGCGCCACGCGCTTCAACTGTCCACCAGAAAGATGCTTTACTTGCTGATCGAAGTTTCTTATCTTCAACTGGGAAAGAATTTGCTTGGCCTTCTGTTCATACTCCCATGCTTTTTCATGATCCATGCGCACCAGGATTTCGTCCAAACCAGGATGTCCTTCTGTTTCCATGCAGCGTTCGTACTCCTTTATCAGTTCTACCGTACTATTGCCATGATGGAAACAAGCTTCCAGAACGGTCAGTCCTTCGGGATATTGCGGGTCTTGTTCCAAATATCCGACCCTAAGGTCACGACGAAAAGAAATGGTTCCACTGTCATAGCCTTCTTTTCCGGCAATGATATTCAACAAAGTAGTTTTACCACTGCCGTTTTTAGCAATCAGTCCGATACGTTGCCCTTCGGCCACACCGAGCGAAGTATTCTCAAGCAATACCAAATCACCGAATGACTTGGTCAAATTTTCTATCTGAAGATAACTAATCACAGTTTAAGATTTATGATTTATAATTTATGATTTATGGCTGGTTGGCAAATGATCAGAGTAAGGATTTGTAGGTTTCTGCCAGATTGCAAGATTCCCCTGCCTTCACTTTGCTCCACACTAATTTCATGGGGTCAATCCATTCTCCTGTAGTAAGATTCTGCAATACAGGAGCTTCACGATTACCATCTATCAGAGTCATCCATTCTAACCCATCTACTTCATTGGCAAGAATCACACAGATGGCAATACCAAATGAAAGCCATGCTTCTTTCTTCTTCGAACCGATAGTTCCACTATCAATGACCTGTTGCATACTGTCCAAATCTTCTTCCATACCCTGGAAATCTTTTTTTCAGTTGTTCTTTTACAGTAGTGGTCACCCACTCAAAAGCCTCATTAATCTGGTAGATTTCGGACAGGCGGACAGGTATAAGCTCTGCCGGATATTTCACTCCCTCTTTACGTATTTCCAACGAGGCGATAACGGCTTCGGCCTCTGCCACAGATGCTCCCTTGCTTACCGTAAAGGAACATTCAAAGGCAACATCATCCACACCTGTAATCCAAAGATGAGAAGTATAATAAGCCCCTTCTTCTTCAAACATCTCCTTACTGTAAGCACATGCCAAGCTTCCTATTTTAACGGAGACTGCCGAAGGATTGTCTTTCAGTTCCTGACGGGTAACTTCCCGACCATACATAGCGTTACCTTTATATGCAGAAATACGAAAATTTCCAGTCCATTCACTTGGATTATAGAAGAGAAAAGAGCCTTCCCCATCTTCAAACTCATTCCAGTCTGCGGGATACAACATGGAAAACCATGCTCCCGGAGAGATAAATTTCTTGCTTTGTGCCATTGCTATTCAGAGATTAATAACGAGGCCACCTGACCTCGTTCGGCAAAAGTAACATTACATCCGTTGATATGCAAACAAACAGAAACAAAAAACAGCCGATTCTCACGAACCGACTGTCCCAATCATCATCTATGAATGAAGACCGTTACAGTCTTCAATATCTTATTAAATCTCTATGAAACTTCAACGAAAATCATATTTCTGTTTCCGAGCGCAAAGATAATCAATGAAATATATAGATTCCCAATATTTTAAGATATTTAAATTAACGTTCTATAAACTATGGAATTTTATAGATTAATATGCAAAAAAAGCAGCGATTCTCACGAACCGACTGCCCCAATCATCATTTATGAATGAAGACTTAAAAGTCTTCGCTATGTTTCATTTCAAATTAAACATATTATTTTCAATCGGCTGAATCCCACCATACAGGATATGTCCAGATGTCATCATCATTATAGTTGGGTTGAATGGCTCTAAGCTGATCTGCATTATAATTGATTTCATGAGAACATTGCTTTATACGACGCCATTGTTTACCTTGTGGAATACCCTTCAGTGAAGCTGCATTTACAGAATATTCATAAGGCATTTGCCATCCCATATAATTTTTATAATCATGACGACGCATATCATTCCAATTCACAGTTGAGTAAAGCATCGCAATAAACTTCTGACTCATAATCTTTTCCAATGTTATGTCTGATGCAGTACCAATGGCACCATTTAGGAACTCGTCTATTTTTACCTGTTCCATTTGTCCCATTGAAGGACAGTCAGTATAGGCTGCATCACCGGTCCAAATCGTCAACATCTTGTTTAGTTCATCGATATTAGCCTTGATGCCGTCCTTATAGGCATTAAAAGCTTCTGTTTTTTTACTTTGCTTAAAGAGTACCTCAGCCTTGATAAAGCAGGCTTCAGCATAAGTAGCCCACAAATAAGGACTATTAGGACGGACATAAACGTTACCCGATGAAGGATACCAATTATCAATAGCCCGATAGAAAATATTAGGTGTACTGTAAACGCCTACAGAACCCGCATAAATACCTACATAAATGGAGTCTGATGCACGAGTGTCTATGGATGGATTCCAACCGCCCTCTTTACGGCTGATAAAATTAGCCATACCATTGGGTATACGAACGTCCGATTGCATATCAACTCCTGCACCACGTTTCCAAATTTTAGTTCCATTCTCACTGAATTGACGCCAAGCAATAATCTTATCTGCACGCGGATCTTCGATGCCCTTATTATCAAAATCAGTCAATAGATCTACAAGCCATTTTGTTGGTAATGTGATATGGCGGTTACCATTGTAAGTTTGATTCCAGTTATAATTGGTCTGCATAGGGTCAGTGGAAATAAAATCTTTTGAAGACTCTCTAATATCCTGACATTCAATATATGTATCATCATCAATGCTTTGTTGCGCCTTGTTTAAACAATCAAGAATAGTTTCAGGATCATAGTATGCAGATTTCTTCGACATTTGATTGATAGTACGAGCCTTTAACAGGTAGGCCATCTTAACCCACTTATCGATATTACCACCATTCCAGCTATCACCTTCAGACAATGCCGGTTGTCCTAGCGCCTGAGTTTTTCCAAATTGTTCAATAGCTTCATCAATGTCTTTTAAAGACTCAGTATAGATGGTTTCACCTGTATCATATTTGGGATGAGGGCTAATACTATTAGCTTCAAAATAAGGCATTTCACCATACATATCAGCCATTAAAAAGGAAACCATAAGCCTTAAGCAGTTTAGCTGCACCCGCATAATGCCATGCTTCTGAAGCAATAGCCTTGTCATACATATCTACCAGATTGGGACCCGCACCAACAAAGAATTGTTGATAGGAGGTAGTACTCAATGAACTGGTAGCCTCCCATTGCGCAGAACAACCATCACGATGTGTACGAGAAGTAGCAGTAAACGCCTGGCAAATAAATTGCGAGCGATATCCATGTGCACCGGTTGCATAAGCCAAGTGATATTGAATCCACGGAAGCAAAGTCTTTACAGAAACGGCAGCTTGGGCGGGAGTGTTGGGATCCTCATTGACGTCCAGCCAATCTGTACAAGAGGCAAATGTCATTAACCCTGCTACACTTAATATAATTGATTTAAATAGTTTCATATTTCTAAATTTTAGCAGTTGAAAAATTAGAATGTTACATTAAAGCCAAATGCAAAACTTGCAGTTGGTGGTACACAGCAGTAATCAATACCCGTTGCACCGGAACCGGAAATACCGGAACCTGCAGAAGAAGATTCGGGATCACCACGATAGTTAGTAAACAAAAGCAAATTATTGGCTGTCGCGGATACATTGGCACGCTTTATGCCTATTTTAGCCAAAAATGCCTTAGGAAGTTCATAGTTCAAAGAAATAGTACGAAGACGGAGCGAGTTGACTTTAGTGATATAATTAAGACCTTCACGATAGTAGTAATCTGTATAATATTTTTGGATTACTTCTTTTCCCGAAACCTGAGCTCCATTGAGGTTATAAGTTTCATTGGCATTGAATGTGTAAGTTACATCTTTATAGGTATCTCCATCTTTCTGGGCACCCGCAATAGTCAATGACTCACGATTAGCAGTTAAATCACTAAGACCTTTATCAACCAAATAGTAATCAGTACCGTTATATATATCACCACCTATCCGGAACTCCCACAACATATTAAATGTCCAATTCTTATAGCTGATGGTATTATTAAAACCACCTTGGAGTTTGGGTTCGCGATTACCTATAAGCACACGGGTATCCTTATCATACGTAGGCATCCCATATTGGTCAAGAATTACCTTGCCATCATCAGTATATTTATAGTGATATCCGGAGATACCCAAGAATGGGCCATTATTGAATGACGCAGCCTGAGCACCACCAAATTGCACATCCGTAACATACAGCACATCTGTGCCTACTGGTAAATTTTTAACAGTACCACGATTCCCGTAAAGATTCAAGCTTGCATCCCAAGTCCAGTCTTTAGTTTGTATCGGAGTACCACTGATTGTAAGTTCCATACCTTTGTTATAGACATCACCGATATTCTGGGCAAAGAATATGAAACCCGTGGATTGCGGACCACGCGGTGAAATAATCTGATCAAGTGAGTTATTAGTATAATAAGCATAGTCTAGGCGCAAACGATTCTTTAAGAAACGTAACTCAAGACCTATTTCTGTTGATTCCGTCATCTCGGGTTTCAATACCGGATTACCACGACTCCAGCTCGTTCCATATCCGGTTATTCCCCCAAGCATTGTTGCTGCATTTTCCAAATAAGTAGTTGTAGCATAAGGACTGGCATCTTTACCTACTTTGGCCCAACTTACACGAAGTTTACCAAAGCTAAGAAAGCTATCATCCATCAATCCCCTGTCTTGCAAGAACTGAGTAAATACCAAACTTCCGCTGACAGATGGATAGAAATACGAACGGTTTTCCACAGGCAGCGTAGAAGACCAGTCATTACGACCTGTAGCTGTTAAAAATATTGTATTTTTCCAGTCAACACGGAATTCACCAAACACACCGACAAGACGGTGCTTGCTACGATTTACAACAAGATACTTATCAGCTGTTGAAATATTACCAAATGAATAGAAGCCCGGAATAACAAAATTCCAACCATAACGATAGTTGGTCGTCGACTTCGTGGCATCTGTTGCAGTGCCAAGCATCAAGTTAAAATTAAAATCACCAAACGACTTGCTGAAGTTAGTCATCAAGTTAGTAGACAAATATTGGTAACGAAGAGAGTTTTCACTCATCATTCCATTTTGCCACAGATCTTTCACAGCTGCGCCTTCAGCAATACGATTACTATTTTCTGTCGTATATGAATCAACACCCATACGATAATAAATCCACCACCAATCTGTAATATCAGCTTTCACACTGAAACTACCCGTAAAACGTTCTGTATCATCCTTCAGTCTGTAATTATCAAGCATCCAATAAGGATTTTCAACATCAGCGGATAGCTCTTGGCGACCGTCGAATATACGATATTTTGAACCATCTTCATTTAAATAATGCTTCATATCATCACTGCGTGCCCATCCATAAAGAGCAACCATGGAACCCGTCCCTGATGAATCATGAAGACCTGCAGAAGTTAAAGTTTTGCTTGTACGAGCCTGAGAATAGGCTACATTAGCATTAAATGTTAGCATTTTCCATCTTTGCTCGGCATTGAAGCGGAAAGTTGTCTTTGTATAACCGGTAGTCGGAATTATGCCATCTTGGTCATAGAATGAACCGGACAAGAAAAAGTTACCAGTCTTATTACCACCTGATACACTCACATTAGTGTCCCATGCACCTCCGTTTTGAAAGAAATCTCCAACATTGTCATAAGCTGTTTCTCCAGCTGCATAAGGTTCTCCCCAAGAATTTGTAGTAAAATCATCTACTATAGCCTTACCACTCGAATCAAGGCCGTTGTAAAATCCTCTCTTATACATGGATTGAGTTTTCGGGGGAGCGATTTTACCCATGAAGTAAGATACTTTGCACTCAAATTTACTTCCACATTACCTTCTTTACCTTTCTTTGTCGTAATAAGAATAACACCGGCTGCAGCACGAGAACCGTATAGAGCCGATGCTGCAGGTCCTTTAAGAATTGACATATTCTCAATATCTTCCGGGTTAATATCCATAACACGATTAGAGCCTGTTGTAGCTGAAGCTTTCATCCCATCATATGCAGAGTTACCGATTATTGAAGTTGAGTTATCATAGATAACGCCATCAACAACGAATAATGGCTGATTGTCGCGTTCGAGTGATGTTCCACCACGAAGGATAATCTGAGAACCTGCACCAGCCGCACCTGACGTCTGCGTAATCGTCACACCCGCCACCTTACCAGCCAAAGAATTGATCGCATTGGTACTCTTGTTCTTCATCAATTCTTTCGCATTTACATCATCCACAGCATACCCCAAAGATTTGCGTTCTTTTTTGATACCCATCGCCGTTACTACAACTTCCTCCAGCGCCTGAGTATCATCTGCCAAAGTCACATTATAGATACTTCCCGCACCTACTTTTATTTCAGCCGAAGTATACCCCACAAATGAAATTACTAATGTGCTACCTTGCTGAGCATCCACAGAGAAATTACCATCCACATTTGTCACAGTACCCGTACCTGTGCCTTTCACTAACACACTGGCGCCAATAATTGGTTCGCCTGTCGCATCCATAACTTTACCTGTGATTTTCTTTTGCCTGCAGAGTACTTTGGGTACTTGGTATATTATCTCCAGTAAAAGCCTTAGCTGAATATGGAGAAGACATCCCAAATAATGCAAGCAATACTAATGATAAGCAATAATCGTTTTTCATAAGCTCTCTAATTTGGATTTGTTTGCAAATATATGAATATATTTAGTATTCATAGTATAGATAGTATTAAAAAAATATGTAAACGATTACTAATATATTTGTTTTTATAATTTAGTAGATTATAAAATATTTAATTAACATACAACTCGTAAACCTGTATAGAAGATATTTGATTATAATAGTTTTATAAAATAATCATATTGATATTTTATAAAATAAATTTCCATCATAGTATCACATATAGACAAATATTAGTGTTGATACGATATAAATTGCATTAATATCTACACAAGGTAAATTATTATATATATATACTATTTTATATATAATAGTAGAAAATGAAAAGACACACTTCAGGATTCTCTCCTTTATTTCTATTAATTAAACTCAATATTAATATCGGATTATTAATTGAAACAAAAAAAAAGAATATCCCCCCTTATACCAAGTACCCAAAGAACTAAATGACATCATTGCTAACCATTTCCTATTTTCCAATAGGCTGTATCTTCCTTCTCACATCCTTAGAAATCTCCAAAAACATGTAATTTAATTTCCCGGAATGTATTCCTTCTTCATTTTGCTTATACTTATTATTAGCGTATTGCTTAGACTTATCGAATGTTAGCCGTGACATTTGATTCTGTGATTTACCTACCATCGTTGAATCCAGCTTCTCATCCGGAAAGAAATCATCCAGATCCACATCTCCAATCATAGTAGTTTCAAGGAAGTTCATATTCTTGCGACCGGCATCCGTGTAATATCCCACAAACATGTGTCCTGGAGTACGAACTAATATTGGTTCTATATTAATGGCACGAAGCAAGGAAGCAAACAGCACACTACCATCCACACAATTAATCTGCGAAGACTCCAGCGCATCATCAAACGTGCGAACACGCTGGGAAAAGACCACATTACTGGACAAACTGGTATTGGAAACAGAACTGTAACGGAAATTACGCTTTTGAAGTACGTTCCATAGAGCATAGACTTGCTTGTCCACCACTTCAGCATTGCCACCTTGATAGCCCAGGAAACGATTGACAATACGGGTGTTCAGTGCTTCACGCAACAGTTTATCAATCATCGGATTTTCCTCATTGACGTATGCCGCAAAGAAAATACCGGTATCATGAAATTTAGTTCCATTCGTGACATACCCCAACAGACATTCATTAATGCTGCGAACAGAAAAAGTACGAACCCGCTGCCCCAAATCCTTATCATTCATTTCTACCTTAACAGCCACACTTACCTGTTCCGCCTGGTTATTATTCTTCAGCGCTTCGTAATTCCAGATAATATCGGGATAGATCGTATATTCCGTCCGTGGTTTAGCCAGCACAAACTCAGATACGGAACGGGAAAAGAACGGAGTTTCAGCAACTTCAATACGCACCCTGCTATACGCCTTCCCCGAACGAATCCGGATAGAAATGCAGGATTTAGAATTACCCACATATAAGGAATCAGCCGGAACAATGACTTGCGCATCTGTCGTCGCAACAGAAAGAATACTGGAAGGAAAGATGTTGCCTCCCAACTCATCCGTTATCTCAAACCCGGAACGGAACGGAGCCGTATTCAGCCAAAAGGAACCTGCCACAACAACCACCAATAAAGCTATCAGAGCGGGCAAACGCCATTTATATCGCCGAAAATTTATATTAGTCAACTCTTTCATACCAATGTTATTTATATTAAGACAAAGGTAAGTATAAAAACTGAAAAACTGGAATGCAAAAGTAATAGTTTACAGTTCTTCACCTTACCAAAACCGTGTCAAAGCCTTACCAACTCCGCGTCAGGTTCGTACCATCTCCGTGCCTATACGCTTGAACCTGATACGGACCCAATACGGAGTTAATACGGACCCGGTACGGAGTTTCTACGGATCTGACACGGAGTTGGTATGGACTTGGTATGGACCGGATTACCTTCAGCACATACAAAAATGTAATCAAATTGTAACACGTGTTTCACTTTCCCGTAACAAAAACACCGCACCTTTGTCGCTGAAAAGAAATAAAGTATAACTTTGTGGTAGGAGAATTTGTTTTGAATACCTCATATTAATTAGAAAAAGCAATGAACGATTATCGTATTTTAGTTGTAGACGATGAAGAGGACCTTTGCGAGATCCTGAAATTCAACCTTGAGAATGAAGGGTATGAAGTGGACACGGCCAACTCTGCCGAAGAGGCGTTGAAAATGAATATCGGTAGCTACAACCTGTTGCTGCTGGACGTGATGATGGGAGAAATATCCGGTTTCAAAATGGCCAGCTTACTAAAGAAAGATAAGAAGACCGCTCAGGTACCTATTATATTCATCACCGCCAAGGATACGGAAAATGATACGGTAACCGGCTTCAATCTGGGAGCTGATGATTACATCTCCAAACCTTTCTCTCTGCGTGAAGTCATCGCACGCGTCAAAGCTGTATTGCGTCGCACCCAACAGGGAGAACCGGAACGGGCACCGGAGCAAATCAGCTACAAGACGTTAGTCATTGATATTGTAAAAAGAAAGTAAGCATCGACGGGGAAGAAGCCCCTCTTACCAAAAAAAAGAATTTGAGATATTACTTTTACTCCTCCAGAGCAAGGGACGCGTATTCTCTCGCGAAGATATACTGGCACGGATATGGAGCGACGAGGTCTATGTGCTGGACCGCACGGTCGATGTCAACATCACCCGCTTGCGTAAGAAAATAGGTATTTATGGTAAATGCATCGTAACTCGCTTAGGATATGGATACTGCTTCGAAGCTGAATAATACCACACATTTCCTGTCGTTCAGCCGGAAGTTATTTCTTTCGGTCATTTCACTGTTTCTGGTATTTGCCGGATGCTTCCTGGCATATCAATACCAGCGTGAAAAAGAATATAAGATAGATCTGCTGGATATACAGCTACAGGACTATAATGAACGACTACACCAGGAACTTACTCACATTCCAGACAGTCTGTGGGATAAAACTTTGGAACGATACCTGCAAAAGTACGTCAAACAGGACTTACGTATTACGGTAGTAAACGTACAGGGTGACGTATTATATGACAGCTTCGAGAATCAGAAGTTAGGCAATCACGTCAATCGACCGGAAGTACAAAAAGCACTGGCAGAAGGAAAAGGATATGATGTACGCCGTACTTCTGAAACAACAGGAGTACCCTACTTCTATTCAGCCACACTCTATGAGGGCTACATCATACGTTCCGCCCTCCCCTATGACCTGAACCTTGTAAGACACCTTGCAGCAGACCAGCACTACATCTGGTTTACCCTCATCGTATCATTGCTATTAATTTTCATCTTCTATAAATTCACCTCTAAACTGGGGACAGCCATCAATCAGCTACGCGAGTTTGCCAAACGTGCCGATAAAAATGAGCCTGTGGAAACAGATATGCAGTCCGCCTTCCCACACAACGAACTGGGAGAGATTTCACAGCATATCATCCAGATATACAAGCGACTGCGGGAAACCAAAGAGGCGCTATACATTGAACGGGAGAAATTGATCACCCACTTACAAACCTCGCATGAAGGATTGGGCGTATTCAATAAGGACAAGAAAGAAATCCTGGTCAACAACCTGTTCACACAGTACAGCAACCTGATTTCAGACTCCAACCTACAAACAACAGAGGAAATATTCTCTATCAGTGAGTTCCAGAAAATCACGGATTTCATCAACAAGACTCCCAAGCGTCCGGGCAAGGAAGAAAAGCGTATGTCTATCAGCATCAATAAGAATGGACGTATGTTTATTGTGGAATGTATTATATTCCAAGACTTAAGCTTCGAGATATCCATCAATGATGTCACCCAGGAAGAAGAGCAGATCCGCCTGAAACGCCAGTTGACACAGAACATCGCACATGAACTGAAGACCCCGGTCAGCAGTATACAGGGCTATTTGGAAACCATCGTGAACAATGAAAACATTTCGCGAGAGAAGATGCAGACATTCCTGGAGCGATGCTATGCTCAAAGCAATCGGTTGAGCCGACTGCTACGCGACATCTCCGTATTAACACGTATGGACGAAGCCGCCAACATGATCGACATGGAGAAAATAGACATCAGCCTGTTGGTAGGTAATATCGTGAACGAGGTATCCCTGGAACTGGAAGAAAAGCATATCACCGTAGTCAACTCCCTAAAACCGAAGATACAATTACGGGGAAACTATTCCCTGCTATACTCCATTTTCCGCAACCTGATGGACAATGCCATTGCCTATGCAGTCACGGATATACGCATCAACATCAGTTGTTTCCGCGAGGACGAGAATTTCTACTATTTCAGTTTTGCCGACACCGGCGTAGGTGTCTCTCCCGAACATCTGAACCGCTTATTCGAACGCTTCTACCGGGTAGATAAAGGACGCTCACGCAAACTGGGCGGTACGGGATTGGGATTGGCTATCGTAAAGAACTCGGTAATCATCCATGGAGGTACCATTTCGGCCAAGAACAACCAGGGTGGCGGATTGGAATTCGTATTCACACTGGCAAAAGAAAAATAATCACTTATCACTAACCACTAATCACTTTTTTCCTTATCTTTGCGATGCATTGGTTTACTGTCTTTGTTCGGAGACGGTAATTAAAAGGGAATCAGGTGCAAATCCTGAACAGTCCCGCTGCTGTAAGTTTCATGATAGGTTGCAGGCAAACTACCAATAGCCACTGGAAGTCCGCTTCCGGGAAGGCGCCTGGCAACAGAAACAAGTCAGAAGACCTGCCATGCACTGTTTTTATCACTGCTTTCGAGGAAAAAGCGTTGAGTCTAATGAAACGGGCAAATCGTCCCATCATTTCATTCATCCACTCTGCTTCAAAGAAAGTAAGGAACAATAAACTCTGCCAAGTTTATTTGAATGGTGTCCGGTCGAAGGGATTTCGCCCGGACATTTTATTCTGTAACTTTCCCAAAACAAATTTCATCATCCGCGTGTTATACATACAGTAAACAATTAATATGAAGAGTTATGGAAGCAGATTATGAACTGATCGACAATGAAGAACGTCACCAATATGAGTTCCATGTCGATAAATATACTCCAAAGATTGAGTATATAAAATCAACGAATGGGGAGATTTACCTGACACACACCGAAGTACCCACTCAATTGGGTGGTAAAGGCATCGGCAGCCAGTTAGTAGAAAAAGCATTAAAAGATATAGAAAACAAGGACTAAGGTTAGTACCTCTCTGCCCGTTTGTAGCGGGATACATTCACAAACATCCCGAATGGAAAAGAATTGTAATGAAAGGTATTCACATTCAATAATAAATAGTTATGAATATAAAGAAAGAATATACGAACGGGGAAGTGACCATCATCTGGCAACCCGGTCTGTGCCAACATGCAGGCATTTGTACCAAAACCCTTCCGAATGTGTATCATCCGAAAGAAAAACCGTGGATAACGGCTGAAAATGCAACGACGGAAGAATTGATTGCTCAAATCAAGAAATGCCCATCGGGAGCATTAAGTTACAGAATGAATAACGAGAAAGAAGATAAATAAAAGAAATGAGGTTACCCCTTCAACATATGAATTCGGGTAACCTCATTTGTATTATGAAAAAGAAAGTAGTTATGTACGTTCCAATTGGACAGTGAAATGACGCATCAGGGGAGCCTCCCAAGTAATACGGACTCCATTAGTAATACTTTCACGACGGTCGAAAACATTCTTCAACGCTACTGCAATCACGTTCATGTGATTATCCGTATATACGCGGCGGGGAATAGCCAGGCGCAATAAATCCAATCCGGTAAAACGGTTCTCACGGGTAACCGGATCACGGTCTGCCAGGATATAACCGATTTCACATCCTCTGATACCGGCTTCAAGATACAGCTCAACCGTTAGAGTCTGTGCCGGGAATTCATTCTTCGGTACATGAGTCAGTACCTTCGTTGCATCCACAAAGATGGCATGTCCGCCTGCAGGACGCTGATAAGGAATACCATATTCATCCAACTTCTTTTGCCAGATATTCCACCTGACAGATGCGGGTTTCCAGATTATCAAATTCCGTATTCTCATCCAGTCCTGTGGCAAGTGCATTCATGTCACGACCATTCATACCACCGTAAGTAAGATACCCTTCATATTGCACACAAAAAGCCTTTGGCACCTTCGTACCAATCTTTTTTTCGTGTAGCAATGAAGCCTCCCATATTGACGATACCATCCTTCTTGGCACTCATAGTCATACCATCCGCCAGGTCGAACATCTCTTTCGTAATTTCCTTTATCGTTTTACCGCTATAGCCATCTTCACGCATTTTGATGAAGTAAGCGTTTTCTGCAAAACGTGCGGAGTCAAATAATACAGGTTTATTATACTTATCCGCAAGAGCACGGACTTCACGGAGATTCTGCATGGATACGGGCTGTCCGCCGGCCGTGTTGTTCGTAATGGTAACGATGATAAACGGTATGCGGTCACCATGTTCCTGCAACGCTTTTTCCAGCTTCACAGGATCGACATTACCTTTAAAAGGTATTTCCAACTGAGTATTCTTCGCTTCATCGATGGTGCAATCCAGAGCAATGGCCTTCCGGCCCTCGATATGCCCCTTTGTGGTATCAAAGTGAGAGTTCCCCGGAACGATATCTCCATCATGTACCAGATAAGAGAAAAGCACATTCTCGGCAGCACGCCCCTGATGGGTGGGAATGACATATTCAAAACCAGTCAGACGAGTGATCACTTCTTTCAGATTGAAGAAGGAGGAAGCACCTGCATAACTTTCGTCGCCCAGCATCATCGCTGCCCATTGGCGATCGCTCATTGCTCCCGTACCGGAGTCAGTTATCAAATCGATATATACTTGTTCGGATTTCAGCTGGAACACATTGTAATGGGCTTCTTTCAGCCATTGTTCACGTTCCTGGCGGGTACTCTTCCGAATGGGTTCCACCATTTTAATTTTCCAAGACTCTGCAAAAGGTAATTCCATAGTGCTTGCTTATTATTTTGACATTTAGTTAACAAAAAGACCCGTAGAAGAATCTCTACGGGTCGAATATAAGCATTTATACAGGATTAAGCAAAAGTTTCACTGTCTTTTTGTCAACAAATCATTCCTTTGACAGAAATTTCTTCTTCTCCTTCTTACTCATCTCCTTCATGATAATTTCAACAGGATGCCAGGACTTATACATCACCCGCTCTTCAGGTTTACCTGTTTCCTCGGGAGAAAGATAAAAATCAGGTACATATGAGTGATCCGGCCGATCGGGGCAATAAATACTGAAACGCAAATGGGAACCCTGCTTGTAGTTCTCTCCGCCAATGATGCCAAGCGGCTGTCCCGGAATCACCTCTTCACCCGGAGAGACAAAGATCCCTTCATTCTGGAATAATTTATAACGGGCAAAAGTTCCATCCTTGTGGAAAATTTCCAGATAATTTTCCGTCGAATGGAACGATGTGTTTTCAGAAGTGGAAGCGGAATTGTCAACAACTTCCGTCACGAGTCCGCCACGGGCGGCAAAGATCGTATCTCCGGCAGTCGTAGAGAAACCAAGTCCCGTGATACGCTTCTCCCCTTCCTTTCCCATAAAATTATCTAAAGACACCATCTTATTCACACGGACCACTTTCCCTTGTGCCAGAGGAAAGAGATACACAAAACTGGTATCCGTCTTCAAGCGGCTATTTCCTTTTTTATAGGTATAGCGATATGAAAATCCAATCGGAACATTTTCCGTAGACGGACGCAAAGTCAACAGACGTGTTTTGCCATAATGAATAACGGCATCATAAATTTCTCCTTCAGAAGAGGTCGTATTACTCAGCCGGGAAAAAGTCATAGATACCGTATAAGGCGTATGCGACTGAGTTTCGGAATAGAAAGTCACTTCCCCTTGGCAGACCGTTCATAGCTTACCGTAACAGTCTTATCCGACTGTGCATAAACCAGTAGAGGCAAGCAAAAAAGAAGAGGACATAAATAGCGTTGTAGTTTCATAGTATCATGTTTTTAAAATTGATCGACTTGCCAAGTCAGCACAAAGTCCGGATGCAGGAGATATCGGATCTCAAATTTACGCTGTTCCGGTGTTCTGTACTCTTCAGCCGAGAAAACTCCTTTTCAGTAACCGTAAAAGGAAAAATACGCAGATGCTCCCGGAAATCAACCTCCGGTATATTCATACATTTAAACATCACTTCTTTGGCCGACCAATGGAGCAACAAAGCCCAGGTATCCGTTCCCTGATACGAAGACAGAGGTTCATCAGTACGCATATACTTATGCGCCACCTTATGTACCCGTTCACCGTATTGTTCTATATCAATGCCCACTTCCTTACCGGCTTCACCGATAATCACCGATACATACCCACGTGTATGAGAAATACTGATTGATGCAGATTTATCTGCCAGATACGGTTTCCCACTGGGATAGTAAGCAATTTCCTTTTCCTCTCCCAATAGAGTGAATACCAACACACGAACCGACAACCATTCTAAACGACGATGTTCAGCAGAGAAACGTTGCAATCCCTCCAGGTATGTTTCCTGTTGCGGAAGCATGCTCAGCAATTCATCCAGTGTTTCGTCCATCTTCCAGACTCCCCCACTTATATGAAGGATACGTATGTTGTATGAAAAGAGACATATTATTCTATAAATCAATCTTTCTTATCGGAATCCGACGGAAGAGTGTTGATGGTGAACTTCACTTTAAGAATACGGCGGTTATCCATCTCCAGGACTTCAAATTCATAGTGATCATAGGTAACCTTTTCATGCAGGGCCGGAAATTCACCTTTTAGCTCCAGCAGTAATCCTGCAAGCGTATCAGAATCACCCGCCACTTCATCAAAGACTTCCTCGTCCACCTTCGTAATCTTATAAAAAATCCGTCAACTGAGTTTTAGCTTCAAACACCCACGTATGATCGTTCAGCACTGCATACGTACGTTCTTCGTCATCATATTCGTCGTGAATCTCACCGACTATCTCCTCGATGATATCCTCCATCGTCACAATTCCCGACGTGCCACCAAATTCATCAACCACAATAGCAATATGAATCTTATTGGCCTGAAAATCACGCAGCAAATCGTCAATCATCTTAGTTTCCGGAACAAAATAGGCCGGACGTATCAACGACTGCCAACGGAAATCCACCTTATTCAAATGGGGCAACAGGTCCTTGATGTATAAGATACCTTTGATATTATCCCGGTTCTCGGAATAAATAGGGATACGGGAGTAAGCATTTTCGATAATGCATTGCAATACATCCTTGAAAGGCGTGCGAATATCCAGATCGACTACGTCCAGACGGGAAGTCATCACCTCCTTCGCCGTTTCACCGCCAAAACGAATGATACCTTCCAGAATATTATTCTCTTCCTTCAGCTCAGCCTTATCCGTCAGTTCAAGGGCATGAGAAAGCTCGTCTACCGAGATGTTATGGTTTTTGCGGGCAAAATGCTTGTTCAGGAACGAAGTGGAACGCACCAGCATAGAAGCTACCGGATAAAAAGGGAACGAAACATCCAGATACCCGGAGCGGAAAAGCGGCAGAAAGCCAACGTCTTCTGGGCTGAATAAATCTTCGGCATGATTTCACCGAAAAGAAGCAGAAGGAAGGTCAGGATGACGGTCAGTATCAGAAATTCCGCAATAGGAGAATGAAACTCAAACACGCTCATGAAAAAGAAGTTACAGAGCATGATAATGGTCACATTCACAAAATTGTTTGTTATCAGGATGGTTGCCAGCAACCTTTCCGTGTCATCCAGAAGTTTACGAATTTTCTCGTCCGAGGGATGTTTCTTCTCGTCAATGGCATTCAGGTCGGACGGAGAAAGAGAGAAAAAGGCTATTTCTGAAGCTGAGGCAAAGCCGGATACGAGCAACAGCAAGCCTGCCAACACAATGGCGATGATTGCCGAAATAGTAGGGCTATGTACGGATATACCATTAAAAACATTTGCCAACTGGCATAAATAAGCGTCTGGGTCCAAAGATCTTGGTTTTAGTTAAACAATTAGAACGGTAAATCGTCCGTTGTATTATCTTGTGCAGGGGTTGCCTGCGATTGCGCCATAGGTTGTGCAGGAGCACCTTGTGACATACCTGGTTGCGGAGCGGCAGCACCCGGTGCAGCAGTTCCTCTGGGACTCAGCATTTCCATAGAGTCCACAAAGATTTCCGTAACATAGCGCTTTGCGCCGGTCTGATCATCGTATGAACGGGTACGTATTTTGCCTTCCACATAAAGTTTATCCCCTTTATGCACATATTTTTCGGCTGTTTCTGCCAGTCCGCGCCAAAGTACCAGATTGTGCCATTCCGTCCGTTCGGGTACCTGCGTACCGTTAGCCAATGTGTATGCACGGTCTGTAGTAGCCAAAGGCAAAGAAGCCACAGCGATACCGGAATCAAGGTATCTTACTTCAGGGTCTCTACCTACATTTCCAATCAATATTACTTTATTTAATGACATAAGCCTTTTTTCCTTTTTATTTGAATTTGCTGCCAAAATTAAACAGAATAATCACACAATGCAAGAGTTAGCGCAACTTTTATAGATATTTCTCCAGAAAGGCATGCACCAGGCGAGAGACTGCATACTGCTCCAAATCCTCTATTTTCACCCGCAGAAAGGCAGAAAAAGAAGTAGAATTTTCCGGTAAAACAACTTCATAGAAATTGGTATAAATCACCCTGTGGGAGAGCACATGCTTCACATTTCCACTGATTAAACGCAATCCCGAAACCTCCCCATCTGCAAAAAATGCACGTACCTGCGGCAATTCACGAAACTCTTCTTCCGTCACAGGTGCTTCCATTTCTATCAGTGGAAATTCGAAAAGATTTTTCCAGATATCATCCTCCGTCCGTTTATGTAAATAGGTACACGCGCCCACACGTACATATATATAGTTAAAATAACGATTGGTGGTTTTCGTCTTATGCTGCTTTACAGGCAATTTCGTTATCGTACCCCCCTTCAGGGCTGAGCAACTGTCTACCAAAGGGCAAAACAGGCAATTCGGTGATTGCGGCGTACATTGTATGGCACCGAAATCCATTATCGCCTGATTGTAGACAGCAGGCTGCGATTTATCCATCATCTCATCTGCCAAAGCAGCAAACAATTTCTTGCCTTCCGTACTGTCCACTGGCGTATCGATGCCGAAATAGCGGGAAAGCACACGATAGACATTCCGTCCACCACTGCATAAGGCATACCGTAGGCAGATGAGCAAATAGCCGCAGCAGTATAGTCCCCTACCCCCTTCAACGCACGCACCCCTTCATAAGTAGCCGGAAAAACACCATTCATGCTTTTTGCCGCCGCATGCAGATTACGTGCACGGGAATAATACCCCAATCCCTGCCAGCATTTCATCACCTCATCTTCCGGTGCTTCAGCCAAGGCTGTCACATTAGGGAAAACGATGAATAAAACGCAAAAAATAATCATAACCTTGTGCTACCCGGGTCTGTTGCAGTATAATCTCTGAAATCCATATAATATAAGGGTCGGTGGTATCCCGCCAAGGCAATTCACGCTTGTTTTCGGCATACCAGGCTATCAATTTCTCACTAAATATATTCATCTCTATTACAGATAGTTATAAAAGTCTAAAAAGGGCAACGTCTTTCGCCTCAGATGGCTACCTCCTTTGTAATTCATGGCTATATCCCTAATATAAAAAGGTGTAGCCCTTCCTACAGCACAAAAATAGTTCTTTTTCCCCCAACAAACCTTAATCAAAAGACTTTTTTAGAAAATTGTCCAGAATATATTTTTTAGAGAGCGTAAAAAGCTATATATTTGCAGTCCAAAAAATTAGGAAACTATAGTAATAATATTTTTTTTAAAGAAAAATGACTAAAGCTGATATTGTAAACGAAATTACAAAGAACACCGGGATTGACAAAGTAACAGTGCTTACTACGGTTGAAGCGTTCATGGACACAGTAAAAGCATCTTTATCAAAAGATGAAAATGTTTACCTCCGCGGGTTTGGTAGCTTCGTAGTGAAGAAAAGAGCACAGAAAACTGCTCGTAATATTTCAAAAAATACTACGATCATCATCCCGGAACACAACATTCCGGCATTTAAGCCTGCAAAAACATTCACCATCTCCGTGAAGAAATAATAAACAAGAGTATTAACCTATTAAATTATTGAAGCTATGCCTAGCGGAAAGAAGAAAAAAAGACATAAAATGTCTACGCACAAGCGTAAAAAAAGACTAAGAAAGAACAGACATAAAAGCAAAAAGTAATTTTTAGTCTGGAGGACAGAAATAAAGAACAAACTTGTGAAGCTATTTGTCTCGCGAGTTTGTTCTTTGTTTAAGTAACAAATTGTAGTCGGCAAGGCTATTTATATCCTCGCTGACTTTAGAACCTAAAAAGCAAGAAAAAATTGTGACAAGCGAACTCGTTGTAGACGTACAGCCCAAAGAGGTCTCCATCGCCCTGCTCGAAGACAAGAGCCTGGTGGAACTTCAAAGCGAAGGAAGAAATCTTTCTTTCTCGGTGGGCAACATGTATTTAGGACGAATCAAGAAATTGATGCCCAGCCTGAATGCCTGCTTCGTGGACGTGGGTTACGAGAAAGATGCTTTTCTTCATTATCTGGACTTAGGTCCTCAATTTAACTCGTTAGAGAAGTACGTAAAGCAAACTTTAAGCGATAAAAAGAAACTACCGCAAATCACCAAAGCAACCATACTTCCCGATCTTGAAAAGGATGGCACCGTAGCCAATACACTCAAGGTGGGACAAGAAGTAGTGGTGCAAATTGTCAAGGAGCCTATCTCTACCAAGGGACCACGCCTGACTTCCGAAATCTCGTTTGCAGGAAGATATCTGGTACTGATTCCTTTTAACGATAAGGTTTCCGTATCACAAAAAATTAAATCGAGCGAAGAGCGCGCCCGCCTCAAACAATTGCTGATGAGTATCAAACCGAAGAATTTCGGAGTGATCGTCCGCACCGTTGCTGAAGGGAAACGCGTAGCCGAGCTCGACGGAGAGCTTAAAGTTTTATTAAAGCACTGGGAAGATGCTGTCACCAAAATACAGAAAGCTACTAAATTCCCGACATTGATTTACGAAGAAACCAGCCGTGCCGTAGGCTTATTGCGCGACTTGTTCAATCCTTCTTTCGAGAACATCCACGTCAACGACGAAGCCGTGTTCCACGAAATCAAGGATTACGTAACTCTTATCGCCCCTGACCGGGCAGGAATCGTAAAACTGTATAGAGGACAACTCCCCATTTACGACAATTTTGGTATCACCAAGCAGATCAAGTCTTCATTTGGCAAGACGGTTTCATACAAGAGTGGTGCCTACCTGATTATTGAGCATACTGAGGCGCTTCACGTAGTAGACGTGAACAGCGGTAACCGCACCAAGAATGCCAACGGGCAGGAGGCCAACGCACTCGAAGTGAATCTGGGAGCTGCCGATGAACTGGCTCGCCAGCTGCGACTGAGAGATATGGGTGGTATCATTGTGGTGGACTTCATTGATATGAACGAAGCCGAAAACAGACAAAAGCTTTACGAACGTATGTGTGCCAACATGCAGAAAGACAGGGCAAGACATAACATCCTACCGCTCAGCAAATTCGGACTGATGCAGATTACCCGCCAGCGTGTGCGCCCAGCAATGGATGTCAATACCACAGAAATCTGTCCCACCTGTTTCGGAAAAGGCACTATCAAGTCCTCTATCCTCTTTACGGACACTTTAGAGAGTAAAATTGACTACTTAGTCAACAAACTGAAGATTAAGAAATTCTCGTTACACATCCACCCGTATATTGCTGCTTACATCAACCAGGGACTCGTTTCCCTGAAACGGAAATGGCAGATGAAATACGGATTTGGTATCAAGATTATTCCAAGCCAGAAACTCGCGTTCCTGGACTATGTCTTCTACGACCCGCAAGGGGAAGAGATTGACATGAAGGAAGAATTCGAAATTAAATAAGAAAGACGGCGAAGTAAATCAGAAACTTCGCCGTCTTTTTTGTTTTCCTCACCAACTTTTCAAAATCATTGGCCGATATCTAAAAAGAAACTCACCCTCGATACAGAAGCGAACATCACTCCCCTGCACATGCAAGGCGGTAAATTTCTTTACTATCCCACTTCGTCAGTTTTACGTAATTACCTACCAATTCTCCTTTATTGCGATGCAGACTATCCGCCAGACGGTCAATATCAGGATTTTCAACACCCAGTTCTTTAAATGTCACAGGCAGACCAAGAGAACTAAAGAAGGTTTTTAGCTTACCAATACCCTCCAAAGCAACCGCTTTCTTATCTTCTGATTCAGGAACGCCCCATACACGAACGGCATATTGAGCAATCTTTCCTACATTATGCTCTACCATCCAAGTCATCCAGGCAGGGAAAATGACAGACAGGCCGGCACCGTGGGTAACACCATAAATAGCACTGATTTCATGCTCCAGAAAGTGCGAAGCCCAATCTTCTTCACAACCTACGCCACAGGTACCATTATGCGCAATCATGCCCGCCCACATCAAGTTGGCACGCGCACCGTAATCTTCTGGATTTCTCATTACCTTGGGAGCCTCATTAATGATGGCCATCAAAGTGCCTTCACAAAGACGATCTCCAATTTCCACCTCCTGAGTGTTCGTAAAATAACGCTCCATGATATGAGCCATCATATCAGCCACACCGCAGGCGGTCTGGAAGGGCGGCAAAGTATAAGTAAGTTCCGGATTCATAATAGAGAATACCGGACGCAAAACTTCCGGTACACGCAGACTGAGTTTCTGCAAACCGTCCAGTTTCGTTATAACCGTATTACCGGAACCTTCACTTCCGGCAGCAGGAATAGTCAGCACAACAGCTACTTTCAGCGCTTTAGTCACTTTAGCCTTTCCGATATAGAAATCCCAAAAGTCACCCTCATAAAGCACACCTGCCGCTATGGCTTTGGCCGTATCAATGACAGAGCCTCCACCCGCAGGCAACAGCATATCAGCCTGTTCACGGCGGCAGAATTCAATGCCTTCATACACTTTCGTATCTACCGGATTCGGCTGCACGCCACCCATTAAACAATATTCAATCCCTGCTTCCTGCAAGGATTGCTTCACCCTATCCAGCAAACCACTCCGTACAACAGAGCCGCCGCCGTACACGATCATCACTTTCCGCGCACCATACTTCCGCGCCAGTGCACCGACTTGCATTTCCGTAGCCTTAACCAATACAAATTCGGTAGGACTGTAAAAGACGAAATTATTCATTAACGGATATATTTACTATAACGTTCGAAGAAGCGCTTGAACGCCCCCATTTCATCAACCCTTTTTCAAAGACAAAGATGCCCAGGAGAGCACAGAATATTCCCAATAATACATCAATCAGGTAATGATGCCCCTGAATAAACGGCCGTACACCAGATACCCACCATAATAAACGCAAATAATACTATCAGCCAGCCCTTACAACGGTTCATAATAGCATAAGCCAACGCCACAACCATATATGCCGCATGCAGTGAAGGAACGGCTGCAAATACGTTTGCATTACGCCCATAAATAGAGTCGAAGATTGTGCATCCCAGCAGTTCGTCAAAGCGTCCCAGTCCGGCCACATTTCCCGGAGTATCCAGCATCGCCTCAAATCCATAGTTCATAGCATACCAAGGGGGAGCGGCAGGATGAATATAATATCCGGCAAAGCCAATAAGATTAACCAACAAGAAGACCATAGCAAAACGGAGATACATCTGGCGATCTCCCTTCAGATAAAGCCACAAACCGAAAGCTATAGGCACAGGCACCCAGCAGAGATAGAACACTCCGGCAAAGAAATCAGCTACCGGCCAGTGATGTATGGCAAAGTATTCACAAGGAATCAGCGTAGCCCCGTTCACGGATATACCGAAAAAAGAGACTTTTCCGCTTCATACAAGCCCTGCACATCAATAGGGTTCACCTGGTAATTGGGATACACCCGCATCCAGTCATAGGAAACTGCAAAAACAACAAAAGGCAGTAAAGCCACTGCCAGCTTACGGGTTGTCTTTCCTGCAAAAAACAGAACCAGGAACAAGCCCGTCATTAGAAAATGCTCCGTACGAAGCCCGATACAAGTAGCTGTCAGCAACAGAAAAGCCAACGTAATGACTACCAGCAATACCGTCTCTCTTACCGGAGGGAAATATCTTTTTATCATTTATTCAAAAGTTTATAGCAATGTGCCAGACGGACAAAAGCCGTCAGATTAGCCAATACGGCAATGATTGCCAGAGGAACAATCAGGATCAACATCGGGTCGAAGAGTGTGCAATCGGAAAATATACCGCAGAACAGAGCTCCCAAACTGGTCAGCACCACTCGCTCAGGGCGCTGCATAATACCTACTTTACATTCCAGTCCCAGACCTTCGGCACGTGCGCGTACGTAACTTACCATCAGCGAACCGATCAAAGCAAGAAAAGTGATAATGGAACCCACGAAATAGCCCTGCAAGATGAGATAATAGGATATACCGAACAAGGTAAACAGTTCACTGTAACGATCGAGCACAGAATCGTACAATGCCCCGAAGGTGGAAGACATATTGCCAAGACGCGCCACACGACCATCCATCATGTCAAACAACCCGGCGAAGAGTATCAGTCCGCCTGTCCATCCCACCAAAGAAAGATCCTCTTCCGAATCTGTCACTAACCCTGCATAAATAAATATACCGGCAGCCACAATGTTAAGTATCAACCCGGTAGTAGTAATAAAGTTAGGCGTAATGCCAATTTTAATCATGCCACGCACAACGGGATTGATAATCTTGTATATCACCTGTTGCAGCCAATCTCTGTAATTCATGTTCATTCTATTTTTTTCTCCAAACGTTGTTTCAGAAATCTTTTTTTAAGTTGTGGTTCCGGTAGACGAAAACCCGTTGCAAATAATAGTTCCAGAAAAATGCAACCAGCAAGGCAACCGTAATTTTAGACAGGATAAACACATCATAGACGTAATATCCCAGCAAGCCGTTCACCCATTTCATTCCTGCCAGCCATTCCGTCAAAGCAAAAGTACCCCATGTATTAATAAGGATGCTCCCACCCCAGACTATGAAATACTTCAGCCCCACATGTATTTTCTTGCAGTCTTCCGCCTTAAATACCCATTCATAGTTGATTACACAATTGACAATACCGCCAACCACAGAACCTATAAATGTGGCATACAAATAATATATACCAAATAATTTCACCAAAAGAATAGTTATCAGAAAATCGATCACCGTAGCTATCTGTGCAGAAAGCTGCGCCTTCATAAAAGCCACACTTCCCTGCGCCAACCTGCAAACCGACTCTGTTCTTCTACTCCATCAACCATCTTGCCACAATTAAAACAATGAAACCATACACTCCTGCCAATACGTCATCCATCATCACTCCCACTCCGCCCGGAAGATTTTCCATCCGCCGGATGCCCAGCGGTTTCAGAATATCAAAGAAGCGGAACAAAACAAATGCTGCCAATCCATACCAGATATGACCTGCCGGAGCTGCCAAGAGCGTGATCCACACACCTACCATCTCATCCACCACCACAGAATGACAACCAGAAGTCTGGATGAACAGATCATGGATCGGTTCATGCTCACATCGGGCTCCTGCACGCATACCTGCCAATGCCAGGTCACTGAAAAATAACGAGGTCGAGTGCAATAGGAGCTGCAAGGATAGAGTCGCGGCAAAGGAAGTTCACCTTGATTTCCATCGGATAACCCATCCATCCGAAGATGTCGATGTTGTCCCATGCTTCCTTATTGTCTTTACGGGGAGGATAGTAGTTGATACGAACCTTTGTGGTAAACATCACCATAGAGGTCCGGATATTTTTCCGGTTCGAAGATCGTATCGATTACAGACAGCTTGCTGACTTCTTTTGTCTTGAAGTTATCGGGTTCATCGAGCACTTCGCCGTCACGGTTACCGAGGATATTGGTAGAGAACCAACCGTTCACACCCAGCATACGGGTTTTGAACATCGGAGCCAATACGGTTTTCATCAGCGTCTGTCCACTCTTGAAGTCCTTACCGGAGATGGGCACATTCATCTTCTTAGAGAATTCCCACATTGCCGGAGTATCTACGCACAAGTTAGGAGCACCCATGATGAACGGAGCACCTTCTGCAATTGCAGCATAAGCGTAGCACATACTCGGAGAAATCACTTCCGTGTTATTAGCCTTCATTGCTTCTTCCAAAGCAGCAAGCGACTCGTGTTCTTTACACAACGGAACGTAGATTTCAGTACTTGCAGCCCACAGCACAGCAATACGCTCGCAGTTGTTGGCAGCCTTGAAGTTACGGATATCCTCACGCAGTTGCTCCATCATTTCCCAACGGGTGGCAGCCTGCTTGATGTACGTACCATTCAGACGTTTTGCAAAGTTGTGGTCAAAAGCAGCAGGCATCGGTTTGATGTTGCAATTCCTCTTTTACCAGATTTAAGTCTTTTTCTTTCAGAACTTCTGCATACATCGCAGCTTCGTATGCATTATCAGGGAAGATTTCCCATCCGCCGAAAACAATGTCGTTCAAATCTGCCAAAGGCACTACGTCCTTAATCAGCTTTTCGTCGTTGTTCTCCATGCGTATTGTGGCCATCTGTGCAATAGACCCAATAGGTTTTGCAAGTCCCTTACGAGCAGCTAACGTACCCGTGATCATGGTGGTTGAGACCGCGCCACCCACTCCGACTACCAGTACACCCAAACGACCAGTTGCCGGCTTAATGTTTTCTTTCATTGCCATTGTATCTTTTAAAGTTTAAAAAATTGCTCAAATTTAGGCTATTTTGTTCAATTGAGACTTGTCATTTTATCCGATTTAATGTTCTATTAGTAAGATTTAAGTTAAAAGGTCATGTGTAGACTGATTCTGAGACCGGATTTATCAATTCCTGGCAGATTTCTGTAAGTTAATCGCCAGACATAGTCGAGGCGGATTACTTTCAAAATATTCTCTACACCGACCCCCACTTCCATATAAGGAGTATCCCCCATATAAGAGGTTGTGGCGGGAAAACGAAAAAGGTCATTGCTGACTATCGGATTATTTTTGTCGCTCAAATTCCCGTACAATCCCCGAAACGAAAGGACTTCACGCCATTTCAACTTTTTTTCAGCAAAGGTACGCGGTTGAACAAAAAGCCATTTAGATAATAAGTAACGTCCCACGAGGCATATTCATCGTTCATAAATTCCATTGCATTCATCAGCGAGTAAGACTCCGGCTGAATGGTATAAGAGAGGTTGGCGTTCGGGATAATCAGTAATGGGAAAGGTACTTTATTCCAAACTTTTCCGGCTTTCAGGATAACGTCCGTATAGCCGAAAGCCGAAAACCAGAAACGTTTCTGAAAACCTGCCTCTGTATAATGATAGGTGTAATCACCGCCCAACACTCCTTTTGCAGCCATCGTATGCGAAAGCGAGAAGACCGGAGCATCTAGCGATACCGGGAAGCGGTTCCATTGCGTCTGAAAGAATTTTTCATTCGGCGCATAACGCAATTTTACTTCAAACTCGGTATTCGATATTTTCTTCACGGGCGTTGCCATCTCATCTTGTTTCAAGAAAGGGATAAGATACGAAGACTCATCCTGACGGAAGCGGGAAGTGAGCTGAAAGGAGAAACCGGAATGGAACTCATTGGTGTAAGTCAGCTCAGCCTTGCGCTGATAGCCTATCCGGTCATCCTTCTGGCGCTTCAAGCTCAGAAATACGTTGTCCTGACTGGTATAGAGGTAATGTTGCCCGTATTGATTCACATCCGAGGTATATCGTGCTTTCAAAGAATGAATAGGAAATTCGTTGGCATACTCCTTCTTCTCATGGAAAGAGTATTCCACTTCCGCCATCCCCTTCATCCGATGATCTTTGAAACCGTAAGCCATGTACCCTTTATAGAATAGGTGTGGATTGAGCCACGCCGTAGTCATACCTCCCGCACGCAGACGTACACCTTCCAGGGTATTGCCGCTTATGGTGGTATTCATCATACCTATATAGAACAAGGGTTCTTTCTCTTTAGGTGCGGGTATGTATCCGGTAAACAGCACTTTCAAGGTCTTCTCCGTCCAGTAATAGACAGGATACGTGCGAAGCTGCGCCATCATTTTATCAACGGAAGTTTCCTTCTTGCTGACTTCCACCTGACGGTTATCGTCCCAGTAAGCTTCCGTGCGATGCGTCGCTTCGGCCGGCTCAATCACTTTTTCCGGTTTCTTAAAGGCCGAAAGGGCATCCGCAGAAGGTTCATACACATAGTTCCTGTAATATACATCCCGCTTGGCATAGATACCGTCACTGTTATCCACCAGCTTGAATTCGGTGGTGATATGTTCGTCAGCCAACTGGCGCGTACCATCTGCCCCACGGGTAAAGTTCTGTTCAAGAGACATATAATCCACAAAATTCAGATTTATTTTCTGTGGAAAGTTCATGGTGGCACGACGCACGAAATAGGTACTATCCAAAGTAACGTACAAGTGTCCCGTAAAACCGAATGACTCGGAATTGAAGGGTACGAACGTCAGGTCCACACAAGGCTGGCCCGCTATCGTAATCGTGTCCATCAGATAATATTTATAGAATGAAGGGCCCAGGGAAGAGAGCGGGCTCACGAACTTATTGGTAAACAGCGTGATGTTGTTCTCATAAATATCGACATCCGTCATCGTCACACTGATGGCTTGCTCCATGCCTTGTTGCGAAAGCATCTCATCCACACCGGCCTGTTTACGGGCATGTACACGCTGTTTCTGGCTTTTGGGAGATTTGCGGTAATAGTCTGTAGCCAGCAGTTCACGGTTGGAAACGGCAAGCACAGGCTTTCCCGTAACGGCGGAAGTATCCACGTAGTCCGTCAGGAACTTGAATTTACGATAAAGCCACTTCTGTTGCTTTACGCTGTCGAAGTTGTTGATGGCAAAGGTCATCTTCTCATAACGATCCCGTTGCCAGAAGTCCAACTCTTTGGGCGAATAGTCATCCCGATGTTCTATCATTTGTCGCACAAATTCCACGGCGGGATTATCTTTTTCTTATATCGCTCCCGTTTGGGCTTTACCACCACTTCATTCAAGGCATACGTTGCCGGCGAAAGGGCGATGGTAAGACGGATACCTTGTGCCGGATGAATAAGACGGGTGTATTCATTATATCCAATGGCAGAAATAACCAGCACGGCTTGGGGGCGGTAAGTCTTGAAAGAAAACTGTCCTTTGTCATCAGTCATACCTCCTTCGGTAGTACCTTTCAGATACACAGATGTATATGGGAGAGGCTCACGGGTTAACGAGTCTGTAACAACACCTTGTACCACATATTGTGCCTGCGGGGGGAAGCTCATCCAGCAAAGGCTGATGAACAATAAAATCCTTAAAAAAGTAAACCTCATACCTATTTTTATATTAAGTGACAAGCTACGAGCTACAGGCTACAAGTGGCTGCGCTATACCGACAAGCGCAAGTTATTGCCACTTGTAGCCTGTAGCTTGTAACTCATCACTTCTTTCTTCCTTCTTTAACGCCCGCAAAGGTACGCAAGAAAACTATTTTAGAAAGTTCAGTTTTACTGAATAAATGTTCTAAAAAACCACTTTTGCACGAAACACTTCCTTTTGCAGGCTGTTGTATATATCTTAAACGACGCGAAAAGCATCGAAAACCAATTAATAACCTAAACAACTTAATTATGGAATGGATAATAAACCAGCTCAGGGAGCGCCCCGAACTTGCCATATTCCTCACCCTGTTTCTGGGGTTCTGGCTTGGCAAGCTACGCATCGGGAAGTTCAGCTTGGGGACGGTCACAAGCGTATTGCTTGTAGGCGTATTGGTAGGACAGTTAAAGATCGACGTACCAGGCCCCATCAAATCCGTGTTCTTTCTTCTCTTTCTGTTCGCCGTCGGGTATAAGTAGGACCGCAGTTCTTCCGCGGACTGAAAAAAGACGGACTCCCCAGGTAGGCTTTGCCGTGCTGATGTGTGTATCGGTATTGGTGGTAACCTGGCTTCTCGCCCTCGTGATGGGCTACAATCCCGGTGAAGCCGCCGGATTACTGGCAGGTTCGCAAACCATCTCCGCCGTCATCGGAGTAGCCGAAGACACCATGGCAAACATGGGACTGGACGAAGCGCAACGCCAAAGTTATATCAATATCATCCCCGTATCTTATGCAGTGACTTACGTTTTCGGTACGGCAGGCTCAGCCTGGGTACTCTCCTCCCTCGGTCCAAAACTATTGGGCGGACTGGAGAAAGTAAAAGCTGCCTGCAAAGAACTGGAAGCCAAAATGGGTAGTTCCGAGGCAGACGAACCGGGTTTCATGCACGCCGCACGCCCCGTAACCTTCCGTGCCTACAAGATAGAAAACGAATGGTTCAAGCAAGGCCGTCGGGTGATAGACTTGGAAATGTACTTCCAGAAAGATGGCAAACGCCTGTTCGTAGAGCGCCTGCGCAAGCAAGGAGTCGTTCGGGATGTGTCCCCGAATACCGTATTGAATATAGGAGACGAAGTCGTTCTCAGCGGACGCCGTGAATTCGTTATCGGCGAAGAGGACTGGATAGGCAATGAAATACAGGACGCACAATTGCTCGATTTCCCGGCAGAGACGTTACCTGTCACGGTCACAAAGAAAACGTTTGCCGGAAAGACAGTGGCGAATATCCGCCGGCACAAATTCATGCATGGCGTCAGCATCCGCAGCATCAAACGTGCGGGAATTGAAATACCCGTATTGGCACAGACCAAATTGGATGCCGGCGACGTCATCGAAGTAGTGGGCACCAAGCAAGAAGTGGAAAGTGCCGCTGTACAAATAGGATATGTGGATCGACCTACCCACCAAACGGATATGATATTCGTTGGATTAGGAATTCTGATAGGTGGTTTGTTCGGTGCATTATCCATCCACATCGGTGGTGTTCCCATCAGTCTGAGTACGAGTGGTGGCGCATTGATAGCCGGATTATTCTTCGGTTGGCTGCGCAGCAAGCATCCTACGTTCGGACGTATTCCCGAAGCTTCCTTGTGGGTACTGAATAATGTAGGGCTGAATATGTTCATTGCTGTAGTGGGAATAGCTGCCGGACCGAGTTTCGTACAGGGTTTCCGGGATGTCGGGCTCAGTTTATTCATTGTAGGTGCCATAGCCACTACCCTGCCGTTAATCATCGGTTTACTACTGGGTAAGTACGTCTTCAAGTTCCACCCTGCAATAACACTGGGATGTTGTGCCGGAGCACGTACAACGACAGCCGCACTGGGAGCAATACAAGATGCGGTGGAAAGCGAAACGCCTGCGCTGGGTTATACGGTAACGTATGCTGTGGGCAACACCTTATTAATAATATGGGGTGTCGTCATCGTACTGCTGATTTAACCTGGCGGATATAGCATACAACTGATATACCGTATGCAAGAAACTAATCGCCGCGATGCGAAGAATTAATCTTCAGAATGCATATTATTATTCTTACAACAGCTATTGTAAGAAAGAAACATATCTATCGTAAGAAAGTAACACATCTGTTGTAAGATACAAAAACAATTATGGTATGAATAATTTTATGCATTTCCGAAAATAGATTCTTGCATCCCGAGAGTTAGTTTATCACACTCCCAGGATTAGTTTATTGAACCAAAAGATTATATGATAACAATTAAAACTTAACGATATGGATACCAAAAACTTAGAAAAGAAAATGGAAACGATCAGCCCATTCGAGCTGAAAAACCAATTGATCGATATGGCCGATGAAAGCCTGAAGAAAACTGCCCGCACGATGCTGAACGCCGGACGTGGTAACCCTAACTGGATAGCTACCACCCCTCGCGAAGCCTTCTTCCTCCTGGGACAGTTCGGACTGGAAGAATGTCGCCGCGTCATGAACCTCCCCGAAGGCATCGCCGGCATCCCTCAAAAAGAAGGCATTGCCTCCCGTTTCGAAGCCTTCCTCAAAAAGAACAACGCCGCCCACGGTGCCAAGCTCCTGGAGCAAACTTATAACTACCTGTTAATGCAACATGCCGCCGATCCCGATTCCCTAGTACATGAATGGGCAGAAGCCGTCATCGGCGACCAGTACCCTGTGCCCGACCGCATCCTGCACTTCACCGAAATACTGGTGCAAGATTACCTGTCGCAAGAAATGTGCGATAACCGCCCTCCACGCGGCACATTCGACCTCTTTGCCACCGAAGGCGGAACCGCCGCCATGTGTTACCTCTTCGACTCCCTCCAGGAAAACTTCCTGCTGGATAAAGGTGACGGTATCGCCCTGATGGTGCCCGCTTTCACCCCATACATTGAAATTCCACAACTGAGTCGCTACCAGTTCAACATGATAGAACTGCATGCCGACCGCATGACGGACGACGGATTCCACCTCTGGCAATACAATGACAAGGACATCGACCGCCTGAAAGATCCCGCCATCAAAGCGCTCTTCGTGACCAATCCCAGCAATCCGCCCAGTTACGCCCTCAGCCCGGAGACGATGGCACGCATTGTCGATATCGTAAAGAATGATAACCCCAACCTGATGGTTATCACGGATGATGTATACGGCACATTCAGCCCACACTTCCGCTCATTCATGGCTGAACTGCCGCACAATACGCTTTGTGTCTATTCCTTCTCCAAATATTTCGGAGCTACCGGTTGGCGTGATGCCGTCATCGCCCTGCACGAAGACAACATCTACGACAAGCAAATCGCCCGTCTGCCGGAAGATAAACGCAATGCGCTGAACCGCCGTTACTCAAGTCTGACTCTGCATCCCGAAAAAATGAAGTTCATTGACCGCATGGTAGCCGACAGCCGACAGGTTGCACTGAACCATACCGCCGGCCTGTCATTGCCCCAACAGATGCAAATGAGTTTATTCGCTTCCTTCGCCCTGCTGGATAAGGAAAATAAATATAAACTGAAGATGATGGAAATCATTGAAAAGCGTCTGCATGCCTTGTGGGATAATACGGGATTCACATTGATAAAAGATCCGCTCCGCGTAGGGTATTACACAGAGATCGACATGCTGGTATGGGCAAAGAAATTCTATGGAGATGATTTCGTAGAATACCTGAAACGTACCTACAGCCCGCTGAACGTCGTATTCCGCCTGGCAAAAGAAACGTCTCTCGTCCTGCTGAACGGCGGTGGTTTCGATGGTCCGGAATGGAGCATACGCGCCTCGCTTGCCAACCTGAACGAAAAGGACTATGTGGTCATCGGCCAAGGCATCAAACGGATTCTTGACGAATACGCAAAGGCATGGAAAAAGACTACGGAAAAATAATGCGGAACCGTGTCAACCCATCACTATACGTACGCAAAGAGAACGTACACCCATGACGGGTAAGCACCTCGCGAATAAACACCAGACCGATTCCCTGCCCGTTCGGTTTGGTGGAAAAGAAGGGACTGAAGAGCTTTGCTTCAGTCTCTTTTTGTTATACCGGGGCCATTATCTACCACTTCAATCGTGGTAGGAGCGATTGTACGGACTACAACCCTACCCTGCTGGATCGTTCCTTCGGGTGCATGTTCGATGCTTTCCGCAGCATTCTTGATAATATTCACCAATACCTGTTCCAAGAGTGCCGCATCAAAGCGTACCGGTTCCAACTTCGGATCACATTCCAGCCAGAGAAGGATATTCCGGTCGTTGCACATACCCTCCATAAAGCGTTTACACATGGAAGCCAGTTCATTCAGTTTGCCCGTAACCAAGGCGGGCTCAGGAATCTTCACGACATCGGCAAAACGGGTGATAAAGCGGCTCATAGAGAAGCAACGTTCTGTACAAACGCGCATTACATCGCAGATATCCTCCATATCCTCTTCAGTGGAAAGAGCTTGCTCCACGGTATCGAGGGTAGATGTAATACCCGCCGTCGTATTGTTCACCTCGTGGGCAATCATGCGAATCACCTTCTCATACGCTTTCTTTTCAGCACGCATCACCTCGTCCGTCATCTTCTCTATCAGATAGAAAGGGTGATGAAAACCTCTGTCGATAAAGGAGGAATGGGTACATTTATAGATATTCGCGTCATTCAGACGCACCACTGCCGTCTGATCTTTTGAGATATTCGCCAGTTCTTCAGCCAAAGGAGAGTCTATATTCTCAATTTTCTTTCCCATAATCTCTTCCAGGCGTACTCCCATCATCTTCAATCCCATCGGATTGAGCTGGGATATTTCACCGTTCAGTGTGGTAATGACAACTCCCATCGGTGAAGCCTGGATAAGCAAGTCCAGGAAATGGTTTTGCTCGCGCAGACGCAAACGTTCGTTCTTCAATTGCTCCATCATACGGTTGAACACATTTACAATGCGGTCCGCCTCGTATTGCCCTACTTTGCTGAGCCTGCTGCTGAAATCCTGTTCGCGCAGCAATTCCATACCGCTGCCGATAATATTCATCGGTTTCACAATCTTACGATAGAAGATAAACAGGAACACCAGGATAAATGCAATGATTCCCTCTACAATGTAGAGGTGCAACGGCTTCATCCCCTTCGCCAAGTAGAGAAGCACACCACCTAAACCCAGAAGGAAAAGGACAAGTATGGAGAAATAGAACTTTATTCTCACTTTTCTGTGACTGTTATATTAAACTTTTCCAGTCGGCGATAGAGCGCGGCACGACTGATGCCGAGCGTCATAGCTACCTGACTGAGATTTCCCTTATGGCGATCGAGCGCCTGCAAAATAGTCTGACGCTCTATTTCATCCAGCGTCATGCCTGCCAGAGACGATGCGTCCGAAGCCTTCACCGGTTCATTAGGACGCAGATATTGTGCGTCGAAATCCGAAGCATCCAGCGTCGACTTTCCGCTGACGAGGATTGTACGCTCTACCAGATTCTTCAATTCACGAATATTTCCCGGATAAGGCAAGCGGGAAAGGAAGTTCAAGGCATCTGCCGAGAATTCCGTGCGGGGCAGTCCGTTAAGCTCTGCCTGGCGGTCGGCAAAGTGGCGTGCCAGCAAAGGAATATCTTCACGGCGTTCGCGAAGGGATGGCAACTTAACGGTTATCAGGTTGATACGATAAAACAAATCTTCGCGGAATGTACGTTCCGACACCATCTTGCGGAGGTCAGCATTGGTGGCGGATACCACCCGGATATCCGTCTTGCGGGGACGGCTGTCACCCAGCACTTCAAACGTCTGATCCTGTAATACACGGAGCAGTTTCACCTGACAAGAAGGATCGAGGTCACCGATTTCATCCAGAAAGATAGTACCCTTGTTGGCAAGTTCAAAGCGCCCTACACGATCTGTTGTCGCATCCGTAAAAGCGCCTTTCTTATGGCCGAACATTTCGCTTTCAAAAAGGCTCTGCGAGATACCGCCCAGGTTGACCTTTACAAACGGCTGTTTCACCCGCTGGCTGTTGATGTGGATGGCTTCGGCAATCAACTCCTTACCTGTTCCACTCTCACCGGTAATCAGTACCGAGGCATTGGTACGCGCAATGCGTGCCACCGTATTCAGCACTTCCATCAATCCCTGAGATTTTCCGATGATATGGCTGCGGTTCAGCGTCTCGCTCTGTTCTTCCGGTGCATCTTTTTGGGACAGCAGTCAGTTCAAGGGCTGTCTCGATACGTTGCAGCAAAGCGGCATTGTTCCACGGCTTCGTGATAAAGTCGAACGCGCCCGCCTGCATACCCTGCACGGCAAGTTGTATACTTCCCCACGCCGTCATCAGGATAACAGGTACATCGGGGCGGAATATTTTCACTTGTTTCAGCAAAGTCAACCCCTCTTCTCCCGTTGTGGAAAGGGTGAAGTTCATGTCCATCAAAATGAGGGCAGGTGCCTCGGCACGCACCACATCCATTGCTTCGCGCGGTCCGGGAACAGTTTGCGCTTCATATCCTGCACGTTTCAGCATAAAACTGAGGGAAGAACGTACGGCACTATCATCGTCGATTATCAGTATCATAAGATTTCGTTGTTTTATGGTTTGCAAAAATAAACGATTTCACACAGAAAGCACAGAATAACACTGTTTTTTTCAATAACAAGCGAAAAACGGTTATGAGTTATAAGTTATTATTCATAACTCATAACTCAAACTCAGTCTCTCACAATTTCTTCAAAGTCCGCCTCCAGTTCGCAATTCCGTTCAAAATCCCAAAGTGTCAGACTGCGGATTTGATAGAAATAGTACCAATAATAATAGAGCTCGGAAATATGTTTCTGCCTTGCTTCATCTTTTGATTTCTGTGCGTCGTTCAGGTCCAGCGTACTGATTTGTCCGATCATAAAGGTTTCCACACTGGTTTTATAACGTTTCTCGGCAATGCCGTCAGCTTCCTGTGCAATACCCAATTGTTGTGCCTGATTATTGAAGTTCGCTACGAGCAGGAAAATATCCTGATTGAAGTCCATCTGTTCCTGACGAATTTTAGAAAGTACTACTTCACGATTACTCTTCGCCACACGTACTTTTCCGCGACGTTTTCCCCAGTCCAAGATAGGTACTTTCACACCTACCTGCACAATCTGATTATCAAGCAGCCCCTTGTAAGCGGAAGTCAAATCACGATCCTGCCCTGTATAACCCACACTGGCAAACAGGTCGATACTGCGCAAATTGCCGCGAGCCGTAGCCACTTCATAGTCCGCTTCCAACTGGCGACGACGGATATTCTGTGCAAATGAGTTCCGATCCAGAGCCTTGCTCAATACAAGATTATATTCCATCTTCATATCCGGTGCAGAATTCGGCAACATCGGATTCAGATTCTCATCTTCCGACAAACCGAGGAACGAACGCAACTGGAACATTTTCGCATTCAGGTTACTCTCCGCTTCCGTCACATCCGCCTTACCTTGCAAAGCATTCAGTTTCAACTGTAACAGGTCATTTTCAGAAATCTGCCCCATCTTGCGCTTTGCCACTGCTACTTCATAGAGGCGGTCGGCATTCACTTTATTCTGGTGAGCAGTTTTCAAATTTTCTTTTGCCAGCAGCAGATTGAAGAAATAAGTGATTGTCTTCATCGTTACCTGTTCCGTAGCAGTGATAAAAGCAGCTTTTTGCTTCTGCATATCTCACCGGTTCGATACGGCGGTTCCACTTCAGGTTGTTCACTCCGAAAATAGGTTGCGACAATTCCAGGCTGACGGGGACGGACATAAACCGTTTATCTCCTCCGGATCCTAATTGCTTGATATATTCAAGAGAAGAAGCCAGTGACAGTTTACCGCCCGTAAACCATAAGTTCTGGTCTATGGAGAGCGTTCCGGAAAGCCCCAGCGTATTGTTACGCACGAATGAGTAGGAACCGTCCGAGTTTTGATATCTGCTGTAAGATTTATTGTAATTGGGTAAAGTACCGTTCAGATTCACTTCCGGTAACAGGTCTGCACGGAAAGTACGATATTCCCAGTATGAAGTCTTCAATTCATTCAGCGCTACGGCGGCATCCACTGACTGGGTACGTGCCAAAGCTATCGCTTCATTTAAAGTGATGAGACGTTCACGTTCGTTTGTCAATGTATCGTTCTGTGCAAAAGCGGCGAACGGAAATAGCATCCAAGCTGCGAGTAAAATATTCCTTTTCATGTTTATCAAAAATAGTTGTAAACAGAAAAGCAAAGAGCGTGCCAAAGCGCCAGGATGCTTCTGGACAGGGGTAGGTGTTCATTATCGGACAGTGGGGATGTTCAGAAATGGACGGTAATTAGTGATTAGTGGGGTAGTGATTAGTGATTAGTACCCCACTAATCACTAATTAAAGCACTCCCTTCGAACTCGGCAATTCAAAGTGATAGATATCCCTCTTCACTGCCATCTTTATTGCGCGGGCCAGCGCTTTGAAAATACCTTCTATCTTATGGTGCTCGTTCTGACCTTCTGCTTTGACATTCAGGTTCATCTTGGCGGCATCGCTCAGTGATTTGAAGAAATGCAGGAACATTTCTGTCGGCATCTCACCAATCTTTTCACGATTGAATTCTGCATCCCATACTAGCCAGGGGCGTCCACCGAAGTCCAGGCAAACCTGGCAAAGGCAGTCATCCATCGTCAGGGCATAGCCATAACGCTCGATGCCACGCTTGTTTCCCAATGCCTGATAGATGCAATCGCCTAATGCAATCGCAGTATCTTCTATGGTGTGGTGCTCATCCACTTCCAAATCGCCTTTCACATGGATTGTCAGATCCAGACCTCCATGCTTGCCTATTTGCTCCAGCATGTGGTCGAAGAAACCCAGTCCGGTATGGATGTCGCAAGCACCATTACCATCCAGATTCAGAGACACGAAAATATCCGTTTCCTTTGTTGTGCGGCGTACTTCCGCTTTGCGTTCTCCGGCGAAAAGGAATTCGGCTACTTTATCCCAATCTTTCGTGACAAGGGCACATACCTCTTCCAGACCTTCGCAGGCAGCAGCTCCACCTTCTGATTCCGGTTTCAGCAATGCAGTATCATCCTGCAAATAAATAGCCCGGCATCCCAGATTCTTAGCCAGTTCCACATCCGTCGGACGGTCACCGATAACGAAACTTCCGGCAAGATCGTACTCCGGATTATTCAGATACTTCGTCAACATCCCTGTGCGCGGCTTCCGGGTCGGTGCCATATCTTCCGGCATACTACGGTCGATGAAGATTTCATCAAACGTAATCCCTTCACCCTCCAGTGTCTTCATCATCAGGTTATGCGCAGGCCAGAAAGTTTCTTCCGGGAAAGATGCCGTGCCCAATCCATCTTGATTGGTCACCATCGCAAACTCGAAATCCAATTTACTACGGATGAAGCCCAGGTTACGCATCACTTTGGGATAAAACTCCAACTTTTCCAGCGAATCCAACTGGTAATCTACGGGCGGTTCAAGCACCAAAGTCCCGTCACGGTCTATAAATAATACTTTCTTCATGTACTCAAAAATTGTACTTTGTAAATTATCAGATTATAAATCCCTGCAATGCTTCTATCAGTTTATCATTCTCCATTCTCGTTCCTACCGTCACACGCAGGCAGTTGCCACAAAGCGATATAGAATTACGGTTACGGACAATGATCCCCTCTCCTACCAGATAATTATAGATTTTCACCGCATCCGTCACCCGTACCAGGAAGAAATTGGCATCAGACGGGAATACTTCCACTGTCAACGGCAGTTCGGAAAAACGTTTCTCCAAATCCTCGCGTTCCTCTTTCAGCCTCTTCACCCAACGCTCTATCTCATAATACTTATGCAACATCTCTATTGCCTGTTTCTGAGTCAGTTGGTTCACATTATAAGGGTACTTTATCTTGCTCAGGATACCGATGATTTCCGTAGAAGCAAACGCCATTCCCAGACGGATAGCCGCACAGCCCCATGCTTTAGAAAAAGTCTGGAACACAACAAGATTCGGATATTTATCTAAATCCAGCAAGAACGACGAGGATTCTGAAAAGTCACTATACGCCTCATCCAGTATCACCAACCCTTCAAACTCACGCAGCAACTTCTCTATCTCACTGCGCAACAGATCGTTTCCGGTAGGATTATTAGGCGAGCACAGGAAAATCAACTTCGTCCGTTCATCCGCAGCCGCCAGCAACTTATCTGCCGAGAATTGGAAATGCTCGTCGAGCAGGACTTTGCGATACTCCACATTATTCACATCAGCACACACCTGATACATGCCGTAAGTGGGATCGATAGCCACCACATTGTCCACTCCCGGCTCACAGAAAGCACGGAATACCAAGTCGATAGCTTCGTCGCTACCATTGCCCAGGAAAATATGCTCGGGAGCCACCTTCTTTATCTTGGAAAGTTCCGTTTTCAATTCCCACTGCATCGGGTCGGGATAGCGGTTGTGCGGCAGGTTGTACGGATTCTCGTTCGCATCGAGAAATACCGATGCCGTTACACCTTTATATTCATCACGTGCCGAAGAATAAGGTTTCAGCTTCCAGATATTCGGACGGGTCAGTTCTTGCAATGTTTTCATGATCTATAATATGATAAAGTATTGAACACTGATTACGCGAATTACACAAATTTCATCTTTACCCTTACTCGTGTAATCCGTGTAATTTGTATTCTATATTGTTTTTAATCTCACTGTTACCGCATTCTTATGCGCATCCAGATGTTCGTTCGCCGCCATCTCTTCAATGGCAGGGCCGATATTCTTCATACCTTCCTGACGGATTTCCTGGAACGTAATCTTGCGGATAAAACTATCCAGGCTCACACCACTATAAGCTTTTTGCATACCCATTTGTCGGCAAGGTATGATTCGTTCCCGAAGCATAGTCTCCCGCACTTTCCGGTGAGAGCGATCCTAGGAAGACGGAACCCGCATTCACCACACGTTCTGCCACCTGCATATAGTCCGCAGTTTCCACAATCAGGTGTTCGGGCGCATATTCGTTTGTCAGTTCGATGGCCTCTTCCATATCTTTCACCACAATAAGCTTACTGCTGGCAAGGGACTTCTCCGCAATTTCCTTACGGGGCAGAAGTTCCAACTGACGTTCCACCTCCTCTTTCACAGCCTGTTGCAAATCCTCCGAAGTGGTAATCAGCATTGCCTGACTATCCACACCGTGTTCTGCCTGGCTCAGCAGATCCGCAGCTACAAATACCGGATTCGCCGTTTCATCCGCCAGCACTTCCACTTCCGACGGACCGGCAGGCATATCAATCGCCACATCACGCAGACTGACCAACTGTTTCGCAGCCGTCACATACTGGTTTCCCGGACCGAATATCTTGTAAACCTTCGGCACGCTTTCCGTTCCGTAAGCCATCGAAGCAATAGCCTGTACGCCACCTGCCTTGAATATCCGATTCACCCCTGCCACCTGTGCAGCAAAAAGAATAGCAGGATGCACCCTTCCTTCTTTATCCGGCGGTGTGCAAAGCACAATCTCCTTACAACCCGCAATCTTTGCAGGCACAGCCAGCATCAGCACCGTAGAGAACAGAGGAGCTGTTCCTCCGGGAATATACAATCCCACCTTTTCAATAGCCACCGCCTTTTGCCAGCACGTCACGCCCGGCATGGTTTCCACCTTCTTGCCTTCAAAGCGCTGTGCAGCATGAAAAGTCTCTATATTCTGTTTAGCCAGACGGATAGCCGCCTTCAGCTTTTCATCCACCAGCGTCTCCGCTTCTTTCAGTTCCGCCTCCGTCACCGCCAGCGATGTCAGCTCCGCCTTATCAAACTTTACCTCCATCTCCAGCACCGCACGGTCACCGTCCGACTTCACGCGGTCTATAATCCCCCGCACTGTATCGAACAGATTCTCAGTATTCATCACCGGACGTTTCAGTATCTCCGCCCACTGTGATCTATCCGGATTATTTATTAATTTCATACCCTATTCCATTTTTTATATTCATTCTACACCATCACCCCTACACTATCACTCCGAATGGTCTCCGGCCTCACTGTAGGAGCGTCAAACGCAGGTAGTATTTTCAGCGTCAAGAAGGGCAGGCTGTTTGAGCGTAGCGAGTTCCTGCCCTTTAGCTGAAAATGCTACCGGAGTAGCTCCGGAAGTGCAGCCTTGAGTTTTTCTTTTGGTATCTTTTCTTTTGTCTCAAGACAAAAGAAAAGTACATCACAATATCATTTTTTCAATCGGCAGCACCAAAATTCCTTCTGCCCCCAGCGACTTCAGTTTTCCTATAATCTCCCAGAAGCACTTTTCATCCAGCACCGTATGTACTGAGCACCAACCCTCCTGTGCCAACGGCATCACCGTCGGGCTCTTCATACCCGGAAGCACCTGGATAATCTCTTCCAAACGTTCTTTCGGTGCATTCATCAGCACATATTTCTTATCTTCCGCCGTCTTCACAGCATCCATACGGAAAAGCAACTCTTTCAGGATTTCCTTTTTCTCATCGCACAGATTCCTGTTACCAATCAGCAGTGCTTCCGATTTCATCACCACTTCCACTTCTCTCAACCGGTTGCTCACCAGCGTAGACCCCGAACTAACAATATCAAAAATCGCGTCCGCCAGTCCGATGCCCGGTGCCACTTCTACCGAACCCGTAATCACGTGTATCTCCGCACTCACATTCTGTGTTTTCAGGAATGTGCTAAGAATGCCCGGATACGACGTCGCAATCTTCCGTCCTTCAAACCACTGTACACCCGGATATTCGATATCCTTCGGAATTGCCAGCGACAAACGGCATTTGCTGAATCCGAGACGCTTTACAATTTCTGCATTTTCATTCTTCTCCACATATTCATTCTCGCCTACGATACCTATATCCGCCACGCCTGTTGCCACTGACTGCGGAATATCATCATCACGCAAAAATAATACCTCTACAGGAAAATTAGACGATTGTACCAGCAATGAACGTTTCACTGCATTCAATTTGATATCCGACTCTCCCAGAAATGACATCGTCTGTCATAAAGACGACCTTTAGCTTGTACTGCAATTCTTAATAACATAATCTTATTTATAATTTTACGATTTAACTACTCACAAAAACTAAACTAGACTTAACTAAACTCTTGAAAACAAAAAACGAGGCTTGCCACTATCCGGCAAGCCTCGTCATTTATATGTTTATTCATTATGCACATACAATCATACGCCTACCGATTATTCGTCAGGTAATGATGATGGTGATGATGTGCAACAATATTTTTCATACAATTCTTTTGTTTTGATGCGACAAAAGTAAACTATCCGTTTGAAACTTCCAAAGATTTATCACAAAAAGTTTCGTTTTCCTATCATTTTCTTAGTTTACGTTACAAATTACACTGATTTGCATAGATCAATTTATTACGGGAAAGTAATGAACTAAATGCTGATAATGATTTAGGCGCGGATTACGCGGATTACACGGATTCTTTTTCTGTAATATAGTGTAATAGCGCAGCCATTAATCCGTGTAATCCGCGTAATCCGCGCCTAAAATTATATTCATACCGGGAAAGAAAGGAATAAAAGTGATAAGTGTTTGGTGATAAGTGATTAGCGCCATTCGGCATATTATTTTTTAGACGCGGATGACACGGATAACGCGGATTTAAAAGGCTGCGCTATAAAAGTGGATAAAAAAAAAGATCCGCGTCATCCGCGTCTAAAAGATTATTTATCATTTCACTCATAACCCGCCCATAGTGAGCAAACTTAAATCAGCGGCAGAATCTCCTCTTTCTCCACATCGCAGTGATGAAAGTGCATTTCCTGTTCCGCCTTCTCCTTCGGGAAAGTGAAGTAAGTGCATACCGCCTCCGAGCACACCTCTCCCGCCTCATTATAAAGTTTCGCATCGATGATCACAATATTCCGCTTCTGCTCGCGTATGGAAGCCCGCAACACGACATGCGAGTCCGTAGTCGATACCGGTTTACGAAAACGAGTTTCCATCTTCGAAGTCACCCCGCTTGTCTGCAACTTACGCACTACCACCCATCCGCAAATTTCATCCAGCAACACCGACTGAATGCCACCATGCAACGTATTCAGCCAACCTTGATACTCCGGACGCGGCTTCCAGATGCTCACCACTTCGTCTCCATCCTCGTAAAACTCCATTTTCACACCGGACTCATTATTGGGAGCACAACCGAAACAATTGTATCCTTCCAAATCTTTCCACGGGTTAATAATCTTCTTCATACAATTTCGTTTTTATTTTTAATTCAAGTTTCGCAGATTCTACAAAAAGATTGTAAATGGTACTTTTTTAGGCGCGGATTACACGGATTACGCGAATTTTTTAGTTAATCGACACAATAGCGCAGCTTTAAATCCGCGCAATCCGTGTAATCCGCGCCTAATATCCACACTAATAATATGTATATTCACGCTCTTCGTACACCACCGGCACATCGTCTATATACTTGATCCTGATTTTCCAGTTTCCTTGGTTATCATTATGGAATTTATAGACGTATTTCACTTCTTCGGTTTGCCCTTCCGGACGCTCTGTTCCGGAAATCAGTTCCCCTTTGGTATTGTACCGATACGTATGCTGGCTTTGAGATGTACCATCCGGTGAAAGATATTCCTCGAACACTACACGTCCCTGAAAATTATAGCCTCTCCGAACAGAGCCAACCGGATCAGATCCTTCAGGTTGCAACAACACTTTCCGCTCTATTTGCTGCCCATAGGAATCATATATATAACGGAACTCACTACATTTTGTTCCATTCGTCAGGTAACCGACTTCCTGTACCATATTACCTTCTATGTCATAGCGATACACATCCCGCTGCATAATTTCATCCTTATCATCCAGTATTGAACAGTGCTTGAGACGCCCTTCCTTATCGTATCCATAATTCTTGTTTGCCGTCAGCACACCCGCCGGTGTATAATGGCTTTCTTTCGACAAATTCCCATTCTCATCATATTCATACTGAATCTTTTCCCGACATACTCCCGCTTCCGTGAACCGTTCCTCTTTTTACTTTCCATCCGTTTTCACCAAACTCGTAAACGAAGAACTGCCCTTTCTTCTCTCCCTTATCCACCGCCTGCGGACCTTTGGCGATGGCAACGTACGACCTTTGCTGTACCTTCTTCACTTTACCACGCACGGGTATTTCCTCCCAGTCATTTCCACCGCCTGCATACTCTATATCCCTGCGGATAATGAAATTCGGTTCTCCTGAAGCATTGCAACCTTCAAAACGCTCTGTCCAGTTACCCGCTTCATCTATCTTCCGAATCGGATTCTTCTGATTATCATCTTTCACCACCCGCATCTTACCTAACTGTAGTGCACCCTTCTTTTCAGCGTCAGTGTATCCCCCTTTCCAATCGGGTATTCTCCCACGCGTTCCATCTTTTCATCCGGACCACCCATCAGGATAATCTTCTCCGGCGTTCCATCCTCATTGTACAGCACTTGTCTGCCCGATGACCTCTTTTTCACATAGTCTTTGGAGTAGATTTTCAACATCTTTCCCGCTTCATCGTACAAGGCAGAAGTAATCTGGAGTGTATCTTCCTGTCCGTTCATATAGGCAATGCAATTCAGCCGTCCTTTTTCATCATACGTATAGCCCCAACAATCGCTGACTCCTTCATCCGCAGTTGCATAAATCTCGCGCGACACCTGTCCGGCAGGGTTATACACATACACCAGTTTACCATGCGGACTGCCGTCCGGCTTCAGCCTGTTCTCTACCATCTTACGGCCTTTGCTGTCGTACTTCACGAATGTAATGTAATCCACCACCTTACCGGTCACCCACGTAGTGTCCTTCAATAGCGGCTCATACACCACCGTACGTATGTTTTTAATGCCCGGCTGATCCTGGGCGCGAAGTGCAGCCGAACCGGATGCCAATAGAAGAAGCAAACCAAATATTTTACATCCCTCAGAGATAAATCGGTGTCTCATATCCAAATAGTGTTTTTCAATATGTTGCCACAAATGTAACAATACTTCGGCACGCACAAAAAAAAGGCGGGGAGTTTTTACTCCCACGCCTCCGCTTTTACTTCAAAACAAGGTAGCAAATCAAATGGATCTTTCTCACAGAGATTTTAAAAGTAACCTAATCAACCTAGACAAAAAAGACACAACTTTGTATTTTACTTTAGCATTAATTCCGTAATTTCGTGAATTCAATCATTAATGACACATCAAAAATGACTCAAGAAATAAACAGTAACATCCGAATCATTCATGTTATAAACGGTCCTATAACGGAGACCATCATCATTCGTCCTATCGAAGAAAAAAAGATAATAAGGAAATAGCTGCCCTAATACGCAAAGTCTTTGAAGAATTTGATGCGCCTAAAACAGAAAGTGTATATAGTGACCCGCTGACGGACAGATTATTTCAAAGCTTCTACCAACATCCCCGAGCCGGGTATTGGGTTGTAGAATACAATAGTAACATAGTAGGAGGTTGCGGCTTTTATCCGACAGAAGGATTAGATACGGATTGTGCCGAAATAGTTAAGTTCTACCTTTCTCCTTTGCTCAGAGGAAAGAAAGTAGGTTCTGCCCTCCTCAATATGGTCGAAGAAAAAGCCAAAGAAAGTGGATATAAGCAACTCTATATCGAATCATTTCCTCAATTTCAAAATGCAGTCTCCCTATACGAACGTAAAGGCTTCCGGCATTTGGAATCACGATTAGGAAATTCCGGACATACCGCCACAACAATTCATATGATGAAAAACATATAGGAATAAAAGCAAGGAAATATCCTCCGGAAAGTTGGCGGAAAGATTGAAAAAAGCGGCGAAAGATTTGAAAAACATGGTGGTGTTTTTCAAAACTTTCGCCGTCATTATATCACTATCTCACAGCAAAAGTGTAAATCATCTGTATTACTTCGTTTTGTATAGAACTATCCCCGTTTTGTTTAGTCATCTATTAAATGATGCCCCATATCTTTGCCTATCATATTTCAAATGAAACAATTCATCATTTCTATGTTGACGGGAATATGAATATTTGAGGTAAAGAATAACATATCGATAAATTTAAAGTATAACAAAATGGATAACAAAGTCATTCTCATTACAGGAGCATCAGACGGCATCGGGAAAGAAACCGCCAAAGCTCTTGCAAAGCAAGGACATACGATCATCATGCACGGCCGTAATCCTCAGAAAACCAAATCGGCATACGAAGAGGTCAAGACGAAATCGGGCAATAACAATATAGAGTATCTGGTTGCCGATTTTCTATCACTTGCTGATATCAAACGTTTTGCAGATAATATCAAGCAGAAATACGACCGCCTGGACGTACTTGTGAATAATGCCGGAGCACAGTTTACGGGCAAAAGAAAAACAACAGCTGAGGGACATGAGAAAACAATGTCCATCAATGTTTTCGCTCCGCACCTACTGACTATCCTTCTGTTGCCCCTTCTAAAGAAAAGTCCGTCAGCAAGGGTAGTAACCGTTGCCTCGGCAGCACATAAAATGGCTGGTAAACCTGACCTGAACGATATTGAATTGAAAAATAATTATTCTATGGGCAAAGCATACGGCCTATCGAAGCTATACGTGATCTGGATAATGAGGCACTTTGTATCTGAAATGGCAAAGGCAGGTATCGGCAATATCACATTCAATACCGTTCATCCCGCATCTGCAACGTCCAGTCTTGGGAGGGAATCGACGAAATCATTAAGTACGAAAATCATCTATTTTCTTTGGAAGCCCCTTATGAAAACAGCAGCAGAAGGAGCAGCCAGCAGCATTTATGCCGCGACCTCTCCCGATTTGGAAGGCATTACCGGTAAATATTACGGATTGAAAGGCGAAGAAAAGCCCAGTGATAAATTTTATTCGCCCCAAAACGAACTGATAGTTTGGGATTACAGTATGAACATAATAAAACCATATTTATGAAAGCAACCCTTATCGCACTACTTATCCTGATAGTACTTTCAGCCATAATCTTTGCTCCGCGAATTTATAAAGACGTCAAAAAGAAACGGAATTATGCGAATACTTATGCTATCCAGAACGTCGGTACTGGCAAGGATATCAGAGTACATAATGCAGGAAACGATAACGGCACAAAGATCATTCTTTACAATCATAACAATTGGGAATGCATCACATGGCAACTCATCGAATTGGAAGATAATGCGTACCTGCTTAAAAATCTTTATACGCAAAAAACCTTCGAACCGTCAGCACCCCCCGAACCGGGTGTAAACCTGTGGCAACAAACATTAGGTGGAAGTCATTTTCAATATTGGGAGTTCATCAAACAGCCGAATGAAACTTATTTAATACGATTAAAAGATTCCGAACTGTATCTGACCATTACCTCTGATGAGAACAATTCAGATATAATTCTTATGCCGAAACAGGATTCGAACAATCAGCGGTGGAAGTTGATACGTCAAAATCCTATTATATAGTGTGGTATGCCAGAAATTAAAAAATATGTTATCTTTGTAGATGTCAAATACATAAATGACTGAGATCATGGAATCCAATGAAATAATCAAAATAAATACAATTGAAGAGTATACAGAACTCTTCGGCTGTCCGGCTACCAATCATCCGTTAATAAGCATTAATCACCTGACAGATGTAAAGGAGTTTATTCCTATTGGAAATCCTGTGCAACTTAATCTATATACCATTACAATAAAAGACGGTTCAACCTGTAATGCAAAAAATATGGTTGGCGGGATTATGATTTCAAGAAAGGAGCAATAAGCTTTTTCGCTCCGGGACAAATACATTCCTGGAATGAAAAAACAGAAAATTCCGGCAGATGGGGTTGGTTGCTGACATTCCATCCTGATTTTGTTCGCAAATATCCGTTGGGGATGAAGATTGGCAAATTGAAGTTCTTTTCTTATGAAACGAATGAAGCTTTGCACATGTCAGAGGCGGAACGGTTGATAATTGAAGGAGTAATGGAGAATATGGAAAATGAATACCAGCGAAATATAGACGAACATACACAGGATATAATTGTCTCCCAGCTGGATGTCCTATTGAATTATTCCGAACGTTTTTACACCCGGCAGTTTCGGACACGAAACAGTGTTGAATCGGATGTGCTGACACGCTTTCAGTCCGTACTTCATAATCATTTTGAAAAAGACAAAGATAAACTCATTACAGCTGCCGACATTGCCTCGGAATTATCCATGTCTACACATTATTTGAGCGATATGCTCCGAAGCCTTACAGGTTTGAACACACAACAACATATTCACATCTATTTGATTGAAAGAGCCAAAAAACTTATTACTGAGTACCAATTTGTCCGTGAATGAAATAGCCTTTTCACTCGGATTTGAATATCCACAATATTTTAGCCGTTTGTTCAAAAGTAAAACCGGACAAACTCCTGTTGAGTTTCGTAATATGAATTAAATATTATGAATGAAGAAGATTTTCTCAGAAAATAGCTATGCAGATGCTTGATAAAATGGAGCAAATGAAAATAACTCAAAAACAACTGGCTGAAAGAATGAATTGTAGTCAGCAATACATTTCTAAAATACTGAAAGGTAAAGAAAATCTTTCGTTAGAAACGCTGACTAAAATAGAAAATGCATTAGAAGGGTAGAAACTCATTTCTCCCCTCCCCTTTTCCCAAACACATGCCTCCTCACCCCCTTATACAGCCCCCTTTTCCTCTTCAATATATGAAGTACCCCCAAAACACTCACAAAAATACCGATTCTATAATGCCACAACCCCAGCGAAGAGTTTGCACCATCAACGAAGCACACCAGTAATATCCCCGAAACAACAGCCAGCAGAAAAACGATGGATAACAGCAACACAGCTTTTCTTTTTCCTTTGCACCCTACCGTTCTCAGCCCCTTATACCAAGCCCAATGACTCTTGACATGAATAATCCCCAATATCATAAACAGCAGACTGGTATTCGTGTTAAATATCGCCCAGATATGCCAACTCTCATGATCGACACCTTGTCCTGCAATATGCAACTCGACGCCCGTATAGAATGATAAAATAAATACAAGGAGCAACATTAAATCCGTGAAGTAAATAAATCTGTTTCTATTCATCTTTTTTGTTTGCAAAGTTACAGTGCATTGATAAATAGAAGAATAGACTATGTAAGGTTAAGATTGCACTATTCGAGGTATTTTTTCCGGTAGAGAGTGGGACTTATGCCAACCGCCTTTGTGAACACCCGTGTGAAATAGGCATAATCATCTATCCCCAGATGAATGGAAATCTCCCGCACAGTCAGAGAGGTATATACCAACATTCGTTTGGCATGCAATATAAGTTCATTTTGAATATATCTGCTTACGCTCACGCCTGTAACGTTCTTAACCACCTCGTTCAGATACACCGGTGAGATGTGCAAAGATTCTGCATAATGAGATACATTTCTGTTTATTTGCTCATTTGCAGAAAGTAATTCTTTGAAAGCCAATGTAATTTCAATGTGCCTTCTGTTTTTGGATTCCTGCCCAATTATTTTCCGGGCAGCATCCGTTATGATCCCGACAACGGTACATGCCAGATTCTGTAAAACCGTTTTCGATTCATCATTTTCCCGCTCGCCTATCCTGCGGAGAATCATAGAAAACAGTTGAATCAATTCGGAGCGTTGCGTATCGCTTATCTTAAATGGTATCGGCGATAAGGCATACTCGGCAAGAGTCTGTTTGGTGGGAGCATCTATAAATACCCCGTCGATGAATAAGAGAAACGACTTTGCATCCCCTTTATCAACGATCCGATGCACCTGATGCGGCTGGGTGCAAATGACACTACCCGCCGACAAGTCGCAATCTTTGAAATCAATGCCGACACGACAGGTTCCACTCTCCACTATACCGAATATATAGTAACTATCCCGATGCGTGTAATTGATCAGCCGGTTCGGGGAAAAAGGAGAAACTTCCTTTGCAAATATCCCGAAATCGGATTGCTGAACTGCTTTATGTAGAGGAATATCCGCCATGCAATGTTTTTTTGCAAAGTTAGCAAAAAGGCGGATTACTCCGCCTTTTCCCTCTTATTCTTCCGGCAATTCCCCCGCCCGTATCCACTTTACATACGATACCAGAGACTCCCCGCTCATAATCCTTCCGTCGATTCATTCACCACATCCACCACAGAAGTCAGCGTACGGATGATCCGTGAATAATTGTCCTCACCGTTGTAGCGCAGCTTCCCTTGCTCTATCAACTTCACAAGCATGCGGGTAACTGCTTTCGGGTTACCGTAATACTCCACCCTTGCAGGTGTATCATTTTTCTCAGTTTGCCTGATCTGCTTAATCAAACTTTTTTTATCGACACAGACCAACAGCTCTTCAACGAGAGCATACTCGCGAGCACTGGCAATTTTCAGTGCATCGCGCAATTCTTCAATTTCCATAATTAATAAAATATTTAAATTTAGTTCCAAGCCCTGAATGGGCGAAAATAAAGAAATAAAAATAAGATACCTGGTTACACCCATTTCGGGCTTAAATTGAAATATGCGCTATTCACTTCATTTTTATCCTCAGATAAGCACGGTCATCAAAAAAGAGCAATTGCCTTTTTGCACTCCTTTTGTACTCTTATACAACCGCATACACAAGGGATCTTTCTCCAGAATATCTGCAAGATAACATTCCGACTCACGCAAGGTGGAATATAAATGAGGGTAACCGTCGGAAGACAATACCACCTCCTCCGCATCGCCCACGGAAAAGATATTCACCTGTTTCATCTGTACGGGAAATCCATCAAACACTGGAAAAGCGAAGTGCTGTCCTTCTACGGGACAATTCTGCAGAAGTGCCTGTTTTTGCAGAAAAGGATAGATAAACTCCCGTCCCGGATCGTGAGATTCCAAATCTTTCAGCGTAACCCCATCCAGCAAAGCAACTTCATTGACTACCGCACGCGCATTTGCCATGATAGCATCAATCTCTTTCTCATTAGACGAATACAGATTACCAATGATACACTGACAATCGCCTACCTGCCATACCTCATTTCGGGCATAGCTATAAATCACTCCATTGGCCGTGAAACGTTTGCCTGGCTCTGCCTTCAGTTCATCAAGCAAATTATGCTCCACATAAAAATCATGTATTTTCTCTGTTATGCGGCTAATGGCACCAGCAGCATCAATATCCTTCGGAAAATCGTGTATAGCCTCCAAAGCAAGTTCCATAGCCAGGCGACCGGTTTTCTTTCCGTCGTAAGTGAAAGTAGATTTAGCTGTAGCCCCATCAATCACCGCTGCAAAGTAAGGGGTAACAATCATGCCATCCTCATTGGTCCGGGAACTTTGCTTGCCCTTCAGGAAACACTCCTCAACCGTAAAATTAGGAACGGAAGGAGCCTGAAATTCATTTTCTGACTGTAAATATGTCCAATCGCGATTGCAATCCATTACTTTCGATTTATGTTTCAAATAATCAATCAAGTATGCCGGACGGTCTGTTTGCAATATCGTTGCACCCAGATTGTCTATCAGATAACCATAGCCCTTATCCCGGTTTGCCAACGAGCAGTCATCATCATGTCCGCCGGCATGCGTATTCCACAAGGTATTATACCAAATATGGGATTTCCCGGTCATGATCTTCTTCACTTCGTAAGGCAAAAGGTTGGTATCATGGGCGAACTTAAACTCAATAGCCACCGGTTTCAAAATCCGAAGATAATCATTTAACTTCTGAATGGCATCTTTGTCATCCAAATTAACCTTTGGCATGAAGATCACTTTATCCAGATATTTTCCGTAATCACGCTTCACATCTTCTGCGGGAGCATTGCTTTTCATAATCACCAGATTGGTGGTTTCTGTCTTTTCCAACAGTTCATACACCTGATCGAAATAGTCAAAAGCCTTATCCAAATTGAGCATCACTTTCCCTTTGGCCGTCAGCAATGCTTCTTCCAAAGTGGGAATCTTGTAGACAGTCTTAATATGACACCCATTCCGCAAACGCATTTTCTTTATTTCAGCCAACGTATATTCTTCCGGTTTTCCTTTTCCAGTGGTAGTTCGGTCGAGAGTATTGTCATGCAACAGAATCAAATGCCCGTCTTTGGTACGGGCAAGGTCCACTTCCACAATATCCACTCCCATCTGAACTGCATTTTCTATGGCTTCCAGTGAGTTTTCGCAAGCATTACGCCAGTCACCGCGATGGGCTGCCACCAAAACTTTTCCTGAAGCCGGATTAAATAATTCTTTTCGAATCTGATCTACTTTATCCGCCGCCACTTGGGCATGAGCCGGAAGTATCCACAGCAAAAGCAATAATACATATTTCACTCGCATATATTTCTATTTTTAATAATTATCCTTTGGGCTTTACATTCCACACTAAAGTAGCCAACAATGCTGAAAGCAGTGCCGCACCAATCCAAAACCAATTGATGTACGTAAAGTCGTAAACATCCGCTCCGTTTACAACCGTTTTCTGTCCTTCAATCAGAATCCCACTCATCACATCCTGCAATCCGGCACCTATGTAACTGGCTATCCCCACTACTCCCAAGGCAGCCCCCCGAAGCATTGCGCGGAGCAATATCCACAGCCATCAAGCCGCCCAGAAAGCAGAGAAGAACCCCGATGCTGGAACCAAATAAAATCATCGCCAATATATCCACCCCGATATGCGTACCGGGAACAAGAAGGAACAGGCATAAAGCAGCCACATTCATCAACCCGAAAATAAGAGCGGGCGCATTGCGTCGTCCACCAAACAGTTTATCAGAAATCACCCCGGAAAATACTGTGCCGACTATGCCACATACCGAATTGATGGAGATGATAAAGCTGGCATCCAACGTAGAATACCCCTTTTGTGCTTCCAGATAAAACACTCCCCAACTATTTACCGCATAACGGCTGATATACATAAAGGCACTGGACAAAGCTAAGATCCAAATGGCAGGCATCAATAAGACCTGTTTTTGAGCTTTGTTATAATCAGCAGTTTCGGATGCGCTCATTTTTTTTCTTTCTCTTTGGGCTGATTCACAGCCGGAAGCCCTTTGCTTTGTGGCGTATCATGAAAAAAGAGCCATATTATCAATGTGCCGATAAGTCCTACCATACCGGCACCGAAAAAACCATATCGCCAACCCAGAATGCTAACTACAGAAGCAACGATGATGAAAGTCAAGGCTTCTCCTATATTATGACTGGCCGACCAAAATCCATAGAAAGATCCACGTTCTTTATCGCTGAACCAACGGGAAAGCCCCACTACACACGAAGCAGCCCCCATAGATTGAAACCAGCCACTGACTCCCCAAAGAATGGCAAACAGGAAGAAGGAATTTGTGAATCCCAGGCAGAGATTGACCAGTGCACTCACTAGCAACCCCGTAGTCATCAGGCGATTTATATTACTGCGGTCGGCTATGAATCCGTTTGCAAACTTGCCTACAGCGTATGTGAAGAAAAGTACGGCACCAATAATTCCCAATTCTGTTTCCGAGAATATTCCTTCCTCTACTATCGGCTTCTTAACTACATTCAGGCTGAGCCGACAGACATAATACATACCGTAACCCAACGTAGCTGCAAGGAATGTAGACCACTTCAAAAACTTCATGCGTCTTTTGTATCGGACAAAGACTCCCCGCTACAGAATTTCGGACTTGAAACTCTGTAGAAATTTATTAACTGTTTCAGCATACTGTCTTACCTGCTTATTTTAGTTATGAAATCCCTTCTCCTTTAAATATTCAATAAGAAGGGCGGGACGATCGGTTTGAATAAGTTTCGCTCCCTGCCCGATTATCCAACCCCAACTTTCATCCGGCTGTTGCTGCTCCACGGCACGGTCATCATCATGCCCTCCGCATAATTCCGGCCAAAGTGAATTGATGAAAATCTTGGCACCACTGGCACGGACTTTTTAATCAGCCGTTGTATCTCCGGAGTATCTTTACTGAAAACAAGTTCATAGGCCATCGGCTTCATGTGAGCCATATCATCAATGATGTCCTCGGCACCTTCTTTATCCAATGCTACCACCGGCATGAAGATCATTTTTTGGAGTATATCGCCATGCTCCGCTTTCACTCTTTCATAAGGCAAGGATGCTTTCATAATGCACTGCCGGGTTGTACCGTTTTTTTCAAGAATGGCGTAGGCTTCATTAAAGTAGTCATAACCTTTATCTACGTTTACCATGATTTTGCCTTTGCACAGTTGCATCACTTCTTCAAAAGTAGGAATAGTGTGTGCTGTCCGATGATTCGTCCCGTTTTTCAGGCGGAATTTACGTAACTCTTCCAATGTATAGTCCTCCGGTTTTCCTTTGCCGGTGGTAGTACGATCAATGGTTTTATCGTGCATCAAAATCAAATGCCCGTCTTTGGTTTTCTTCAGATCAATCTCTACCATATCCACTCCCATCTCAATGCAATTCCTGATTGCCTGCAGAGAGTTCTCGGGAGCATTGCGCCAGTCGGCACGATGTGACACCACAAGAACCGAGTTATTACCCTCCTGCAGGAGATTATTACGTATGGCAAGTGCTTTATCTTGCGCAGAGAGCGACCATACAACTGATAATAAAAGCGTTACAAGCAAAAATCTTTTTCATAATGATTATTTCTTCAAATTATTTAATTCTGTTTTCAACTCTTGGATTTCTTTTTTGTTGCTGTATGGTGTAGAGTGTAAGTTCCTCTATCTTCTGCAACAGGATTTTATTCATATCATGTTGAGAATAACCTTCTTCGGCCACCTGCTCGGCAGAAGGTACATCAGGCAAATGATTGTTTTCTGAAATAAATTCTTCTACTTCCGGAATTGTCTTCAAAGTATAATCTCTATTGAATACAAAATCCGACCAAGTGGACTTAGGACCGATGCCGTAATCCTCTGAAAGTACTCCTTTGGCAACAAACAGAGTGTACTTATTTTTAAGATCCTGTCGTATCTGAGCAACGAAAGTATCAATCATACCCATATAAATATGATTGCTTGTATCCAAATACATGCAACTGCTATTATTCGCTCTAAATAAAGTCCATGTTTTGAACTGGTGCCAATCCAAGCATCATCGTAGTCTGTATCTTTTCCAAAATAGGTTCTAATTCCGTCTGTTTCTGCAGCTATAGATCCACCAACGTTCAGGGCAGAAGTCGAGTTTGTCACTTGACCTATTGTCACCCCGTTGTCTTTGATCAATACATGTGGTGAATCTTCATCATCCATGTTCTTGTTTCCCCAAAGTGCGATACCGTTCGCTCCTCCTATTCTTAACCATTTTCCTGCAGTTTCACCTTTAATGGTAGGAGCTCCATTTCGCCCTACTTTCAGAGTTATGGCATCAGAGGCAGCTACTGAACCATCAGAGTTTATTGAAAAATGAGGAGTTCCAGTATTTTGGGCACTTCCCCAAAAGTCAATTCCACTACACGCAGAAACAGTCATTTTTCTATCAGTACAAATTATCCCTCCTACATAAGTATGACTAGCCATATGAAAACTTAACGCTGCCCCCCAAGGAATGCCACCTGTATATGTATAAGGAGCTATAATAGATACAGTTCCATTTGCAGACACTCTAAAACGTTCTTCCTGCAAAGTTCCTGTAAAAATAGAATAGCAACATTGGTCCTTTGGGGTATCCGCACCCACCAATCGGACAAATCCTTTATTTCCATGTTCGAAATCAAAATTCGTAGTGTATGGCCACTTCAGTTCCGACAGCCTATCTCCCGGTGTAAATTGAGCACAAACCCTATTTCCTGCCAATGATCCTAAGAGTAATATTACAATTACTAAGTATGCTTTTTTCGTTCTCATAATACAATGAATTTAATTGTTAACAAAAATCTTTCTATTTAGCCGATAGTTTTCTGATTCTATCGCAACAATATATACACCATTCGTTGATGCCTTGATATTCTTATCCAGAAGTGTCACATTACTCAAAGATAATTCAGTCAGTAATGCCCCTTGAATATCAGCAATACGATTTTTACATTCTCCGCTTCCGGAAAATTTATATGAATCCGGATAATTTGCGCACTTTTTATCAAAGTAGATTTCTTCATATAAAGGAATCATTTTATTACTTTCTGCTATATTCTCTCTCGTTTGATTGTTTACGTCAACCTGACCCACACACCACTTTTGAGAATCAGTGTTATCCGATACTTGTTGTAATACAGTTTCACGTGTATCAGTCAGATTCATCCCTGTTGCACAATTACTGATAGTAAATATGCGTCCTTTCGCCGTATCACTTACAGGATACAGAACCCACTGCTGATAATCAGATTCCACTTTGGACAGCTTAGCCAAAGCATACCCTGTATCCGCACTTAGAAAAGACAAATCAGTCTGATTCTGCATGGCATACCGAAAGGTCTCTTCCAACCCCATACAATGAAAATACCATGTAGAAGAATAGAGAGGAGCCCCGGTCTCCACATTGAGTAATGCCTCGTTTCCCATACCGAGTTGTGATTCAGAATGATATAATGCCGAAATCTGCTCTTTGGAAAGTGCTGCATCATAAACTTTAAAATCATCCATTCCGGCAGCCGGAATGTCATCTACCGTACCAATACATATCTCTGTAATCAGATTCCAATCAGGAGCAAAAGCAGAATAACACTCAGTCATCTTCCCTTTGGGAGTGCCTAAATAGAAATGCGTACCATCATTAGAATAGGTAACCGCCACAAAATACCACCCCTCACCTTCTGCAAAATTAGAATCACTCCACATCCATTGCTGGTCCGGCAAGGGCTTCTGCCGACCATCCTTATGATAAATATCCAGCACAGCCCTCATTCCCTTTTTTCTTCATTCCAAGCAATAATTCACCATCACTACCTTTTGCCCAGAATGCCTGGGCAATAGAATCTTTAGCTACATACATCCAATATGTCAACGTAGCTTTATCACGCACCTGCCCGTCAACTGAAGTCACAGGGATAGTAATGTAGCTATTAGCCTTATCAAAGGCAACAGCCTTTCCTTTGGCACCCAAACGATCTGTCAGAGAATAAACTTTTCCATAAATATCGGCCATTTTACCCGACATTATATCTTCGGAATTGGTGCCATTCAACGGCAAACAACATTTCGGTAATGGTATTTCCTGACCGTATAAACGACCGGCAAGAAGCAATGTCATTATTAATATATAATTCTTCATAAAACACCTCCTTTTAATTATCTTCGCAAAAATGTGTTTGCAGCGCATCCTTCAATTCCGTATACTTAAACTCATACATAGAGATTTCACCGGGCATAGTAAACGTTGTAGACGGATTCGGATCACCCAATATTATATAAGATGACGAAGAGCGCCCTAAATAATTACCCATATAATTCATCTGAGGCAAATTTATACCAAAGAAGATGGGAGCATGCCACCTATTATTTGTAGTCTTACGAGTATCTTTAGTTTCTATCCACAGGAAATAGGCCGTAAAATATAAATGCACTTCCCACTGTACATCTCCTCCGTCAACAGTAAACATAGGATCATACAAATTATAATCGTAATAATACGCTGAATTCGGAGCCGTTTTTCTCCTGATGGTTATAGTACCTTGATGATAGTAAATTTCTAAATGGGAATTTGCTTCTTCGGAAGTACTATTAAAAGATACCAATTTCAAAGGACGAGTAACCTTACTAAGATCTTGTCTCATATTAAAAACAAGAACTAATCCATCTATCCCCGCAGATATAGGACTGACTTCACTCATCTTTAAGACGGTTCTATTCGCATCTCTAACCTCCCGATGGAATATGCTTTTACCCAAAGGGGTAGCATAACTATGTTTATCCTGAGCATATACTCCGGAAGGCAATAGGAGAAAAACAAGTAGTATTCTCCAGATTCTCATCTTGTGTCGCAGTTCTTTCATTGGCCTGTCATATTATAAATTTGGTTAACTTTATACCATATATCCGGTCTGTCGGAAGTCATTACCATTATCTTCCCGTAAGGAACGGCCATTAACCAGTAATGATCTCCCCGCCGATCATTGACGGTATATTTCATTTTCCATTCCACCCAACGGGTCACTGTTCCCATTTGTCCAATAGGTTCCTCAGGATAACATCCAGAACGTAGTCCTGTTTTCTTATACACATAATGAAGAAGGTTCTCATAACGAACGCCATCACGAGTGAATGATTGCAAATACGGATCCCCTTCATTCAGAAAGTTTGTTTCGTAAGCAATTACCTTTTTTCCCTCCTCGATTTATCCAGCCATCTGTAAAGTCTAAAAAGTCTTTACGTTTTGGTTGAATTACAGGCATAAACAGGAGTTTACACAAAGTGGTTTCAGGAACATAAGCTGCTAACTCATCGTATGTAAATGGCGTCTTAAATGCAAGATATTGTAAAAGCCCCTTTCTCCTCAGCTATCTTAATACAAGTTCGAAAACAAGTCATCCAACTCTCTTTTATTTTTAATTTAGCTGCATCCCCATGAGTAGCCGGATCATACTCACAATTAGCTACACATTGCCCATTGACCCTTCTCGCTCTTACGTCTTTAATATCAACGGTCAAAACCATTTTCCTTTGCAACAATATATCTACAACATCTTCAAAGAACAAATAAGGATACATACTAACATCTGTATTACGTTTTCTAAGAAATAACCCGTCTAATATATTCGAATTCAAATCAAATAAATAATCGGTCAAAGGTCCTGAGTAATTCGATAATCTGGATAGACTGTAATCATGTGAAATAACCATCCGTTTATCTTTCGTAATCATAATATCCGTTTCTAACACATCAGTATATTTTTGTGCCGCTTCAAACGCTGCTGTAGAATTTTCCGGATAGCCCGCACCTAAATTATCCCCCAGAATCCTCTGTGTGCCGCAACTAGTACATCGGCTCCTTGATCAAGCCGTGGCATTTTCAAGCGTTTCCATATTTTAGTTATGGGATCTGCATTGTGTTTCAAATCGTAACAGTAATGGTCAGGATAAAACAAGGCATTCCCTCCATCTCGATCAACAATACCGATACCAGGTATTTTCACAGTCTGTATGCTTCCCTGATTTTCAGTAATTTCAATTAACAATGTCATACCACCAGAAAGATAACTATGTAGCTTTCCATCGTCTTTCCGCCTTTTTCTTTCAATAGCAAAAAGGGCAGTCTCAATATCTAGGCTATTCCATACATCCGGATAGCAGGTAGCCCCACTTCCCAAATCCGAACGTTTATAGTTAACACCAACTCCCGAATAAGTAGTTGCAGTGGAGGTCAAAGTTGCCTGATATACCAGAGTATTTGATTCCTTATAATATATCTTAACGGTCAGAGTACCACCTCCTGATATATTTCCTATGATGCCAGCTTGCCAGTCGGCTTGTGGAGCAAACAACTCCGATAATGAAACAGATGCTTCGAAAGTTCTGACAGTAGCAAATGCTTTTTTCCAATGGAATCAGGAAAAATACAAAGACAAATAGTTTCAATAATTCTTTTAACATAACCGATTAATTTATGGAGTTTTCGTTTTATACATTTGATCTATTTTTATCCACATATCTGGTCTATCTGTTGTCAACACCATTATTTTTCCATAAGGTATACTCATAAAAAAGTAGTAGTCACCTCGCCAGTCCACTCTCAAATCCTTTATCATCCAGTCAGCCCAACGGTTTACTATACCTTTTGGTCCCATTGGTTCTTCTGGATAATTTCCAGGACGCAGCCCTGTTTTTGCATAAACGTAATGAAGTAAATTCGTATATTCCACCCCATTACGAGTGAAAGCCGAGAGATATTTATCACCTGCAATCCTAAAATTCGTTTGATAAGCAAGCACTCGGGATCCCCCATTGGCTATCCATGAATCAATAAAGTCAAGATAATCTTTCCTTGTCGGCTGAATGACAGGCATGAACAACACTTGAGAGAGAGTATCATTTGATACATAATTCAAGAGGTCCGTATATTCATGAGGCAATTTGAACGCTAAATATTGTAGTGCATTTTTGGAAGCTGCAATCTCAATACACTTTTTCATGATTTCCATCCAGCTATCCTTTATTTTTTTTTGCCTCTTCACCGTGTGTTTTAGGATCATATTCACAATTATCAATACAGACTCCATTCTTTCTTCTGGCAATAATTTCTTTTATATCTACAGTCAACACTAACTGATATTTGATAAGTGCATCAACCATATCATCAAAAAGTAAGGTATTTAAAATCAGTGACAGTCATATCCCTTTTTCTCAAATGAAGATCCTTCAACTGTGACAGATTCATATTAAATAAGTAGTCTCTTGGAGAACCGGAAGAATCGGTCAGACGCATTAGACTGTAATCATGAGATACGATTAATTGCTTATCTTTTGTTATCATTATATCAGATTCCAGCACATCGGTATACTTTTTGTATCCTTGATGGCAGCAATAGAATTTTCAGGTACTCCCGCTCCAAGATTATCTCCCCATACACCCCGATGTGCAGCAATAACGAGATCAGAACCTGCATTCATATCAGGTGTCTTCACTTTCGTCCATGCTTTAGTAACAAATGAAGATGCATACGCCAAATTATAACAAAAATGTTTAGGATGAAACAAAGAGTTACCTCCGTATTGATCAATAATACCCACACCTGGAAATTTAAAGAATTGCATTTGTGCATTTACCTCTTCTATTTTCAATGTCAACTCTAAATCTGACGAAAGAAAACTATACGGTTTTATTGTTTGTTGATCATAATGTTTACGATCAATAGCAAACAATGCCGTTTTCAAATCGAGACTATTCCATGAAGCCGGATAGTAAGTAGCACCACTTCCTAAGCTTTCTTTAGCATAAGATTGCCCACCTCCTGCAAACTCGGTAGAAGTCTTATTCAGTGTGCATTGAAAAAAGTAATGTCCCGGTATTCTTATCTATGAGTTTAATATCAATTTTACCACCGCTATTTACACTTCCTTTAATTCCCGTTTCATAAGAAGTGTGCGAGTCAAACATCGTACTCAAAGATAACTTAACCGGAAACTCCCTTACTGTGGCAAGAAGATTCAAAGAATATACCAGGCAAATTAGTAATAAGTAGTTTCTCATAAGCCATTACATAAAATCGGTAAACATCATAAATGCCATAAAAATTTGTAAGAATGAGAGAAAACTCCTTCTCCAAATACCCTTAGAATATTCTGTCTAAAGGTATTGGAGATAAGCAGTTTTTATATCCAGCTTAAATACTTACAATGTATCCCTCATGCCGGACTTATATTAATAATATCCTTCATTCTGTTCTTCACTAATTGGTCCGACCGGATTCAGACGATTTATATGATTTGAAGGAATAGGTCTCAGTTTATGATAGGATTGAATATTCCCTCCTTTCGGATTATACTTCTTCACCCAATCAACCAGTTTTTCACAACGCACCAGATCTTCCCACCGACAAGTTTCACCTAATAATTCACGCCCACGTTCATCCAACATAAATGACACAAAATCAGAGGCAGCAAGTTGTTCCTTTGTAACTTCAATTTCTTTATATGTACTTTGAACATTATTCTTCATACCACCTTCCACATTCCAATATTGGGGAGCCTTTTCTTCTCCTTCAGCCCATGCGGCTCTTTCTCTAATGACATTCAGGTATTTAGCAGCCAAATCAAAATCACCTTTTCGTCCAGCAGCCTCAGCGGCAATCAGATAGGTTTCTCCCAAACGCATTCTTACCCATTCTCTCCCTGATTCTCTCTGAGCTGCATCAGCTCGATTGGGAGCCAAATGTTTTAATAAGGTAGGAAAATTCTTCAAATCCTGTGCTTCATATGGAAAATATGTATATGAGTAATTAGCAATATACTTCTTAAGATTCAATGAACTGGAACCAAATCCTGTTTTCACTACCGAATAGTATATAGCAGTATCTCCCAAAGAAAATTTATTTTTTCCTTTTACCTGTCCCTTATCAGGATCCGGTGTAAAATAAACCTCACCATTTTGTTTAAGCTCAGACCATTTCGGAATCGTTTTCGAATTATTGGCATAATATACCCATTGGAAACTTTTATAAAAACGCGAATCATTTTTACGATCAAAAAGTTCAAACAAGGTCTTGTCAGTAGGGCGCAAGCGTTTATAGGGACGACCGTACTCAATGTTTCTACTCATACCGGGTTTATTATCATATTCGGCCAGCCAAAATAGATGTAACCAGTTACCATCCCCGTTGAAAAGAGTATTTGTGGTATATTGTACAGCAAATATCACTTCTGAATTTCCTTGGTTATCTATCTTCCACAAATCTGAAAAGTTCTTTTGCAATTGATAAGGACTTTCTTTGATGACTTTTTCCGAATAGTACAAAGCGCTATCCAAATCAGTTGTTTTTTTTTCCACGATCTTCTACAGAAGCGCTGGCACGAGTCAAATAAACCTTAGATAACAAATGGGCAGCAACATAACTATTTGCCTTTCCTTTCTTCACATCAGACACTTTATCCGGAATAGGTAGATTCTCTACACCATAACGCAAATCAGAGATAATAGCATCATATACTTCACCAACAGATGCACGCTTAAATGCAGTCTGTACCTCATAACTACCTTTCAGCACTAGTGGAATTCGCCCAAACTGTTGCACCAGATCAAAATACATGAATGCACGTATAAAAACGTAACTCCCCAATAGACTGTACCCTTTTTCTCCTCCGTTATCACAGGTGAAGTGGCAACTTCATCTAACGCAAGATTACAATTTCCAATTCCTTTATAGTTATTCTCCCATAATTTGTAAAGCAATGAATTGTCAGCCCCCATTTTTGCCCCATATTGATCAAAAGAATCACGCCACGAACCATCACTACCTTCCGTAAATAGATCAGTTCCTAATTCCACATATGCACTTGCGTGCTCACCACTTGCACCTAAGCGCAGATAATTATAGGCAGAAACCAAAGCGGCGTCAATGCCAGCTTCTGTTTCATAAAGACTATAATCTATTTTAGGGGCTCCATCTTCGCTTAACCAGTCACTACAACCAGCCAATACTAATAAAGTACATATTATAATGCTATATTTTTTCATAATCATTTCCATATTTTAGTTTAATCACAATGATAAATTCAAGCCAAACATCCATGAACTATAGCTTGGAGACGTATTTCCTGTAGCTCCCTCCGGATCAATACCTGAGAAGTTAGTAAAAATCAATGGATTATTAGCCGTCACATAAAATCTCAATTTATCAATAGACCATTTTGAAGTCAATGCTTTAGGCAACGTATACCCGAGTGTTATATTTCTCACCCTCAAAAAACTTGCATTCTCATAATAAGTAGTGTTTATATAATCAGGTCTTTCCATATCTACACTAGGACGAGGATATGCATTGGTCGGATTATTGGGAGTCCAGTAATCCAAACGGACAGAATTTGCACGTCCCGGCTTTTCCATGATAGAAATGTCATTCTTCAACATTCCGCCCTGACTTCCATATAAGAATAAAGAGAAATCAAAATCTCTGTAACGGAATGAATTAACCATACTGGCAACAAACTTCGGTCTTTTGGTACCAATTATCTGTTTATCCTCTTCGGTTATCTTATAATCTCCATTATCCCACAAACGAATAGTACCAGGCTTAAAATTAGCTCCATTGGCATTGAACTTTTCCATTTCGGCCAAATCTTCCGGAGTATCCTGCCATATACCTATTTTTTTGTAGTTATAGTATACATCGATGGGTTCTCCTATAAACCAACCGCTACCCGGATCGTCAACTTTCCCATTATACAATTCTACAATTTCTTCCCGACCTGCTGTAAATGTCAAATCGGTAGTCCATTCAAAGTTCTTTGTCACAACATTACGAGTATTCAATGAAATTTCAATACCCTTATTTTGAGTACGCCCAATATTTGATACAATGTTAGAGAAACCAGAGACAACGGGAAGTTGACGCTCTAAAAAGCAAATCATATGTTTTTTTGTAAATACAGGTCAATACTACCATTAATCCTGTTCTTCAAAAATCCAAAATCCAATCCTAAGTTATATTGTTCGGTTGTTTCCCAAGTCAATAATTTATTCGCCATTTTTTTAGGAGCATATCCCAAAACTTCATCTTTTCCGTTGTTATATACATAATATACTTTTGACAAAGTACCCCGGGTCTGATAAGGGTCCACTGATGAGTTTCCTGTTTTACCATAGCCGACACGCAATTTCAAATTATCAAGCCACTTAATGTTCTTCATAAACTTTTCATCACTGATACGCCACGCCAATGCAGCAGAAGGAAACAGTACCCATTTATGACCATCTGCCAAACGTGAAGACCCGTCATAACGAGCAGATACAGTCAGCAAATAGCGCCCCAAATAATTGTAATTTACACGCCCCATAAATGAAGCCATAGTCCATTTCCTATATCCACTTCCTATACCATCAATAATAGAGCCAGCCCCTAAATCATAATATTTCAAAACATCAGCCGATATGTCCTCAGCGCTGGCATTCAATGATTCCCTCAAATCCTGTTGTACTGACTGTAATAATGTTACTCCTAATGAATGCTTTGTTCCGAAATCTCTTTTATAAGTGAAAAAAATTCTCCCAAGTAAACATCGAATATTTGGTCATAGAACTTTTAGCATATGAACTACCAAATTGTCTTTCCGTAGTTGCTGCCGAATAAAACTCATAATCTTGTTGAGTTCGAGCGTCAATACCCAGATTAGAACGGAACGTCAACCCTTTTATCGGAAATGTTACATCCAAGAAATAACTACCTAGGAAACGGCTTGTTTTCAAAGGTCTGTCAACCGCACCATCCACTAGATTATACAGAGGATTATACATCAATTCGTCTCCTCCAATCTTTTGAGTAAGTGAACCGTCTTTTTTCATACAAACTGCCCAATGGAGTAATGCGGTACATATAATTATCAGAAATCATATTACTACCACGCTGTTTCTCTGAAAACGAGTATTGTGTTTGACCACCAATCTTTATATACTTATTTATAGTATGACTTAAATTCAACCGGACAGAATAACGTTGATAAGACTGATCTTTTACAACACCATCCACTTTATTATAAGTAGCAGAGGCCATAAAGCTAGTTTTGGCTCCGCCACCACGTATATTAAGTTGATGCTCTGTCAAAAAACCTTGTCTGGTAACTGCATCAAACCAATCATTAGAACGTACTTTAGAAGGATCATAATTACCATTTTCATCATATCCCATCAATACGGATTCTAAAACATAAGCATCCTGACTAAACATGGGCAACAACATATCCTGCTCCTTATTGGGAACATCAGAAAGATATTTATTCTTCCCTGTACTATTTCTGTATGCTTCACGAGTGTATTCAGCATATTCAGCGCCATTCATCATATCCAATTTATTCTGAATAGTCTGAAATCCAACATAACCGTTATAGTCTACTTTCGTTTTTCCTTCTTTACCTTGTTTGGTTGTGATAATAATGACTCCATTTGCTCCACGAGAACCATAAATAGCAGTGGCAGAAGCATCTTTAAGAATTTCCATAGACTCAATATCAGCAGGGCTTATTTCCGACACACCTCCTGTTATAGGAATACCATCAACAACATAAAGAGGACCGTTACTTGCAGTTATTGAACGCTTTCCACGAACAAAGATGGAAGGCTCGCTACCCGGTTCCCAACTCGTGTTAGAAACTACAACTCCAGGAGAACGACCTTGCAGAGCTTCTACAACAGATGTTACAGGAACATCTGCAATCTTTTGTGCATTTACAGAAGAAATAGATCCTGTTAAATCACGCTTCTTCACCGTACCGTAGCCAACTACGACAACTTCATCTAACATTTCTGTATCTTCCTTCAAAGTAATCTTTGATAAAGCTTTATCATTCGCTTTAAAAATCAAAGTCTTGTAGCCAATAAATGAAACGGTTACTTCTGAGTTTTCCGGAACATTGGCTAATGTGTATTCACCGTCTAAATTAGTAATAGTACCTAAAGTAGTACCCTGAACGGCAATACTGGCACCAATCACCGATTCTCCTTTATCATCGACAACCTTTCCTGTTATAGTTCTTTTTTTTAGCGAATCACCGCTGGAAGTTTGTTCTTTTTGGAAATCACAATCATCTTATTTCTTAGACTCACTTCCAATGATTTGTCAAGGATAGATGACAATGCCTCTACGACGGGAGTATTTTCAAAAGTCGCATTAATCTTTTTATTCTCATTTATTTCGTCTTTCTGATAGATAATGGACAGCCCTGTTTGACTCTCTATTTCCTTCAATACAGTTTTCAATGTTTGTTCCTTAAAAACTTTGCTGACTGTCTGGGCATTTACAGATAATGAACCCAAACTGAGCAAGAACAAAAGGAATAAGCATAGAATTGATTTTCGGTTGTTCATAGCTTTTCTTGATTTAATTAGTTGTTACAAAATTGATTTTATTCTCTGATATATATATCCTTTCCTCTGCGTTCGACGGTTATCGGGATGATCTCCTGCAAAGCAGCCATCACCTCTCCTATCGTCTCACGGTTTCTTAATGAAATGCGGAAGCGTTTGGCACCTACCTGTTCCGATTCCAGACTGATATTGACGTCATACTGGCGGGATAGCTTCGCTACCAGTTCTTTCAACGTAATATCCTCAAATTCAATTCGATTCTCCGACCAGGCTTTCCATTGCTTCACATCATTACGGGTACGTGTGATTTTTCCGGTAGCCATATCCAACTTCACGAATTCACCGGGTACCATCTCTATCCGCTGTTCCCCGCGATGGATTTCTACAATTCCTTCCATCAGTGCCGTAGTGACAACTGAGTCTTCAGGATAGGCGGAAACATCGAATTTCGTACCTTTCACTACTACATCATATCCACAGGTTTGCACCGTGAATTTGGCTTTTTCCTTCTTCGTGACTTCAAAATAAGCCTCACCGCTAAGTATAACTTTACGATTCCGCTCATTGAACTTATCCGAATACTTCAGTACGGAACCGGCATTCAGCCATACCACCGTACCATCTGCCAAAGTCATCTTGCTCTTTTCTCCGTAGGGAGCTTCGAATACGAAATAATCTTCGGTAGAAGATAAGGAAGCAATGTTCCAGATGCCCAATGTAGCCCCGGCAGTAAGCACCACGATGGCGGCTACGGCAGCCACTCTGCGCCAGAAGCTGAAATAACGACGGGGCAACATCGGCATAATAGCCTCTTGCGTGCGAAGGCGGCGTTGCAGACGTTGCCATTCATACATGGTCTGTTCGTCCCCTTCGTTAGTAAGTTTCCATTCTTTTTCCCACTGGCGAAACCGCAGGCGGTTTTCTTCCGCTTGCTCAATGTAACTGAACAAGAGTTTCTCTTCCGCCTTTGAAATGTGTCCTTCAAAGTAGCGGATCGCCAATTCGTGAATGTTTGTTTCTGTTTTCATAAATTCTCTTTCTATAGGATGTAACAACTAATTTTAATTCTACCCAACCCCGGAAAAAGAAAAAAGCAGAAAATTTTTAGTTCTCTGCTTTTTCTCCTCCTGGTTATTCTGTTTATTCGTTCATAATCACCCAAGCCAAAACCATTATATAGATGTCTACCGGATACTTATCCTTGAAGTGACGTTCAAAAGGGCAAGGGCTTTAGAAATATGTTTCTCCACGGCTGTAGTGGATATTTGTAGTTTATCGGCTATCTCCCTGTTCTTGAGATGTGTGAACCGACTCAACAGGAAGACTTCGCGACAACGGTCAGGCAGCTGACCGATGACGAGTTTGATTTGCTCCTGCAATTCGTCATAGAGGAGTTTATTGTCTGCATCAAAGGTGAAGTCGGTATAGTAAAGCCGTTCTTCCCCATCAATAGATGCCAGGTATTCAATCCGGTGCTTCTCTACAATGGATACGTGTTTCAGGTAGTTCAGGCATCCGTTGCGCACCATTGCAAACAGCAAAGAAGTTATGGAGACCGACGAAAGTAAGTCCCTCTTCTCCCAGAACTTCAGAAAACATTCCTGAATAATATCCCGAACGATTTCTTCATCTTCAATAAAGCGAATAGCATATCCACGCAAACGCGGAAAGTAATTTTTAAACAGATAAACGAAGGCTTCTTCGTTTCCCCGTTTAATCTCCTCCAATAAATAGCTATCATCTGAAAAATCAGCCAAATTCTTTTCCATGCTTATATTTTAAGGAACAAAGATTGTTAGAAGTGAATAATTAGGTTTTGCAAACCTATTAAAATTTTGTTCCAATACAAAATGAAAAAGGGATTGTTTTTTTATTCGCTTACTGATTTTGAAGAATTGAACAAGAAAAGTTCTTTACATAAAACATAATGCAACAATACACGACACAAATATCAGCGAAATCAGTGACAGTGTTCTTGTTAAATAGGCTTTTTATAAATAGATACCAATATAGATTTAATCTTGTATCTTTAAAAAATTCTGCAATTTCTGAACCCCCTCTTGATGTTTCTTGGGATTGCTCTTTACTAATTTATCAATATTCTGCAATTTCCACTTTACCGAAGGATAATTGCTCAAATCTCCTGCACAACATTTACTCCAATCAGGTTCTCCATTCTCAAAAGATATTAGAAACTCTTTATCAGTATTCGTCATGTTGGCATTTACCTGTTCAATCAAATTTTTACGAGTTTCTTCGTAATCCGAATAATGGAATGGAATATCAGACATTCCTTCAAATTGATTTTCTAAAGCTTCCGTCTGGTCAATTGCGTTAGGATGCAAAGATTCAATAATCGGTTTGTCGCTGCCCAACAAACATAGAATAAAACCATCCTTCACATCGCAAAACGATGTTGTATCCATATATTTACAATCAAACAAATCGCGTGGATGCTGCCGACTTAATGCTGCTGCTATTTTACCACCATAAAGTTGACTATATGAAACCGTACGGGCTTTACAGGTCATATTAAACTCCTTTATAGCCTTTGGGCACAACATCTTTTCTTCAACTTCTCCAATAATACCTCTTTTTGTCCCATTTACTTCTATTTTTACAGTGGCACCATCAAGTATACAAAGCAGTTTACATACTTTAGGCTTATGCTCAACTTTAATACCTGGTATTGTTTTTTCGATATTTGTCTTTAATGCCAGCAAGTGACGGTTAATATTTGCAAGACTCTCGTCTCTGTCTTGTATGGGAATATAAGTGAGATCTATATCAACCGAATATCGAGGCATGTCCTTATGAAATAGATTAATAGCTGTGCCACCGTGAATTGCAAAGTCTACAACGCGATATATAGATGGTACAATACGTATCAACAGAGAAACTTGTTTTCTATATATATCATTATTCATATTCGTGTAATTCTTTGGGTATAGTTATTTTATATTTAGGCACATATATACCGCCTTCCACCAATTGTAGTTTGGATGTACCGAGGGCAACTTTAGAAGCATCAAGCATATCGAACCAATAGTGTCCAGCTTTCTCAGCCATATATAAAAACAGACGTTTCACTCTCAAACTTTTAGTTGTTTCAAGTAGCTTTTGTACAACTTCAGAGCGTAGTGTAGTCAGTTGCTCCATCACATAATATAAATCAATATAATTATATTGTTGTGGTGCAAGTAACAAACACTCCATAAAAGCTTGTTCAGGTGTCGATATTAGTAAGCTTAATTCATCTTTTTGAATAGTAATTACTTGTGGAATCAGAAAGGTTTCGGTAGTGAATGTTTTAATTGTTCTGTCAAAAGTATCACTTCTCATCCATTCAGGAATGCTTTGCTTTGTGTGTCCCACCATAAGTAAAGGTTTACCCATGGGTACATAGTGATTAAAACCAAACAATTCTAAGGCTGAGTGTGCTGCTATGCGAAATTCTTTTCCTAATTGTTGATTATAACATTGTAATGCAGCATATGCCGATAAAACATCTCCAGTACGAAACATAACCCCTTTTGCCAATGTACTGAGCCACCCCGATTGTCGATACTTGCTAACTAGCTGATCTGAGTAGCCATTCTTTTTAACCATTCGGAAAAGAACAATCCGTTCCTTGTTCCTAATAGAAGCAATTGGTTTATTTTATTTTGAGATACTAAACTCATAGTTTATTATTTCTATTCAAATTCAACTACAAAGATAAATCTTTCTCGGTAAATAACAAATATAATGGTTTAATATAACTCTACAATCTACACTAATGGTATAGAATTAGATGACAAAACAACTACAGTTTTCGATTTATAAAGGGTATCTCATAGTACCAATGCCTTGAATGAAAGTAACAACTCTCTCTCATTATCCCCCTCTCAACTCCCAATGTCCTGATTTGTTAGAGCCGACACGTTTGATTAACCCTTTCTCTTTTAATGCTGCCATAATACGTTCACCTTGCCGTAAGGAAACCGAAAGCGATTCTGCAATCTCCTTTGCAGTGCTTCGGTTATTTATCCGGATAAGCTCTAATACACGTTGTTCGTTTATACCGACATTTATACCGACATCGACACGAGGTTCTAAACCTTCATCCTCTATTGATGCTTGATAATTACGAATCGTCTGCTCTAAATTGCGGATATGTTCATCGAACATAAAGTTGTGAAATGGTTCTATATCATCGTTTTCACGAGTAGCTATAAGAGATTCAATATATCCGCTTTATGGTCTTTGTTAATATTGGTAGGAATGATTTCAAACTCAAACTGCAACTGATTCATCAGCAAACGAGACATCCTGCCATTGCCATCAGCCCACGGATGAATTGTTACTAAATGGAAGTGAGCGTCGAAACTCAACTTATAGCATTCAATAACATTCGTTTTTGAAAGAGCCTTTCGTCGCTGATTTATACTTTCGCAAAGTTCTGCCAACTTTGTAGGTACCTTTGAGTAATTCATATAAGAGCGTCCTCCAGTTCCGGCTGTAACGTTCAGTAATCGTAAATCTCCATTCGCTGACGAAAATTCACCTAATGCAGTTTGATATATTGTTCCAGTATTCTTCAGAACGACAGAAGATAGTTTCTTAAGCATATCAACAGAAATATCACTATGGCTCTTTGCAAAAAGCAATAGATTGTTCGTATGCTGCTTTCAGGTCTAAGTTCATTAGTTGCTCAGTCATAGAACGACCTTTCGCACTGATGCCCTCATCAAACAAAAGTTGATTCTCAATTTCAGTGACAGTAGAACCTTCAATAGCTGTTGAATGGGTAATAAGAGAATACAGATAGAATTTATCGTAATCTATCTGTTTGTCAATACCCAGCTCCTTAAACTGGGCTAACAAGGATAATATCTTCTGTTCTCTTGCCATAAAAATGTTTTTTTGATGCTGCCTTTATATGGCCATAAAGGTATGCAATGTTTTTTGCAAAGTTAGCAAAAAGGCGGATTACTCCGCCTTTTCATTCTTATTCTTCCGGCAACTCCCCCGCCCGTATCCACTTTACATACGATACCTGATCTGCTTAATCAAACTTTTTTATCGACACCGACCAACATCTCTTCAATAAGAGCATACTCGCGAGCACTGGCTATTTTCAGTGCATCGCGCAATTTTTCAATCACCACCTTCTCTCTCTTACATAAGAACGATGTCCATAAATTATAATCACCACAAAACAAATAAAAGGAAGTACAAATGAAACATTCACAGCAGGCATACCGAACAAGGTTTGCATATCAATGATACTCGCCTGAAGCGGTGGCAACACCGAACCGCCCAGAATCGCCATTATCAAGCCCGCAGCACCGAACTTTGCGTCATCACCCAATCCCTGTAAAGCTATTCCGTAAATCGTAGGAAACATTAATGACATACAGGCAGATACACCCACCAGACAATATATTCCCCGATATCCTGAATAAAGATAACCCCAATTGTAAATCCACAAGCCGCAATAGCCAGCACCTTCAACAGCAGCCCCGGACTGAGATAGCGCAAGATGAAAGTACATATAAACCTACTTGCACAAAAGATAATCATCGCCACAATGTTATACTGCTGCGACAACACTTCCGCCGCCTTTTCTCCCATCCCCTGAGACATGAATAAACGTGTGCCATATTGTATGACAAACGTCCAGCACATAATCTGCGCACCGACATAAAAGAACTGGGCGATCACCCCTTCCCTGTAATAACTGATAGAAAAGATACGTTTCAATGTCGGGAAGAAGTTGATGTCATGAGACTGGTCGGCATTCTTCGGCATTTTCACCATACGAATCAATATCAACATTACCAGAATCACAATACCGATAATCAGATAGGGAGCAATCAATACACCTAAATCAGAATCACGAACCGCCTCGAAATCAGTAGCAGAAAGCTGACTGCGTTCCATCGTATCCATCGGGTTCAAACGATTCTGTATAAAATTCATCGCTACATACATTCCCAGCAACGATCCCATTGGATTGAACGACTGAGCCAGATTCAAACGACGGGTAGCCGTTTCCTCCGTCCCCATCGAGAGGATATAAGGATTACTGCTGGTTTCAAGAAACGAAAGTCCGCACGTCAGGATGAAGTAGGCTATCAGAAACGGATAATAGCTTCCCGAAAGCATAGCCGGAAAAACAGAAATGCCCCCGAAAGCATACATACCCAATCCTAAAAGTACTCCCGCCTTATAAGAAAATTTGCGTATGAACATAGCTGCCGGAAAGGCCATGGCGAAATATCCGCCATAGAAAGCAACCTGTACCAAAGCACCATCCGTAACGCTCATACGGAATATTTTAGAGAAAGCTTTCACCATCGGATTAGTGATATCGTTGGCGAATCCCCACAAGGCAAAGCAACTCGTGATTAATATAAACGGAATCAGATAGCTCACACCATCCTTACTTATTATTGAAGTCTTCTTTGTGTTATTCATAAGATAAAAGGGTTCTTACTCACGGTTTATTACAATGCTTTTCTGTATAGTTCAAGAATGATCTCCTTAGAAACTTCACGCGGATTGCCCGGTGTGCATACATCTGCAAAGGCTGCTTCCGACAGGCGTTCCAAATCTTCTTCCTCAATTCCCAACTCAGATAGATGCTGCGGAATACCCACACGTATGGCAAGCGATTTTACGGCTTCTATAGCTGCACGGGCTGCTTCTTCCCGACTCATGCCGGAAGTATATACATTCATGGATTTGGCAATATACACGTATTTATCGAGTGCAGCAGATGCATTGAACTCCATGATAACAGGCAGCAGCAAAGCATTAGCCACCCCGTGAGGAATATCAAAAATAGCTCCCAGCGGATGAGCCATTCCGTGCACCACTCCCAAACCGACATTAGAGAATGCCATTCCGGCAATATACTGTGCCACAGCCATGCCATTGCGTGCCTCGGCATTTGTAGGTTCGTTGACTGCTGTTTCCAGATAACGAACTATCGTTTCAATGGCTTTGATCTCGAACATATCGCTCATTTCCCAAGCACCTTTGGTTATCACCCCTTCGATGGCATGTGTCAAAGCATCCAATCCGGTGGAAGCGGTCAGGCTTTTTAGGCAAGGTGTACATCAACTCTGCATCCACAATAGCTATGGCCGGAATATCATTCGGATCGACGCATACCATTTTCTTTTCGTTAACCTCATCCGTAATCACGTAATTGATTGTCACTTCGGCAGCAGTTCCGGCAGTAGTAGGCAGGGCAATGATGGGAACGGATTTCTTTTTGTATCCGCCACACCTTCCAACGAAACAACATCGCTGAATTCCGGATTGTTAGTAATAATTCCGATAGCTTTTGCGGTGTCTATTGAAGAGCCGCCACCGATAGCCAGGATAAAGTCTGCTCCCGACTCAGCAAAGGCTTTCACACCTGTTTTTACATTGAACACTGTAGGATTCTGCTTGATCTCACTAAATACCTCATAAGGTATTCCGGCAGATTTAAGCACACTCAGTACTTTATCCGCCACTCCGTATTTGATAAGATCTTTATCAGTTGCCACAAAGGCTTTATGCAATCCCAAACGGGTTATTTCTTTTGGAAGCACTTCACGCGCTCCCGGTCCGAAGTATGATACTTCGTTCAATATAAATCGATTAATCATGATTTTCAATGTTATATTATTACCTATAAAAAACTATTTTCTGAAAGCTGCCAATTTATTCCTATAGTATGTTTCCACATCTTTCCAATGATAGTAAGGAGCAAATGTACTCTCTACCGGAAGTTTCATTTCCTGTTCATTCAGCAGAATTTTCACCAGAATATCATCGCTCCCTTTTTACGATAAAAACGAACTGGATGTTGCAAGCCATCGGGAAAATCTTGTAATTGCGCCAGACCTCGGCAAGACTGTTCAAGTCAGTAGTCTGATAAGCGCAATCCCCCAACTCCAACAGGCATGCGAGAGGAAGTACACAAGACTCATGGCCGAATCGTAATGTAACGTTATTCTCTTTTTTAACGATACAGGTATCCGCAGTATTCAGAATGTTTTCCAACAGATTGGCTTCCAGATAAGGCATTTTCCCTTTTGTAAGTGGAGACGGACCATAATCGATGTACCAATTCGCATTATTCAGCAACCACATGTCGTAACATTCTTCTTTTGTGAAAAGGGAATAGAGTTCGATATCCGTATCGTGATTTTGCATAATGACTGCAAGTTCAAATAAGTAACTCATCAGCTTATCCGCATCCACTTTCCACTTCACATAGTCCTGACTGTTGAAAAGAGACTTCATCAACCGTTCAGGATGAAGATGTTCCTTTCGGAAAGCCTGTTTGGCAGCAAGCACTTCATCTGTTTTACGCTGCTTTCTGAAATAATCATCTTCATTATTCATATAGTACATATCATAATAGCTGGCATCATTCTTAATCTGCAATTTGGGGTTCATAGATTGCAGTTGCAAACATTCAGCCATCATAGAGAGGATGCAGCGAATCACAACAGTGGAGCGGGCATCCACTGCTGCCACTCCTTGAAATACTTCGGGGAAGTTCTCATACATTCTTTTAGCAATTCCCCGATGTTGGCGTGCTCCCAACGGTGTCAGTTCACCATAGCGGTCTTTTGCCATTCGGGCAAGACTATCAATCAAGTTTAAGGCATTCTTTCCCAATTCAGTCAGTGCCCCGTCTTTTTCTGCTTCGCACAAAATTCTCAATGGTTCTTTATAGTCATTGGGATTAACCCGATAACGGGAACCATGTCGTGCATAATGACTCAGATAGAACGGTTTATATCCTGACGGCGGCGGAGTTTTCTTAAAATCAGGATCGGGATAGGCATAATGGTTTGCTGCTGAAAGATGAATATTCTCAAAGATTTCTTCTTTAGCGGTCTGCGCACTTATGCCAAGTGTCAGACAACAGAGAAAGATTAGTAGGATAAAACGTCTCATGTTTTTTTATTTAGGAGTAAAAAACTTGCCTAAGTTTATGAAAGTAAATATCATAAACTTAGGCAAGTTTTAGATATTTGAAATTATTCGCTAACGTATGGACCAAACTTTTTCACAATTGTCATATTCGACTTTCTGGAATCCAGCACATATACATCATATTTACCATCAGGATATACCCTTATCACGATATGGCCTTCTTTAGCCTTAACGCCACGAGAAAACCAAGGTCCTATACCAATCCCTGTTTCTTCATGATAATACGTCATAAAGATTTCTCTTTTCTGAGTACCGACATTCCCCGATAGCAGTCTCTGCCCTACTTCAGGTCCCGGATGATCGGGACTCCATGACTGAGCTACGACAACTTTAGGATCAAGTACATCCAGAAAGTTTCTGTTTGTAGCATCCCGGTTACTATGATGGTTAAGAGACATGGCGGATACCTTCCCTACCAACGGAGCCATTGGGGTTTCAATATCATACCATTCCGCATGATCCTGATCTACTAAACCGGAATTATCCCCTCCTGCATAATACTTGAATTTACCATATTTTACTACAAGAGCCGTCGACATCTGATTATCATTGAATTTGCCATTCTTTGCCAACAACTCTTCTTTAGTAAATAAAGGAGTGGTATTCTTGCCTTTTCCAGTCCACAAAAGATTGTTCGACTTAATATTTCGGATCTCAAAACCAGGATAAGATTTAGGATCTTTCTTCAAGACAAACTGTTTATTCGATCCAATATCAAACTTTTCAACCTTCATTCCATTATTTGTTTTCTGGAATTCCAGGAACTTTAACAGATTCTGAAAAGTTGCCGATTCCACACCTCCATTACCAGATACGTTATTTCGCAGATCAATCGGAAAATTATAATCAGGATAATCTCTATCTACATAAGTTTTGATAGGAATGCCATCACCCACTTCAGTCAAGCCGGTAAGCCGGTAACCATTTTCGGATGTTCCAGAAACACTGCGTACACTACCGTAATGGTCGGAATGAAAATGCGTCAGCAGAAAATAATCAATCGACAGTTTATCTCTACCCAACACATTCGTAAGGTAATTGATTATAGATGAACCTGCTGTATAACTACTGTTAGGGAATACTTGCGGTGCAAACATAGGAGCATACTTTGCATCAAACGCCTCATTATCAAAATCTCCGGCATCAATCATCATATTTGTTCCGTCCGGTAGAATAAGGAAAGCACAGCTTCCCCGCCCGGTGTTAATGTGATGAATATCCAAATAACCTTTTTTCCCATTTGGGAAGTTGCTCTTGTGCTGCCATGAAAGCAGCACACACGATTGCAAATAGAAATAAAATACTTTTTCTCATGGTTTATTAAATTAAATTTTTCATATTATTTACTCATTATAGCTTTAGTTGAACAATTAACTTTTCCATCCGTTGAACGTATAGATATCACATAGAATTGATTAGCATGCAGTGCATTATTGAATTGGCTGATTGTTATAACATTATTGCTTCCATCCACTTGCCTTCTACCTTCATATACTTGCTTTTCCCGACAAATCCAGAATTCGTACAATAAGTTCTGTAGGAGATTTAAATGGATAATCCAATAAAATCATATCATTCTTACAATCTACCATGACTTCAGGCTTATCAAAATCAGTTGCTATTTCTGTCTGCTCTAAGTCAAAGGACCGGGTAGATGCATTGGATGATTGCTTTTCAAAAAGCCCACAATTTATTTTTTTTCCTCCGGTATTATATTGTACAATAGGAGCTCCATCAGCAGTAGAAGCGTTTTTCACTACTGCATATAATTCTGAAAGCTGATTTCTCAAAGTATAAACAACATGCTTGGTTCCCGAATCCATATAAGTCTCTTTACTGATCGTCCAATAACTATTAGGAGTGCTGGCACTGTGTTGAATAAGAACTTCACCAACTTCTAAACTTGCATTTTTAACAACAAGATATTTTCGACTCTTTTTATTTCTTAATTGTACAAAACCAAATGTAGCAGGTACAATTTCCCATTCTGAATTCTCCCCCTCCTGTACCATTCTGAACGATTTCAGCACTTTCCAATTCTGATGCACCTTTCACAACCATCAACTTGAAGCTATTTTCATTTCGTATTTTATAAGTGCCAGCCGTCAATGGGGGATCGGAATAATAAACTCGTTCCAGTATCCATATTTCATTATCCCCTGAACCTGATCGGTATTGAATTATATGAGCCTTAGCTAAAGTTGAAGCATCTTTAACAACTGCATAATAATAACTCATTGAATTTCGTATACGATATTCATTTGGTACTCAGTTGACAACAACTGCCAATCTGATTCTCCAAATAATCGGTTAGCTCTAAAAGTATATCACCTCCCTCAGGATCAGCCGAGTAACCAGTCATATAATATTTCGAGATTGGACTCATTATAGTATATGCATCTCTACCATCTGCAGACGGTTTTATATACCATGTCTCAAAACTAACATCAATATCTAAATTAGATCTGACATCTTGAATAAGTGGAGCTGAAACATCATAACTCTTATTTTGGACTGACAAATAGAGTCCACTCTTTTTATTTTTTAAACGGTACAGCCCAGAGTCTAACTTTGTCCTTTCATTTGGCAGTGACTTCAAAAAAGACCAATAAATGCTACTTTCAGAATCGTTTACTTGAACTAATTTATAATCATCCTGCATTGAATTTTGAAAAACACCTAAATATTTTCCGCTGTTTTTATTTCTTAATCTAAAATGTTTAGTATCAACAACCGGATATTCTAAAATCCAAGATTCATTCTCAGTACCATTTTCATCATATTGAATTATTTCGGCTCCCACACTGGTAGACGCATTTCTAACCACCAAAAGTTTGCCAGAATGAAGATTCTTAATTTTACATTCATTAAGCCCGGTAAACATCAATTTCCATTCATCGTTACCTATCCCCGTCGAGTGTTGTATTATTAATGCCTCATTATCTAAAGAAGCATCTTTAACTACGGCATATTTTCCTGAGTTTTTATTCCGTATCTTCACATAGGTGCCTTTAGGATATTCTGCAATATGCAAAAGTTCTATCTGATCATCTGTAAGTTCCGCATTATAAACTTTAAAATCATCCATAGCTGAATTTGCCGGAAAATGTTCACCATATCCCCCCAAATACAAATACTTGTTGGTAGGAAAGCCTTGATCTCCCATCCAAATATAAGAATATGCTTTTGTTAAATCAGGCTTATACATAACCAGCCTCGTATAGTACATGCCATGTACAACAAAAATATGATACCACCCACGCTGATCAAATTGAGCTGGTTTATAAGCCCATAGATACCAAGGAACAATTGTTCCATCGGGTTTCGGAATATATCTATTAAACCCTACAGTTGCTTTTTTACGTCCTAATCCTTTCAATATTCGATTCTCCCTATCAGTCCAATTATAAAACTCCATTTGGGTATCTGTGGGTTTGAAAGGTATGGCACCGGAAGGAATCTCAGAAGGATCAGTAATACATGCCCAAAAAGAAACAGTATGCACTACATTTATATTATAATTCGACAAACGCAGGCTTGAACCTTGTCGAAAAAAATTTCACAGCCCTATCACTGTTACCAAATCGATCTTCCCAGCTTTCGACATCCCTCTGTAAATCCGCTTTTCTTTTCTCGACAAACTCATATTCCACATTTTCAATATCTAAATGCAAATCAATACTGGGATTGGGTACATTTATTTGCGAATGAATATTACCAAGACAGACAAATAACAAACAAATAGTAAATATTATCATATTACTATTCCTACTCCTATTACAATTAGTTCTCATAGCATTACTAGTCTAATGAACGTTTTCCTATTGTTTTCAAATAATCAAAAAAGAATCTCCAAACGATCAGAAATGACCACATCAGGTGCATGAGCCACCTTTAATAACCAATCCCAATCACACCGACGGTCGGTCCCTTTCAAATTAATAATACTATAATTAAATTTTCTAGGTACCCAACACCCTTTTTCTGTTTCCGGCCACATTGGGAATTGAATGACACGTGTGTTTTTAACCTTCAACCAATTTAGTATATTGTCATACGGAGTACCCTCAACTGTAACCGGCCTAGTTATCATTGGATCTGAATCTTGAAAATAGATCATTTCAAAGCCTTCACATCCTGCTTCTATAAATGCTTTCATTTTATTAATGAGATCCGGATCTTTATCTAACAACTCAGAATAAACAGTAGGAGTAAACATCTTCACTAATTGTTCTTTATCTTCTTCACTAGTTACTAAATCTTTAATAGATTTTGGCGTTGGGAAAAATTGTATCTTAGTCTTAAATGTAACTTGATTCACCATTCCAAGCTCTTTTACTAAATAATACATTTGAGGAATAACATTTTCAGCTTTGTCGATGCTTACCAAGACTTTATCTTTGCATTTCAAAAGGGCCTCACGTAAAGTTGCTAACTTATATTGGCTAACTTCACCTGTAACTTCCTTTAACTTCAAATTTTTAAGTTCATCCCAAGATTTATAATACTCAAAAGTTGCTCCTTCACCTTTCCTAACAATTCCATGTCCTGTAGTAAGACGGTCCAAGCCGTAATCATGTAACAAATAAAGAATATCATCATCGGACTTTGTAATATCAAATTCTACCATATCCGCCCCCAAATCTATTGCAGCCTGTATAGCCGGAAGAGAATTTTCCGGATAATCCTTCCAATATCCTCTATGTGCAGATATCATAATATAATTCGGATACTTAATAGGATTATTAAAAATATCAATTAGGTTTTCTATAGGAAGAGGTTGTGATTGGGAATAACACAACTGTAGACCTACTCCTCCCAAAAACAAGAATAGCAATAATAGTTTTCTCATAATAATACTTTTTAAGTTCAACAAACAAGAACCTTTAGCAGATTGTATGCGAGTATTTAGGTGGTTTATCGTAAAAAAACAAGCCACCTCATTGTTGTATAATTATTTCAGCTTACAAACTAGTTATATCCTTCATTCTGTTTTGTAGCAGAGTCCGTATCGATTTGCCCTTGAGGAATAGGTTGTACATAGTTCAATTCACTTATTGTAATACCAGTATACCCAGGCGTTCTGGTAAAGTATGCATTCATCACCTCGACTGCTTTGCCAGTTCTTATCAAATCGAACCAACGATGGCCTTCATTGACCAATTCTTTACGTCGTTCAAGTGCTATTTCTTCTTTTATCAATGTAACATCTCCAATTGGAACTTCTTCAATACCTGCCCGTTTTTTGATAAGATTCAGATATTCGTTTGATTTTGAGACATTATCCTTTTCCGCATAACATTCAGCAAGCATTAAAAGAACATCTGCATAGCGCAATACAATGACATTACTACCACCATCAGCAACAGTAGCAGAAGTCTGCTTCAACTTTCCTGTTCCTATAACCCCATTTTTAGTGACAATAAAATAAGCTGATTTACGCTTGTCATTATCTGCAAACAATCCATAGACTTCTTTGGTAGGCAGGTTATGACCTAAAGCACCACTGACAGTGCCCGACGGACTGAACTTCTGAAATGCCCGGCTACCTTCCGAATTGCCATTTACCCCCGATTCAAATTGTACATCGAAAATAACTTCTTTATTCCCCTTATTATTCACGTCAAAGATATCAGCAGGTTCATCCAACAAAGCATATCCAAACTTTTCCACTTCCTGCAAGTATTTCAAACTGTTATCGTAATCCTTTAAAGTAAGATAAACCTTACCCAGCAACGCAGCGGCAGCACCTTTGGCAGCTTTTCCTTTTTCAGCAGGTGCATCAGGAAGCATTGCAAACGCATCAGTCAAGTCTTGCACGATCTGTTTATACACTTCTTCTTTGGGAGTCCTCACCTGACCAAAGAAATCATTGGGATTGGTTGTTTCTTTGATAACCAACTGAACATCACCAAATATACGAACCAAATTAAAGTACATCAGTCCACGCAAAAAGCACATCTCACCTTTAATATTCGTTTTTTCAGTCTCAGCCATATCAGCAATGCCATCAACGCGATTCAATATCACATTACATTGCTGAATCCCTTTGTAATGATGGCTCCAAGCTTTATCAATTATAGTATTGGCCGAAGTCATCGAAAACAAGTCCAGTTGCCCATAATTACCATTATCATTTGCCGGAACTTCATCCCATGTGTTATCAGACGGAAGTTCTCCCAAGACTAAATTTGCCAATTCATACACGCCTTCAGCTTGTAATATCCCGTATGCAGAATTGACTCCCTTTCTTAACTGTTCAGCATCTTTATAATAACTATTCAAAACATTCTGCATTTCAGGAGTCAGATCAAGATAGGTTCCGGTACATCCGGCAAACATAATTGCCGCCATTCCCAAGGCTATGCTATATATTCTTAGTGCTTTCATATTCATTTCATATTAAAAGTTTATATTCAATCCCAAAAAAAAGTACGAGGCAAAGGATAGTTATAACTTTCCAACCCTTGATTCAATGCATCCGCTGCATTTCCATTTAAGCTCATTCCTTTATATGGAGTTAGCAATAATAAATTGTTTGCCAGGAAATAAACCTGAGTTCTCTGTAGTCCTAAACGATTAATAAAGGAAGAGGGTAATTCATAAGAAAACTTCAGGCTACGGATATTAAAGTTCGAAGCGTTGTAGAAAAACTTATTTGAAATACGCGCTTCCTTACGTGCACTGGAGAAATTTCCCATATTAGGAGTTGCATAAGTTCCGTTAGGATTATTGACCGGATGATAACGATTATTGAAATATTCTTTTGTAGTAACTGCAAAACCTTCTCCAGTATCCATATACGTAGCTAATGCTGTGCTATATAGTTTCTTACCCAATTCACTATATAAATCCAATGTCAATTCAAAACTCTTATAACGGAAAGTATTATTCCAACCAAGCACCACCTTAGGGAAGCGGAGAACCAAAGCTTTTCTTATCCTTTGTATTAATGACATTATCATCATTTTGGTTCTTGATAATATAATCACCAATCTGCGTGCCCGGCATAGCAGGATATTTCTTGAAATCTTCATCAGACTTATAAATTCCTATGATTTCATATCCATACAATTCGGATATGGATTTTCCAACCTCGGTTATTGAAAATCCTTTGCTACCAATGATCTGAGTCTGTCCAGGTGCAAGTGCCAAAACTTTATTTTTATTCGTAGATAGATTTAATGATGAATTCCATGAAACAGGCCCCATCTCAATATCTTTGGCTGTAGAAAAACGTATCTCAAAACCTGTATTTCTTACTTTACCAATATTCTGCAATGAAGTGGTATAACCTGATTGTTGGGGCACAGGCACACTTAATAATAAGTCATTTGTATTCGCTAAATAAAAGTCTGCACTAATTCCCAGATATTTAAACAAAGTAACATCTAAACCGATATTCCAAGTCGAAGTCATTTCCCAAGACAAATCAGGATTAGGAGATGCATTTATGACTGTACCGGGTGCTAAAGTGCCACCAAATAAATAATCATTATTCGACATTAATGCTTGAGCACCATAGTTTGCAATCTGATTATTACCAGATTTACCCCAACTAACTCTTAATTTTGCATAATCAATTGCCGAACAGTTACTCATAAACTTTTCATTTGAAATTAACCAGGCAGCAGATAAAGCCGGAAACATGCCCCACTTTGTATTATTACCAAACCGGGATGAACCATCTCTACGCATAGAGGCGCTAAAAATATATTTATCCTGCCAGTTGTAATTCAAACGTGCAAAATATGAAATCATAGCCCAAGAGTATTGTGAAGGTTCTACTTTAAAAGAACTTCCCCTGCTATATTTTTAATAGAACTATCGCCAAAATCTGTTGCAGTAACTTTCAGTAATTCCTGATCTTCTCTTTGATAAGATTGTCCCAATAAAACCTGTATGGAATGTTCTTTTTATCAGCTTATTGTAAGTCAATGTATTCTCTATCAAATAATTCTTTCTATTGGTGTTGCTCTGAGAGGCACTTATCGGCTGGGGAGCCGCAGCACGATATTTGCCGATATCCGAAGGGGTATAGAATTTATAAATTGACGCATCATAATCGGCACCTATATTCGTTTTAAACCTGAAGTCTTTGAGTAACTTGACTTCTGCATACATATTACCAAAAAGTCTGAGCCTATCCGTTTTACGTTCTACCTTTTTAGCAATGGCAACAGGATTTTCATACAATGCTCCATCCGTATCGGCATTTGCCTTAATCTGTTCCGATATAGCTAATGTTCCATCTTCATTATAGGGAGCGAAGAAAGGATAAATACCGGTAGCTATATTCAGGAAATTACTACTCATAGCATCCTCATCAAAGGTGTTTTGCTTAGAATAACTTGGAGAAAAGGAGAAACCAAGAGTTATAGTATTGCTTGGCATCAACTTTAGGTTCACATTAGCAGAGAATTTATCAAAATCAGTACCAATGACAATACCTTTCTGTTTCATATAGCCTGCTGACAATGAATAGAACGCTTTCTCAGAACCACCACTAACAGATATATTGTAATCCTGCATAGGTGCCAATTGGAATATTTCATCTAACCAATTCGTATTTGTCAAACCTTTCTCTCCATTCAAATATGGATAAAGATAATCGGGAATCAGTTCACGTTTAGAAGCTCCATTAGCCTTTCTGGTGGCAGTATCATCACTCTCTTTCCGAACAGAGGGATTCTTATTCACATAACCAGTATTGCGTGCTTCCAACATATACTGAGCCATATCATAAGCATCTACAAGTTCCAGTTTATCATATCGTTGTTGTAAACTAAAAGTAGCTGAAAGAGAAACATTAGGCTTACTGGTCTTACCACTTTTAGTAGTAATCATTATGATACCGTTTGCGCCTCTTGAACCGTAGATAGCTGTAGAAGCTGCATCTTTCAATACTTCAATAGACTGTATTGCACTCATATTGATGCTATTAATATCTGAGCCTTCAGTTAGCGGAAAACCATCTACTACAATCAAAGGCTTACTTCCGGCTGTCAAAGTTCCAATGCCGCGCACATTAATGACAGGGCTACCACCCGGTGCACCAGAAGGCAGTGAAACTTGCACACCTGCCATTTTTCCGGAAAGTGCAGATGCGAAATTGGTAGATGGGTAACTTTGCAACTCATTGGCTTTTACAGAAGAAATAGATCCTGTAGCACTTTTCACAGTAGTTGTTCCATAACCTATAACAACTACCTCATCCAACAATTCATTATCTTCTTTCATCACTATTTTACCCAAAGCCTTAGCATTGGCTGGAAGTGAAATTGACTGATAACCAATAAATGAGATAGTAATTTGTGAGTTCTCCGGCACATCAGCTAAAGAATACTCACCGTCTACATTAGTGATAGTCCCCAAAGTAGTCCCTTGTACAGCAACACTTGCCCCAATAATCGTTTCACCTTTTTCGTCAACGATTGTACCGGAAATAGTTATAAGGCGACCACTCTTTTGCGGAGTACCAGAAACAGACTCTTCTTTCAAATAGATTTTCGTCTCGCCAATTTCGAAAGTTACATTTGTACCTTTCAATAGTTGGGTAAGTACATCTGAAAGTTCTTCTTTATCAGCTTCAATAGAAACAACCCGATCCGGGTCAACGGTAGGACGGCTGTATGCCACGGTTAGTCCGGTTTGTTGAGTGATAGCATCAAAGACTTTTGCTAACTTAACTTGCCGGAACTGCAAGGTCACTTTCTGAGCATTGGCTGTGAAACATGCCATAAAGCTCAAAAAACAGTACAAGTAAAATCTTGTGTTTCATAACTTAAATTTTAGATTAACAATGGTATAAATCGCTTTATACTAAGTAGACACACAAGATTTCGGAGCGGGTGAGAAAAATGCTTTTTTATTAAATAGATTAAGAAAAGGTCTTCTAAAGACTCTGAATCGTCATTGGCGGTTCAAAATGTAGCTCGTCATCTTGCTTTTATGTATATTTGATACAGTCTGAAGCTATTTATTTGGTCGCAAACAGATAAAAAAGAATTCGCATGAGGTATAAGGCATGGATAGGAAAGCGGCTAAACAGCTCAAATTGTATTGCAAAGATAATGTGTTTTTTTGATAGGATAAATTGTTCCTTATGATTTTTCCGAGAAAACATTGAGCTTCACAACAAATAAAAAGCAAATAGAACTTGCTACCTTTGCAAAAATAAAAAGCTGACAATATGGAACAATTAGATGTATTCGATTGCTTGAATGTGCTTATAGCGAGCTATTTCACCGATGACCGGGGTTGTGCCCACGAAAACAGGGAACATACGCTTATTTATCTATGCTCCGGCGAATTGGAAATAAAGGAGCGGGGAAAGAAAACCGTGTTGCATCCGGGAGACTGCGCTTTCATGCGGCGTGATAACCGGATGTGGCTGCAAAAAAAGGTTGAGAACGATAAGCCCTACCGCTCCGTCGTGCTGAAATTCACAAAGCCTTTTCTGAGGGAGTTTTACCATACACTCAACCAACAACAGATACCGGCCGACTCCAAGCGTGAAAAAGCAAGTCTGCGTGTATTACCGAGTAACAGACCCGACATTCGGTCGCTGTTCGAATCGGTTATCCCTTACTTCGATGCGGGCGAAAAGCCTTCTGAAGATGTACTGAGGTTAAAAATGACTGAGGGAGTATATGTACTACTCAATACCGACAGGAACCTCTATGCTTCGCTGTTCGATTTCGTGGAACCGTGGAAAATAGACATTCTCGACTACCTGAATGAGAATTATATGTGCGATCTCTCGATGGGAGAAATCGCGAGTTATACCGGACGTAGTTTGGCTACCTTCAAGCGTGATTTTGCCAAATAAGCGATCTTACGCCGCAGAAATGGATTATCAGGCGTCGTCTGGAGGCAGCGCACGGCCTGATAAAATCGGGCAAGAAAAGAGTGACGGAAGCCTGTTTCGATGTAGGCTTCAAGAACCTGTCGCATTTCTCCAAAATATATAAGGAAGCCTACGGTGTAGCTCCGTCATGGTAAAATGAACTTCAGGACAAAATTAATTGAGCCTCGTAGCAAAGTTGTTACGAGGCTCTCTTCGTAACTTTGCACCAGAACATTAAACGAAGCATCATTATGAATGAAATTTTTGCAAGAGACTTGAACGGAGAAATTGTTTCCCCGTCGGATCAGGGATACGACGAGTTAATAAACTCCATTTGGGATACAATGAAAACAGCAACCGAACTGAACAACGGCTACCATACACCGGATGAAGTCCGCCGGATACTGGGAGAAATCATCGGGCAGGAAGTGGATGAGTCCGTAACCTTACTACCTCCATTTTATGTGGATTACGGCAAGCATATAAAGATAGGTAAAGGCTGCTTTATCCAACAGTGCTGCACGTTTTTCGGACGTGGCGGCATTACACTCGGCGAACATGTTTTGGTCGGTCCGAAAGTAAACATCATTACCATCAACCACGACTCCGATCCGGAAAACCGCAGTGCGACTTACGGCCGTCCTGTTGTCATTGAGGATAAAGTTTGGATCGGTATCAACGCCAATCCCCGTGCAGAGTCGGATAATCAAGGCAAACACGTAGTAAAAAAAAGAAATATCATGAAAAGGAACTAAAAAAAGAAATATCATGAAAGAAGAAAACAATAAAATGAATATCAGCCGTCGCGGATTTCTCAAGACGGCAGCACTGGCAGGAGCCGCATTGACCATGCCCACCGGACTGAACAAGGTATTTGCCGCTGAAACGAAACAGACGGCAGCATCTGATAACAATAGCAATGTCGCCCACATTACGGGACATCGTATATTGGGTAAGGGCAAGGCAGCTTTCGAAGTGTCGGCACTCGGTTTTGGCGTGATGGGCATGACCTACAACCGTAGCCAGCATCCGGACAAGAAGCAATGCATCCGGTTGCTGCACGAAGCAGTGGATCGCGGTGTAACACTCTTCGATACCGCCATCATCTACGGGCCGCTGACCAACGAGAATTTAGCCGGAGAAGCCCTGGCCGAGTTCAAAGACCGGATTAACGTAACGACTAAATTCGGACACGAAGTAATCGACGGAAAAGGCACGGGACGTCAGGACAGTCGGCCGGAGACCATCCGTCGCTATTGCGAAGAGTCGCTCCGTCGCCTCCGACTCGATTCGCTTCCCATGTTCTACCAGCACCGTGCCGACCCCAATGTATCAGCAGAAGAGGTAGCATCGACTATTGCCGATCTGATGAAAGAGGGCAAAGTACAACACTGGGGCATGTGCGAAGTCAACGCCGAGACCATCCACAAGGCTCATGCCGTTTGCCCGCTGACGGCCATCCAAAGCGAATATCATCTGATGCACCGTCTGGTGGAGGAAAACGGAGTGCTCGACGCCTGTCGGGAACTGGGAATCGGCTTTGTTCCATACAGCCCGCTGAATCGTGGATTTTTGGGCGGCTGCATCAACGAATATACGGTTTTCGACCCAAACAACGACAACCGACAGACCCTGCCGCGCTTCCAAGCGGAAGCAATGCGGGCGAATACCCGCATCGTGAATGTGCTGCAAGCCTTCGGCCGCACGAGAGGCATGACCTCGACACAAGTAGCACTCGGCTGGTTGCTCCAGAAGGCACCGTGGATCGTACCGATTCCCGGAACAACGAAACTTGCACATCTGGAGGAGAACCTGCGCACACTGGAATTTACACTTTCTCCCGAAGAGTGGAAAGAACTGGAAAACGCTGTTGCCACCATTCCCGTTGTCGGAGACAGATACAATGCCGAGCAACAACGGCAGGTAGGTCGCTAAAACAAAACACATTGAGCCTCGCAACAAAAACGTTGCAGGTCTTTGCTTTTATCTTTGCATCAAAGAAACAACTAAAAATAACAGATATGAAAATGAAAGTTTTATTTTAATATGTAAGAAGCTATGAAAAAGTACCTGTATTTATTATTCGCCGTTTTTGTAGCAGTGGGATTGAGCGCCTGCTCTACCGATAGTAACGAACCGGATGGTCCGCAGACCGAAGTTCCGACACCTACTCCCGATCCTGATCCTACTCCTGACCCCGATCCGGCAACGGGTAAAACCCTTATCGTGTATTACAGTTTCACGAACAATGTGCATACGATTGTCAGTGACTTGCAGACACAGATAGAAGCTGATGTGGTAAGAGTTGAACCAGCCGAAGAGGGACTCGACTATGCCGCCAACAACTATGCCATCGGAAGTGCGTTGATTCAGGCAATCCGGAACCAGCCGAATGACGCGGCATCTTATCCTGCAATCAAACCTGTGGAGGTGAATATCGCCGATTACGACCGGATTATCATAGGCGCACCCCTTTGGTGGAGCAATATGGCCGCCCCATTGCAAACATTCCTGTTCCAATACGGCAACCGGATGGGAGGCAAAAGTATCGGTCTGATCGTATCAAGCGCAAGCAGTGGAATCAGCAGTGTAGAGTCTGATGCCAAACGGCTCATTCCGGAAGGCAACTTCCTGACTCCAAGTCTGTGGATACGCTCTTCACAAACGTCCAACTGCCATTCGCTAATTGCCGGCTGGCTGAATCAAATCAATTAAAATACATATTATGAAACGGTTATTTATATCTTTATTGCTGTTCATTCCGGTAATGACTTTTGCCGGATGCAGATATTAGCACCATAAATAAAAAAATAATTCAAAACGGGGCTGAAACACTTGACTTCGCCTTTCTGATGTAGTATATTTGTAGAAGTTTAAAATGAAACTCTAATATAAACCTAAAACTTTCGTAAATGGGAAAAATAAGACCTTTACAACGAAACATTAAACAGTGCATAAAATTGACAATATATTCAGCTAAAGTAGGAGCTAATCCATATAATCAACCGATAGTTTACTCCTAAGCTATTCAGGTGGATTATAGTTAATACGGGTGACTTTCACCCCAAACAAGACGGGTATAAAAAGGTAAAAGGCGGTCATTCTCATGAAGAATTATCGCCTTTTTTTGTATACATATATTCTATTTTAGTTTTAAGATCGATTTCTAAGCTGTTAATAAACGTCGGCAACATTCTTAAAAAACATTCCTCTTATTCTTTAAAAACGCTCTTCACGGTTATTAACGGGGTATGCAGAATAGTCTTGAATTATTACCCATCTCCATTTACGTTTAAATATCATACAATTCAATATTTAATATAGTCAATGCGCAAAACAAGGATACTTTCTGTAATGCGCAAGTTTAATATAGCGTAAACTACCTGCAATGCGCACTTTACTGAACGGAATTTTACCTGCAATACGCACTTTTGTTTCACGTATTATTTACAAATCAAATCTACATAATCAATGCATTAAACGGGAATCCTCTTTTTTTCTTGTGACTATCACTTCCTTTTTTCAGCCTCTTTATATTCAAACCGTAACGGCGCAATCTTTTCCAGATCACCCAGAACTTTTTCGAGAAGCGTATTCTCTGATGTAATCGTAAAGTATACATCCCAAGCTGACTGGTCTTCTATCTTGAAGTCCACATCATACCAACGATTCAGCACTTTGATAACTTCGGCCAGCGGGGCATCCTTGAAAGCTATCACATTCTTTTTTCCACAAGGAAGACAGATGAATATCAGCATGTCGGGTAATGGTGCAATGCTCACTTTCCTTGTTATAGACAAGTTTCTCACCGGGTTTCAACGGGTATTTCTTATCTGAAGCAAGTGTCAGATTAACACGACCTTCGTCCAGACAGACCGTGATATCCTTATTCTCCGGATAAGCCTGAACATCGAACGAAGTTCCCAGAACATGCACGGCAGGCCCGTTAAGATTGACAATGAAAGGTCGGTGGGAATTTTTTGAGACTACAAAATAAGCCTCGCCCTCCAGATAGACTTCACGGCTGGACAGCGCAAATTTCTTTGGATACTTCAGTCGTGAATCTGAATTTATATAAGCACGTGTGCCATCCTGAAACATCATTTGCAGACGCTCACCTTTGGGCACATAGATTTCTTCGTAACCGGAATCACCCAGCAGATCGACACGGGTATTCACCTGGACAAACAGCCCTATCAGCAGCACAAACGGAATGAGTACGGCTGCCACACGGAAGGTAATCCTGCGGATGCGTTTCTGCCGGATGTTGCGGCGGATACGGGCAAATATCTCTTCGGACGGGATTTCGTGATTGACATAGAGTTCTTCGAATCCTTGTTTGATCTGTACGGCATCACGGTCCATACTTTTAGCCAGATAGGACGCACCCTCATCGGTAGCAAACCAAGCCGCTACGATCCGGGCAACTTCAGGAGTAGATGTCCCTGCCAGCACTTCCTGTATCTGTTTTTCTGTAGGTGTATTCATATTCTCTGTACTCATACTGTTAAATAGACACTTAAATACCTTAACAAGGTGAGGTACGTGACAAAAATTAGCAATTTTCCCAAATGGACGCGCAGCAGTTTCAACGCATCGGAATAATGGGTTTTGATTGTATTGATAGAGAGTTTCAGGCGGTCGGCTATCTCCTGGTTGGAGAGTTCTTCGCGCACCTTCATCAGGCAGATTTCCCGTTTCTGGGGCGGCAACATATCGACTGCTTTATAAAAGATGGACATCAGTTCTTTCTTTTCCAGACTGTCAACAAGTGTATCTTCGTAAGCAGGGGTGCCCTGAGCTATCTCATAATTCTTGGTAAGGGCGGTATTCTCATTGCGTATCACATTGAGTATATGATTTTTAGTCATTGTTATCAGGTAGTTTCTCAGGCTGATGCCTACCCGAAGCTCCGAACGGAATTCCCAGAAACGGGTAAATACGTGCTGCACAGCGTCTTCTGCCATCGCAGAACTCATCAAATAGCGATAGGCCAATGCATAAAGCAATTTGTGATATTTATTATAAACCGCAGTAAATGCCTCTACATCTCCCCGCTCCACTTTAGCAAAAAGTGTTTCATCGTCAATATCAGATGTTTGCGGGGTTTTACGCTGCATTTAAACTGTATTTTTAAGGTTAAAAAATAGAATGATGCGGGCAAATATACTCATTTTGGATAAAGGTGGGGTATGGATGGGAGCTTTTTATTATATTTTCTAAAAAGAGAATACTATATTTGGTATTTTACATCAAAGAGACTTGCATAATTAGCACATGTAAGTCTCTTTTTATGATAAAATGCGAAATTCCACTAAAAAAGAACAGCCTAAAAGACATTAATCTTCCTCTTTTCGTATATTTGAGGAGTCAAAATAAAAAACATCCAAAAAGGCTACAAAATACAGAGCTATGATAAATACACTTACCTCCTTACGGTTTATATTTGCTTTGATGGTGTTTGGAGCACATTGCTATACTATAGATAAATTCTTTGACACCCATTTCTTCAAAGAAGGATTTGTGGGTGTCAGTTTTTTTTGTGCTAAGCGGCTTTATCATAGCTTACAATTACCAGAAGAGATTCAGTGAAAACAAGATAACCAAACGGGCTTTTTGGGTAGCACGCATCGCACGTATTTATCCCTTGCACTGGCTGACTCTATTTATCGCCGTCGCCTTAGGAAACTATGTCATTGCGTCAGGAGCAATAGATTGGCTCAAACACTTCTTAGCTTCACTCACATTAACAAATGCCTACATTCCAAAAGCCAACTACTTTTTTTCTCATTCAACAGCCCTTCGTGGAGTTTATGTTGCGAACAGCTATTTTACCTTTGCTTCCCATTCCTGATACCCATAGCAAAGGATTATAAAAAATTGCTCTGCGTTTTCTTAGTTTCTGCCATATTGATTGTAATCGGCATGCATTTTTACGCCGGAAACCGATATAAAAGGATATTGGTACGTCAATCCGATTACCCGGTTACCAGATTTTTTTTAGCCGGCATGCTGCTGTTTCAATTGTACGACCGTTTGAAAGGTAAAAACATCACTGCATATCAAGGAAGTATTATTGAAATAGCATCCATCGCCTTATTTTTAGCTTTTTATCTCTATACGGCTGAAATACCCAAAGTGTATCGGTATTCCTGTTACTACTGGCTTCCGGTTGCATTTCTTCTGATCAGCTTCTCTCTACAAAAAGGTATAGTCTCACGCCTCTTATCCAACCGTATTTTAGTGATTGGCGGAGAGATCAGTTACAGCTTCTATCTGATTCATCTTTTTGTGCTGCTGTCCTATGCAGAATGGCAAAAAGGAAGTAACTTTCATATAGCATGGTATATTTCAATTCCAATCTTATTCTGTATCATCGTCCTATTAAGTTTACTCTCCTACTACTATTTTGAAAAACCGATGAATAAACGAATTAAAACATTATTAAATAAATAATTCATGGAACAACTAAGCAACAAGAATCCTCGTATCGAGGTAGTAGATGCCCTACGAGGCTTTGCCGTAATGGCTATCCTTTTGGTTCACAGTCTTGAACATTTCATTTTTCCCGTTTATCCCACAGATTCACCAACCTGGCTAAATATATTGGACCAGGGAGTATTAAGCGGTACTTTTACCCTACTTGCCGGAAAATCTTACGCAATCTTCGCTCTCCTGTTCGGATTTACATTTTACATTCAGAGCAATAATCAGAAGAAGCAAGGCAAGGACTTCGGCTATCGTTTCCTATGGCGTTTAGTTCTGCTGGCTGCATTTGCAACATTAAACGCTGCTTTCTTTCCTGCAGGAGATGTATTATTGCTATTTGTAATTGTCGGGCTTGTCCTGTTCTTTACCCGGAATTGGAGTGATAAAGCTATTCTCATCACTTCCATTATCTTCTTGTTACAACCTGTTGAATGGTATCATTACATAGCCAATCTGATCAATCCCGCACATCAGCTACCGGACCTAAAGGTAGGCGAAATGTATGCGGAAGTGGCAGAGTACACCCAAGCCGGCAACTTTTGGGATTTCATCTGGGGGAACGTTACTTTAGGACAGAAAGCCAGCTTATTATGGGCAGTAAATGCAGGACGCTTTTTCCAAACAGCCGGATTATTCCTCTTAGGCTTCTACATCGGCAGAAAGCAGCTTTTCGTTACGACGGAAAAGAATCTCCATTTCTGGATAAAGATACTGATTATCTCCGCAATCTCTTTTGCTCCTCTCTATGCCCTGAAAGAGTTGATTATGCAGAACAGCACAATCATACAGCAAACAGCCGGAACTGCGTTCGATATGTGGCAAAAGTTAGCTTTTACTTTCGTACTGGTAGCTTCATTCGTATTGCTTTACCAACGTGAAAAGTTCAGTAAAGCCGTCAGCAACCTGAGATTCTACGGAAAAATGAGTCTTACGAACTATATATCCCAATCCATAATGGGAGCACTGATTTACTTCCCGATTGGTCTGTACTTGGCTCCTTATTGTGGATATACGCTCAGTCTGCTAATAGGATTTTGCATGTTCCTGTTGCAAGTGAAATTCTGTAAATGGTGGTTGAGCAAACATAAACAAGGTCCATTAGAACATATCTGGCATAAATGGACTTGGATGGGGACAAATAAATAAGCAATAGTTACTCTATAAATAGCCTTCTGGTGAGTGCGAAGACGAAGTTCGTAGCCGCCAGAAGGCTTTAATATGAAAGATGTCTACTTATGACAAGAGTTGTAAGTTTATGGGAAAAGATCGTTTTTAAATTGCCCCACACAAAATTGACGATATCTGAGATATTACCCTGTAAACTTTCTCATAAGAAACAGCTATGTTTTGCTTCATCATATGCTCAATAAGGCGGCTTTCTTCTTCAAGCGATAATTCATGCTCCAATATGTTATGATAATACTCTAATTGTACAGGAGTAAGAATAGACACGATATCATACCCCAACCAGAGGGCACCAGCTACAGACAAATCAAAATCATCCATATCATAAACTTCCTGATGATAATTGATTTCAGTGTAATGCTCCTGGCAAGCATCAAAATAATTTTCAATGATATACCATAGATCCTCACCATCTTTGCTTGTTTCCAGATTACGTTCTATCCATGCATTCAATTTCAAAAGAAACAAACCCGGTAAAGAAACAACCCGTATATCAAATTCACCGTCCACCCTGACTATCATGAAATTTTTTCAAGGCTTCATCAAAACCCTGAACTGACATTTTAAATTCTTCTTCGGGCGGCCAATAAATGCACTTATCTTCTTTTGCAACTTCGCCAAATGGGATAATATCTATCTCATATACTTTCTTATAATAAAAGCGTTGCTTTTGACTCAAAGACTTCTCAAAACCATCCATCTGCGCAATACCGTTTGAGATTTCCTCAAACTTTTGCCAATCGGCTATAGCTATAGCAATATCCAAATCTTGCGTATGTCTGGCAGATCTCTGTTGCAACAGCTTCTGCATAATGATGTCACGAGCTGTTGCCCCTATCACATAAAAAGAAAGCTTCTCTTTTTCGAAATATCGGCTAAGTTTTTCTAACAACTCTTTTATTAAGAGATTATCAAACTCATCACTGGAGATATTGTAATTCATTATTATAAATTCTTTGAGCAGCTTCAATATTCCGGCTGTTGCCGCTTCCCATTAAATCTGCATAAATTAGTAATGCCGGAGTGACCTGACTTTGCTCAACACTACTCCAGAACTTCTTATAAACGAAAACTTCACCCTCATCATCCGGTCTGAGGCCTGCTTTTACCCAATCGCCCATAGTACCGCCATAAAGGGTAAATAACTCAGGATACAGATAACCATCAACCAAGTTAGCGGCAGGTTCTCCCCCAATAGATGTCAGAAGGTAATTTTAAATCAGCCCAATTCTTACGAAGCTCTGCATTTTTGAAAGTCATTCTCCTTATTAGCTGTTTAGGCTTCAAAATTTCATTGTAAGCAACCACCCAGCGTTCCAATAGGTCCTGCTTATTCTTTAAGAATTTCCCTTTGTTCGTCTTCAACAAATATCCTGATTCTAAAAGTTCGTTCATTATAACAGTTATTGAACCCAAGGAAACATTGGTAGATAGTTGCATCTGCCGATAAGACAGATTTAGCCAATCCGGCTCTAACAAGATACGAAATATGATTCTTATTCCGGCTTCCTGAAACAAACGACTTCTGTTGGCAGATGTTGCCTGAAGCTTAGGAGGTACTTTTCTTCCTTCAATATGCATTAGCAAATCACCGACGTTAATCCTACAGTTTCCTGCACTATCTAAACTGTTAATTCCCTGATGGGCAAATTCATCCATCAAAAGAGGATAAATGTTTTGTGCTACAAGCAAAACCGGCTTATCTGTGTTTTCTTGCCATGTCCTCAACTTCATTTGTATGCTACCGAAATTACTTCTCGTAACCGTCTTTTTAACTTCACATAGAAATTCATAACCTCTGATATACAACATCCAGTCAAATTCCGGAATCGGACTTGCTTTTACATAAACATTGCTTCGACCTACTATTTCAACAAGTTTATTTTCAACTTCATGAATCAGTTCTTTTTTTTCCATTTCAGTAGCATCTTTTGTTCACTAATAAACCCTGTTCACAAACAATGAACATACAAATATAGTGAACACATCGCATACCTACAAATAAATGAGTAAAAAGAAAGAGTATGAATCAGAATCGGTAAATCAACTCCCACCCCAGAATATGCCTGTCCAAATCACTCTCGTGCTGGTAGCAATAGAAAACGTCTGCCGACCAAGAGGACGACAGTTTAGCTTCCACCCCACCGCGGGCACGGAAGCGGGAGGCATGAAACCATTCATCTTTGCCCAGACCGTGATATTGCTCCAAAGAGACATACGGTGACCATGTAGTTACCTTATAAGCAGCTTTCAGGCGGGTGCGGAGACGGAATTCATCCGCTCCGCGTCCGTCGAAAGTATGCTGAAAACGTTCGCGCAGGGTGAACGTCCATTGTCGTTTTTTAAGAGTAAAAGAGACACCTGCATGATAACGGTGCCGGGATTTCCAACCATCTTCACCACGGTTGCGGTAGTGGTATTCGTAACCGCCCTCAGCTTTTAGAAACGGAAGAAGAAGAACGGAAGTACCTACGCCGAAGCCCCAACGGTCTATCTCATCCAGTGCGTCACGGGTACGCATTTCGACATCTCCGTAAAGTTCCACTTTGGAGGATACATCGTGCCGGGCTTTCATCTTGTTCCAGGTCACGAAATCACTGTCCTGTGCCCGCAAAGGAGACAGACAGAAGACAAGCAGTCCTACACATAAAATGACGAATCCCCGTAATACAGAATATTTCTTTAGCATATTATCCTCAAAGGTTTACTTCAACTTATTTTCTTAGAAGATGCAAAGCTAAAGAAAGATTCTGTAATAAATCTGTAATACTCCTGTAATATCAAGAAATCACTTGATTTTATCGTATTGCTGTTCGGCCTTGATTTCCGTATACTTGGGTGCGTCAATCATTTCCACCAATGCCCTCAGCACCGGGCCTTCTCCCATCGGATCATTCTTCCACTGGGGACGGTTATAATAGAATGACAAAGCAGGCATTATGCCCGTACCTGCACAGATAGCCGTTACATCACCTTCCGGAGTAATCTTGGTGAGCATGCCTTTCAACCCTTCCCATGCCACATAGATATAGTCGGGATGCAGCCACCCTTGTTTCACCCCTCTGGCAATGCCGAAGACGAACATGGCGGTTCCCGTGATTTCTTCATAGGAATCTTCTTTATCCAGAAGCTGATGCCACAATCCGTTCGCACCCTGATAACGAATCAGTCCGTCCGCCTGCATACGGAAGTTCCGAATGACATCTTCACGCATCGGATGGTCGGCGGGCATTCGTGCCAGCAAATCGGCAGTAGCCATGAAAACCCATCCGTTTGCCCTGGACCAATGGGCAACGCCATGCGCCTTGTTATCCGTGTGATAGCAATGATAGTACAGTCCTTTTCGGGGCACCACAGGTAGCGGGTATAGTTCAGTATCTGATTGGCTGCATCATCAAAGTATTTAGCATCACCTGTCGCCTCTCCCATCCTGACCAGAAAAGAAAGGGCCATAAAGGCATCATCGGCCCAAATGGTATTGACATGCGGCCATAACCGGGCAATAGTGCCATCGGCAAGACGAGGTTCGGACACCATCAGGTGATGATCAGTCTGGTCGATATACTTCTGGAAAGCCTGTTTCGGATGACGGCGGTTGAGCACAATCAGACTGGCGCCCATAGGACCATTATCATCCAGACGTTTATTCCGGTAAATCATGTGCCAATTCACATGGTTCACGGCTCTCCAACCTTCCTGCTCCAATGTTTGGTCATACAGGCGATGGAAGTAGTCCTGGTTTGCATCGTCGAAAATGAAATTCATATTCTTCAGAACATAGTTCTCGTACTTCGAAGTACCTAATTTATCTCCCAACTCCATCAGGGCTATGTTAGTGACTCCATTTGTGTAATGCCAATCCAGGTATTTACTTTGTACTTTCACATTCTTATTTAAAGGTACGTTTTTGAGCGATGTGTAGGTCTTGCCACTTTTCTTATCTACAAAATCATAGGTTGTTGACTTCAGAATGCGGTCGGCAATCATCACAGCAGTTTTCTCTGGCTTTCTCATTGGTCTGCGCAATCAATGAAGTGCTGCACAGCAGAGCGAATGAGAAGATCAAATAAGTATATATCTTTTTTCATTTGTTTATCAGGAATATGTACTTTTCAATATTAGTATATCCGTTGGAAGCTATCTTCATTGCGTCGGACGGATCATTTTTATCAAGTCCGTATGCATCTTCAAAGTCATCGGGCATACCATCATTATCCGTATCCAGTGGTTTGGTCCCCGACTTTATTTCACCGGGGCCTTGTGTAGGCAGGTCCATCTCTGTGAGAATAATTCCTCCTTTCATACCCAATGAAGTTAATTCTTCAACAAGATAGCTATCTACCTGATCACGGGCGGGTAATGAGGCTCCACCATGCTGTACGATCCACTCGTAAGCATCCCGAGCGGTCATCAAACCTTCGACAGTGGGATGCACATCCGACGGTTTATCCAGAAAAGTAGGAGTTATCACAACTTCAGTACCAGACTCTTGTTTCCGTTTCGTGCAATCTTCACGGGTCAGTTCGCGACCATTCAACACTCCATCCTTATTTTCATCATAATAGTTGCCGGATAAATGGGCACGGAAATGTTCGTTATAGCGCGTGAAGGGAGCTGTGGCTCCCAGCGTTTTCCCATCATAATTTAAAGTAGCACCTACTATGAAATAGTTATTCCGGATATCGGCTTCGGAAGTCTGTTCCGTATCACCCATGATATAAGCACCGCCATTACCCCAGTTGTAAACGACGTTTTTTACAAACTGATTCAGACCTTTCACTTTCGGATTACGGGTTTTGTTGTCGATATACAGGTTACGGTATAAAGTCACTCCATTTTCAGCCGTAGTCTGGATAAGTCCTCCGCAAGAATGTGGTTGCAGGCCTTGCCCTATAAAGGAGTTCTGGATAGTTATATTCCGGGGCTGATCGCCCGGTTTCTTCGGATCTACATTGATGGAAAAACATTCATCACGTCCCCAAGTGACCGACATGTGATCAAAAATCATATTCGCTCCGTAAGCGACACCGGCGGCATCTTTACCGTCTTTCCCGTTCACTCCCATCCGTATGCGCAGATAGCGGCAAATGACATTGTCGGCCCCGGAAAAAGAAACATGATTTCCATAAACGACAATTCCGTCACCGGGAGCCGTTTGTGCAGCAATAGTCAGATTCTTGGAAAAAGCAAGCGGGGATTGCAGGCGAATGATTCCCGCAACATCAAAAACAACGATTCTTCCGGGTTTACTCACCGCATCACGCAAAGAGCCTTTTTCCCGAGTCGGCAAGCGTAGTGACGTGATAGACCTCGCCATGTCTTCCGCCTACCGCATTGCGCCCGTACCCTTCTGCTCCCGGAAAAGCAAGTACTTCTCCATAATCAGGGAAAGGAACAGACGGACCGGAAACCTCCTCTTTTTCATCACAGGCCAACAGAACCCATGCCAGAAGAAGTATTCCAATTGTAGCATATCTCATTATTCTAATCTCCTATTTTTAATCTTTCTGTTTTCTATCAATAAGTTAGTACTCGGAAACCGTTATCCAGCGCGGGTCACCATATTCCTGGGTATAAACTGTAGACCCGGTATTGATAATCGTAAAGTCACCATCCTTAGCATTCCTGAAAAATGAAGAATCCGACATACCCAGATCTATCAACGTCAGTCCAGTATCGGCTGCCTGCTCAAAGTCTGTGGTACAATAATTGTTCTTTCCCGTCAGATTGACTTGTCCCGGAACCAGAGCTTTTCCTGCACTATATCCAAAGACACAGGCATTAACGGACAGAGGCAATGCCACAGACAGTTTAGAGAAATTGCCAATTGCCGTATACGACGACTTGCTTGTAGCCCAATTATAGAATGTACAATTCGAGATAGACACCTTAGCGTTAGCTGAAACCGGCACATCGGCGGTAAGCACTCCAAAGACACCCGGTGAGATATAAAATTCATAGAAGGTGGAGTTCGTTACAGAAACATCATTCCAGACGTTGGAACCTTTATTGATGGCATGTATGAATCCGAATTGCTTCGTTACATATTTGGTGTCATTGATTCCGGTAACCAAACAATTATCAATCCATATATGGTTGATGGTCGTCATTCCTTCGCTGGCATCGTTCATCATCAGAACGGTAGAAGGCAGGACAATATTGGAGTTACGGATTTCAAAACGATCTATCGTGATATCAGTTCCGGCATCGTGCTTGCCGATATTCAACAAGCGTGTTTTACTGCCGCCACTTCCTCCGGATACGATTGGTTCTTTGACATTCACATTCTCAACAATAAAATAGTTGATTTCAGGAATATTATTCACTTCCGGTTTAATGATGAAGCCGCCTTTACGTATATAGAGTGTAGGGCGATCTCCGGGATTAGCCAAGAATGCAATGCTTTTCGTCAGTTTGATGTCACCGGTGCTACTTTCGGGAAGTCCGTCTGCCGACAGATAATAATCAACCCCGTTTTTCAATTGAAAGATCAAACTTGATTGGCTGTCATCAGCCATCCCCTCTTTATCTTCGATAGTAAATCAACACCATCCGTCACCAGAACGGCACCGGAAGGCATACCGGCTGTTGTGAATTTCTGTCGGTTGTACTTTTCCGCACCTTCGGGAGCTTTGCTATTGGTCAATGCAACATAGTAGGATGTACGGGGAGCCAATCCTGAAATTACATACTTGCCTGAAGCTATTTCCGATCCGGACAAGTCAAAATGCTTTTCATCCGTTCCATTTTCCTGTTGCCAGATGGAAACACCGTCCACAGGATTCTGGTCAGAGACTCTCCATTCTATCACAGCCGAATTCTCTGTTATCTGGTGTTCATCCAATGCATAAAGTACCTTGGGTATGATACGCGTCAAAGTGGTGATAAGAGAAGAATATTCCGTCCAGTTTGAAATGATATCCAGACTCTCATTATTCGCTCTTACCCGTGCATAATAACCTGTTTCATAACGCAAACCTGTAAAAGTGCATTTACCGTTGTTTACGGTCTGCGTTGCAGCGGGTTCCGACTGGAAAGTTTGGTCACGCGAAAGCTCCACCGTATAAGAGGTCGCTTCTCCGGATGTTCTCCAGGCAAGGGTAATCGAATTACCTTCCGCAAAACAGGAGGAGGCTATGAAGGAAGGTCTGAACAGGCGGGGCAGCTCTTCCGCCTCATCCTTGCATGAAGTAATATTCAATAGACAAAATGCCAATACAGGTATCAAATATATCAATAACTTTTTCATACTCTCTTTTTTAATATCCATAATAATTCTTCAACAGTCCCTGATGGCTTGACAATGCATCGGGAGGTATAGGTACCAGATAGCGGACCGGATCGGTTTCCGGATTCACAGTTGCGGCATTCGATTCATTGATATAGCCGTAAAAGGAAAACAAGACAGCAGGGGCAGGAACCCATTGACGGGGATTCGAGGTATTCTTGACCTGCGTGCAATATTGATTACACATATTGATAAGTGTATATCCCGTAGGTGCCTTTGAAGGATAGGATTCAAAAGCCTCATCATAAGAGTTCTTGCCTCCTTCTTTATACCAGTCTATGGTCTGCGATACACATACGGCAGCCGGATTCACGGCATCGACCATTTTGTAATAAGCAACTGCCGGATAAGATTCAAAACGTTCATCATAAGTAGGTTCCTCAAATGCAGTGGTCGTATTCTCATATTGCTTGGTACGGGCAACTTTTCCTAACGTAATCCAATCAAAATACAAGTTATAGAGGGTCTTTCCATACAGATTCCAACGTGCCAGATCATATCTTCTATGCTTTTCACCCCCAAACTCCCATGCGCGTTCTTTAACGATTGCATCAAAGAAATCTTCTTTTGAAGTAAGTTTATCGACATAGGTGTCTACCATTTCCGGCTGATCTTCCGCCGCGAAAGCACGGTTGCGGACTTTCTTCAGAGCCTCTTTGGCTTGGGGTGTAGGGCCGTTATGATTCTCATTGGCAGCTTCGGCATACATCAGTAGCACGTCTGCATATCGCATATAAGTGTAATTGATTCCGGTACCTTTATTGGAAGTACTGCCCAAAGGAGTTGCCATAAACAGGCGGTTCCATTTTCCGCAATAAACCGTAAGGGCGGCTATCGGTTTCTGAACTATATTAGTCATTCCTGAATTTTCATAACGAAACATCTCGCACGTAAGGTCGCGGCGCAAGTCCTTATTATCAAACGACAGCATATAGGTAAGCGCCAGTTTGGAACCTCCCGAAGAATATCCATGCGGAGCATTAGATGCATTCTGTCCCTCTGAATTCTTTTGCGAAACGATGTATGTCCCCCAGGAATATCCCAACTCTCCGGAGCCTCCTACCTTTGCCGGTACATCGAAGATATTATCATCATTCACCGGAACAATCCAACTACATTCGTCCACCCAAACCTGACGGAATGAGCGATTCAGCGAATGTTTGCCTTCATTAATCACTTTACCTGCATATTTCTCAGCTATCTCATAGTATTTCTGCCAGTCATCATTGCGCTGCATTGAACCGATAGCGGCAGGGTTCGAGTAATCCGGACGCAGAGTCCATCCTCCTCTATACAATGCCATACGGGCAATCAATCCCTGGCAAAACTCTCTTGATGCCGCTTCCACTCCCCTGTCCGATTCTTCCGCATACCACATGACCGGTTCAACTTCAATCAGGTCATTGATCATGTCTGTCAATATGATGTCACGGTCAGTTGCACCGATAAACAGTTCATCCTTGTTTCCTGCCGGTTTCCGCCTGTAAGGAACGTCTCCCCAGTTTCTCACCAACTCCAGATAGTACATGGCACGCAGAACTTTCGCCTCACCATAATAATGCATTAACCGCGAAGGCTTGGTTTTATCAGCAGCCTCAAACAGAGGACTTTGTTCGATACCTTCTATCACATCATTCGTCCTGTTCACTCCATCATACATCCCTGTCCAGATGCTGCCGTACGAACTGATGTCACCTGCACTCGGTTCGAAAGCACTCTCTTTCAGATTGGACGACGTAGTGACCGTAGTAAACTCCACATCCGTATTAAACAGCATTTTCTGGGCCAGGTTGCCTACCCATCCCTTACCACTGACCATCGGTACGTACATGCCATTGACGGCAGTCGCAATCTCCGATTCACTGGTAAATATATAATCTTTATCAAAAGTGGAAGGCGAATTTACATTCAGGTAATCTTCACAAGATGTAAGTATCATCAATATGATAACTGGAATATAAAATTTTCTCATGGTTCAATTCTATAGTATTAAAAATTCAAATTCATTCCAAGCGTATAAACACGACTGCGAGGAGTCACATTATTATCTATACCCGGCGTCAAACCTTTCTGTATATTCACTTCCGGATCATATCCGCTATATCCCGTCAGAGTGAACAGGTTACTACCGGAGAAGTACAGACGCAGACTCTTGACTCCCAGGCGGCTCAACCAGCGTTGCGGAAATGTATATCCCACAGTCAGCGTACTCAGACGCAGGAATGAACCGTCTTCAATCAAATCGCTCATTGTGATACCCTGTGTAACGGACATCCAGGAATAAGTGGCAGCATTCTGATTTAATGCGGCCAATGCAACCGGATCACTGGAGACATTGACACCGGCATCATCCACATAGCGGAAACGGCGTGCCAAATTCATATTGGTAGACAGATTGGAATAGTTGCGACGAACAGCCGAATTCAAATAAAGTTTATTGACGTTGAATACATCAAAATCGCACATATAATTAAAGAACGCGGTAAAATCCAAATTCTTCCAACTGCCGGAAAGGCCAAAACCACCTGTTACCTTTGGATTCGTGTTTCCAATGACCGTCATATCTTCTTCCGTTATCAAGTCTGAGTCGGAATCAGACAGTTTCTTGAACTTCATTGCTCCCGGTTTAAAGCTAAAGTTACCTGAGCTGAATGAAGAATTATCCGGAACTCCCGGTTTCAAAGTCCACTTCTTTGTCGTTTCATCAAAATTAAAATCGTCAACCGTATAAAAACCATCATTCACAAAACCATAGATGAGTCCCATACTTTTACCCACTTCCATTTTATAATTGTAGGTTCCATACCAGTTGGACAAGGAAGCTTTTGTTTTCCATTCCGTCTCACCGGAAGAAAGCTTATCGACTTTGTTCTTATTAAAGGCCACATTGAAACTGGCAGACAGATTAAAGTTCTTTGTCTGGACGATTTTACCGTTCAATGAAAGCTCAACTCCTCTATTGGAAGTCCGGCCTACATTTGTCATCTGTCGCGAGTAACCTGATGAATTAGGAATGATTGACGGCACCAGCAAATCTTTAGTTGTATTCCAGTATACATCGACTGTACCGGTTAAACGGTTTTTGAAGATACCGAAATCCAAACCGAGATTTCGTGTAATGGTAGTTTCCCATCTCAAATCCGGATCATACAAATAAGTCTGGTCGGCAAACTGATAGTAATTATATTCTTCATTATTGAAACCGGGAGCACTTGATCCGCTATACACACGATAGATGTTATGCCACAAATCATCACTGATACGGTTGTTACCAGCCAACCCGTAACTTGCTCTCAGTTTCAGTTCTGAAATAAACTTGACCGATTTCATCCATTTCTCTTTGGAAAGTCTCAAGCTATGGAACCGGCAGGAAACACACCCCATTGCTTACCGGGTGCAAACTTCGTCGAGCCGTCTGCACGAAATGTAAAAGTGGCATAATAACGGCTTTTATAATCGTACAAGGCACGACCAAAGAAAGAGGCAGTTCTGTCCGGAGCAGCTTTATAACTGGTACTCTGGTGTGGAGTGCCCAATGCAAAGTTTTCAAGAGCCGCTTCTGCCGTAATGGAAACCGGGAAATAACGTGCACTCATAAAAGTATTGTTATTCTGCGAATGGTTTATTTCCTGTCCAAGCATCAGGTTTACATTATGAATTTTACGGAACAAATTGCGATAGGTCAGCGTATTTGCCAGTCGGTACGACTCTTTATGTGTTTTAGTACGCTTAGCCGAAGGCATATTATTCATTCCCGCAGCAGAAGCCGTGCCGGATAAAGCTCCATAAAACTGATCATCATTCGAGTCCGTTGTGCTGATGCCATATTCGGAGCGGAATTGCATTCCTTTAAACATATCCCATACCAAAGCTGCTTTGAGACTGATTGCTGTTTCTTCCCTTTTTCTATAGTTCTGCTTATTTTCCTCCAACGGGGTATATCTCTGATTTAAGGAATTACCATCTTCATCCAGATTTTCATCATCATCATCCGGATCAAGGGATGCGCCGGAAGTCAGTCCGTTTGTGGGACGGAAACGAAGAGCCGTGACAATGTTGGTTCCCGATGTACCTGCTCCGTCAATGGTACGGGTGCGATATGTAGCATTCGTCTCCAGTTTCAGGTTCCTGAACAGTTCATGGTTCAGCTTCAGAATAATATTGTTACGTGACAGACCGGAACCTATCAGCTGTCCTTCATCTTTATTACGGTTATAACTTAGATTAAATTTCGTCTTTTCACTACCGCCGCTGATAGTCAGATTATAGTATTGTGAAATCGGATTGCCTCCCAGCACTTCATCCTGCCAGTCGGTAGAGTCCGTATATTTGTATAAGTCAATATCGTCATAATAGCCAAAATTCTTAATAAAAGTATCAGCCGATCCTTTACGTATCATCTGATACTCGTACTCCGCCATCACAAATTCATAGTTGTTCATTACCGGTAACTTCCCTGCCAGTGTACGTGTCTGTACATAGCTATTGAATTGAACCGAAGTCTTACCCATCTTCGGGTTCTTCGTGGTTACGATGACTACACCATTCGCACCTCTGGCACCGTAAACAGCAGTCATAGAAGCCTCTTTCAAGACATCAATAGACTCGATGTCCGTAGGCGGAATACCACTCAAATCGTCAACCGGAAAGCCGTCGACCAGGAACAACGGTGAATTGTCCTGAGTGATTGATCCTCCACCACGTACACGAATACTGATTTCAGCATCCAATGCACCATCTGTTGTGGTGATCTGTACACCTGCCATCTTTCCCGCCAAGGCATCGGCCACGGAAGCAGAGGCTACTTTAGAGATAGATTCCGAGGAAACAGACGCAATAGATCCCGTCACATCACTACGGCGAATATTGCCATATCCCAAGACTACAACCTCATCCAATAATTCGCTGTTTTCTTTTAATGTAATTTTTGCCAGTTCCTTACTGCCGGACTTTAGTTCAACGGTCTGGTAACCGATATAGGAAATTAAGATAGTAGCACCATCAGGAACATCGTTCAACGTGTAATTTCCATCAAGATTAGTGGTTACACCATTAGTAGTGCCTTTCACCATTACAGTAGCACCGATTACCGACTCACCGGTTTCATCTACCACTGTTCCCTTTATAGTTCTTGTCTTCGACTTCAAGACATCATTCCCGATTTTTTGTTTGCCTACAGATATTGTATTATTATCCCTATTGAAAAATAAATTGGTTTGTTCCGTAATCTTGTCCAGAACAGTCTGCAGGGGACTATTCTTTACTTTGATAGATATGCGCGGAGCAGTGTTCACAACATTTTGATCATAAAAGAATTTCAAGCCTGTCTGCTTGCCCAACTGAACAAAAACATTCTCTACAGTTTCATTCTGAACGTTCAACGTTACAGTTTTTTTCCTTCTGAGCTTGCGCCTGATCAGGCATCAATGACAAGCATACGAATAGTAAAAAGCTAAAAACGAATGTATATTTCTACTTTTCCTTTTGGAATTAGGAAGATTATTCATTTATTTGTGCGTTTTAGTAATTGATAAAATTAATTAGAACAAAGGAGTAATTCGCGATACATGATTCACGCGGGTCGAAACGAATGAATACCTGTTCGCATTACGAGATAGGGGCTTCTCTGTGAGACAGCTCCTATTTTTCTTAGAGGAGACGCTAAGTGGGTGCTTTCATATTCTATATTCTCTTTTAATTAAAGGTTAAACATATTAATACTCACATATATTATAACACACATCCGTTTACCAGCCGGACGTATATCCATGCTTTTCTGCTACTTGAATAAGAAGATATGATTTCCTTCTTTTCTATACCGGATGCCACTGGTATATTCCATTGATTGGAGTACTGCCTCCAAACTTTTTTATTTTCATGTTCTCCGGAAATCAGGTTGTTGAACTCCTGTCCTTCCGCAAACGTAATGCGACAATTATACATGCGTTCAAGCTCTTTAGCCACATCGCGCACCGGAGTGCTGCTGAAACGTAATCCACCTTTGCGCCATACGGCAACATCACGTTCTTCGCACCGTTTGCTGTATTCACCGGAAAGTGTATTGATCGACACTTGTTCCTTAGCCTGCAAACGCATCATCGCTTCAGGCAGATCCACCTGTACTTTGCCACTCTCCACATCTACAGAAACAACTTCATCCGAAGAATAAGCTTTCACATCAAAGCAAGTTCCCAGAACCCTTACATCAAAACGGGCGGTCCTGACAATAAAAGGTTGCTTTTCGTTTCGTTGAACCTGAAAATAAGCTTCGCCTTCCAATTCTATCTGCCGTTCATCTTCTACAAAACTGTTCGGGTAGCGAACACGGGAACAGGAATTTAAGATCAGCTGTGTTCCATCCGGCAACCGGATTTGTCTGGATTCACCATAAGAGGTAGAGGCTTCCAAATAAGAAATCTGCCGTTTATCCATATAACCCGGTAGATTGATTCCCCGAAAATGAGCAGTACAACAGCAGAGGCACTTGCCACCGTCAGGACTATCCGCCGAAACCAGGTGCGTTTCTTATGTTCGATGCGTTTCAGTAACCGACTGGCTTCTTCCTTATATTTTTCACGTTCCATGCCGGTGGTGAGCTCTTCCATAGCGGCTTCTTTCCAGACATCTGTTGCTAGTTCATCCAGCATTGGGGCATGAATATCATCTTTCAGTCGGGATAATAATCCACGTGCCTCTTCCTGGGTGTACATATCATCCAGATAACGGCGCATTATAGATTTGTCTGTTACATCATTCTTCATTGTGCGGGCTCTTTTAGTATAAAGGTCATGAAAACTTTTCCTTTACATAGAGTAATACACAGTAAAGGAAAACATCTAGGGTATGATTAACATTTATTATGTATTAAGGCAAATCAGCAGCAATAGCAAATCCACATATTCACTGCCTGAATACTTAATGAGATAGGTACGAATCAACTTAAGGGAGATAGATATATGCTCCTGAACGGTGTTGACGGAGATGCCCAACTTATCTGCAATCTCTTTATGAGAGAGCTGGGCTTCACGACTCATCTCAAAAATCTCACGCTGGCGGGGAGTCAGTTGCTGCAAGGCATGGGAAATGAGGGATTTCAAATCATTCAGCATAACTTCACGTTTGGTATCTTCCGTGTAGTCCAATGCCTGTGAAAGAATACTCTCCTTTAGTTTTTCCTCATTAGCAGCATTGCGCAACTGGTTCAGTATCCGGTTGCGCATAATGGTGTAGAGATAGGAAGAAAAGGAAGCATCGGGATTAATGAAACGGCGGCTTTGCCAAACTACAGTGAAAGCATCCTGAAAAACATCTTCTGCATACTCCCGCGATTTAAGGAAACGCATTGCAAAGTATATCAGACGGTTTTTATAAGTGGCATACAATTCAAAAAGGCGTCCTCATCCCCCCTATCAAGCGGAGAATGAGTGAACGTTCTTCTGAGAAATTATCTGCACACATATAGCAATCTTTAGTTTTTTCGGGAAACAAAAGTTTAATAGATGCTGCAAACGTATGTAAAATCCGGGAAATAAAAAAGGGAAAAGATAAAATAAGAAGAAAGCATAGCTTACTTATTCTATCAATTTATTCCCGTGAAATTCGTTTCAGGTGTTCTTCTATCTTTTGAAAAATGATGCCAGATGCGAACCATCTACAAAGGCATGATTTACATAAATGGATAAAGGAAATACCAGACGCCCCTCGCGGGTTACCGCTTTACCGGAAGTCATCAAAGGGTAACTGCAACCATTGCCGGCTTCGGCCAGCGTATAGGTGGTGGCAGTGAAATACATTTTAGGAACAGCGCTTAAATGCACTACATCATAATCTCCCTGTTTTGCCAACTCCTCTTCGGCACCATAAGGATTGCCATCTTCGGGGATATTGGTTATCAACTCATACGCTTCGGCATAAAAGCGTTTGAAATCTTCGTGGTTAACAGGTGAGGTCAACGGGGTTTTATTATCTACATAAAGTGTAATAAGTACGTAGTCGTTGTTGATAATGTCACTTACCTTGGAGTCTGTCCATACAGCAAGCTCCATCTTACGGCAGTTTACACAACCATAACCGGTGAAGTCGAGCATTACTGGTTTGCCATGCTGACGGGCATATTCCATACCCAGATCGTAATCATCGAACTTGGCATGCACTTCATTATTATAGAGATTGAAGTCCTGAGTCTGCATAGGCGGCGCAAAAGCACTGACCGCCTTCAACGGAGCCCCCACAAACCGGGAACCATATATACGGCAAATGCCAGAGAAAAGTGCCATAAAGAAGCGGCCCACTCCCACTTTCGTATCATCATCATCATGCGGGAACTTGATCTTGCCCAACAGATAGAAGCCCAGTAAAGCAAACAGAACAATCCACAATGCCAGGAACGTTTCGCGGTCGAGGATGCGCCAGCCATAAGCCAGGTCGGCTACAGAGAGGAACTTCAGAGCAAAAGCCAATTCCAGGAAACCGAGGGTAACCTTTATGACATTCATCCAACCACCGGATTTAGGCATGGATTTCAGCCAAGACGGGAACATGGCAAACAGTGTGAATGGCAACGCTAATGCAAGAGCAAAACCGAGCATACCGATAGCCGGAGCTACCACGCTACCCGTTGTAGATACCTGTACCAGCAAGGAAACCGATAATAGGACCTGTACAAGAGAAAGATACCAGTGAAAGCGTGAATGCCATCAGGAAGATACTGAGCAAACCGCTTGTTGCTTCCGCTTTACTATCTACTGCATTGCTCCATTTAGAGGGCAGCGTCAGTTCGAAAGCTCCGAAGAAGGAAGCTGCAAACACAACCAGCATCAAACAGAAAAGGATATTAAACACAGCATTCGTGGAAAGTGCGTTCAGCGCACTGGCTCCAAAGATCAACGTAATGGCCAAACCTAAAGTTACGTAAATCACCACGATGGAAGCGCCATACGTCCAGGCATCACGAATACCTTTCTTTTTATCTTTGGAACGTTTCAGGAAGAAACTTACTGTCATAGGGATAATAGGCCACACACAAGGGGTAAACAATGCCAGCAGTCCACCGAGGAAACCGGTGATAAAGATATAGAACCATGACATATCTTCCTGTGAAGTGGTTTCACCATAAGATTGCAGATCATTGATGACAGGTTTCCACAAGTCAATATTGCCTGCCACATTTATATCCGTCGGACCATCTGCACCACCTATGATGCCAGTAGAAGCTGTGTCCGCAGGTGTTACAGTTTGAGAAGCAGGTTGGGTTTCCGGTTTCGTGTCCTCTGCCCGAGCTGTTACCTTTTCAGCAGGAGTTGCTGCTGCTGCACCTTTAGCGGCTTCCGCTTTACCTGAAAAATTAAATTCTACTTGCGTAGGAGGCAAGCAGTTTTCATCATTACAAGCACCGAATTCCAGAAAACCTTCTATCTTATAATCTCCTCCTGTGAGCTTCAGCTTCTGAACAAATTGTGCCGTAGACTCAAAATAGCGTACGTTCATCTCGAACAACTTATCATAAGAAGCTATTTCTTTTTCCTTTCGGCTGCAACTTTCCTACAACTGTAGCACCGGAAATCTTCTCTACATTGAAGGTAGCCGAGATAGGACCACCGTCACCCAGGTCGGTAGAATATACATGCCAACCCTTGTCGATAGTAGCGGTAAATACAATTTCCGCCTCTCCCGCTGCAAGCGTCTTCAGTTCCGACTTAAACTTTGACGGGCTCCTGTATCTGCGCTTGTGCCACGACAGCAATCAGCAACAGACAAATGGATAGTATTTTTCTCATCCTTATAATCTATAATTTATTATTAAATCTCGTAGTCAACACAGGCGCGATTCTCCTTTACATCAGCAATCAGCTTGCCTGCTGCCACATGCTCGGGATGAGTAGCATAAAATTTCACGTCGTCCAGCGTATCAAATTCGCTGTAGAGGGCAATGCTCCAAGTTTCGCCGGGATTCATATTGAGTCCAACTTCTATCTTACGTATAACAGATATTTTAGCTGGTAAAGCCTCGATAGCGGCCTTGAATTCTTTCATTGCTGTCAGCTTTTTGTCAGCCGGAGCTTCGTCTTTTAATTTAAATAATACAATGTGTTTGACCATAACTTTGCAATTTTAATGATTTATCTATATATTTGTCAACCGAAGCGATTAATATTAACCGCAAAAATACTCGTTTTGTTTTAAATATACACTTAAACGGATGTTAATAATAGGAATTGCAGGCGGAACTGGCTCGGGAAAACCACCGTCGTACGTAAAATCATTGAAAGCCTGCCGGCAGGTGAAGTGGTACTGTTACCGCAAGACTCTTACTATAAGGACAGTAGCCATGTACCTGTAGAAGAACGACAGAACATCAACTTTGACCACCCGGATGCCTTCGAGTGGAGTCTTTTATCTAAACATGTAGCCATGCTGCGTGAAGGAAAAAGCATTGAACAACCCACCTACTCGTACCTTACTTGTACACGAGAGCCCGAAACGATTCATATCGAGCCACGGGAAGTAGTGATTATTGAAGGGATTCTTGCCCTGTGCGACAAGAAACTGCGCAGCATGATGGACCTCAAAATCTTTGTGGATGCTGATCCGGACGAACGTCTGATTCGTGTCATACAACGGGATGTAGTGGAGCGTGGACGTACGGCAGAAGCGGTTATGGAGCGGTATACCCGTATCTTGAAGCCTATGCATCTGCAATTCATCGAACCGTGCAAACGATATGCGGACCTGATTATACCCGAAGGAGGAAATAATCAGGTGGCAATCGATATTCTGACGATGTATATAAAGAAGCATCTTTGAGAATTAAAAATTGAAAATTAAAAATTAAATGAGGGGAACTGCTAATCTTTTCCTGATTGCCTTGTTATGTCTGTGCTGCCTGTCGGGGTGCGGAAATAAACGGCATGGTTCCATGCCCGATGAAGCTGTGGGCGATTTGCAACAGATAAAAGATAGCGGTGAACTCGTTGTACTGACGCTATACAGTTCTACTTCTTACTTCAACTATCGTGGCCAGGAAATGGGGTTCCAGTACGAGTTGAGTGAACAGTTTACCAAAAGTCTCGGGGTAAAACTGCGCGTAGTGGTGGCCAGGAATGTACAGGGACTTATAAAAAGTTACTGGCAGGCGAAGGAGACATCATTGCCTACAATGTCCCCATCACGAAGGAATTAAAAAGATAGTCTGATCTATTGCGGTGAAGAGGTCATCACACACCAGGTTATTGTGCAACGTGCAGGTGGGAAGACAAAACCGCTGACTGATGTAACAGAACTGATAGGTAAGGATGTATATGTAAAGCCCGGGAAATATTACGACCGTTTGGTAAATCTGGATAAAGAACTCGGTGGCGGCATCCATATCCACAAAGTAACTAATGACAGCATTTCAGTGGAGGACCTCATCACACAAGTATCCCAGGGAAAGATTCCTTATACGGTGGCCGATAATGACGTAGCCAGACTTAACACTACGTATTACCCCAACCTGAATATTAAATTATCCATCAGTTTCGACCAAAGAGCTTCCTGGGCGGTGCGCAAGGATAGTCCGGAACTGGCAGCAGCCGCTAATAAATGGCATGAAGAGAATATGACTTCTCCCGCCTACACTGCCAGTATGAAAAGATATTTTGAGATCAGCAAGGCAACTCCACACACTTCTATCCTTTCTCTTCGTGAGGGAAAGATTTCACATTTCGACGAATTATTCAAAAAGTATGCTTCGGAAATAGACTGGGACTGGCGATTGCTTGCTTCTCTGGCATATACGGAGTCGAACTTTGATACGACAGCCGTTTCATGGGCCGGTGCCAAAGGGCTAATGCAACTGATGCCTGCTACAGCACGTGCCATGGGACTCCCCGAAGGAAAAGAACAGAATCCGGAAGAGAGTGTGAAAGCTGCCATAAAATATATCAATGCTACCAGTAAGAGTTTCTCTTCAGTACCGAAAGAGGAGCGGCTCAACTTCGTACTTGCTTCCTACAATTCGGGTATCGGCCACGTACAGGATGCAATGGCACTGGCTGAAAAATATGGAAAGAACAAGTATGTCTGGAAAGATAATGTAGAAAACTTCATCTTGCTTAAAAGCAATCAAGAATACTTCAACGATCCTGTCTGCAAAAACGGATATTTCCGTGGAATAGAGACATATAACTTTGTGAGGGATATTATGGGGAGGTATGAGACGTATAAGAAAAAGATAAAGAAATAGTGATTAGGGGTTATCACTAACCCCTAATCATTAAAATAAGCTCAGCTTATTCTTCTGCGCCTCCTCCAACGAAACAGTCTTCGGTGCTTGCATAACGCTCTTTTCACGCAACCGTTGATATTCTGAACTTAATTTTTCTTTTAATTCTTCTTTGGCTTTCGGATTCATCAAGCGGGCGGCTACTGTTGCATTCTGCGAAGCATCTTTCAGATGAACTACAGGAGCATGATAGACAGGAGCTATTTTCAATGCTGTATGCAGTTGAGAGGTAGTAGCGCCACCTATCAATAAAGGAATATCGGCACCTACCTTTTCCAGTTCCATAGCCACGTGTACCATTTCTTCCAATGATGGGGTTATCAGACCACTAAGTCCAATCATATCCACCTTTTCTTCCAAGGCACGCTGAACAATCGTTTCGGCAGGTACCATCACACCAAGGTCTATAATCTCATAACCATTGCAGGCCATGACCACAGAAACGATATTTTTGCCTATATCATGTACATCACCTTTCACCGTGGCAAGCAGGACTTTTCCGGCGGAGGTGGAGCCTTCTTGTTTTTCCGCTTCAATTACAGGCTGAAGAATGGCAACGGCTTTCTTCATGGTACGGGCCGTTTTCACCACCTGAGGCAAAAAACATTTTTCCGGCGCCAAAGAGCTCACCTACATAGTTCATACCTGACATTAAAGGACCTTCGATGATATCCACAGCTTTCGGGTAAAGTTTCAGGGCTTCTGCCAAGTCTTCCTCCAGATAGTCACCAATTCCTTTTGTCAAAGCATGTTTCAAACGTTCTTCCACACTTGTTCCATTACGCCATGAAAGAGGGGCAACTTGTTTATCAGTGGCATTACCTTTCTGTTGTTCGGCAGCAGCTTTCAGTTGTTCAGCAGTTTCTATCAGTTCGGCAGCATCGGGACGACGGTTTAAAACCACATCCTCTATACGTTCCAGTATATCGGCAGGGATATCGGTATAAAGTACAGCCGTAGCCGGATTTACGATTCCCATATCCATTCCTTCACGGATGGCATGATAAAGGAACACTGCATGCATGGCTTCACGGATATAATTGTTGCCGCGGAAAGAGAATGAAAGGTTGCTAACGCCACCACTGACATGCGCACCCGGCAGATTCTTACGTATCCAACCGGTAGCCCGGATGAAGTCTACAGCATAATTATTATGTTCGTCCATACCCGTAGCTACGGCAAGGACGTTAGGGTCAAAGATAATATCATGAGGATTAAAGCCCACTTTCTCAACCAAAAGCTGATAAGCGCGGGCACACACTTCAATCTTACGTTCGTATGTATCCGCCTGTCCTTTTTCATCAAAAGCCATTACTACGGTAGCCGCACCATATTGCCTGATCGTGCGGGCATGTTCCAGAAACTTTTCTTCTCCCTCTTTCAGAGAGATTGAATTCACGATGGACTTTCCTTGCAGGCATTTCAATCCGGCAACGATTACCTCCCATTTAGAGGAGTCAATCATCACAGGGACACGGGCAATCTCAGGCTCAGAAGCAATCAGATTGAGGAAAGTAGTCATTTCAGCCTGTGCATCCAGCAGGCCGTCGTCCATATTTACATCCACCACCTGCGCCCCGTCTTCTACTTGCTGACGGGCAATGCTGAGGGCTTCATCGTATTTCTTTTCATTAACCAGACGCAGGAACTTGCGGGAACCGGCCACATTGCAGCGTTCTCCCACATTGATAAAGTTCTTCTCAGGAGTCACTTCCAACAATTCCAGGCCGGAAAGCCAAAGACTTTCGGGTTTCGGAGCAGGAACATGAAGAGCAGCACCGGCTATCAAGGCAGGATATTCGGCAATGTATGCATCGGTCGTACCACAGCAACCGCCAATGATGTTTATCAGACCTTCCTGAATATACTCTTTCACTTCATGCGCCATATCGGCAGGCGTCTGGTCATATTGTCCCAGGCTGTTGGGCAATCCCGCATTGGGGTATGCACTGATATAATAAGGAGCACGGGCAGCAAGCTGTTCCAGGAAAGGTTTCAACTGGCGGGCGCCAAAGGAACAGTTCAAGCCTACCGAAAAGATATTGGCATGCTGAACTGAGGCAAGAAAAGCCTCCAAAGTCTGTCCCGACAGAGTACGTCCGCCTGTATCGGATACGGTAACGGACAGCATAACAGGAACTTGAACGCCTGTAGCCTCCATCGCCTTTTCCGCAGCAAAGATAGCTGCTTTGGCATTCAATGTATCGAATATGGTTTCTATCAACAGAGCATCTACTCCACCTTCCAGCAAGGCTTCCATCTGTTCCCGATAGGCATCGGCAAGTTCATCGTAAGTCAGCGCACGCATGGCCGGATTATTCACATCGGGACTCATGGAGCAAGTCTTATTGGTAGGTCCGATAGAGCCGGCTACAAAACGTGGTTTATCAGGTGTAGAAAATTCATCAGCTACTTCACGTGCCAGTTTAACGGCAGCCAGATTCATCTCACGTACATATTCCTGCACATGATAATCGGCCATACTGACACTGGTAGAACTAAACGTATTGGTTTCAATGATATCGGCACCTGCCATAAGATATTTACGGTGTATATCCTGTATCACATCAGGGCGTGTCAGACAAAGCAGGTCATTGTTTCCTTTCATCTGCCCGGGGATGTCAGCAAAGCGCTCCCCCCTGAAGTCTTCCTCCGTTAAGTTGTACCGTTGTATCATGGTGCCCATAGCACCGTCTAAAATAAGGATGCGCTCACGCACCAACTTTTCAATAGAAACCATTTGTATTCAGTGATAGAATGATATTATCTCTTAAACATCCGCGCCATATCGCGTTTATCATCTTTCTCTTTCAACGCTTCGCGCTTGTCGTATTGCTTTTTACCTTTGGCAAGAGCCACTACCACTTTAGCAAGCCCTTTTTCATTAATAAACATACGAATGGGAACCATTGTAAAACCGGGGTCTTTTGCTCCACGCGCCAGTTTATCAAGTTCTTTTTTAGTAAGTAAGAGTTTGCGCTCCCTGCGTGCCGAATGGTTATTATACGAACCGTAGAAGTATTCGGAAATATGCATATTCTTCACCCACAACTCGCCATTGGCAAAGTAACAGAAGGTATCCACAAGGCTTGCTTTTACCCATGCGGATCGATTTAATTTCCGTACCCGTGAGCACAATGCCCGCGGTATAAGTGTCTACCAATTCATAATCGAATGTAGCGCGCTTATTTTTTATATTAACAGGAGCTTGTTTCATGATTTCAAACGTTAATTAAGCACCATCGTCAGCTTGTTGAATATAAACTGAATGAGCATAGGACAGGCAATCAGTAGGATGGAAGAAATGATTGTAAACCGTAACCGGTCTTTCTCTTCTACTTCCATCAACGTGGAAGCCCCCTCCCACACCACATACACAATATAGAACTGCAACAGCAATCCGATGATATTAAAGTCCGGCAATATGCCGATAATAATCTGGAGCAAGAAAAGAACAACCAGCGCATAGCCCGCAAACTGTTGCGTCAATGGCATGTCACTGTCCATCATAAACATTTTAACGCGCATCCCATTTATGAGATACGCCTCCAGAAAATATCCTCCAAAAGGGATACTGCCACCGCGCAACATTGCGTCATGGCATATTGAAAACTCTCGGGACCGCCCCATCCCTTCGCCAGCAAAGAACCGATGAAGACGGACAATCCACATAAACCAATCATAGGATAGACAAAAGCAGTAAATACTTTTCGCCTATCCTCTTCCAAACGAATTTCCTCCCAGGCCTTGGCCGGAGAGGAAATCAGTAACATTGCTATCTGGAATACTGCTTTATAATCCAAATTATTTAACTGTATATTCCCACACTTGTTCAGTAGCTCCTTCCAAAGAATTCTTAACCTGACCAATTACTTTTAATCTTAGTCGGCTTCTGCCCTGCTTTAAGTCCAAACATATTTAGTGCGGAAGTTAATCGATATGCCTTGCTTGTAGAAGTATATACATTACGTACAACCGGATCTTCACTCGTTTCAGTTATTACATGATTCAAAGTCAAGACAAATTCTGTATCTCCTTGCTTTACACTTTCCAAATCATAAGTAAGTACAAAAGCATGTTTTGCCAATTCTTCTTTCTGCTTTTCATCACTGCTTTCCTGCTTCACCCAATACACAGGAGTTACAATTATGTATTCATTATCAAAAACAACAATCGGATCTATATTCACAGTACCACTTGAAAAAGAGACATTACCGGAAAATGCATAGAAAGCTGAATTTGCCTTTGTAGATTCAGAAGCACTTACTGGTCCTTCATTACCCTTTGCATTTATAGAAACCGGTTCAATGCCATTATAAAGTGTCACTGTTATAGAAGCTGCATCAGGAGATTGCAATTCCGAATCAAATTGGTAATAGAAACCATAAATTTCCCCCATATTAAAAGTTGTTGTTGAAGAACCCGATACAACCAATTTCTGTCCATTAAATAATTGGAAAGTAGGAGGATAAAAAATCTGTACACTTGCCATAAGCAAATCCTGTGACTGTAGGGTCATTATCGCTATTAAAGCATGAAGTTAAAGAAACACCCATTAATAAGGTAAGGGCAACCATCCAGATTTTAAATTTAGCCATTTTCATTGTTCTATAAATATTAGAGTTTGCAAATTTAGATAAAAGAATTGAGTAACACTGCACTCTCCTCATTTTTTCATTGTTTTTAAGAGTAAATGAAATATTAATCTAAATACTGCACCCCCTGCCTCCTATTTAACATCAATTCACAAACAACGTAATATCAGAGAAAGGAAAAGTGTAGCAACCAAACAGTGTACTTGTGGCGAACATCTTCCCAACAGCAGATAAATAGCAATAAAGTTAAAGTAAAACATTACTTTGCCTTAACCTTTTATCACTATGCCTTATTCTAATCTTTGTTTTCCAATTGCGGGCTGTTCAGCCCACAATTGGAAAACGGATAGCCCACAGATGGAAACCAACGGGCCCACAATTGGGGGATAGAGTTTTAGTTTAGACCTAACCAGATTTTAAATTAAGGGTGTATACTTTTAGAAGTAAAGGAAAAGAGATCTTTCTTTAGTCATTTACGGATAAATCCTAAAGAAGAAAGGGGGGAAATACGATTTTGATAAAAAGAAAGCCCTATATTAGAGATAATAAGACCCAAAAACGCTGCTTTTTCACACAAAATACCTCTATTCAGCATTTATCGAATTATCAACTGTCAGACAAGAAGATAAGTCTTTTTTTGTAAATATTCTACAAAAAGTGGTGTAGACAAACAGTTTATCTACACCACTTTTTTCAGCTTACCTACACATGCCTCCCCTCCCATCAGCAAAGGGTTTCAGACACATGGATGTAGGTGTGCAGACAAGATTGCCCAAAAACTCTCTTGTCAGACGATTTTAGCAAACAGTTCCAGATGTTCATCTACATAACTGGCTACCATAGCTGTGATTCCTTCCTCTTTTTCCAAAAATTCTTCTTCCAGTTCATCGAAAGCTTCATATTGCTCGTACATAGCCATGAATTCATCATCTGTACGTTCCCGTTCCAGATCTTCGCGATGGGCATCATAAATCTTTTTAGCTCTATATACCAGTTTACCGAAATCTTCCGCTCCCCACAGACGCATCACTTTAGCAAATGGATTGGCAAAAATATAACCACCATACCCATTCTGTATCAACTGACAGAAGCCACCATCCATTACTTCATCACGAAAGATCTGGTATGCAAGTACAAAGTATGCTGCTCACCTGTCAGTAACGGCATGGATTCAGCGGTTAGTTCACCACCTATCACTTCTTTATATCTGTCGGTAAATACCTGAATAAAAGTATCCATTCCCTCGCCTGCGGCTTTGCGCAAGGCGGCATCAGTAATTTCTATCATAGTCTTCTTATTATGCCTTTTTTCTAATTATTACGACAAAGATATGGAATTAAAAGATAAAGGTATAACAAGAAGACTAAAAACTATGAAAAGTGTTCCTACAATTTCCGCAGGACACCTTTATCACCTACCACAAAGTAAGTATCCTTATCAATCAATAATGCACGGCCACGTTTCTTTTTTCTGATTTTCTTTATTGTCTACATTGACACCGATAACCTTGCCATCATAAAAAGTAGAAATATCCTTAAAGATGGTATGCCCTACGATAATATGTTTGGCTTGATAGCGTTCCATCACCATTTGCAGGCTATCCTGTGCCATTGGATAATACTTGGCATCCGTACGCACAAGGCCACGATACCAGATGGGACCATCATTACCATACAGAAATGCGGTCAATGGAGAAAGAGCCCTGCGTTCTTTCTTATTCATGAAAAGGGCTTTACTCATTTCTTCGTTCACGGTAGGAATGCTTAAATTACGGTCATAGAAATTCTTGCCTAACCCGGCATGAACATAAAGGTCGCTGCCAATGGTCTGCATCGTATTACGAGTTCCTAACCATTTACCCAATTCTGTATCGGGTCCAAAAAGCTTAGGATAATTCATATTCAATTTCTGTGCCAGCACTTTATATTTATCTTTCGTATAGCGCAAGTCATTGGCCAATACCAACGGCTCATGATTCCCTAACAGGAAAGAAACCGTTCCACCTGCTTTTGCGGCCTCATCTTCCAACTTATAAAACAGCCAGAATATTTGCGGTACATCTTTTCCACGATCGAAAATATCACCGATAACCATCAGGTGATTACTGCCGAAGCTCCAATTGTAGTTTTTATCGATAACCCCATTACCCTGCAACAAGCTAATAACACAATCCAACCTGCCGTGCGGATCGGACATAACAAACACTTTCTCCGGTTGCCGATATTGCCAATCGGGGCGTTTCACCGGATGCAATTTCACATCAAACGGAAACCGCCCTTTATGATCTACCACATGCAGAGTAAAATCTTCGGGTAGTGCAACATAAGTCGTGTCGGTAATTTTCCCTTTCTTATCAACACTGATGACACGCGTTTTACCATCAGGCTGATAAAGCACATACGGCCCGTCAGCCGATAACTCTTCTTTTTCTCTTTGTCTTTCTTCTTCTTACCGTCTGAACCAAAAGTTCCGGCGTTTAGGCCGGAACTGATGAACATTAGAGTAAATGCGATAAGAAAGTACTTCATGAAACTTGTCTTACTCGTCATATATCATTATATTAAAATTATCTTCCACCATAGCCAGGATTCTGTTCCATATTAGGATTGGCATCCATTTCCTTCTTAGGAATAGGAAGTAGAATTTTATGGAAATTCCAGTCATACGTCATATACTTCGTGTCATGCTTGGTTTTACTCAGATTACTGTCTTTTACATCCTTACGTTCCACTGTCAATCCATTTCTGATAACATCATACATGCGGTGTCCTTCGGCAACCAGTTCTTTACGGCGTTCGTTCAGTACTCTCTCCAAAGTGATAGTCTGTCCTACCACTGTGTTATCCGGATTAGCACGCTTCACAATCGGGTCGAGATACTTAACAGCAGCGTCATTATCATTCTCCTTAACAGCGGCTTCGGCTGCATTCAGATAAGCCTCGGAAAGACGAATTAACGGAATATTGGCATCTTCAATATTCTCTTCACGTTGCGGCTGATACTTATTTACATAAGCATAATATTTCTTATCGAAGCTCAGCAACTTAAGACGTATATCCTTCGGGTCTTCCTTCAGGAACTGATAGAAAGAACAAGTGATACACATATCATCGTAACCGTCATAAGAATTGAGATAACCCATACTTTCTTTACCCGGGCTGTCAGTAGTGAGATTTACGATTTCGAACAATACTTCACCCGGTTTGGAGGCTGAAGCATCTTCTCCCCAAGCAGTGGGGTAATCTTCATTGGTCCATAAAGCGTATTTATTCTTTTCTGCTCCTATAATAGCATCGCTCGCCATTTTCAAAGCATTGGCATTTTCACCCTTGTAGAGATAAACACGACTGAGAAGTACCATTGCTCCCCATTTGTTTATTTTGCCCTTATTGAATTTTTTCACCCAATAAAGAGAGACTTTGGGTAAGATCATCGATTATCTTCGTATAGCATTGAGCCACAGTGTTGCGTGTCGGCTTGCTATCAATAGTGGACAGACCTTCTATAATAGGCACACCCAGTGATGCCCCGTCATCTTTCAGATACGGATAACCGAAGATACGGGTCAGATCGAACAATGCCAGACCACGAATGGCCAGTGCCTCTCCTTTCAAATCATCCCGATATGCCTTGTCGTCTTCATCAATAACCAGTTTATCAATGTTCATCAAAATCAGATTACAATTCTGGATGATAGAATACAGATATGACCAATGACTGGAAGGGTTATCATCCTTAGTAAAGTTAAAACGGTAATAGTTAGCTACACGCTTAGTAGAACTAACAGCCTGCATGTCATCTCCAGTTACATCTCCATAATATACCAGACGTCCGGAGTAGGCATCCGAACTCTGCATCGTGCTGTAAATGCCATTCAGAGTGAACTCAACATCCGACAATATCTTAATGCTGGTTTCAGTATCTACCGAAGTGGAAGGTTCCAAATCCAACCAACTGTTGCCGCAAGAAGTAGCGGCGAACAACATGGAACTGATAAATAAATATTTAAATAGTTTCATAATATCACGTTTTTATCGGGTTAGAAATTTACATTTATACCAAAGGTTACAGTCTTCAAAGGAGGAGTTCCCCAGATGGCACTACCACCACTCACTGCTTCAGGATCATAATAATCATAAGCAGCCCATGTCCAGAGATTATTGGCCGATGCATACAAACGTACATTCTCGATACCGATTTTTTCCGTGTCCAGTCCTTCGGAACGGTGAAACCGAATGTTAGCGTTTTCAAACGGATAAAATCAGTGCTGTGCAGACGGCGGGTAGTCGTTACTTTATTCATTGCTACAGAGGGTTTTCGTAGAATAAGCTCATATTTTGTAACATCTCCCGGCTTCTTCCAACTATCTTTATAGTAGGACGGAATATTAGCTTCCAGGTCATTACCGCCATGTTCGGTTTTCTGTGCCCAGTTGTCATAAGAGTAACCACCAAACTGGTAAGAGAACATAAAGTTCAGATCGAACCATTTATAGCGCAACGTATTTGATAAACCACCGATAGCATTGGGCTCTGCATGTTTATCAAGCACAATGGCATGAGCTTTATTGATTTTTTCGGTGATGTCTTTAATGTAATTTCCATTTTCGTCCACATCGTTTGTATAGAACTGGGGAGCACCGGTTTCCGGATTGATACCTGCAAATTCAATCATATAGAAAGTACGGTATGATTTTCCTACTTTACGAATTTGAGAACCGCTCTTGATTTCCGTCTGCATGCCATCCAGGGTTACAATTTTATTCTTGTTATGCGAAATATTGAATGTTGTATTCCATGAGAAATCCTTAGTCTGGATGTTGGTTGAGCTGATTTCCAGTTCCACACCTTTATTCTTTACTTCACCGATGTTCATCAGGTAACTGCTAAAACCGGTAGTCATAGAGATAGGACGGTCCATCAACAGATTCTTGGTGGTACGGGTGTAATACTCCAAAGTAACGTTAATACGGTTCCAAAGTGCGAAGTCCAAACCCAGATTCAGGTTATAGTTTGTCTCCCACTGCAAGTCATCATTCCGGAGTTGCGACTGAATGATGCCCGGTTGTTCCAGATAACCGTTAGTCAGACTGCTCAATCCCATATATCCGAAGTAATCGGAAGGAAGGGTACCATTCACACCATAAGACGCGCGAATCTTTAAATCAGTCAACCAATCCTTAGTTGGAGACATGAATTCTTCCTCAATAATACGCCAAGCACCGGATATTGACCAGAAACTACCCCAACGGTTATCTCTTTGGAAACGAGAACTGCCATCCGTACGGAAGCTACCACCCAAATAGTATTTATTCTTATAATCATAATTCAAACGAGTCAGATAGGAAACCATACGTGTACGGGTATCATTACCACCAACCGATTCCGTCTTCATACCATTACTGATTTGATTTTTATCGTGAGTTGCAAAGTTAGTGGCATATCCTGACAGATAATCGCGGTATTGATCGTCTATTTCGTAACCTACCAGCGCATCAATGTGATGATCTCTGGCAATCGAAGTTTTATAGCTCACCTGATTGGCCCATACCATTTTGTTGTATTCATAATACTTCTTACTCATACCACCGTTGATATCATCGCCGTTGGAAGTACGCGGGTCACTCCAGTCTTTACCCTTCGTAATTACATAATCATAGCTGAATGTAGACTTAAACTTCAGGTCCTTGATAAATTCATATTCACCATAGATGGTGTTGAATGTACGGGTCACATACTCGCGTTGATAATCGTAAGTTGCCGACAACAATGGGTTACGGTCACCAATACGAATCAAGTCACGATTCCAGCTACCATCTTCATTGTATATAGGATCAGAAGGTACCACAGCATTGCGTGAAGTGTAGAAAGGGGAAGAATAAGAAGTCCCTTCACTATATACATCCTGGTTAACCGTAGCAAACAAGACATTGGCTCCCAATTTCAACTTGCTGGTAGCTTGAAATCCACATTCAGGCGTCCGCTGATACGTTCCAGACCTGAGTTGATGGCAATACCGTCTTGCTTCAGATAAGAAAGTGAAGAGTAATATTTGAACCTATCCGTTCCTCCTGAAAGAGAAGCTTCATAAGACTGATGATTTCCTTTCTTAAACAGAACATCATCCCAATCCGTATATCCGCACCAGGGAACCGGAGCATAGTCATCAATTTCTCCATCGGCATAAGCCATTGCATCGGCTTCACTCTTACCTTTCTTTATCTGTCCGGCTACCAAACCATCATAGATATACTGACGACGCTCTTCTCCCCCATAATCGGACGATAATCCATAGCAAAATCAGAACTACCCCAGTCGGCCTTCAAAGAAATGGAAGGCTTTCCTGCTTTACCTTTCTTCGTTGTGATCAGTACGACGCCATTAGCAGCACGCGAACCGTAGAGTGAAGCGGCAGCAGCATCTTTTATCACCGTAACACTTTCAATATCGGAGCTATTAATGGTAGACATAATATCAAGGCCGGCATCCGAACTCATTGTATTGATGGTACCTGAGCGCATTGGCACTCCATCTATTACATAAAGAGGTGAGTTACTGGCATTAAAAGAACCCATACCACGGATTCTCAAAGAAGAAGACGCCCCCGGCTGACCGGAAGAAGAAGTGAACTGTACGCCCGGAGCATTACCTTGAAGCAGGTCTTTAAAAGAAATTGCCGGAACATCTTTCAAAGTCTCTCCTTTTACACTGGCAGCAGAACCGGCATAAGCAGATTTCTTGAAGGTACCATAACCTGTAATGACAACCTCATCCATCAGGTTATTATCCGGTGCCATCTCCACTTTAATCGTCTTTGCAGAAGTAACCTTGATTTCCTGGCGGATATAACCGATATAAGAAACCATCAAAGTGGCAGGAAGGTGATCTACATCAAGTGTAAAATGACCGTCTAAATCAGTAGTACAACCGTTAGTAGTACCTTTCACTATTACATTGGCACCAATAATGGCTTCACCAGTTTCGTCTACAACAGTACCATTCAGCTTTTGTCTTTTTTGCTGTGGTGCTGCCATTTCTTCAACCTTAGAAACAGGTTTGATGGCAATGACACCATCATGAACCGTATAAGTCAGCCCACTACCTTTCAGGCATTTATCCAGCACATTAGCAATCTTTTCATGATTCACAATCAACTTTTCTACTTTTACATTTTTCACCTCTTCAGTGCTATACACAAAGGTGAAATCTGTTTGTCTCTGAACTTCCCACAGCACTTCGCTAAGAGTGGCATTCTTAAAGGTTGCTGTGACAGTGGTTTGTGCAAACACTGCATTGGCAGCCTGCATAAAACCGGTAACTGTGAAACAGAAAAACAGCAACGTTATCCATAAACGTCTACTGCTTCTTTCAGCTTGATTCTTGTGTCCTTTCTTGTTCATAGTAATCATTTTTGGGTTAATTATGGAATGTTATTGTATTACCTTCAATTTTCACATGCACTTCTTCCGTCTTTTCCAGCAACTTGACGAAAGGAGTTATTTCTTCATAACGATTCAGGTTACAACCGAAACGTATATTCTTAAGTCCTTCATTTTCATAAACCACATTCATGTCATACCAGCGGGAAAGTATCTTCATAATGTCTTCCAGACGCTGATCTTTGAAATTGATCTTTCCTTTTACCCATGAAGTATAGAACGAAGTATCCACCGTTCGCACTTGATGAAATTACCACCCGAAACGATGGTGGCCTGTTGCGACGGTTTCAGAATAAGGCTTTCACCAGCTTTTCGGCACTGACCCTCACCGAACCGTTGACCAAAGTTGTCTGATATTCTTCATTGGGATAAGCGGAGATATTGAAGGTTGTGCCCAATACTTCAACTTGCATGCCATTGACGTTTACAATAAAGGGCTGCCCGGTTTTACTCACTTCAAAATAGGCTTCGCCTTGCAGTTCTACTTCTCTTTTACCCGTAGTAAAAGCAACCGGAAAACGGAGGCTGCTCATTGAGTTCAAATGAACCTTTGTCCCGTCACTCAGCACCAACGCATACTCACCGCCACGTGGAATTTCCACCTTATTATATACAGGTTTCGGCCGGGCAGATGTGCTCTGTGCCAACCGATAGTTTAAAGTGGTCGAATCTACCTGAATATGCGTACCTTCTATCTTCCGCAAAGCATCCGCTGTTTCTTTATTCAAATTGATTGTTTCCCCATTGTCCAAAGTCAATATAGCTTTGGCAGCCCCCGGCAATATGGGCTGGGTAATCAGCACGGACTTATCAGAAGAATGGTCATAATCAGTATACTTCAGCGTAATGCCTACAAAAAAAGACGGGGACTAAAACAGCAGCGGCATAACGGAGTATTTTCATCATCCGTTCCCGGTTATTGCTTTTCCTAATACGCTTTTGTACTTCCAGCCAGCCGGTTGCGACATCAAATGACACACCTTTCTCCACATGTTTTTTAAGATTCTCTTTACTGCATATTTTCTGGAAGAGGGCTTCGTGGGCAGAATCTTCCTTTCGCCAACTCTCCAATTGAACGCTCTCTTCATGAGTGATTTCACCGGATAAGTGCCTGGCTATAATATTAGCTATATAAAAATCCTGTTTTATCATAAATTGAACTTTTTTCGTTGTCTTTTATAATAAAACAGGAGTAATTAAAATCATGGTGAATCAAAAAGCACTTTTTTTTTAATAAACCGGAATTTAGCTTATTTTTGCCGCTTAAACTCAATACATAAATTTTATGCCGATATTCTTCATTATTCTTATTACCGTATACCTTGGCGGAAATACCTATATATTTTACAGGGGTATGCAAGCGTTATCCGGTCTTCCCTGTGGAATTAAAATTTCATTGGCCGTATTGTTCTGGCTCGCGACTTTATCCATCGTAGGAACTATGCTAACCCGCAATATAAAAATGCCGGTTTTCTTATCCCATACCATGTATGAAGTAGGGACCGGTTGGCTGATCTTCACTCTATACATGGTTTTGTTCCTGCTCGCGTTTGATCTGCTGAGACTCTGCCGTGTCCCCTTCAACTACGGTTTCATCCTCTCTAATATTCACGGTCGTCTTATTAGGATATGGATACTATAATTACCGTCATCCTAAGACAAATACAATCAACATCGCCCTCGACAAACCTTTAGCCGGTGACGCCAAACCAGTTAAGATAGTTGCCGTAAGTGATCTGCATTTGGGTAATGGAACCGGGAAAACAGCCTTGAAACGGTATGTGAAAATGATTAATGAACAAAATCCCGATTTAATCTTGATCGCAGGAGATTTAATTGATAACAGCGTAGTACCTCTTTACACTGAAAAGATGATGGAGGAACTGTCGGAATTAAGAGCTCCATTGGGTGTTTATATGGTTCCCGGCAATCACGAATATATCAGTGGCATTAAAGCAAGCGCCCGATTCATACAAGATACACCCATACAGTTGCTGCGCGATTCAGTAGTCACGCTTCCCAACGGCATACAGCTGATAGGACGCGATGACCGGTCGAACACGGCCCGCCGCTCCTTGCAAGAGTTGATGACAGGGATAGATAAAAGTAAACCCATCATCTTGTTGGATCATCAGCCGTATAAACTGACCGAAAGCGAGGCAGCCGGTGTAGATTTACAGTTCAGCGGACATACACACCGTGGACAAGTATGGCCCATGAATTGGGTGACAGACTATATCTATGAACAAAGCCATGGCTATCGGCAATGGGGAAACAGCCACATATACGTCTCCAGCGGATTATCTCTTTGGGGACCGCCTTTCAGAATAGGAACGGAAAGTGATATGGCTGTATTCCATTTATCGACGAAAAAAATAAAAGCTTCTCATAACCCGAACCGTATCTGCTCCGTATCATCTCCGTATCTATACGAACGGACTCAGTACGGACTTGGTACGGAGATGACACGGAGATGGTATGGAGATAGTACGGAGATACGACGGGCCGGTTGTAGAAAGAAACCTGAAACGATGTTTATTTTTAACCGGCCGCTTACAAATAGAAGAGAATAAGGAAATAGTAATAGTCTTTCAGATATATACGAAGCTTTTTATAGGCAATCTTCTTAAGAGTATGTACCGTTTCAACGGATACATTTAGGTACTCAGCTATTTCTCCATTCTTTTTTCCTTCCATGGCCAATCGCATGATAGCCCGCATTTGATCGGGAAGCTTATCAATGGCATCCGTCAGCATCCGACAAGTCTCTTCTTCGACTACTGCATCATGGAAAAAAGAATCTTTCCTTTTCTCAATTACTTTCTGAGCATATTCAAATACCACTTTAGAATGTTCCAGTTCATTGAGAGCCTTATTACGTACGGCAGTATAAAGGAAAGATTTGACCTGATGCAAATAGAAAAAATCTTCTCTGATCTGCCACAACTTAGCAAAAGAATCCTGCACTATATCCGCAGAGACTTCCTCATTCTCTGTATATTGGTTTGCAAACAAACAAAGCGCCACATAATATTTATCAAAAACATTATGGAACTCCCGTTCATCAAGCCTAATACTAATAAATGTATAAGAAGTTTCTGTAACCACCAGCTTTTTTATTTTCTCTATTCTAATGCGAAAATAGGAAAAATTTATTAAAAAATGACACAGTAAGACCTAAACTTCCACATAGAAAAAGAATTTATCGACATTCATTGCTCAGAAAACGCATACTTTTGTCCCATCAGAATATAAATCATAAAACCATGAAAAGAAACTACGCATTTCTATTTATCATTCTTTTATGTGCAGTCTTTGCACAAGCCCAAACAACTCCCGCCTTTCCCGGCGCCGAGGGATTTGCCCGTTACACCACTACCGGAGGACGCAGCGGAGATGTTTATCACGTCACAAACCTAAATGATAGTGGAAGCGGCTCACTACGCGAAGGACTCAAAAAAGGTAACCGCACGATTGTGTTCGATGTATCCGGCACTATCAGCCTGCTCAGCACCCTTGAAATTAAGAATGCTAATATCACTATTGCCGGACAAACAGCACCCGGTGATGGCATCTGTCTGAAGAATTACTCAGTGGCTGTGAAGGCCGATAATGTTATCATCCGTTTTATCCGCTGCCGCATGGGCGACGAGAAAAAGACGGAAGATGATGCTTTGTGGGGACGTAACCATCAGAACATCATTATCGACCATTGCACGATGAGCTGGAGTACCGACGAATGTTCTTCCTTCTATGACAACAAGAATTTTACCATGCAATGGTGTATTCTCAGCGAAAGTCTTACCAACTCCGTACATGGTAAGCGGCCATGGTTATGGTGGTATCTGGGGTGGCGAAGGTGCCAGTTTCCACCATAATTTATTGGCACATCATAGCAGCCGGACAGAAGGTATCATCCAGGAAGCATTGGTAGAAACTATCGGTTGCTCAGGTATGACTCACTCGGCTGCCATGGCTTCTGAAATCCTTCCGGGTAAAACAGTTCTTGAAGCATTAAACACTGACCTGGTTTGTGACGCTATCAATACTGCAATGCGCGAACTATTCTTTCAAATCGTATACGGACGTACTCAGTCCGCTTTCTCAGAAGGCGGTCTGATCATCGGTGCCGGTCTGGAAGACTTGGGTAAAGGTCTGCGTAGCCAGGTAGGTACACTGTACGGTACTTTGGCTAAAGGTCCCCGTTACCTTGAAATGGCTGAAGGTTACATCAAGAACGTATTCCTGGATAAGAACGACGAAATCTGCGGTTACGAATTCGTTCACATGGGTAAGTTCATGGACGAAATCAAGAAGGGTACCGATGCGAACGAAGCGTTGAAGAAAGTTACAGGTACTTACGGACGTGTAACTGAAGAACAGGGTGCTGTTAAAAAATTGATCCACGTCACGAATAATTATAAGGAGGAAAGAATATGATTAGAGAAGTAAAATTTGAAAGTCAAGACCGTCGTATCAAACAGATCATTGCTGCTTTGAACGAAAACGGCATCAAAGACATCGAAGAAGCTAACGCCATCTGCGACGCTGCCGGACTTGATCCTTATAAAACTTGTGAAGAAACTCAGCCGATCTGTTTCGAAAATGCCAAGTGGGCTTACGTAGTAGGTGCAGCCATTGCTATCAAGAAAGGTTGCAAAAATGCTGCCGACGCTGCCGAAGCTATCGGTATCGGTCTGCAAGCTTTCTGTATTCCGGGTTCTGTAGCTGACGACCGTAAAGTAGGTATCGGTCACGGTAACCTGGCAGCCATGTTGCTGCGCGAAGAAACTAAATGTTTTGCATTCCTGGCAGGTCACGAATCATTCGCTGCTGCTGAAGGTGCTATCAAAATCGCTGCAAAAGCAGACAAAGTACGTAAAGAGCCGTTGCGTTGCATCTTGAACGGTTTGGTAAAGATGCTGCACAGATCATCTCTCGTATCAACGGCTTTACTTATGTACAAACACAGTTTGACTACTATACTTCTGAACTGAAAGTAGTACGCGAAATCGCTTACTCTGACGGTGAACGTGCCAAAGTGAAATGTTACGGTTGCGACGATGTTCGCGAAGGCGTGGCTATCATGTGGAAAGAAGGTGTAGACGTATCTATCACAGGTAACTCTACTAACCCGACCCGTTTGTTACTGGAAAGAGGCTATATCCTGACAGCAGACCTACTGAGAGATGCCTACCAAGATAAAATAGATGCCATTCAGACTAAAACCCTCAATCAAATCTATCAGGAGTTCTTAGATAGCCTCAACAAGGTAGTAGGCAAGGGTACATCAGAAGCAACCTACTACAGTTACAGCAGAACATTTGAACTCCTGAAAGAATACATGAAAAAGAAGTTCAAAAGAGAGGATATGTTTCTATTGGAACTCAACTATTCATTCATGGCAGACTTTGATATGTTCCTAAAGACTGAATACAAGCAGAAGAAGAACACCACAGTCAAACACGTGAAGTGTTTGAAAAGAGTAGTTAATATTGCCTTAGCAAACAAATATCTGCAAATAGACCCTTTCCTCAATTACAAGGTAGAAAGAGAGAAAGTAGAAAAGGAGTTCTTAACAGAGGAGGAATTAAGAGCTATTATCAACAAGGATTTCTCACTGCCAAGACTTGAAAGGGTTAGGGATATTTTCATCTTTAGCTGCTTCACTGGGTTATCATACAGTGATGTAAAAACCTTGAATGAATCTCATTTCATCAAAGATGAAGAAGGTAGAATCTGGATTAAGAAACATAGAGTAAAGACAGGTGTCTTATCAAGAATACCTCTCCTACCCATCCCAAAGTTAATATTAGAGAAGTACAAAGGTGGGGATAAGCTACTACCTATTATTGATATTTCTTCTACTGACTCTTACTTGAAGGAGATTGCTGATTTATGTGGCATCAATAAGAGGATTAGCTATCATACAGCAAGGTTCACATTTGCAACAACTGTTACTATCACTAATAGAATATCACTTGAAGTAGTAAGTAAGATGATGGGACACACCAATACAAGAATGACATCTCACTATGCTAAAATTGTAGATAAGTACATTGGTGAAGAAATGGATAAATTGATGGATACCTATGATGATGTGACACTAGAATAGTATATAATGAAAAGAATCTCTGTAGTTGGTTGCACTATGGAGATTCTTTATTACATTTGCTCACTTACTTTATTAATAATATATCAAATCTAAGTGAGATGAAAGGTGCATTGAATGATAAGACTATCTATAATACTTATGCAGATATAATAGATTGGAACAGTCTGACAGAAAAGGAATGCCAAACCATAAGAGACTTGAAGGATAATAATATAGAGATAACCCTACTACTATTATCAAAGACCTCTCAGGTTTTTCCCATAGGTCAAAAGGGATATATAGAAGGCAGTTCTGTATTTACTGGAAAGAAGCACATGCTATCTGACTACTTAGATAAGATGCCACATGGTATTGTAGACAAGAGAATACCTGGTATTGGAGCTACAACTCTTGAAATCAATTCTAAAAAGAAACTCTATTATAGTATTTCCTACTAAAGCATTAGCCTATTCCAAGCACCTAAAGCATCATAATACTCTATATGTTGGAAGTGGTATTGAAGAGAGGAAAAGGACATCAAATGCTGAGATTCAACACTATCTTAATACAGAAAGTCACAAGAAACTACTTGTAGTAGCTGACAGCTTAAAGAGAGTATTGGCACTAATCAAGGAAGAGAATTATGACAAGTATTTCCTAATGATAGATGAAGTAGATGTACTTCAATTTGACAATAACTACAGACCTCAACTAGAAGATGTTATTGATTACTATTTAAGATTTCCACCAAAGAACAGATGTATGGTGACTGCAACCATGAGAGCCTTCTCCAATCCTCAACTAGAGCATGAATGCAAATTTAATCTACCTTGGATATGTAATGCTCCTAGAGAAGTAATGCTGTTACATACAGATAATATCACTATGGCAGTGGTAGAAGAAATACTCAAACATCCTAATGAGAAGATATTCATTGCCTATAATTCCATAGTGCATATAAGGGAAATCATTTTAGAACTTGAAGAGGAAATTAGAAAGGATTGTACTATTCTATGTAGTGAAGCATCCATTAAAGAAGCAGGTTCTTACTATGCACCTAAATTAAAGAAAGGTGAAGATGGCAAAGAGAAATTACCCAATAGAATAAATTTTGCTACTTGCTGCTATTTTACTGGCATAGATATAGAGGATGAATATCATTTAATCTCAGTTTCAGATACAAGGCATTCACATTCCATCTTATCCATTGATAGAATGACACAGATACATGGAAGGTGTAGAATAAGTAAGGGGTACTCAGTGAAACGTTAGTATATAGTACTTTCAAGAAGAAAGAAGCCAAGACCATCTTTGATGAGCTTAAAAAGAGAAGCAAACATGAGAATTACAGCAAATACTTAATACACAAGGCTAAGAAGGTATTGAATTTGATTGATTCAGCAGATAAACTTAGCAACAATGACAGTGATTTGAGAGAACTATTTGATATAGTCAAAGAGGCTATAAAAGACCATGCAAAACAAAAATCCATAGGAGAAGCACCTATTGAATTGACAAGAAAGAACATAGACAATCAATATGTTCCTGCATATCTTAACATTGACTATTTACAAGAGAAGTACTTTCTATATCAGCATGTATATACCTCAACTGAGAATATCAAGAAAGAAGTGGAACAAGCTAACTGCAAGGTTATTGATAGTATATCATTATCCTACATTAAGACTGATAACCAAATAGAAAATGAGGCTAATAATAAGGCTGTTTTGAAAGTTTGGGAGGAAGAGGATATACAAGAAGCTATTGCTGAAATTAGGCAATTAAATTCCATTCATCAGTTGAATGAAAGTACTCTTACAACTAAATGTAGAGGATATAAAAAGCATAAAAGAACCTTCTATGAAAGAGTTATGAAACTATATAAATATGTGGATATAGACAGTCTTTTATATTTGCTTTGGGAGATTAGGAACATGAATAATAAGGCTTTCAAAACTATTAATAATGCTGTGGTATTTTGGGCATTGGTAGATAATCATCCTTTAAAGCAAAGTCTTAATAATGCTTTCCAAGACAAGTCAAAGCTGTATTCCAGTGATGAACTACATATGGATGTGATTGCCCCCATCATTAAGTACCATACTCACAAGACTATCAGTAAACACAAAGCTGTTAACCTATTAAATGCCTTCTATGAAGTCAAGAGAACAAAGAATAAAGGAGTGAATAAGTATCAGATTATTGGTGAGAATCCCTATCACTTGAAGGTACATGGAAATAGAATACCCTATGAGGATAATAATCTATTAGTATTTTTTATGATTTAATTCTTGATTATCAACATATTACACTTGAAATAACTTGCACATGTCATTTATTTTTCATATCTTTATATCAAGTAAAGGAGAGTAATTCCACTTTCCTTATAATCCTTAATATAGAGAATAAACCAGTGGTCAAAAACCACTCTATACTAATTACCTACCATCTTTATTTAACTGTATAGGGAGGTAGGTAATTAGTATAGGAGGCCTTTTTGACCCTATAATATACAAGATATGAGACCAACAGTGAAAAAGATATACCATCATCCCTAATGAGGCATGTAAACATTTTAAAGGTAAAGACCTCTATTTATTAGCAGGATTATATATTAATGCCCCTTATGAAAGAGATGGAGAATACATGGTAACAGATACTACATTTGACCAATTAGCAGCAACTACTGGAGTAAAAGTTGAGTATATTAGGTCTTACTTCATTCCTAAACTAAAGATAGATGGCTATATTAGATGTGAAACTCAACAAGCAGGGTACAAGAAAAGAAATACTTATTACTTGCCTAATCCTAAATCCAATTATAAAGTTATCAAGGCAGGCTTATTTACAGATAATACCCTCACAGATGAAGAGAAAGGGATTGTTATTGGTTTATACTGTATGTGTGTAAACAATACTTTTGCATGTGGATTGTCTGATAAATACATCTATAATTACTGGGGAATATCTAAGAACACATTCAAGAAGTATAGAAACCAACTGATGGAGAAAGGAATATTATGTATAGCTAAACAAGCTCCCACTGCTCTAACATGGACAGAAAAACCAGAAGACTACATTCTTATGTATCCATATATAGGACATATTAGTTATCAAGATGTAATATCCAAACACAAACCAACATTAGAAGAACATTGCAATTACAATTTACATAGGTCTGCATGAGAACCATTAATAAATCATAGTTTTTATCTATAGTTACTATAAGCTACTGTATATTAACATTAGCAATACATAACTATATTTACCCTCTACTTCAAGTATTCTCCAATTTTTATTTTATTTTTTATAGGTCTATGTACCATCCTATTAGCATCAACAGCCCCTAATCTTGCAATATTGGGCTACTCCCCCTATCATGTTTGTGGGGATGAAGCTAAAGTAAATTGGATAATGAACTAAAATAGGATGCTCATTACACTAATACAAACAACACTGCTCATTACTTCCCCCTATGCACTTGAAGGTAGTCAATGATGGAATTACCTCATTAAGTACAACAATTAAATTACAGAATTATGGAAAAGTTAAAGTTTTTAGAGACAATGACTATCAATGAGTTCAAGTCTCAGAAGGAAGTTAAAGCTATTGAAGTGAAGCAGAATCCACACACTGGTAAATGCTTCTTTGTATATGGCTGTGAAACTGGTGCAGTGAGTGACAAGTTTATTAATGGAGAAATCACCAATCCAGTTATTTCACAAGTATGCTCACCTGATACTGGTGATATGTTCTACATGCTCCATCAGAAGGGTGAAGGTGATTGTATGACCTTGGCAACTTTATAAAGGTTATACTCCCCACTAGAAGAGTAGTTCAGTTGAAAGATTGGCTACTCTTTTTTCTTTATACACTAACCATCAACAATTAATAGATTACAATATGTTGAATTTAAGAGTATCATCAAAGAAGCAAGCTAAGATAAAGCTTGCTCTACAAGGCTGTGCAGGCTCAGGAAAGACCTATTCAGCCTTGTTATTAGCCTATGGGCTTTGTGGTGACTGGACCAAAATTGCCATCATTGACAGTGAAAATGGAAGTGCTGATTTATATGCACACTTGGGAAATTACAATGTATTACCCCTTCAAGACAACTTCACACCTGAAACCTATATTGAAGCTATAAAGATATGTGAAGAGGCTAAAATGGAGGTGATAATCATTGATAGTATTTCCCAATGTTGGGATAACCTTCTGAGTATCATGCTAATCTACAAGGCAATTCATTCACTAACTGGCAGAAGATTACACCAAGAATTAATGCCTTCATGCAGAAGATTCTACAATCTCCAAGCCATGTTGTTTGCACAATGAGATGTAAGCAGGATTATGTACTTAGTGAGAGAAATGGTAAGATGATCCCTGAGAAAGTGGGGTTAAAAGCAGTCATGAGAGATGGAATAGACTATGAATTTACCATAGTCCTTGATATTAACATGAAGCATCAAGCCATTGCTTCAAAGGATAGAACAAGTCTATTCATGGGTAAGACAGACTTTACTATTACACCCACTACTGGACAAATAATACTAGATTGGTGTAATAATGGGATAAACTTGGATATGATAAAACAGAAGATAAATCAAGCTAAAACCATTGAAGAACTTACCTCTATCTATCACCAATACCCTGAGTGGTATCAACAACTTACATCAGATTTCATGCAAAAGAAGATGCAGTTGCAGGAAGAGAACAATAAACCTATTATTAACTATAATCCTAATTTTATACATTATGGAAGCAATGCAGTTAATGCCAGTACACAGAACTAATATGTCTGTATTGACTAACCAAAGAACTAATATTGAAACAATAACACCTATTGAGGTATTGGAGAGTGAACCTACTAATACTAGAAGGGTAAACAAATTACCATTCATTGAGGCTAATACTAAAGAAGTCACTATTGAACATCTAAGAAATGATTGTGTAGTACCTGTGTTCAGTAAGGATAATGAGATTACTATCAGTCACCCTTCATTTATTGAAACTGTATGGGAAGCTGCAAATCAGGTATTTCCCAATGAAAGGATTGAAGAACCTTCAATGAGGGTTAGTCATGTGATTAAAGGAAGAATCCCTGAAGCTATCCATAAACCAGTAAATCAGTTGTTAGAATCTGACAAGACCATTTACTATGAAAGAATGATGTTCTGCTTTGAAATTCCCACTATCCATGAAGATATTGAAGGCAATAGACTGAATCTTACTATTGGTGGAGTAAGGGCATATAATCATGAAAACTTGTATAGTAAGAAAGGTGTAGAAAAATTCAAGGTATTTATAGGCTTTAAGAACTTAGTTTGCTGTAATATGTGTGTCTCAACTGATGGTTACAAGTCTGAACTAAAGGTGATGAGTACTGCTGATTTATTTAGTTCAGTGATGAGGCTATTTCAAGAATACAATATAGCCAAGCACCTATACTACATGAGTGCTTACAAGGATAGTTATATGACTGAAAGTCAGTTTGCACAGTTCTTAGGTAAAAGTAGATTATATCAATATCTTCCAGTTGAACAGAAGAAAAGACTTCCTCAAATGCTGATGACTGATACTCAGATAGGCTTAGTTGCTAAATCATATTATAGTGATGACAACTTTGCTCTTCCTGAGAATCAAAGTGCTATATCCATGTGGAATGTATATAATTTACTCACTGGGGCTAATAAAAGCAGCTATATAGACAATTTCTTGGATAGGTCACTTAATGCCACACAACTTACAGAAGGACTAAATAAGGCTATGTATGGCACTAATGAATACAGCTGGTTTATCCAATAATCAGTTATAATTAGCACTACTTCTCCAACTCCACCCTAATCCTACTTCTTATATCCATTATGTTAGGAAATTCTTGTTAGCCTCATTTACATCCTTATTTATAATATGGAGGTAAGTGAGAAATAGGTGTTTGTATTCACTTTTCCTATAAAAAACAATAGAAGTGAATACATTCAATAACCTAACACCTTCAAGTGCCTCAGGCTAACCTGAGAAAAGTGTACATGTATCTTCTGAAATTTAGATTATATACTGGAAGTTAGATGTACACAATAGCCTCTTAGCTCTGAATATGAACTATAAGAGTGAGGTTTGGAGGTAGATTAATAGTTACCTCATTAAACTAATCCACTTCAAGTGGTTAAAATGAAAAGTGATTAGATAAAGGAGTATTCATAGATTTACATTGTGGTTAAAGCCTTATTGTATTGTAGTTTATTGTTGTTCAAGCCTCAGCCTATAATAGGTTGGGGCTTTTTAAATTGATTGAGTTATGACAGAATTTTATTTAATGATGAAATGGGTTGTTTTTAGTATAGTAGGCTTGGCAATATACCTATGGTTAGACAGAGATACTAAGAAATAAAGATTAACTTTGTAATACAAGAACATAGCCCATACCTATGGTAGTAATATGGATTGAGACCTATTAAAAGTAGCTTTCAAATAATTGTTTATTTGTGGAAAGTCCTAACTTTGCAACATAAACAATTTAATGATTGCTAATGAAATAGAAATTTAATCAAGACATATTAGAAAAGAAGTGTTTACTTTTTACTTGTAACTCTCAAAATCGCCAATTTTAAGAATAGCTACAAAAGTGAATAAGTGAATGTTCATACCATGAGGTGTGGGCTTTCCTTGTTGTAGCTATGGGTGTTTGGCGATGCCTGAGAGTTGATAAGGGAAGATACCACACCTTCTTTCATGGTATGACTACAAAAGAATATGCCTATGAAATACATTATCAGTGTACTATTATTACTATCAACTCTTCAAGTAATAGCCCATGAGTGGAATACTTATCAATATAAAGATAAATATTCTGTTTCAGTGCCTTCAACAATAGAATTAAGAAGAGAAAATGATACCTATACTCAACTACTAAATGATATTCAAGGAAACATTATAGGCTTTCAAGTAACATCTACAAGTAATAATAGAGTTATATTTCAACAAGTTGGCTTATCAACTAATAAGCATGAATATAAGACCAAATACTGTAGAATATTAATAGACTATTATACCTGTGAAGATGAGCATGTTCCTTGTAGTGGTGATAAGTTAGAATTGAATGAAGAGTATTTCATTAATGGAATGATTGCAATTCAGCAAGATTGTGAGAATACGAAAACACCATTAATAAATATCATATCCAATGATACCATGACTATTGCCAATTCTCCTGCTACCAAAATCATATATAGAAGGCAGGGAAACAATGGAGCATCACCAGTAATTGTTGCTATCTATACCATTTTCAACTATGATGAGTATGTCAGATTTACTATGGCTTTTAGAGAAGCAGAGCAAGATATATGGATGAAAGACTTGGTTAAAGCTAGAAATTCATTTAGATGGATGAAGCAACATCATACTTCCAATACAGGCAACATATCTAAAGATGAAGCAATAAAAGAAGGTTTAGAACTTGGAATTATAACAGTATGGAAAGTCATTCTTGAGCTTATATTTGGTTGTTGTTTTCTTGGGTATATTATTAGAACAAAGAAAAATAAACAAGTAACCATAGCTCCCCCAATTAGTGAAGAAGCTATTGATATACCCTATAAACCAGCATACCTAAAACAAGATAGAATGCTTAAAACTGATATTAAGAAGAAGCTATGGAAGGTAGGTAAGAAACTATTATTATCCTTGGTTATAATAGGAGGTAGCTTTTGCTATATGTGTACAAATGGAAGAGTTGTATTATGAATTGAATTGCTTATTCTATTACCCTTTCTATTTAATTATAGGAGTGTATTACCTCTATCTCATTTGGAGAAAGAAAGAAGTACAGAGTGAAGATATAGTTCTTTATCCTCTGCTAAAGAAAATAGGTATCTATTCTAATATTTCAGACCATTATTTATTGAGAAAAGCTCTATTAATGACTGTAGTACCTTTACTATTAGTAACTATTTCAATATCTCTTCTAGTGGTATCCATTGACAGTATAAGTCCTAAAGATAGTGGTGAAGTAAGTATAGGTAGTTTCATCCTAAGCTTACCAGTAGTGGCATGGATTGTATTTTTTGTATATGTATATGGTAAGAAATGGCTTGATCATACACCAAAATTATAAATGTTTTAAACTCTATTTATCATGATTAGAAAGATAATTGGCTGGATACTTGCCATAATAAGTACTATATTGTTATTGCTCACCATAGGAGTTGGAATATATGGTTACAGCAGTTCTAAAATTGAAGTAGCTACTACTGTATTTCAGTCAGAATAGCTGGCTTCTTTGTATTTATGGGGTTATCCATATTGTTATTAAAGAAACAGCAGAACTCTAATAACGGCTTATCTTGGTGGTACAAGACAAGAAGGATATTAGGTTATATATTCCTTATATTATTTCTATTTTCAATACCAGGAATACAATACTTTGATATATATGAGATACTACCTAGAGTATTAATACTTATCACAGCATACTTCCTTTTAAAGTCTTATAATACAAAACAATCAAGTAATACTAAAGAAAAGATGTTTAATAGTAGAACCAACATTCGAATTGAAGATAATAATGTAAAAGAGCATAGAACTACTTCTGAGTGGAGTTTGAAATCTGAGAGGTATTTTACTCAAGAAGAGATAGATGAAGTTAGTCATGCTATTGTAGTACCCTCTCAATATGGCAATTCAGTAGAATTTACAATGAAACTAGGTGGTAGATGTACATATATCCCACTTGATAAAGGTTCTAATATAACTGTAGGAGAGATTGTTGATATGAAACAAGCCATACTTCTTACATTAGAGAAGGAGGGAGAAAGTGATATTGTAAGAGTCAAAATATAGATGAATATATGGCATTCCTTATATCATGGACTTAATCAAACCAAACTACCTATTATAGTGATTGAGATAGAGGATAAGCACCTTTGTTTCATCTTAGATACTGGGAGTACATGTTGTTTGATTGATAGTAATGTAGTAGAATATTTCAAGAATATAGTAGAGCCTATTGGGGATTACTGCATCAGCGGAATAGATGGAACTAAGCATAAGGTAGATGTGGTTATTCTACCTTTCAACTTTGAAGGTTATACCTATAAGCCAAAGTTCTGTGTACAGCAACTATCAGATGCTTTTTAAAGAAATTGCAGAAGACAGTGGAATACAAGTACATGGATTACTGGGTACTGACTTTTTAATAGAGAATAAATGGATTATTGATTTCAAAGAACTTAATATACACAGTTAAGAATAGCCCTCGCTATACCCTTGGTTGCTGTGCCTTTCTTGGTATACTGCTTGTTAGATGCTTCATTTGATTACAATAAAATAAAGAGCAAACAAGCCATATCACAAGCTATTCACAACCATTTGATATATAAACAATTTTATTATTAACCAACAGCATCAGAATTATAAAACACTAATTGAAGTTATACCATTGATATATAAACTCTTCTAGTGGAGTTATAAAAGAAAAAATAATAGGGATTAAAAGCCTACCCACAGTAATACCATATTATGACCGACACGATGGGCCGTATGCACTCAGATGCTCAGTTCGCTGGTTCTTCATCAGTTCCTGCTCACGTAGAAATGATGGGATTCCTGGGAATTGGTAACAACCCGATGGTAGGTTGTACAGTGGCTTGTGCGGTAGACGTAGCTCAGGCTTTGAGCAAGTAAATAATTACTTAACTAAAATAATAAATCCCTATAATCTTATTGATTATAGGGATTTTTTATTTTAAACACAAACACAGCAACTTAACATATTACATAATTCTAAAAGTGAAGTTCTATAATGAACAATACGGTAATATCTCTATTAAATTCTTGTAATTTTTGACTAAAGAAATCTCCTACACATATAGTAAAATTGTAGATTTTGACTAATAAACAAGAGTTTTCGAACAATAAAACAAGAAATTAGTTGTATATTTAAGAATTATACAATATCTTTGCAGTTGTTTATTATGATCATTTTCTACGAACGTCAACCGAGCACTGATTTCTCTTGCATTTGTAAGGATCACACATAGACCGGAAAAAGAAAACGCGAATTATCTCTAAACACTAAATAATATGTGGAAAAAATTATTAGAACTACTCTAATTGCTGCATTTGCATTAAGCAGCTGCACAGACAAAGATGTTTATCAAGGCCCTAAGGAAGATGAAAAAGAATTCAACACCTTCCCTTCTCTACTGTACAAAAGGACGTAAACCTAAATGTAAATTACGTAAATGGTGCTGTACAATCAAATGTTTATTTTGAAGTGTATGATGAAATGCCTGTCGTCGAAAGCGAATATGGTACTTATACCAAACGTCAGGATGTAAATTACCTGTTTGCTGCCTATACCCAAGAAGACGGTACTTACCAAGGTAAACTGGAATTGCCTTCATACCTGACAAAGGTATATATCTATTCTCCCGCTTTCTTTGCACAAACCCTGATGGAGGCAAATGTTGTGGATGGAAGTATCGAAGCAACAGATAATACTAGTACTGATACTCGTACAATTACTAATACCAGTACTCCATACGACAGTTATCTGGTAAGTAATAGATACGGAAATGAGGTATGGAAAACCTGGTTAGGTACATACAATCTGTATAAAAACGGGGATATTAATTATAAGTACAAGGGAAAATTAGCAGCAACTAAAAAGGATGGTTTATATACTGCGCACACCCGTATTATAAACACTCATACAACTTGTCCACAAGAATATCGCGGTTATTCGGATATGTACGTCAACAAGGATGCTGAAGTAGTAGTTACATTTCTGGGACAAAATACTTGTTGGACCTGTTCATTGGGATATTATTATTATAAAGACGGAGAACAACCAAAGAACTTGAATGATGCCCATGTAATCATGTTATTTCCTAACACCCAAGATGGTAACTGGTCTAATAATCCCAATCAAGCAAAGAAAAGTGCCGGTATTGACCCACTGACTGCCGTACAACTGATGTATTATCCTAATATTGCAACCGGAAGTAAAGAAGGCGCTACTACAACCTTCCCCGCAGGTTACAGAATCGGTTTTGTTCTGGCAACCAATGGCTGGAGCAATCATGTTGGCAGCTTTAGCGGATACAAGAAATATCGCGCCGCCACCTCTAGCGGTTTGAGCTTAAACGATCAAGGCGTGAACTTTGAAGAACCGCGTACTGCTGTTTATAGATATGGTGATTGGATATTGACTTCTTTTGAAGATTATATGACTGACGAGAATTTCAGCGATGTTGTCATTACTTTAAAATCTAATCCGGTAGATGCTATCACCGATATTCCTGTAACTAATCCTGATGAAGACAAGACAAGCATTGACTTCCTGAAAGGTACATACGCATTTGAAGACCTTTGGCCCAGTCAGGAGATTATGATATGAATGATGTAGTCGTAAGATATAACTATGGCAGCACTTTCGATGAAAAGAATCTAATATATTCCGAATCATTTACTTTCAAGACTTTCCAAAATATAGCCAGTAACCAGAACGGCTTAGCATTCCGTCTCAAAACGGAAGGAAACATAGAATCTACCACTTACTCTATTCGCCAACAAGGTGAAAAGGAATTTACAGAAACCACATTTGAATACGAGCCTCAGGATAATGTATATCTTTTGACCACAAATGTGAAAGAAAATATGGGAACAGAATATAAGGTTACCGTTAATTACAGTAAGCCCATTTCAAAGCAATCTGAAGCCCAAGCTTTTTATATACAAAAATGATGAAGACGGTTTGCGATGGGAAGTACATATTCCTCAGGAAATGCCGACATCCCAAATAAACAAGAAGTATTTTGGGCAGGGAGACGATGCATCTAACCCCAATCAGAGTATATACTATGTACGTAAGGGTAATTACCCATTTGCCTTTTTTCCTGAGCCGGGCAACAGAAAGCGATTTAAGTAAATTGCTGGACAGTGCTAATGAAAAAACAGCTATCAATCTGTTATATAGTGGATATGACGGTTGGGTAAGCAGTAATGGAGAAAAAGAACAAAGACTGGTATAAGAAATAAAAAAAAATTAAAGAAGAATTGCTCACTATGTCTCAAAGAAAAAACTGAGAACATATTAGAAAGTATAAAGAGAGTGTCTGCTTGCTAGCTGACACTCTCTTCATATTTACACAGATCATGAATTTCCCCCCAAAGGACATTCTTTATTCAGCCTGGCTTATTCATTGAACCAATCAATTTTTTAGAGAAATACATCACCATAGCCAATATCACAAACAATCCGAGACTACCGGCAAGCAATGCAAAAGTCTCCAACTGTATAAGAATGAAAACATAAATATAGAGCACACTGAGCAGACCTGCCATAATAAACGCCGGTTTCTTTCTTTTAATAATCCCCAGCATATAGCCTCCTACCAGCATAATCGTAAGCACTGATGCCACCAGATATGCCATGCTGAAACCTATATGCTCGGACATGGACAACAACAAACTATAGAACAGACAAAGCGCCAAACCGACTAACAGATATTGCAAAGCATGAATACGGGTTTTCTCCATTATCTCCGTAAAGAATATCACTGTAAAGGTCAACAGAATAATCAGGATAGCATATTTAGTGGAACGCATGGACTGCTGGTACTGTTCTACCGGCATTTTCAGATTAACTCCGAAGTTAGAGTTCTGAATATCTTTGATGCTGGCATTCTGATAATTTATAAACACTTGCGGATAATTTCTGTTCAAGTTCAGCACTTGCCATTGCGCAGAGAAGTCTTTCTCCGTAATCTCCCGCTTCTCCGGCAGGTAATTACCATCAAAACTTGGAGTATTCCAGTTTGCTTTCAGGGCAACTCTCGTAGTTTTACCCAAGGGAGTAAAATAAATGGATTGAGATCCTTTCAGCTTTATCTTCATTTCCATGTCTACATTACTCTTACGAAGTTCTTCCGAACTAAAAAATCCCTTGATTACCAACTCCGACTGATATACATTCACCTTATAAATTCCTCGCCGAAGAATCTCCGTACTCAACTGTCCGTCTATTGACAATTCGTCAGGAAGCAATGTAACATTTCCCATAGTCACCTTCTTCGTACCATTATCTTCCTGTGTGATAGGATACTTCAGATTGATGTAAGGTCCTGTAATTGTCTGCGCCAGACTCCACTTCTGACCGACTTCGGCAATAGCATCCGTCTGTGTTCGCCCGCGTTCCGAAATCATGTCTTCGATCATAAACATCGGAATTAGCAGCAACAGAATAAGGAAAGCAATGACCACTGCCTTGATAGATTTAGAGAAACGACGCAGACAACCACTTGCCTGTTTTCTCGTTTCATTCAGATTCTCTGCAAGATCTCCATTGAAATCTTCGTTCAAATTGTCATTCAAATTGTCCATAATAAAATAGTATTAAGTAAGATATTTAGTATTGTCCGGTTTTGTGTGAAGCCAAACATCTATGTTGATTTCAGAAAATTCTCCAATGCTTCTATGTGAGTTTTGAAAGCTTTCTTTCCTTCGGAAGTAGCCCGGAAAGATGTTTTCGGCTTCCTCCCCACAAAGCTCTTCTGACAAACGATATAACCCAGTTCCTCCAAAGCCCTTGTATGACTTGCCAGGTTACCGTCCGTCAGTGAAAGTAATTCCTTAAGAGTATTGAAATCGGCATCTTCATTTACCATGAGAACTGCCATAATACCCAAACGGACTTTACTTTCAAATGCCTTATTTATATTTTGAAATGCTTCTATCATCTATTATTTCCTTCTTTCGTACTGTAAATAAAACAACATGCCATATAAAATATGAAATCCGCCAAAACCAATTGTCCAAAACATTAAACCATGCCCCTCAAAGAAACAATCTGCAGTACCCAAGCAAAGAAAAGCATATCCTAACCATGCTACATTGGAGTAAGTGAACTTAGACACATTGACTAAAGAAAGTCCATAGAAAAGTAACATCACAGAAGATACCAGTCCGTAATGTTCATGTAGCAGTAAAGCTATACAGAACAACCCTCCCGTCAACAACGGCAATGAAAAATTCCATGCAATACGATAGGTTAGTTTACTGAATAGCTTTTGTTGCATCTTCTTGGCCTTATACCAGGACAAGATACAAGCGGTAACAATTGAAACAATCAAAACCAGTGAAGCAACCATTATCAGTCCTTCCCTATTATCTTCTGATCTTAATAACTGACCGGCCACATAAGCGCCGGCTAATGCATACACTCCGGCCAATACAGCCGTCATTCCACTGAGAGATACGAACTTAGAAGATCTTTCCATCAATTCTTTTATCTCATTTACTGATTCTATTGCTTTATTTCTGTCCATATAAAAAGTACTTTGTGTTGCAAAGTAAAATATAAAAAAATGAAAGGAGCAAAGAATATCGAGAAAAAATGTATTCAATGAGATTAAGCCGCATAAGAATCACTATATTTGCAATCAACCAATTATCAACAGTCATAGCCTAATGATGAAACAATTAATTGCTTGTTGCGGATTAGATTGCGAAAGTTGCGATGCCCGCATAGCTACTGTCAGAGATGACAATGAGTTAAGAGAAAAAACAGCTCAACTGTGGAGTAAGTTGAATAATATACCGGAGATTACGGCAGATACCATTAATTGTATGGGCTGTCGTGTGGATGGAGTGAAAACGATGTATTGCAGCGATATGTGTGCAATCCGCAAATGCGTAAACGAAAAAGGGTTTAACACCTGTGGTGGTTGTAAAGAATTGGATAACTGCCAGATAGTGGGTCCAATTTTTCAGCATACTCCCAGTGCTAAAGAAAATCTTCTATAACATTTTATCGCATTCGTCAGCTTTACAACCTGTATATCATCTTATCTTTAAGATAAAAAAACAGCATTTGAGACCCTCCTATGCTGTTTCTTTTTCTCTTATTTGAATTAGATACTGTCTTATCGTGATACCCTCCCTGATGTATTTCCTTGCATCAGGCTCTCTACTTCTTCCACCATCACATGATTAAAATCACCGTATACGGTATTCTTTAATGCAGAAGCAGCCAAAGCATATTCCAACGCTTTTTGATCATTATCCGGATACGTTATAAGACCATAAATCATACCACCGACAAAAGCATCACCGGCACCTACGCGATCCACCTCGCACTCGATATCATAAACACCAGTATGCTTCAATGTGTTATCAGAATAGAGAATGGCAGCCAGTAGATTATGATTGGAAGTAATGGAATTACGAAGTTCCAGAAAAGCCTTCTGGCAACGAGGAACAAGCTCCACCACCCGACGACCAAAGTCTTCAAAAGCAGGAAGATTTGCTTCAAACGTAGTATCCTCAGCATCTACGGCTTTAAAACCGACAGGTTGTATGCCAAGTATCTCTTTATATTCCGGTTCGGCACCGAAAATGACATCACTGTATTGCACCAAAGGCTGCATGACTTCGGCAGCGGAACTCCCATAGTTCCAAAGTTTCTTACGGAAATTCAAATCACAGGAGATAGTCAATCCCATACGGTCAGCTATTTCAAGAGCCTCACGGCATGCATCGGCACCATCTTGTGACAAAGCCGCAGCAATGCCCGACCAATGAAACCAGCCAGCATCGGAGAATATCTTTTCCCAATCAATCATACCTGGACGCAATGTGGCAAAAGAAGAACCCTCACGGTCGTAAACCACATTGGAATTACGGAATGCCGCACCACTTTCCAGAAAATAAAGCCCCATGCGCTTACCACCAAAAACAATGCCTTCCGTGCCTAAACCGTTAGCACGGAGTGAAGCTATGCAGGCACGTGCCACAGCATTGTCCGGCAGGCGGGTTACGAATTCTGTAGGAATACCAAAGTTAGCCAACGAAACGGCCACATTAGCTTCACTGCCACCGTAAGTGGCTATCATTTGATTGGTTTGTGAAAAACGAAGGAAATCAGGAGCAGTAAGCCTCAGCATTACTTCACCAAAAGTGATTACTTTCTTATCTGTGGCAATTTGTTTCTTGTACATACGTTGTCAATAATAAAGTTTAACTAAACACCAAAGTTGTATTTTTTATTCCAAGTAAACGCAAAGATATAATAATATTTATTGGCGGAAAAGCAGGGATAAAACATAATCATCAGATTTGTTGTAACTTTGCAAAGTTTTAACTGATATAACAAACAGAATGAGTTCATTGAAAAAATTCCCTCTCCTTTAGTTTCCCTCCTGCCTATTGTGCTGTTGGTAGGAATGTTATTTGCCACCATACATACATTCGGAAGTGACGCACTGGAAGGAGGTAGCCAGATTTCCCTACTGACCACTACTGCGTTTTGCGTATTCATAGGTATAACATTCTACCGTGTCCCCTGGAAAGATTACGAACTCGCTATTACAAATAATATATCAGGAGTTGCTACAGCAATTATTATCTTGCTGATAATAGGTGCACTGAGCGGTGCATGGATGATAAGCGGCATTGTCCCTACCCTTATATATTATGGTATGCAAATTATTCATCCTGACTTTTTTTTCTGGCATCAACCTGTATCATCTGCGCACTAATCTCTGTCATGACGGGGAGCTCGTGGACAACAATCGCCACTATCGGTATCGCACTGATGGGTATTGGCAAAGCGCAAGGGTTCAACGAAGGATGGATAGCAGGAGCTATTATCTCCGGAGCATATTTTGGTGATAAAATCTCCCCGCTGTCGGAAACTACGATACTTGCTTCCTCCATAACAGACGTGCCCTTGTTCCGGCATATACGCTATATGTTAATTACAACCACTCCATCGCTGATTATCACACTGGTTATCTTTACAGTAATGGGATTCGTCATCGAAACAAACTCTACTGCGCACATGGCGGACTTTGCCACATCACTGAAAGATACCTTCACAATCACTCCCTGGTTACTGATTGTTCCCTTGGTAACCGGAATACTTATTGCTCGAAAAGTTCCGTCCATCATTACCTTGTTCATATCCACTATGCTGGCAGGTATTTGCGCCATTATCTTCCAACCGGATTTGCTACGTGAAATAGCAGGAGAAAATAACATCTTCAAAGGGGTAATGATGACATTCTACGGAAGCACCGGTCTGGATACCGGCAACAGTATGCTGACCGACCTTGTGTCTACACGTGGCATGGCTGGCATGATGAATACAGTCTGGTTGATTCTTTGCGCCATGTGTTTCGGAGGTGCCATGACAGCAAGCGGTATGCTGGGTAGTATAACTTCAGTCTTTATACGTTTCATGAAAGGAAGAGTCAGCGTTGTAGCATCCACTGTTTGCTCCGGACTGTTTCTCAATCTGACTACCGCCGACCAATACATTAGTATTATCCTCACCGGAAACATGTTTCGCAATATTTATGAGAAAAAAGGATATGAGAACCGATTATTGAGCCGTACTACGGAAGATGCTGTTACCGTGACCTCCCCTCTGATACCCTGGAATACCTGTGGAATGACGCAGGCAACGATATTGAACGTATCTACGCTGACCTATCTTCCTTATTGCTTTTTCAACATTATCAGTCCATTAATGAGCATCCTCGTTGCGGCCATCGGATATAAAATTGTGAAGCGTCCCGTGAACAATCCCGAATAAAGGTTGTTTTGCAATAAACGAACAAGAATCGTAAAACCTAAACATTAAAGAATTATGAAAAAGTTTATTGCATTAGTAGCATTAGTGATGATGAGTGCGGCAACAACCGCCATGTATGCACAAGAAAGTAGAGCGGAACGCCGCGCAGACCGTAAGGCTCAAAGAGACGCTGAACGCGCCCGCCTGAAAGCTGAAGAACAAGTAGCCGACGCAGTATCGTATGATGACGCTGTAGCCGCATTGAAAGCCCACCAATTCGTACTGGAAGCCGACCAGGTGATGTTCCGTAACGGACAGACAGCTTTCGTTAACTCTAACACCAACTTCGTACTGGTAAATCAAGGACGTGGTACCGTACAGGTAGCATTCAACACGGTATATCCCGGCCCTAACGGTATCGGTGGTGTAACTGTAGATGGTTCTACCTCGGATATGCAGATTACAACTGACAAGAAAGGTAACGTTAACTGCCAGTTCAGTATTCAGGGTATCGGTATCTCTGCACAGATTTTCATTTCGCTGACTAACGGTGGAAACAATGCTACCGTAACCATCAGCCCGAATTTCAACTCCAATACGATGACGCTGACTGGTAATCTCGTTCCATTAAGCCAATCCAGCATCTTTAAAGGACGTTCTTGGTAAAGCCCTTTACAATATATATATTTCCACTCCGCTGCAAATTGCCAGAAATGTGTACATTTGCAGCGGAGTTTTTATATTTTTGCATCCAAATATGAGAGAATTTATCATTGCAGACAACCAGGACATCACCAAAGCAGGTATGATGTTTCTACTCAGTAGTCAGAAAGACACAGCCTTGTTACTGGAAGCAGATAACAAAGCCGAATTAGTTCAGCAACTGCGTCTGCATCCGCAAGCAGTAGTGATACTGGACTATACGTTATTTGATTTTTCTGGTGCGGATGAGTTAATTGTCCTGCATGAGCGTTTTAAAGAAGCAGACTGGCTCCTTTTCTCTGATGAATTGAGTATGGAATTTCTCCGACAAGTATTATTCAGCAGTATGGCTTTCGGAGTAGTGCTAAAGGATAATTCAAAAGAAGAAATACTATCGGCATTGCAATGCGCTTCGCGAAAAGAACGTTTTATCTGTAATCATGTCAGTAATCTATTGCTGTCCGGCAGCAATGCATCTCCCGTACGCCACACGCTGAAAGATGATTTACTGACACCTGCCGAACGAAGTGTACTGAAAGAAATTGCTCTGGGAAAGACTACGAAAGAAATTGCGGCGGAGAAGAATCTTAGCTTTCATACGGTAAACAGCCACCGCAAAAACATATTCCGTAAATTAGAGTGAATAATGTGCACGAAGCGACAAAATATGCTATGAAGGCAGGAATTGTGGATTTAGTGGAATACTATATATAAAAAAGACTATTCAAATACCAATCTCTCCACTGCCGATACATATCCGGGAAGCTTCATCATATACGACACCGAATTGTCCGGGAGCAATGCCCTGCAAATTTTCAGAAGATACAATACGATAGATCTCCCCTTCCCGTATCAGTTTTCCTTTCATAAATTCCGGTGTATGGCGGATTTTAAAAGTTACATCGACTTCCTGATTATGTAACCAGGGATTTTCTGTAATGAAATGAAAATCATGAATCTTAAATTCACGCCCGTACTGCCATTGGGTATCATATCCCCGTGAGACATAAAGAACATTTGCCTCAACGTCTTTCCGAATGACAAACCAAGGACCACCACTCAATCCCAATCCTTTGCGCTGTCCGATGGTATGAAACCAGTACCCCCGGTGTGTACCGATTTTCTTTCCAGTCTCCCATTCTATAACATCTCCTTGCCGTTCACCAAGGAAACGACGCACAAAGTCATTGTAGTTGATTTTTCCCAGAAAGCAAATACCCTGACTGTCACGGCGACGGGCAGTAGGCAGTCCTGCATTGCGGGCAATGTCCCGTACTTCCTGTTTCATCAATCCACCAAGGGGGAACATCAGTTTGGAGACTTGCAAATAATCAATCTGCGCAAGAAAATCGGTCTGATCCTTTACTGGATCGACAGCTGTGCCCAGCCATACCTTACCATCTTTATGGACCGTAGTGGCATAATGACCGGTAGCAGTAAAATCAAACTCTTTGCCTACCTTCTGTTCAAAGCAACCGAACTTAATGAAGCGGTTACACATCACATCCGGATTAGGAGTCAATCCACGACGAATTTTATCAATGGCATAAGCAGCAACTTGTTCCCAATATTCTTTCTGCAAATCTACCATTTCCAAAGGTAATCCGTAACGATGTGCAATAGTCGTAGCCATCTCCCAATCTTCTTCAGCAGAACAATCCATATAATCGGTGTCGTCCATTCCTATCTTAATATAAAACAGAGACGGCCGATACCCTTGCTCACAAAGAAGGTGTACGACAACTGAACTATCAACACCTCCTGATAATAAAACAGATATATTCATTCAAAATAGTTTAGAATATTACTTACAATAAATAAATATTAGAAGCACAATTGTATATTTAGCCTATCTCAGTCGTATACTTAGGGTACCTCAGTATCATACTTAGGGTATCTCAGTATAGGACTGAGATAGGAACATTATAACAGCACTGATAACCAAGCAATTACAAGCCTCCCTTTCAACATCAATAAATCAGAACAAACAATCGGCAAAAAATAAGAAATAGACTCATTACTGTAGGGTTATGAGTTAAATGATAAATAATCTTTTAGACGCGGATGACACGGATGACGCGGATTTTTTTTTTATCCACTTTTATAGCGCAGCCTTTTAAATCCGCGTTATCCGTGTCATCCGCGTCTAAAAAATAATATACCGAATGGCGCTAATCACTAATCACTAATCACTTATCACCAAACACTAATCACTTTTGTTCTTTTCTTTTCCGTTATGAAGCAATTATATTTTATCCAACGCCTGAGCCAAGTCATCCAGCAAATCAGCAATATGCTCCGTACCGATAGACAAACGCACCGTTCCCGGCTTAATGCCTTGTTCTTCCAACTCCTGTTCATTCAACTGCGAATGTGTAGTAGTAGCCGGATGGATAACGAGCGACTTAACATCCGCTACATTTGCCAGAAGTGAGAAAATTTGTAGGTTATCAATAAATGTCTGTGCCTCTTTCACCCCACCCTTTACTTCAAAAAGTAAAGATAGAACTTGCACCATTGGGAAAATACCTTTGATACAATGCATGATCCGGATGTTCCGGCAATGACGGGTGATTCACCGCTGCCACTTTAGGATGTTTTTTCAAGAAATCAACCACCTTCAATGCATTCTCTACATGACGTTCCACACGGAGGGAAAGTGTTTCCAGTCCCTGCAATAAAATAAAAGCATTGAATGGACTGATGGTAGCACCCGTATCACGAAGCAGGATAGCGCGAATTCGAGTAACGTAAGCCGCAGCACCCGCAGCTTCAGTAAAACGTATGCCATGATAGCAAGGCTCCGGTTCCGTCAGTTGAGGAAATTTGCCCGAAGCAGCCCAATCGAACTTACCGCCGTCCACAATCACGCCACCTAAGGAACTGCCATGACCACCGATAAACTTCGTAGCGGAGTGTACCACGATGTCTGCTCCATGCTCAATAGGCCGTATCAGGTAAGGTGTGCCAAATGTATTATCAATGATCAATGGAATCTTATGACGATGTGCTATCTCAGCAACAGCTTCAATATCAATAATGTTGGAGTTTGGGTTACCCAGAGTTTCAATATATACAGCCTTTGTATTCTCCTGTATAGCCTTCTCAAAGTTCGAGAGATCAGCAGGATCTACAAAGTAGTAGTCACTCCGTAGGCAGGCAGAGTATGCTCCAACAGATTATACGTTCCCCCCATAGATGGTTTTAGCCGATACGATATGATCTCCGGCACGAGTAATATTCTCTAAAGCGTAAGTCACGGCAGCTGCACCCGAAGCAACCGCCAATCCGGCAACGCCACCTTCTAAAGCAGCTACACGTGCTTCGAACACACCTTGTGTAGAGTTAGTCAAACGGCCATAGATATTGCCCGGATCTTGCAAACCAAAGCGTGCAGCAGCATGGGCAGAGTTGCGGAATACATACGAAGTAGTCTGATAAATGGGCACGGCACGTGCATCAGTAGCCGGGTCGGGTTGTTCTTGTCCTACATGGAGTTGAAGCGTCTCGAAATGCAATTTCTTTGTTTCCATTGTCTTTGTATTTTTAGGATTAATTGATTGAGTGCAAAGATAATGGGATGTTATGACATGGGCAATGACACAAGATAGGGAATTTTATACCACATTTATGGTAGATAAACAAACTATTCGCTAAATTTGCAACGAAAACCAAACGATAGATACAGATGAGAAGAAGGAATATACAGCTTTTCCTACTATTGGGAGTCCTTGCATTGACGAGCTTATTCTCTTGCGGAGTAGACCGTTGGCCGGAATATTACAAATGGACCGGACGCGATCTATGGATAGACAGCGTCATGAGAGAAGAATATCTATGGTTTGAAGACATACCCGACTCAAAAAACGTGAATTATTTCCTTGCCCCGGAGGCTTTTTTAAAATCAATAAGATCATCACTTGATAAAGATTACTCCAGTGTCGATACATTGTATACCACTCCTACACCGAGCTATGGCTTCGACTATTCCCTATATCGGATAAGCGGTAATGATACCGCCTATAATGCACTTATCACATACGTCATTCCCGAATCTCCAGCTTCCGAAGTCGGATTAAAGCGAGGCGAATGGATCATGCAAATCAACGATGATTATATCACCAAAAAACGGAGAAACTACTGACTGAAGGTGAAAATCAGAAACTATTGTTAGGAAAATATGTTTCAGCTGTCAATGACGAAGGAGAAGATGAAAGTAAGATTGAATCTTATCGTGACGTAGTTCTTCCTGCCGCCCGTCCCGTAGAGGACGTCGCCATACCTGCTTACGACGTTTACTCCAGTGGAAGTATAAATGTAGGTTACTTGGCATACAACAGCTTCAATAAAGAAGATAATAGTGAGCTACTCCAACTATCGCAGTTCTTTAAAGATAAGGATATAACAGATTTGGTTATTGACTTGCGCTACAATGCCGGTGGAGAAATGGAGTGCGTACAACTTCTGGCAGATATTTTGGTACCTGCCGACAAATTGAACAGTCCCTTCGCCTCACTGGAATATAGCCAGAAGCGAAAATATAAAGACCACGAACTCACACTCGACAGCAAGCTTTTGCAAGGAGGTGTGAACCTAAATCTATCGAAAGTGTATGTTCTGACAAGCAGTACAACTGCTGCCGCTTCGGAAATGCTCATTAATTGTTTGAGACCGTACATGACAGTAATAACTATAGGCACCACAACCAAGGGAGAAACCGTAGCAACAGAAAGTTTCCCCAGCAATCAATTCTTATGGGTGCTTCGCCCTGTTGTATGCCAAGTATTCAATTCAGAAGGTGAGGCGGACTACACCAAAGGTTTCACACCGAATTATGCAGTCAGTGAACTGAGTGATTTTGCAAAAAAGTACTGCCATTAGGAGATCCTAACGAGGCTTTGTTCAGTGCAGCAATAGGTATCATCGATGGTAGTATCGTGCTCCCTGAACCTAAACCAGAACCCGAAACTCAAATGGCAGTAGTGAAAAGTGTGAAAGTAAAGCGCAATTTCCGCAATGGTCTTATCATTAAATAACCCAGAATGAAGAAGAATATTTTCATAGCTTTACTATTCATAGGAGGATTGACAGCTTGTAGTGACAATAACGAGGGCTCAGATATACCCGATAATCCGGATATCCTGTAACTCATTTCTCTAAAATAGAATTAAAGGAAGTCAAGGAAGAGCCAGGTGCACCAGCTGTTACTGTTACTCAGACTTACGATTATAGTGCCGGTCGATTGATTAACTTTACATCTACACAAAGTTTCGTAGCTGGAGGAGAATTGTTTAAGATAGAAAATGCAACAAATGTTGTTTATGGAGATCATCAAGCTGTAGTAACAGATGAAATTAATAATATCTCGACCTACACGTTGGATGATAATGGCTATGCTATAAGTTGCGTGCGCCAAGAAATGGATGGTAAAATACGCTCTTATACTTTCGATTATCTTATCAATACAGAGGGAAAATACTTCCTGAAAAATATAACAGAAACATTAGACGGAAATAAGTCCTATTCTTCTATCAACATAGATTATAGTAGCTATAGAACACTACGCATCACCCAGCAGGTTGACAAGTCCGAACAAACTTACATAGCCAGCACATCTACCGGCAATGAAATAGCCAACACTTCAGAGATTCCGTACCTATTCTGACAGATCTATATCCCCTTTCATTCCACTCGGTTGCCATTTATGGAAAATTCTTGGGAGATGCATACAATACTCTGATTACTGATCTCAGACCAGAGGATAACAGTGGAAGTAACGAAACCACCACTTACACTTATAGGTTCGACAAGAAAGATGTCGACATCTCATGCAGCGAGTTAACCAAAAGTTACGGTACGGACTATGCACGTACCGTAGATTATATCATGAAATAAACTAAGGATATTACTTCTTGAAGAATTTATCGAAGAAGAGAATCTGATAGTCAATAGAATTATTCCAGTATTGCCCGTTATGCCCACCGGGACGGTAATGAAATCATGGCTGATATTTTTTCCAGCAGAACTTTATGTAATGCTTTATTCACTTCCAAAAAGAAATCTTGTTCACCACAATCAATAATCAATGCCAGATCACCATCCTTGATTTTATCAACTTGAGTAATCACTGTATGCTGATCCCATAAAGTCTTATCAGACTCATAATCACCGAGTTGTTTGTTCATCTCCCAATTCTTCGGAAAAAGGGCGAATATCCACTCCACCACTGGTACTTCCTCCTGCACCAAATATCTCTTTATGACGGATTGCAAGCCACAAAGCACCATGTCCACCCATACTCAATCCGGTAATGGCTCGTCCTTTTTCTCCGGAATAGTAGCATAGTTTTTATCTGTATATTTCACCAGTTCCGAAGCTACAAAAGTTTCATAACGATAAGCCTGATTTTTAGGGCTATCCCAATACCAACTGTTTTTACCATCAGGACATACAAAGATAATTCCTTTTTCATCTGCAATCTTAGGTAACTCCGGTTTCAATCCTACCCAACTACGTGCATTACCACCATAGCCGTGCAACAAATAAACTACCGGACAAGCCTCAGCTTCCTCACCCAATGCTTTATCAGGGAGTACATATACCACTTGTACTTCTTTATTCATGGATGGGCTTTTTACCATAATGGACTGAAAACAGCAATAAAACGCTAAATAAAATTTGTTTTCTTTTCATGTCTTTCATTCTTTAATAATCTCTATAAATAGGCAGCAATATTAGTAATAAACTTCAAAAAATTAGTAATTTTGCAATATAAACTATTCATAACCTATATGGAATTTATTATTATTCTATTTTTATTAGTGCTGAACGGTGTCTTTGCCATGTATGAAATAGCGTTGGTGTCATCCAGCAAAGCACGACTCGAAACCCTCGCAGGAAAGGGAAACAAAAGAGCCAAAGGAGTATTGAAACAGTTGGAAGAGCGAGAAGTTTCTTTCTACCATTCAAATTGGTATCACGCTTATCGGTATTGTATCCGGTGCTTTCGGTGGTGTAGCCATTGCCGACAATGTAGCGCCGTTATTCGCCTCCATTCCTGGAGTCGCTCCCTATGCTAAAGACCTTGCCATGATTACAACAGTGGCAATCATTACGTACCTTTCACTCATCATCGGTGAGTTGGTACCCAAGTCCATAGCACTGAGTAATCCGGAACGATATGCAACTCTACTTAGTCCGGTCATGATTTTACTGACCAAAGTGTCTTATCCATTTGTCTGTCTACTCAGTTTCTCAACCAAGATAGTGAATAAACTAATCGGCCTGAACAATGGAGAAGAACGTCCCATGACACAGGAAGAATTAAAAATGATTCTGCACCAAAGTTCAGAACAGGGTGTTATTGATAAGGAGGAAACGGAAATGTTACGGGACGTATTCCGATTCTCAGATAAGCGGGCCAATGAACTGATGACTTACCGCCGTGACCTTGTCGTACTACATCCTACATACACACGTGATGAGGTACTACACATTATCCGCGAACAACATTTCAGCAAATACCTGTTGGTAGAGAAAGGAAAAGATGATATTATCGGAGTAGTATCCGTCAAAGATATTATTCTGATGTTAGGCAATGATCACCCCTTCGATTTACGCGGTAGCGCGCGCGCTCCCCTGTTTATTCCGGAAAGTTTATATGCCAAGAAAGTTTTAGAGCTATTTAAGAAGAACAAAAATAAGTTCGGAGTTGTTGTAGACGAGTATGGTAACACAGCAGGCATTATCACCTTGCATGATCTGACGGAAAGTATCTTCGGAGACATCCTTGAAGAAAACGAAATGGAAGAAGAAGATATCGTCACCCGGCAAGATGGCTCGATGCTCGTTGAGGCTTCTATGAATGTAGATGATTTTATGGAAGAGATGGGTATCCTGAGCTATGATGATCTGAAAGAAGAAGACTTTACCACACTAAGCGGTCTCGCCATGTTCCTCATCGGGCGGGTACCTAAAGCAGGAGACTTGTTCAGCTACAAGAACCTACAGTTTGAAGTTGTGGACATGGATCGTGGACGAGTGGATAAACTGCTCGTTATCAAAAAAAAGAAGAGGAAGAATAGTGTGAATTTGCATTATATATTAACTTAAACCATTAAAGCAATGAAAAAAGTAATGATGATTGCAGCCATCGCTGCTGCATTGGTATCCTGCCAATCAAAAGGAACCCAGAACAATGATTCCGCCGTAGGTGAAGGAGTGTTGACAGTTGCCGGGAATGATTCTTCTGCCGTAGCCGTATACGAAGGTCTTCTTCCTGCTGCCGACGGCCCGGGTATCCAATACGTATTGAGCGTGGACAGTGTAGGTCCTGACGGAGAAAGCGGTTATACTTTGGTTACTACTTACTTGGATGCGGAAGGTCAAAGGAAAGAACAAGAGCTTCACTTCCAAAGGTAAGAAACAAGTCATCAAGAAGACAGTGAACAACAAACAAAAGACAGCCTACAAACTGACACCGAGTGATGGTGACGCTCCCGTCTACTTCGTAGTAGTGAACGATACCACTTTACGTTTGGTTAACGATAGTCTGCAAGAAGCTGTCAGCGACCTGAACTACGATATTATTCAAGTGAAGAAATAATCAGCAAAACATTTCATGTGGGGGAGCCAACTTTTGTTTGGTTCCCCTTTTTTTATCCCTTTCCAATAACGCTGAACCAAGAATGTACTATTTTCATATAAAAATGGAGTAACTGAAACAATATATATAATGATTGGAATAATATTTTAAGTCCATTATCATTGTTACGCATATCTTTGTCCTATCCAATAAAGAGAGAGGCTCATAGAGAAACTATTATTCTTACTATATAAATAGAAATTAAATTCATAGGCTTTTTAAATTCATAGTTAGTTGGTAAATAGGTATTATCTCATAGGTTATTAAGGTAGATTGTTAATTGAAAGCGACTGTTGTGAGGCAGCCGCTTTTATTTTTTATAATGCTTCAGACAAAAGTGAAACGAAAATCAATTACCAATGTGCAGTTCACCCGATATCTGATAGCCTCTCACATCGGTTATATTGACATACCAGGTAGTAATACCTGCTGGCAGAGGAATTCTCCATTTATTCTTCTCTACCTTACTTTCTATTGCTTGCCAATGATATTTCTCCCGTTCCTGTCCTGAATCTGTAGTGTAATGCAAGGTGGCCTTCTCCACAGGAGTAGATGAAATGATCTCGCCTGATACAAGTCCTTCTTCTACTTTCTCATTTGTTATTTGGGCCAAAGGCTTCACATCACGAAGATATTGATCTATAAATGCAGCTATCTCTTCACTTTGCCAACCATATTTGTGACTATGGCGCAAACCTTGTTTTATCAATAACCCGGACTGTGAAGCCAATACTGCACTCCGTGCCATAGATGGCAGATAAAAATGTACGTCATTGGTTCCGTTTATAAACAATATCGGCCTCTCCATCCGGGGTAAATAGTTGGATGGATCATACTGTTTCAGCCATATTTCTCTTTGTTCGTCAGGCAAACCATCCAGTTGTTGTTTCATTCGCCCGCTTTCAGAAAGAAACCCACAACCGTAGACAGGAACGGCTACCCGAAACCGAGAATCTAATGAAGCTGCAATGCAAGTCAATACCCCACCCCAACTTATACCAGTAATGGCAGTACGCTCCACATCGACTTCCGGGAAGCTCAGAAGTAGAGAATGCGCATTGAAAATATCGCTGACAGCCTGATATACCCACTGTTCTTTTTTGAGGTAAAGTGACATCAAAATAAGGTGTCTCCTTTTCATTTTCATCAAAGCCTCCATCAATGTGTTTTTTATCCGGACCATTACCACGCGTGTCTAAAGCAAGGGCTGCATACCCCCGCTTTGCCCACATTACAACCCATTCCCGGAAAGCTGTCCCACCACCGCCATGTACCAGTATAATCCCCGGTAACTTTTTCTCCTGAGAGCTGTTGCCTTGTAACATAGCAGGGGGTAGCATAATAGGCAAAAACAGATTTAGCCTGTCCTTTATAAGAAACAGATTCGAATATAAGAGAACGTATAGAATCCTCTTTTACTACCCGACAGGCAGGAGTACAAAGAAAGTCCTCTCCATTCCATATTGTATTTCTCACTTGTACTTGTGCCGATACACTTAATCCACTCAAATACAAACAGAAATAAATGATAATAATCCTAAAACTGCAATTTATACTCATAACATCATTCTACCTTTAATGCAATCTTTTTGTTTCGGAAGCCCCTTAGATTCTACTGTAAGTACTACTTTTCCCTGCTTCATATACTGGCTACGCAAAATGACTAATGCCAAACCGTTATAAGCATCTCTTTCTGATAACTGGAATGGTAATAGGCTGGTTGCGTCTCCATTATCTGTAGCTATAATCTCAGCAGGCCCTGTTACAGAAAACTTCAAATGATTCTTAGAACGAGGAACAACACGACCTTGAGAGTCCACAACAGCTACACGGATAAATGATAAATCAGTACCATCATTTTTAAGCTCTGTTTTCTCTGCTGTCACTTGTAAAGCGGCTGGTTTTCCAGTAGTTTCTACAAGTTCTTCCGCCCATTTCTGACCGTTCTTATAAGCTATGGCTCTCAAACTTCCCGGCTCGTAACGCACATCATCCCAGGTCAAACGGTCATACGAATGAACTTTCTCTCTACGCCCCAGTGACTTACCATTCAAAAACAGCTCAACAGCATCTCCCGAAGTATAAATATGAACGGGAGTTATTTCACCAATCCGCTCTTGCCAGTTCCAATGAGGCAATATATGCACAGTAGGCACATCAGGACGCCAATAACTCTTATAGTTGTAATAACGATCCTTCGGAAAACCACATAAATCGACAATACCAAAATAAGAACTGCGGGAAGGTGTCTTAATTTTGCCTAACTCTTCCAATTCCTTTCGAGCCTTTTCTAATTCATTCGGATCACTGAAGTTTAACAAATTGGTCAGGTCTTTATTATAAGGAGTAGGCTCACCCAAATAATCGAATCCAGTCCACACAAACTCACCACTCATAAACGGATATTCTTCATTCATTTTAAATTGAACCTCAGGAGCACATCCCCATCCTATAGTTGTCATATCATACGATGAAAGCTGGAAGCCAGAACGGCTATTGTTAACGTCAGTAGTTACCGGGAAGAAATATTCTCCACGAGAACTCGTTGCAGAAGAAGTTTCACTGGCATGATAACGGCGAGTAGGATTCTGCTCTTTGAAAACCGGATAAGTTTTATGGAAATAGTTCAGACCAAATATATCCACCTGATTCACAATATCACGGAAAACAGCATCCCGCTTATTACACCCTAAAGAAGTAGGCCGTGTAGGATCTTCATCGTGACAGTAAGCTGTCAGATTACGAGCTATTATGACTCCCTGATCAGTCGTCTGATCAGGCATTTCATTACCTATACTCCACATAATTACAGAAGGATGATTACGATAATGACGTACCAATGAGCGCATATCTGCTTCACTCCAATCATCAAAAAGAAGATTATAATCATTCTTGCGTTTCCCTTTTTGCCAAGTATCTGCTAATTCAAGCTGCATCATCAGTCCCATACGGTCACAGAGAGCAACCAACTCCGGTGCCGGTGGGTTATGTGAAGTACGAATGGCATTTGCACCCATCTCTTTCATGATACGCAACTGCCTTTCGGCAGCCACTTCATTAAAAGCAGCGCCCAAAGCGCCCAAATCATGATGCATACACACACCTTTAATAGCTACCTTTTGTCCATTCAGCATGAAACCTTGGTCATGGGTAAATTCAATTGTACGAATTCCAAAAGGAGTTTCATAACTATCCATTTCTTTTCCATCCATGAATACCCGGCTAACCGCTACATAGCAATTCGGAGTATCAATATCCCACAACTCCGGTTTATCTACTTTAAATTGAAAGCGGGCACTCGACCAGCTATCTTTTTAATCGCAATATCCTTAATCATACTTTGAGTCACCTCTTCCCCACAGGACGTCCATCTTTCCCTTGCAGATATACACTTGTCTGCAACTTTACCTGAACATCTTTTCCAGCATGATTCTCAATATTCACTCCCATTTCCATAACAGCAATTTCAGAATCAACCTGCTGGTTTCGTACAAAAGTTCCCCATTGCTCCACGTGAACAGGAGACGTTTTCACTAACCATACATTCCGATAAATACCACTACCCGGATACCAACGTGAAGTATCGTCCGGATTATCCAATCGAATAGCCAACACATTCTTTTGTCCGGCCTTTATATAAGGTGTCAGATCAAGACGAAAAGAAGCATAGCCATAAGGCCATCCACCCACATATTGCCCGTTACACCACACGGAAGCGTATGACATCGCCCCATCAATATCAAGATAAATTTGTTTCCCGGCATCATCCTGCGATAACTCCAGTGTTTTACGATACCAGCGTATCCCCCAATAAGGTAACTTTCCAGTCGAACCGTTATAGTCAATATTGAAAGGCCCTTCAATAGCCCAATCATGGGGTAAATTCAGATATCGCCATTCACTATCATCAAAATCAGATTTTACATAGGCTATATTTTCTCCCGGATTGCCTTCCGGTCTCTGATACCTCTTCCCAAATATAATAAAGTCATTGGCACAAGGTAATAAATAAGGCTTTAGTCTAGAGTAATGTAATGCAGCACCTACCCCATCCGGATCATCTATCTGATAACGCCAGTCACGATTAATGTTTATGCGCTCACGCACCATTGAGGTATTTGCACAAACAACATCTCGCCCCACAATGAGTACAAAACTCAATAAAATAAGAAATCTGTTTTTCATACTATTCTGTTAAATTGTTAGCACTACAAAAGTAAGGAATAGAAAGATAGACGATTATCAATATTATCTATGTTTCTGTTAATACTGTCTCAAATATCTTTTTTAATATGGACCTTATTTATCAACTTTGTATGCAAATAGCATGTTGCTAAATACAGTTTCAATTCATAGTTAATAACCAACAAATTTAAAAAGCCATGTACAAATATTCTAAGGATGGAGTTTCCGTACTCACAGTATTAGATAAAAGAAAACAAAAGATGAATGGATTATTTCCCATAAAAGTACAAGTTATCCACAACAGAAAACAGAAATATTACTCCACCGGGCAAGAAGTTTCTATTAGAGACTGGGAAGTATTACCACATACCAAAAATCGTCACTTATCTGAAGTACGACGTAACATCGAAGATAGTTTTTCTTTAATCAGGCAGCAAGTCGAATTTCTATCTTTTCAAGGTGAATTTCATTTTGACATCTTAAATGCACGCTTAGGTAGATATTCTGATTTTTCAGTGAATGCTTTATTTCATAAGAAGTTAGAGGAGTTAAAGGAAAATGGACAAGCCAATACTTATCTGTCTTATAAAGGTTCATTAAACAAAATAGAACAGTTTGCAGGAAAGCACATTTCTTTTCATGAAATTACCATCAACTGGTTAAACCGTTTTGAACATCACTTATCCGCATTAGGAATCAGCTACTCCAGCATGGGATTTTATTTCAGAAATCTCAAATGTATTCTCAATATAGCACGTAAAGATGGTATCATCAAAGAAAGTCAGTATCCTTTTGGAAAAGGAAAGTATGAAGTACCCACTGGATGTGGACGCAAATTGGCATTAAACCTGAAAGAAATAAAGAAAATTATTACTTATAATGATGGAACCCAAAAGACTGAAATTTATCGTGATCTGTGGTTCTTCTCTTATTTATGTAATGGCATTAATTTTCGTGATTTATTATACTTACAGTACTCCAATATCATCAATGGAGAAATCTGCTTCATACGTGCAAAAACAGCCAGAAACACCAAACACAGTAAGATTATCCATGCAGTCATCACGCCCGAGATGCAAAAGATAATAGAGAAATGGGGGAATCCACCTAAGTCACCTGAAACTTATATTTTTCCTTTCGCTACCGGAAAAGAAAATCCGTTTGAAAGAGTAAAACTGGTAAGGGATGTTGTCACTGAATGTAATCAGATACTTTATAAAATTTCCCATAAGACAGGCATTCCACGCGTCACGACCTATTCAGCGCGTCATTCATTTGCAACAGTATTAAAGCGCAGTGGTGTCAACATTTCCTACATATCTGAAAGCCTTGGGCATTCCAATTTAGCTATTACCGAAAACTATCTCGCAAGTTTTGAAGCTGAAGAAAGGAAAAAAA